>Ga0209048_10000051_pt1 | contig 106702 bp, 81 predicted proteins | sample FrelakmetCRP12CR_FD_187146 | JGI IMG/M metagenome (GOLD analysis project Ga0209048, IMG submission 187146) | Freshwater lake sediment microbial communities from the University of Notre Dame, USA, for methane emissions studies - CRP12 CR (SPAdes)... | ecosystem: Environmental > Aquatic >...
TACCCGCGCTGACCGCCAGGGTTTGCCGAGCCGCCGGAAAGCAAAGGGTCCCGCCACTGTTGCAGGTGTCGGGACGCTTTGCCCGGCGGTCAGGCCGTATTCGGAGGGTCGTTGGTGCGGCCGGGCCTGAAGGACGGTCAAACCCGGTTTGGCGGAATGAAGGCCGGCGTACCAGCGGCACTCGGAATGCGGCGGAAAACAGCATTTCCAAGAATGCGAAAACTTGCAACCCCAAGCAGTAACCTGGCGGCTGAATTTAAGGGGATTCCGGACAATTACGGAGAACTCGACAAACTGCGAAACACCCTGTATTTATTGGGTCAGATGTTTATAGATGACGCGGGATAAATCATGAGAATATTGTCAAGTTGAATTCTGTCTTCTGACTCCTCGCGGCCCTCTCCCCTCTGCGCCGCGCCGCTCAAATCAATCCCGCGGTATAGGCACCGGCATAGGCGCCGCCGGCGCAACCGGCCAGCACCAGCACGCCCTGCGTCAGCCGGCGCCAGGGCGTAAAGGCGAGGCTGAGCACCAGCAGGACGTAGACGTCCATGAACACCAGGTTGTAATCCACATAGTAGCTGAAGAACGCCGGCGTGGCCGTGAAGAACAACAGCGCCAGCAGCAGCGCACAGCCGGATTTCCGGTCGGCGGCATGGCAGCGTTACACAATCGTGGTCTTGGTCAACTTGACCAGGGTCTTCCAGAGCTTTTCGGGCGTGTCGGCTTCGAGCAGCTTCTTGCGGTTCTCCTCTTTCTCGAAGGTCCGCGTCAGGCCCGCCAGCAGCTTGAGATAAAAGGCGCTGGCGGCCGTGGGAATGACCATGAAGAAAATGATTTTCGTCAGCAGGCGCGACGGGCCGCCGAACTTGAGGCCCTTGGGATGCAAGCCCAGGGCCAGGATCAAGCCGCCGCCCTCAACGCCGCGGACGTGCGGGAAGGCGAGCGAGTGCTCGACCGCCGTGCTGACGATGGCCTCGCGCTTGAGCGCCTGCTCGAAGAGCTGGTTGCCGTTGTCCACGAAACCTTCGACCTCCAGCTTCATGCACAGCTCCCGGATCACCTCGTCGCGCCCGTTGGAGACCAGTTGCGGGATCATCAGCTCCGCCGAGGAAAACCGCTCGATGGACGCCTTGGGCGCTTCGCCGCGCTTGGCCGGTGGTTTATGGATGCGCCGCGCATAGGCTTCGCGGAAGTACAATAGCCGGGCGCAGTTGGGGCACTGGTGGAGGTTATCGGCCGCATGGATGACATGCACGAGGCTGACCGGCAGCGCCATGCCGCAGGCGGAACAGATGCCGTTGGCGATCGGCACGATGGCCAGCGGGTTACGCTCCTCGATGCGCTTGAAACGCAGCGCGATGTCCGGCGGCAGCGATTGAAACAGCGTTTTGATCGCCGCTTCGAGCTGCGTCAGCCGGGCATCCGGCATGGACGCGACCTGCTGCGCGCGCGCCGCCAGTAATTCCTGGAGTTGCACCAGGTCATTAATGGTTTTATGCATGGACGGTTTCTTTATGGTGGGTGCGGTTTCGTCGGGCAAATTCATCAATTTTCCTTCTTTGAACAATTCGCATGCTGGACGATGACCATTGAAAATATTTTATTTTTATAGCACTTCTTGGAAAGAATGCAATAGCTGATAGACGGACTTCCCGCCTCTTCCTGGCTTGCCTTCCAGGCTCTCATCCGGCAATATTGCAACGTCGCTAACAAAGAAGGAGTCTGTCATGCCAAAGCCTCTCAGCCGTCTTGCCCTGACCACCGCCCTGTTGTTCGCTGCCGCGCTCGGCCTGCGCGCCGCGAATGCGCCCGCACCGGCCAAGGAAAACCTCATCGCCAAGGTGCTCCCGTGGGTCGGCAAGCCGGCCAGGGAGACGCCCGGCAAACTCCTGCTCCAAAAGGGCAACGGCATCGTGGCGATCGGGGATTCCATCACGGCGGGCGGCGGTTATCTCCGCGACATTGATGCCGCGCTGGCCGGTCTTTATCCCGCCCTGCAACTTCCCAAGATCATCAATGCGGGCATTGGCGGCCAGAAGGCCGAGGATCTGGTCGGACGGTTTCAGCGGGACGTGGTGGATCGCAAGCCGGCCGTCGTCACCCTCAGCATCGGCATCAACGACGTGTGGCACCGGCTGAACGCGCCGCATGACGAGCAGGTGCTCAAGGCGTACAAGGAAAACGTGGCGAAGATGGTGGCTATGGCCCAGGCCAAGGGCATCAAAGTCATTCTTCTCACTCCGACGCTCATCCAGGAGGACCCGGCGGCGGAGGGCAACCAACGCCTGGTCCAGTACGTGGACGCGATGAAGGCGATCGCGCAAGCGAAGAAATGCGGGCTGGCCGACCTGCACGGCATGTTTCTTGAAGCCCTGAAACACAAGCCGGCGGGCGTGCAGGGCAACTGGCTCACTGGGGATGGCGTGCACATGCAGCCGCTCGGCGACGCCGTGATGGCGGCCGGCGTACTCCGCGCGCTGGGCGTTCCGGACCGCAGTCTCGCGCAGGCGAAGTAGCCGACCACCATCCGCACGGCCGTTGGGCCATGGAGACCACGATCCGGCGATGCAGCGTCACCCCGGCGGTCATTGGCTACGGCGCCAGCCGGACGCGATAGAACCGGGCGGGAGCGGATGCGCCGGCGAGGTTCGTCGCGTTCGTGACGAGATCGCCCGGCTCGCAGGTCTGACGCCGCGTTAACAAGATGGAAAGGCCCGCGCTGGTCGCGGGCCGTGGGTCATATGCGCAAGGTCGGTTTATACGCCGTTACCATCTTTCTGAGCGCGTTCCTTTTGTTTCAGGTTCAGCCGCTGATTGCCAAAATCATTCTGCCTTGGTTCGGCGGGTCTGCTGCCGTGTGGAGCGCCAGCCTGTTGTTTTTTCAACTGGTATTGCTGGCGGGCTACGTCTACGCGCACGTTTCCATTCGTTTCATGAAGGCGCGTTGGCAACTGATCGTCCATGTGGCGCTACTGCTGATCAGTTGCGCGCTGTTGCCGATTCTTCCGTCACCTGCGTGGCGGCCGACCGTCCCGGGCGATCCCACCTTCCGCATTCTTATCGTCCTCGGCGCGACCATTGGACTGCCCTACTTCCTGCTCTCGGCGACCAGCCCGCTGTTGCAGGCGTGGTATGTGCGGCGGTCCGGCTCGGGCATTCCTTACCGGCTCTTCGCGCTGTCGAATTTCGGTTCCCTGCTCGCGCTGGTGAGTTTTCCGTTTCTCGTCGAACCCCGGCTGGCCTCGCGGTGGCAGGCGTATGCCTGGAGCGCAGGGTACGTCGCCTTCGCGCTGGTGTGTGTGGTCACCGCCTGGGTGAGCCGGGGCTCTGCGCCGGAGGCCGCGCCCGCCCAGGCGCCCGTGGCGGCCACAACGACGGATGTTTCCACGGCGGCCACCGTGTCCGCGCGCCCCGGCGGCGCGCAGCTTTTGTTTTGGGTGCTTCTCGCCGCGTGTGCCTCGGTGCTGCTGGTTTCCGTGACCAACCAGATGAGCGAAAACGTCGCGCCGATCCCGCTGTTATGGGTCATCCCGCTCGTGCTGTATCTGGCGACGTTCATCATGGCCTTTGAAAGCGAGCGCCTGTACCCGCGCTGGTTGTTCCTCCCGTTGCTGGCCGTGGCCCTGGGCGGCATGGTCTACATGCTGCATGCCGACGGGCGAAATCTCTCGATCAAGTGGGCGATCCCCGGATTCTCAGCGGGTCTTTTTGTCTGTTGCATGGTGTGTCACGGAGAACTCGCCCGTCGTCGTCCCGCGCCGCGCCACCTGACACTCTTTTATCTGATGGTTTCGCTCGGCGGGGCCTTGGGCGGCATCTTTGTGGCCCTGCTCGCGCCCCACGTCTTCACCACGTACCTGGAACTGCCGCTGGGCCTGATCGCTTGCGGTGTGCTCGCCCTGATCGCGATCTGGCGTCTGCCATGGTCGAAGTTCGCCGCCTGGCCGCTGCGGTTGGGCTGGGGGCTGGGCGTGGTAGCGCTGGCCGTATACGCCGCACGCCAGGAACGCGCCAGCCACCAGGGTCTGCTGTTCCAAGCCCGCAACTTCTATGGACCGCTGGCGGTGCGTGACGATGCTCCTACGGAGAATTACCCCGTGCGCACCTTGTCGCACGGCACCATTGACCACGGCGCCCAACTGCTCGACCCGGCGCGGCGCTACACCGCGACCTCGTACTATGGGGAGCACTCCGGCATTGGCCGCGCGCTGCAGGCGATCCAGGCCCAGGGCCCGGTGCGCGTCGGAATCATCGGCTTGGGCGCGGGCGTCCTGTCGAACTACGGGCGTACCGGCGACGTCTTCCGGATCTACGAAATCAATCCGCTGGTGGAGCAGATCGCGCAAACGCTGTTCACGTTTTATGCCCATGCGGGGGCCGATAAACAAATCCTGATGGGCGACGCGCGGCTGACCCTGGAACACCAGGAAACGCAGCATTACGACCTGCTCGCCGTCGATGCGTTTTCCAGCGACGCCATCCCCGTGCACTTGCTGACGCGCGAGGCCGCCCAACTTTACTTCCGCCATTTGAAGCCCAACGGCATCCTGGCGCTGCACATTTCGAATAAGTACCTCAACCTTGAGCCGGTGTGTCTGGGCGCTGCCCAGGCGTTGGGCAAACAGGCGATGGTCATCGAGGACGAGATTGAAGACGACGAGGAGTCTTATTACTCTTCGTCCACCTGGGTGCTGGTGACATCCTACCAGGCGTGGTTTGAGGCCCCCAGCTTCAAAGACGCGCCCATGCGCCCGGCCAAGATGCCCGCCAGGTTTCGCCCCTGGACCGATGACTATAGCAATCTGTTCCAGATCCTGGCGCTCGCAGAGGAATGAGCCGTGCCAGCCTCAGTCCCTGTCCACTTTTGGTGGCATCTCTCTTCTTGAAATCGGCGGCCGGCTGCGCTAGAAGCAACCTGTTCCTCATGGCGGGGTACCGAAGTGGTTAAACGGATCAGACTGTAAATCTGACGGCGCAAGCCTTCGTAGGTTCGACTCCTACCCCCGCCACCACCTTCTAAATCAACAACTTACAAGAAATGCTCACCGCCAACGTCCGGCCGAAAAATCCCCTGAAAAGTTAAATTTGCACAGCAACTTGCACATGTAGCCCTTCTATGTTACACTATTGCACGGTGTAAGACACGGAAAACGCAACGGCCGGACGCGGGCCGGCCGAGTATGGGAGGCGGTCATGGCAAAGCTGATTCGGAAGGCGGGGTCGCCCTACTGGGTGGCGCGCGTGGTTCACCGGGGCGTGGATCACTCGTGGTCCACCGGCCAGAAGGGTAAAAAAGCGGCTCAGCAATGGATGGAAAACAAGCTGCGCGAAATGCGCGGCCAGGTGACGGTTGACGAGGCGGTGAATTCCCTGCTGCTGGCGCTGGCCGGGCTGCCGGAACAGGCGGCAGCGGAAAAGCGCATGGAGATTGCGCGGCTGGTGGCCGGCGCCGGCGCGGATAGAAAGCTGCGGCTGAATGCTGCATGGGAAGCCTTCACCCTCTGCCCACAAAAAAAGGCGCAGGAATCCAAGGGTACTCTGCGAAATTACGAAAGCCACTGGACCGCCTTCGTGAAGTGGGCGACAGGCCGCAAGCTGGAATATTTACACGAGGTCACGCCAACGCTTGCCGAGGAGTATGCCGCCAAGCTTTGGAGCATGAAGTTATCCGGCGCGACGTACAACCAACACCTGCAATTTCTGCGCCGCCTGTTCGCGCTGCTGGCGGATCGGGCGGGCGTCCTGTTTGATCCTTTCGCCAAGATCGTGCGGAAGGAGGCGCGGCCAGAATCCCGCCGAGCATTCACCACCGCCGAGCTGCGGACCATCTGCCGTGCTGCGCGCGGAGAAATGCGCGTGCTGGTGGGGTTGGGTTTGTTCACCGGCTTGCGGCTGGGCGATGCGTGCCGGCTGACTTGGGGCAACGTGGATCTTGTACGCGGCATGATTGACCTGGTGCCAAGCAAGACTAAGCGCAAAGGCAAGACGCTATCTATCCCGATTCATCCGGCGCTGCGTGCTCTGCTACAAGAGGCCGGCGAACGGGGCCAGCGCCAGGCGGACGCCTTCGTATTGCCGAGCATGGCGGCGGACTACAACCGGGACCGCCGAGCACCGGCAATCAACTTTGGAAATTTTCTCACAAGCTTGGGCATGGTGACCACTGAGGCCATTCCGGCCGGCGTGCGCCGGGTGCGCCAAGTGGCCCGCGCCGGGTTTCATTCCCTGCGCCACAGCTTTGCAAGCCTCATGGCCAACGCGGGCGCGCCACAGGTGGCACTCGTGGACTTGCTGGGCCACGGGTCGCCGGCGGTGACGGCGTTATACAGTCACGCCGGGGATGAATCGAAGGCCGCGGCGGTCAAACTGCTGCCGGACTATTTCAAGAAGGGCGGGCAGGCATGAAAAATTCCGAAGGAAAACAAAGTGCGGCCAGCGAGAAAGCGCAACACGATTTCGACAGGCAGATGATGAATGCCATGCGAGACCACGCGCTACGACACGAAATCAAAGAAACCGAGAAGGAGGCTTGTGCGCTGGCGACGGCCGCGCTGACGTTGTTCAACCGCTGCCGACAACTTCGCGCACAGGGGGTTAAGACAAGCGCATGCGCTTTGCGGCAGATCGTAAAGGCGGCACATTTGCTGGTGTACGTCCTAGACGAAGTGCGAGACGCGGAGCCTGACAAGTTGGCAAAAGTGGCCCGTCGGGAAGTATTCTGGCCGGTCTGTCTGCGGTCGAGCGGTTCACTGCCGATGGCAACGAAAAAATTTCTGCAACAAGTTGGCAAGGATGTTCCTGCCCCGATGCACAAAAGCAGTCCGTTGGCGTGTCTGTTGAGGGACATGATGCTCTACGGCGTGCAGGTGTGGGTTGAGAAAATCGAACCGAATTGGGACGCGGTGAAGGTTTCGCGCGGCGCCAAGGGGGAGTATTACAGCCCGGCGGCGGTGCGTGCGGCACGCAAACACGGACAGATCGTCAGGCGTTTAGAACGCTTGCCGGCGCTGGGCTGGCCTGAGACGCCAGCAGAGGCGAAACGAATCAAAGCCGAGGCCAAGAAGATTTTGGAAAGCAGACCAGGGCGTGAATTGCTTAAAGAGCGTTTGAGCCAATCGCACGGTTACTGGCGTGAAAACAAAGCGCCCACCCCGGCCACGTTGCACATGGGATCACTCTGGCGCGAAGTCGAATATTTCTTCTACAACTTCCCCTTCCAAAGCCCCGGAGAGTCCTCAACCTGGCGTTTCCAAGCATCGGAATTGCGACCTTTCGCGGTGAAATAAGAACCAGTTTTCTCCCGCTGCTGCTGGTAGACAGCGCAGAACAAGGGCATACTATTGTGGGCGGTACATCCAAATTGGGTGTGCCGCCCGGTGCGTTTCTGGGTGTCGTGGTGACGAAGTGGGGCGCAGGAGTATGAGCATGAAAGCGGAATTGGAAACGGTTGAAGGGCTGCGCGAACTGCTGGCCGCGCCACGGGGCAAACAGCGCGCGGCGGTGGAGGCGGCGGTGAATGTCTTGCGCGGCGGTGGCAACGGGCCTTTGCTGCTGACGGCATCGCCAGCGGCGCGGCGGCTTGGAATCAGCAGAGCGTGTCTTTACGGTTGGCTCCGGCGCGGTTTACTGCGGCCGGTCGGCGGACTGACAGGCGCACGTCAGAGGTTCTCGACTTCGGACTTGGATCGGTTGGCTTCGGGCGGTTCCGCTGGGGGCCGCTAAAATGCGCGCCCTCACAGACGCCTTGCGCCTCGTCGCGCTGCTGCTGCGGCATCCCGGCTGGCTTCTTCGCCCCGACCACCGCCGCATGTTGGCGCGCATGGCCCGGCGTGTCCTGCCGCCCCTGCTTCCCTGGGCGCTGGGGTTACTCATTTTTGCGCTGTTGCTGGCCGCTGGCTTGCTGGTTTTGCGGGGTGAAATATGAGCGCAAGCCTTGACCCGGCCCGCTTGGAAAACGTCCGCACCATAAACGGGAAAACCGTTGCCCGCTGTCCGGCATGCGCTGAGGCCGGCGGCGACAAATCCGGCGAGCATCTGTGTATTGCCGCGGCGGGGCATTTTGGTTGCGTCAAATATCCGGGGCGGGAAGGCGCCGAGCACCGCAAGCGGATTTTTGCCTTGGCCGGCGTGTTGGGAAAACGCAACACGCCCCGAGCGCCGCAACGCAAGCCGCGGACCTGGCCCGACCCGGAAACAGCCGCCCGAGCGTGTACTCCGCCCGGCGCAACCTTTGAAGCGGTTTTTCTCTACCCGTTTTTAGGGCAACCCTTCGCCGCGGTGGGGCGCTATCGCCTGCCGGATGACAAAACGTTTTTGCAGTTTCACGCGAACGGCAACGGCTGGGCGCGTGGTGGACCGTCCGGGCCGTGGCCGCTGTACCGGGCAAGCGCGCTGCCGGCAACCGGGCCGGTTAATGTATTTGAGGGCGAAGGCAAGACCGATGCTGCCGCCGGGATCGGGCTTGCCGCTATCACGTCCGCCGGTGGGGCGTCCGCGGCGGGGAAAACGGACTGGCAACCGCTGGCCGGCCGTGACGTGCGAGTATGGCCCGACCATGACGACGCCGGCGAACGCTACGCGCGCGACGTGGTTAGAATCCTGAGCGGATTGAAGCCGGCCGCCCGCATCCGCGTTGTGTGGTTGCCCGTAACGGAACCGGGCGCGGACATTGTTGACTTTCTGGAGGCCCGCGACGCGCAAGACCCGGATACGTTGCGCGCGGAGCTTGAAGCTATGGCGGCAAAGGCCGAGCCGGCCGGGACCGAGGGGCTTGTGGAAATCGCCGAGCAACCGCTTAACCCCGTGACGGCCGCACAAGCGGGCACGCCCTACGCCATGACGGACCTGGGCAACGCGGAACGGCTTTGCGCCTGGCACGGCGACGCAATCCGCTGGGACGTGGCCCGCAAGGTGTGGCGAGCCTGGGACGGCCGGCGCTGGGCCGTGGATTCGGCGCTGCACGTCAATGCCCTGGCCGCCGATACCGCCCGGAAGATCCGGCAGGAAGCCGCCGCCGCCCCATCCGGCACCGGCAACGGGCGCGACCTGGGCCGCGACCTGTTCGCCCATGCCGTTAAATCAGAGTCACGCGATCGGCTGGCCGCAATGCTTGAAGTCGCCAAGGCCCGCCCCGGAATCGCCGTTGCTGCCGACGCCCTGGACGTTGACCCCTGGGCTTTGAACGTGGCAAACGGAACGCTTGACCTTCGCACCGGCGCGCTACGCCCGCACAATCGGGCGGACATGCTAACGAAGCTGGCGCCTGTCGAGTACCGGCCCGGCTGCCGTTGCGAACGCTGGGAACGCTTCCTTGCCGACGCGACCGGGGGCGACGCGGAGCTTGTCGCGTTCCTCCAGGTAGTAGCAGGCTACACGCTGACCGGCGACACCTCCGAGGAAAAGCTTTTCCTTGTGCATGGCCCGGAAGCCGCCGGCAAGACTACATTTCTTGAAGCCATAAGGGGCGCCCTGGGCGAGTACGCACGAATCATTGCGGCCGACCTGTTGACCCGTCAACGCGAGTCCCGCGGTGGGGGCGCCGCGAGTCCCGAGCTTGCCGGGCTGGCTGGCGCGCGCCTGGCCGCCGGTTCTGAGATGGAGCAAGGCCGCGAAATTGCCGAGGCCTTGGCGAAAAACTTGACCGGCGGGGAATCCATCACGGCACGGCACCTGTACGCTGAGCATTTCGATTTCCGCCCGCAATTCAAATTATGGCTGGCGCTGAACCATTGCCCGAAAGTGTCCGCCGATGACGGCGCGATATGGCGTCGCATTTTGCGGATCGGCTTTGAGCACACCGTCCCGCCCGAGCGCCGGGACAAGACCCTCAAACCCTACCTGAGAAACCCGGCCGGCGGCGCGCCTGCTGTCCTGGCATGGGCTGTTGAAGGCTGTTTGCGCTGGCAACGTGAAGGGCTGCAAGTCCCCGCCGCCGTGGCCCTGAGCACGGCCGCCTATCGGCAAGAATCCGACCCGCTGGCGACGTTTACGGAAGATTGCCTGCTATTCACGGACGCCGACACGTGGACGCCCTGGGCGGACCTGTGGGCCGCCTACAACGAGCACGCGGAAGAAAACGGGACTGGCGAGCGCTTTAGGGTTGCGCCGAAACGGCTTCAAGACCGCCTGCGCGCCCGCGGTTGTGTTTGCGAGCGCCGGCACGCGGGCCACGGTTGGGTTGGCGTAGCACTGCGCGCGGACTGGCAAGAGCCACCACGGCAAACCGTGACGCCCTGTGACGCTGAAATTTCGCCCCCGACACCGTTTTCAGACACGCCCGCTTGCCCCGTGTCGCCCGTGCCCCCCCGTGACGCCATTTCCATAAAGTATTCTAGTCAATCCTTCATGGAAAAAGTCTTGGAAACACCGTCACGCACCGTCACGCCGTCACGCCCGAACCCGACCGAAATCGAGGCCCGCGCCGCGACCATCTTGAAAGAGAGCACAGCATGACGAAAAAAACACTTGTCAAAACCGATCACGTTGCTTTACCGGCGCCGCCAGCGCCAGGGATTGCGCCACAGTCTGCGCTTGCCACGTTGCCCGACGATGCTTTACCGGCGCCCGTGGTCAATCCGCCGGACATCCATACCGCCGCGCACCTGAAGAAGCACCGCCCGGACATCCATGACGCGATCTCGCGCCTGTACATGGCCGGCGTGACGTACAAGCAACTGGAAAAAGCCTTCAACATATCGCCTTCCACGGTCCGGGCCGTCCTGAAGGAATCGGAAGTGGTAGTGCAATCGCTAAGGACCAGGCTGGCCCTGGACTTCCGCCAGACCAGCGCGAAGGTGTTAGAACTGGCGGACGAAATCCTGGACGATCCTGAACGGCGGAAGAAAGTGCCTTTGAAGGACGCCTGCTTTTCCGCCGCCCAGCTTGCCGAAAGGTCGGACACCATGACGGGCCATGCCACGCAAATTATAGACGTGCAGGTGTCCGATCCTGGTCGGGACGATCTGTCGGCCGCTATGCTGGCGGCCATGAAGCCGGCGCAAATCCATTTGACCACGCCGGCGGCCGGTACAATGTTGGGGGACGGGCAGGCCGGCGCCCCGGCGCAAGGCCCGGACGTGATAGACGCCGACTTCAAGCCGGCGGAAATCGAAAAGCCAAAAAAGGGTAGGTCCGAAATTGAAACCCCAGTCTGATGACGTCGGCCCCGCGATGATTTATCTTCCCCTTGGTGAACGCATGATCACGAATAAAAATCGTTTTTTCAATCACAGCACGCTGCCACCGATTGGTGGCGTTATTCTTTTTGTGTGCTGGGCTTCATGGGATGGAGATTGGCCTTACTTGCGGCTGCTATTACTTGACGTTTGCATGTTGTGCGAGCTTTTCGTGCTGTATTTGTGCGCGAGCTTCATAAAAGAGTGCTATCGTGAAAACAAGCAGCGCCGTCGTCAAAATGGCGATCCACAAAGTTAGACGAACGAGTTGGTTGGTTTGGCGTTCCATCTTGGCCGCAGATTCTTCCTGTTTTTTCGCTAGTATTTCTTGGTCTTCGGCCAGTAGGACAAGAAGGTCTGCCATGTGGGACATTTGGAGGCTAAAATTTAGCCTGGTGTGCATACTGGCAACAGTTTCGACAATCTTAGGATTCATAATAATTCCCCCACCATTGAGACACCGGATAAACTATTACGCGCCCGGCTTCCGGTCGAGCGTAAACCGATTCCCACCGAAAAAGAGCCTGTTTGAAAATCGTTCGATTTCCTTAGCAAAATCGCAAAATCGCACTGGGCTTTTCTTGGTTTGCGGAAATATATTTTCTCTCCGTTGCGAAAAGGCCGTAAACATTGACGAAAATGCGTGTTTCTGGTTTACTCAATCGGGATTATGCGACGTAGGCTTATTGCCTGACGTGAAGATTTTCTGTGCGTCCGCCTTGCCGCGCCACGATGCAGCCGGCGCGGTGACGTGGTAACGGTTTCCACGTCCGGCGCCCTGGCCGGATCAGGCCCAGCCGGACGCCCGGAAGCCGGGGACCGCGCCCGAATTGTGCGCCCGCCGGACGGGGCGGGGGGGCTTGGCGCGGCGCGGAATTGCCCGCACGGTACGATGTATCCGCCTATGGCAAATTTACCAATGTGCCGACACACCGCGGCATATCGTGGCGGATGCGTTGCCAGTGGTTCTTTTGCCCCTAGAACGGGCGATCATGGCCGAACACGCCCGCTTTCCTTGCCGCGCCAGAACGCCGGCCACAAAATGCTTGTCATTTGCCCCAATTGGTTTAGCATTCCCTTAATGGTTTTAAGGGGGAGGGGATGACGATGAAAAAAACCCTCATGCCTGCCGTTGTGCTGGTCGCCTTCCTGCTCGTGTCGCTTCCGTGTTTTGGCCAAGACATAATGGCTCTACGCCAAGCGGCGGAAAAGGGTGATGCGGTGGCGCAGCTCAATCTTGGCAGAGCTTGGCGTAAAGGACAAGGCGTCCCGCAGAATGATGTCTCGGCTGAATATTGGTTCCGCAAGGCGGGAGAACAGGGCAATGCCGAGGCCCAATGCTATCTTGGCATACTTTACAGTAACGGAGGACAAGGCGTCCCACGGGATTTTACCGAGGCGCTAAAGTGGTATCGCAAGGCGGCGGTACAGGACAATGCCGAAGCGCAGAATAACCTTGGCTGGGCATACCATGAAGGCCAAGGCGTCCCAAAGGACTATGCGCAAGCTGTAATTTGGTATCGCATGGCGGCTAAACAGGGCAACGCCAATGCGCAGGTCAATCTTGGCTGGGCTTATGCAATGGGCGAAGGAATCCAGAAAGATTATGCCGAGGCGTTAAAGTGGTATCGCAAATCGGCGGAGCAGGGCAATGCGGTGGCGCAAGTCCAAATTGGCTGGGCTTACGAGAAAGGACAAGGTGTCCCGCAAGATATTAGCGAGGCGGTAAAGTGGTTTCGTAATGCGGCGGAACAGGGCAATGCGGAAGGGCAATGCTGTCTTGGCTGGGTATACCATAGAGGACGGGGCGTCCAAGAAGATCTTCCCAAGGCGATAAAATGGTATCGCAAAGCGGCGGAGCAGGGCATTGCGGACGCGCAGAATGAACTTGGCTGGGCATACCATGAAGGCCAAGGCGTCCCACAAGATTTTGCGCAGTCAGTAAAATGGTTCCGCAAAGCTGCGGTACAGGGTAATGCTGAAGCACTGAAAAACCTAAAGGTCGCAGAACAGGATTATGCTGCGATGCTGAATAAGCTTAAGGCGGCGGAGCAAAATCGCGAGTCTGCTTTCTGGAGCAAGGTTTATCAGGGTGCCCCGAAAGCACGCGAAATCGAAAAGAATGCCACGTCGAACGGTTTTTCAGAGTGGCTTGATAAACAAATCCCCCCGTGGAAAACAACGAGACGATCCCTAGCAAGAAATGCAATACAAACTGGCGATGTTCAGTTTATGGTGGACTTGTTTAATGAATATGCCGGCGTTTTGTCTGGCAAACTTTCAGGTGCTCCAATAATAGCTGGCCCGAATGTTTCAAGTGATGAGTGGTTTAATAAAAGACAACAGGCTATTGTTCAGAGCTTCTACGAGACCGACAAGGATAGGCTTAAGGTCAGGCGCGTTCCAATTTATAGTTATGCTGGCGACAGTGAGGGAGATGCAAGTGAAGCAGCCCTCGCACGGGAGTCGCAGGCAAGAGAAGCTAATCGCAGAATGCAACAGCAAATGAATGATTTACGGTGGCAATTAGAGTATCACCGCATGTTCGATGACACATGGTGAAAGGCTCGCCAGAATCCGCCATCGCGCAAAGTGGGCTGAACATCCGTCCTCGACTCTGTTATGCCCCGATCACCCTGCCGGACGTGCCGACACCCGCGCGGGGTAAAATGTCCAAGATTTAGATCCCCGGCATGGCCGCCTTGCGTTTTCGCCGGGGAGTTGCCAGAATGTGGCCAGCATAAAACAAAAGGGGGACGCCATGACAATCGAAGAACGCATGGAAATGATGGAACGGGAACTGGCCGCCGCGCAACGCCGCAACCGCTGGACGCTGGGGGCTGGTGCCTTGCTGCTGTTAAGTTGCCTGGCCATAGCCGCAACGCCGGGGGACAATCAGACAATCCGCGCCCGAAAATTCGAGGTCGTGGATGAGCAGGGGCTCACCCGCGGCGGGCTGACCGTGGACAAGGACGGGAGTGGATTGTTCTTGGCTGACGAGAAAGGCAAATATCGCATCATTCTGAATGTTGGCAAGGATGGGTCGGGGCTGGCTCTGGCTGGCGAGAATGAGAAAGTATGCGCCGGGCTGTCCGTGGACAAAAACGGATTTTCGGCGATTAAGGTGTTTGGCGAGAACGGCAAGAACGGCGCCCAACTATCTATTGACAGCAATCGGCGCCCGGCTCTGCTACTGACCGACGAAAACGGCAAAATCCGCACGATATTGGTCGTGGGCAAGACCGGTCCGATGCTGGGTCTAAACGATGAGAACGACAAACTCCGCGCCATGCTCTCCATAGGCAAGGCCGGGCCGATGCTTTTTATGTACGACGAGAACAACAAAAAGATTTGGTCCGCACCATGAAGAAGCTGGCCCGCCCGATCCACTTTATGCGCGCCGTTCGCCGCTAAAAACCGTCCTGAGCATCGGGGCCGGTGTTTGTACCTTCCCGCCGGCGCGCCGCCTGCGCCCCGCCCTGACCGCTAGGATGCCCGCCGCTGAATCCGCGCCCACTACCTGACAAGGATTTTTCGCGCAACTCGCCCCGGACGTGTCCGCACTGTGATAAGCCAACCGGAGGCAGGGAAATACTTGCACAGGTATTTGCACATGCCGGAGCGTTATTTCTGTTTCTCAGCGTGCAAATCATTAGAAAATCATTTCATTTTCAAAGGAAAGGCACTCTGTAAATCTGACGGCGCAAGCCTTCGTAGGTTCGACTCCTACCCCCGCCACCATTCAAAATACTCTAATAATCAAGCATATACAAAGAAATTGAGCCTGCTTGGCGTTCACTTGTCTTCACGTCCTTTCCCCTCGGTTCGTTACACACAAAGCAACAGGAAAGCAACACGACCGCGAGGCTCAATTATTCATTTTTTTGTCGGCGTCACCCTTTGAGCTGAGCAGTAGCAGAAAAAACAGTCCTCCAGCGTCCTTGCCGCACGTGCGTAGGGTTCTGAGGGTCGGGCCGTCGCGCCGCCAGGTCTGCCGCTGTTCTTCGCCACCAGCGAGATGCAGACGATTCCCTTGCCGTTGGGCGCGTAGACGCATCGGTTGGCGAAAGCGGGCTGTACCAGACGATAGGCCGGCCCGCGGCGCTATCCCGACACCGCACCGTTGTTGTCCGGTGGCCTCACTCTCTGTGCCCATCGCTACGCCGGCCCCACCGGGGGCGCGGCCGTCACCTTCTCCGACTTGGAACTCCGTGTGATCCGGTGAATTCTGTTGGCCGGCGGGGCCGGCGGATGTAATATCGTTGACCAGAATGGAATGCACCCGGCAGAAAGAGACGATCCAGCACGCGCTGGTTTTCCTGTTGTTCGTTGGAGCCACGGCCTGTTCGATGGCGGCGCTGCCGGAAAATCTCGCACCGAAGGCCAAGGTCTGGGCGTCGTCGGAGTTCAGCGACGAGTACGCGGCACGTTATGCCGTCGACGGCCTGGTTCCCGAAGCCGACAGCAAATGTGATGTCCGGCAGGCCTGGTGCATTCACCGTGCCACGGCCGGCGACCAGGCCGAGTTTACGCTCGAATGGCCGGCGCCGATCGCGGTGGCGGAGCTGGTCTATTTCGGGCGCACGGCACAGATCCTCACGGAATGCTGGAAGGATTACGAAGTTTACTGTGACGGCGACACGCAGCCGGTCGCCAGGGGCAGCTTCCAGATGGTGCACGGGCCGCAACGCATCGCGATCGCCCCGCGGCGCTTGCAGAAGCTCCGCTTGAAGTTCCTCAATTCCTACGGGCCGCATAATCCGGGCGCGTCGGAAATTGCCGTGTACCCATCGAGTCCTACGGACGAACAGCTCGCCAAGCTGCTCGTGCCGACGAGTCCGCTCGCGGACACACTGGCGCGCGGTGCGTTGGGCTTCCGTGACCTGCTCGTCATCAAACGCCACGCGATGCATCTTTCGCACGTTTACGTGTACCACGCTGAAGGGTTCCAGCCCGGCGGCGGTTTGTATGTGTGGGCGCCGGGACCCGGCGGCGGCAAGCTGCGCGAGCTCGTGGCGTCGCCGGAGGGCGAAATCATCGACTGCGATCTTTCCTATGACGCCAAGGAGGTTGTGTTCTCGTGGAAACGGAGGGGTACGGTGTTGCAGCGCGGACTCTGGGAGCAAACCACCGAGCACGACCGGACCGTGCCGGAGGAGAACTACCAAGTTTACCGGATCAACATCGACGGCACCGCCCTGACGCAGTTGACCGACGGCCCGCACAATAATCTGGATGCCTGCTGGCTGCCCGACGGCGGTATTGCGTTTCTGTCCGACCGCAAGCCGGCCTATGCTTATTGCTTTGTGACGACCTCACCCGTGCTGTATCGCATGGAGCGCGACGGTTCGCGCCAGCGCCGGCTGTCGTCGAATTACTTGATGGATTTCACGCCGGCGGTGTTAAACGACGGACGGATCGTCTACACCCGGTGGGAGTACGTGGACCGCGGGGCGTGTCCGATTCAGAGCCTGTGGACGATCCATCCCGACGGCACCGGGTTGGCCGGGTACTTTAAGAACCGGATGCTCGCGCCCGGCACGCTCATGGAAGCCCACGCCATCCCCGGCACCACGAAGGTCCTCGCGCTGGCAACCAATCACAACGGCGACCGCCGCGGCGGCATCTGCGTCATCGACGTCCGCCGGGGCGCCAACGCGAAGAAAGCCATTCGCACTGTCACGCCGGAAGTGGACATTTTCCAGGTGAGCGACGTTTTCGGCAACGGCTTGGATGGCCCGTACGAAACGCCCTACCCCATCGACGACCGGCACTACCTCGTGTCGCGTCAGGGTTCCCTCCAACTCCGTGATTTCGACGGCACCAGCCCGGCCACGTTGCTGCGCCCCAACGGCGGGATGGGCTTCTACAGCCCGCGGCCACTGATGCCGCGCGTCCGGCCGCCGGTGATTCCGTCGGTGTTGCCGGCCGAACCGCAGGGGTCGTGGGCTACTGTTTTCCTCTCCGATGTCTATCAGGGGCTCGAACCGCACGTGCCGCGTGGCGAGATCAAACAGATCGCCGTGGTGCAGGAAATCGAAAAGAGCAAGTTTGTGCCGCTGTACACACAAGTCCCCGGCTGCAGCGGCTATGCGGCGAACTCGGCGTTTGGTTTTCAGTTCCCGCTGGTGTCCTGCGGCGCGACGTACGCGCCGAAAAAGGTCTGGGGCTATGCCGAGGTGAACACGGACGGCTCAGCCTGCTTCAAAGTGCCGGCGGAGGTGCCCATCTACTTCCTGGCGCTCGACCAGCACGGGCGCGCCGTCCAACGGATGCGGACGTTCACGCACCTGATGCCGGGCGAAGTGCAGAGCTGCACCGGCTGCCATACCGAACGCAACTACGCTACACCCAGGAGCCGATTGACCGCGAGCACCGCCGTCCAAGAGCTGCAACGACCCGAATGGGGTTGGCAGGGCTTCAGCTACCGGGCCGTCGTGCAGCCCGTGCTGGACCGTTACTGCATCCAATGCCACAATGCGCGCGCCTCACCCAAGGGCGTCGATCTCAGCGGCGACATGACCGACTTCTTTAATGTCTCCTACGACATCCTCGCGCGCAAGGGTACGCTGGGTGAACTGCATCCCGAAGTGCATGGCGTCGCCCTCTCCAGCGGGGAGGAGGGCCGCAGCCCGTACACGAGTTGGATTTCCAGCATCAATGGCGCGGAGTACAACATCCTCATGGTCCAGCCCAAGACGTGGGGGTCGCCGGCCAGCAAACTGGCCGGTTTGATTTTAGCCGGACATCCCGACGCCCAAGGCCAACCTCGTGTCCAGATGGACCGGCCGAGCCGACGCCGCGTGATGGCGTGGATTGATCTCAATGTGCCCTACTACCCGACTTCGTATTCCAGCTATCCTAACACCATGGGATGCCGGCACCTGTTCCCGCTCGAACTTGACGCCACGCTGAAGAAGATTGCCGCAACGCGGTGCGCCGGCTGCCACCCGCAAGGCCTTCCACGCAAGTTCTACACCCGCATCACCAATCCGCAGTTAAATAATTTTCTGCTGGCGCCGCTCGCCAAGCAGGTGGGCGGCACGGAAGCCTGTGGCAAAGCCGTCTTTGCCTCGACGGACGATCCAGATTACCAGATGATTCTGAAAACCTTCGAACCGGTCACGGCGATGTTGCAAGAACTTCCGCGCGAGGACTTGCCCGGCCTCGAACAAGCCGGCGCGGTCAGCTGTCGGAAGTGAACCCCCGGCGACCTGCAGCCAACGGATCCGATACGGCCCACGGGCATCCCTTGGAATAATTCATCGGCGACCGGGAGAACCCAACCCATCATCCAGGGCGCGTTGCTGCTTAAAACGCCCAGGATCCCCGGCATAATCGTGGGGGGGGGCACTCATTATGTCCCGGCCACCTTAATCGGCTCCTCCAGCCCTTCTTTGCGCCCTTTGCGTGATACACTTTTGTGAACGGCCCGGTTTTCACTCCAACTTAGTAATGCTGCCAGGCCGTGCGTGCCTCAGGGTCCTTTCCCGTACACCCGCACATAATCAATGTACATGTCGGCCAGGCCGTTGTAGCGGGACAAATCCACGGGCCAGCCGCCGCCCGTGGCCAGATTGATCATGAAGAAGAGCGGCTGTTGCTTGCAGAGCGGGAAGGTCGGGTGGCGCCCGACTTCGATGTTGTCGCAGTAATAGATCGTGTCGGTCGCGGAAATCTTGCAGCCATAAGTGTGGAACGTCTCGAACCAGGTCGAGGGGATGCCGAACTTGCGCATGCGAACCGGGTTGCGCAACCCGTCGTAGGCCCTCTTTTCCATGGCTTTGCCGGGCTCGCCCTGGTTCCACGCGTGGGGCGTCACCATATAGGTATCATCCGCGTTGGGATGGCCGGGGCCTTCGCCGCCATAAGCCTCAATGATGTCCAACTCATCGCACGGCGTCTTGTCTTTAAGCCTGTTATCCGTCATGTAATCGGTCATGAGCCAGAAGCCCGGCCATGTGCCGATGGCGTTCGGGCCTATAAACCGGCATTCGAAGTAGCACGGGGCGGTGACCTTGATGCCACTGGCGTCGTTCTTCATGGAGGAAATCAGGCCCGAGCTGTGGGTCTTGTCGCTGGCCCGAATCCGCAGATAGGAGTCCACTTGCGAAAACGGGTTTTTACCGGCGTCGTCGTGGCCGCTGAAGGTATGCGCGCTGAAGTCCTGCCAGCCGTTGGGTGGTTTGTGATCGTAATACGCCGCCTTCGCATCTGTGCTGGAAATGGAGACGGGACCGGTGAAGTCATCGGCAAAGACCAGCCTCAGGCCATCCGCTGCGGGAGGAGGGTCTTGGGGCATCCCTTCGTTCCAGGAAACGCCGCCCTTGTTATAGAGCTGCAGATAGCAATTGTCTTGGAGCGCGCCGTTCTCGCCCGCGATTCTCACCGTGATGGGGCCGTGCGGGTACTGGTCGGCGGAAAAGACGAACGCGCCGTGGCCCTTCGCATCGAGGGCGACGGTGGCGACGGTGGAATCTGAACCCCGGACGTCCCCTTGCTTCCAGCACTTGGCGGTCAGGCTCTTGTAACCGGGGGCGGAAACGATGACGGCCGTGTCCCCTTTGACCTCCGAGCAGTATTCCGGCGAGACCACGGACACCTGGCTCCCCAGGGTTTCATAGACGCTCTTTTCGGAGTCCACGCTGAGGCCGTCGAAATAGAGATCGCTCTCAACGGCCAACAACTTCGCGTTATCCGTGGGCTGACTGATGGTCAACGTGATCCCGGTGATGGGGTAATCCATCCTTCCATTCTTGTCCCCGCCCCAGGTCTCATGGCTGGAGTCCAGGGCGATGACGACTTCTTTCCAACCCGTAGAATTGATAAGCCCGCCCTGGCCGGTATTCTTGCTGTACTGGTGCGTTTCGCCGCTGGCGTCAGCCACCTGTACGCCATACCCGCACTTCGAGTTGTCGCCATAGAGCCAGAAATGCAGTCGGTGGACTGGCGCCTGGATATTGACCTTGTTGGGGATCCCGAGGTATTGGAATTGTCCCTTCTCGAGGAAGCGGTAATGCAGTTTCAGGCATTGTTTGCCGTCGTGCGGGTGGTCGGCTGATAGCTGGACGGACGCATTCTCGTTCGGGATGTTGACCACCCATACGCTGGGCTGCGGAGAAGCCTTCTCGAAGTCCTGCACCATCACCGGCGTCGCTCCCCGCGACTGCGCGATTCCGCAGGCAAGCAGGAGAGACAGGAAACTCACGTTTGTTTTCATGCTTGTGTTTATACCTGCCTGCCAACCATGCAGGTCAAGAAGCAAATTACTGCATGGGCGTCAGTTTGACGAAGCGCAGGTTGATGGCTTTCCAGGTCGCGGCGTCTTTCGGGCGGACTTTGATGATCTGGTCGCCGGGCTGCTCGAGCTTGAGTTGGCCTACATCGGTTTCGCGATATTCGGACCAAGTGTCGGTCTGCGGCGCTTTGCCGGTGAGTTGCTGGCCGGCGGCTTCCACGACGAACTCGATGTCGCCATTCGTCGAGGCGGTACTGGCGGTAATCTTGAAAGTGCCGGGCTTGTCGAATTTCACTTTCCACGAAACCCATTCGTCGGCTTTGTCCCAGAAGCCGATGTTGGGTTGGCCGCCTTGGCCTTCCGTTTTAATCCCGTCGCCGTGTAATTCGGCGTCGTCGGCCCCGAGTGTCAAGTTGCCTTTGGCGTCGGGGTGGAGCGTTTGCGTGACTTGTGGAATCTCAACCGGCTTGAGGTTGGTGCCGGTGATTTTTAGGGCGCAGGTATACTCAGACACCTTCTGCGCGGGCACCGTGACGACGAGGCCCGCGGCGGTCTGTTGCCAGTCCACGGGGCCCTTGTAACCGAGCAGGTTGACTTTGCTGATCTTGCCGGCCGGCTCGGCGAGGGAACGCACAACGAGTTTACCTTCTTCGGGCCAGCCAAGGGCGATGGCGTAGAGCGTCGCGCCCTTGGTGGTGAAGCGGATTTCCCGGGCGTTGTATTTGTAGTCTTCGCCGAAATTGCCGCCCTTGATCTTGACCGCGCTTTCGCCATAGACCAGCCAGGGGCGCGTGCCAAAGATCGCTTCGCCGTGGATGGCGGTCCAGACGGCCAACTGCGCCAACATGTCCTCGACTTCGGGATCGAGTGTGCCGTCAGGACGCTGGACGACGTTCAGCAGCAGGTTGCCGTTCTTGCTGACGTTGTCCACGAGCAGGTGGATCACCCAACTCACGGGGCGGAACTTCCAGTTGCGATTGTAGAACCAGTCGCCTATCGAAGTGTCGGTCTGCCACTGATAGGGATCGATCTTCGGCATGATGCCGCGTTCGAGGTCCTCGACCCACCGGCCTTCGGATTTCTGTTTGCAGTTATAGACCACCTCGACCTTGCCGCCGTGGCGGGCGGCACTGGAGTTGTAGAGGTGGGCGATCATGGTGCGCCCGACTTCGTTGCCGAACGGCACGCCACCATCGCTATAGAGCAGGTCGGGATGATAGTTGTCCACCAGCTCTTTGATTTCGTTGTACCATTGCTGCTGCCACTTGGGGTTGTTGCTGTACCAGCCGGTGTCGCCCGGCTCGGCCGGGAAATGATAGAGATCCTGCCATTGCGGGTCCGCGCCATCGTACGGCACACCGGCCTTCGGCCCTTCCTTGTCCGCACGGTGGCTGCTTTGGAACCAGGTGAAGCTGGCGCCCAAGTGCTCCGACACGCCGAATTTCAGCCCGTATTTCGTCGCCGCTTTCTGCCAGTCGCCAACGACATCGCGTTTCGGGCCCATGTTGACCGCGTTCCATTTGTGGAGCTGCGAGTTCCACAGGAAGAAATTGTCGTGGTGCGAACCCATGCTGACGAAATACTTCGCCCCGGCTTTCTTGTAGAGCGACATCAGCCGGTCAGGATCCCATTTCTCCGCCTTCCACAAGGGGATGATGTCCTTGTAACCGAACTCCGACGGATGCCCGTAGTGTTCCAGATGATATTTGTAATGGCCGTTGTCCGGCTCGTAGATGCCGCGGGCGTACCAGTCGCCGTCCATCGGCACGCACTGCGGTCCCCAGTGTGCCCAGATGCCGAACTTGGCGTCCCGGAACCATTCGGGACACTGATATTGCTTCAGCGAATCCATCTCGGGCTTGAACGGCCCGTCGGCAATTGGATAGTTCCCCGCGTCTTCGCTCCTAGCCCAAGCACTGGCCAGCAGTAAACCGACTACGACGAATTTCTTCATGTGTGATTCCTTTCATTTCAGCCGCCGCATACATTATCAAATCAAAGCCCTGAGTCCAAGCGTCAGCGCTGATACGTCCGGTCCCCAAGTGAAGACCGATAGCATGGGCGTTATGCCCTGGAGCAAGGCACGAAACTTGCTTCTACTGGAGTGTAAACGGTCCGGCTGCATGTGGGGTTACCCGGCGGCTCGATCAGGACGGCGACGGAAAGCGGCCTCGGGACGCGTCCGACCCCCAAAGGCGCTCTGCGTATGAAAGCAGAAAAGAACGACGCTCTAGACTGCCCTGTAAGGCGCGATCTCGACGCGGCCCTTATGATGACATGGCGGAAAACCGGAAACCTTGAACCAACCCGGCCGCGTTGTGCCAAGCTCACGCGGCGGCAGGCCTCAAAAGACGCTCAGCGTATGGAAGCAGGAAAGTGCGACGTTCTAGGATGTCCTATACGGCGCGATCTCGATGCGGCGCTTGTGGTAACATGGCGGAAAAGATGAAATGGAACAATGCGCCCAGTTTCGGTTTTACGAGGAATTAAATGACTTTCTGCCGCGCCACCAGCGAAAGCGGGACATCCCTTATATTTTTACGGCGCATCCAGCCGTCAAGGATTCCATCGAAGCGCTAGGGGTACCGCATACCGAAGTTGACCTGATCATTATCAATGGCCGATCGGTGGGCTTTGCTTGCCGCCTGCAGGCCTGTGACCGTGTCGCGGTCTATCCGGTCTTCGAGAGCCTGGATATTTCGCCCATTGTCCGTTTGCGCCCGCAACCGTTGCGCAAAACGGCGTTCGTGCTGGATGTACACCTGGGCACGCTGGCGCGTCTGCTGCGGTTGCTGGGATTCGACGCGCTCTACCGCAACGACTTCAACGACCAAGAAATTATCCGGCTGGCCTTGGCCAGTCAGCGCATTATCCTCACGCGTGATCGGCGTTTGTTGCAGACCAAGATGGTCACGCATGGTTACTGGCTGCGTTCGATGGACCCGGAAGAGCAGGCGTGTGAGGTGCTGAGGCGCTTCGATCTGGCTGGACAGGTGCGATTATTTCAGCGTTGCCCCCTGTGCAACGGCGTGCTCCGCGGTGTCTCCAAAAGTAAAATCCTCGCGCAACTTGAACCGCTAACGAGACGCCATTACGAAGAGTATCAACGGTGCCGTGACTGCGGAAAAGTCTACTGGCGTGGCGCGCACTATCCACGGCTCAGTTGCAAGCTGGAACGCATCTTGGGTGGCGACCGCGCTGCCCGCAAAACCACGCTGTTTCCCTAATGTTTTCGTGCATGCAGGGCTGGAGACCGGGGACGAAAAGCTCCTGCAGCGCTGCCGCCGGGGGGCGACGGCGCAGCCCATGGTCGCCGTGGCCGTCCGGGCCCAGGCGGCGGGGTTGCGCCAGTCGGTGCTGGTGCTCCTGGCCCTCGGCGGCGCCGGCCTTTACGGCGAACGGAGGCGGTAGAAACGGCTGGGGTAATTCGTCCAGTCCGGATCGCTGAAATAGGACGAGCCGCCGGTGAGGGTGTTGGTTGCCACCGGAGACCAATCGGGATTGACCAGGTCCGTGCAGGCTTCCACCACAACGGAGATGTTTGTTGCCCAGGATATGATGAAAGCGAATCCGTTGGTTTGCACGTCGAAGCCCTGACCGTTGTTTAGGATCAGCGGGTACGGAAGCGCCCATAGCGCGGTCGGCCTACCGCCAAAGGGCTCTGGTGGTGGTGTTGGCCAACCCGTGGTCCCCGGCAAGTAATAGACGGTTACATTGTTGGCAAGGTCGAATACAGCCGAACCAACGCTGGGGGCGTTCCCCTTGAAATAGACTCCAGTCAGGGCGGCGCATGAATAGAACGCCTGGTTCGTAATGCTGGTGACGCTGTTAGGGATCGTGACGGTGGTCAGGCTATTGCATAGATTGAACGCTTGCACCCCGATGCTGGTGACGCTGTTGCCGAGCATGACGTTGGTCAGACTGCTGCACGTGTTGAACGCCCGGTCTCCGAGGCTGGTGACGCTGTTGCCGATCGTGACGCTGGTCAGATTGGTGCAGTTGAAGAACACGGAGATTCCAAGGCTGATGACGCTGTTCGGGATCGTGACGCTGGTCAGGCTGCAGGCTTGGAACGCCCCATTCCCGATGCTGGTGACGCTGTTGCCGAGCATCACGTTGGTCAGACTGCTGCACGCGGCGAACGCCCCGCCTCCGATGCTGGTGACGCTGTTCGGGATCGTGACGCTGGTCAGGCTGGCGCGTTTAAAGAACGCCCCGTCCCCGATGCTGGTGACGGGCAGGCCATCGAGCGTGCTGGGGATGGTCACCGCACCGTTGGTGCCGGTGTAGTTCGTGATGGTGATCGTATTATCGGAATTTGTCGTGTAGGTATAATCCTCGGCTTGCACTGCGGCGGGCAGCGCCAGCAGCAGCAGTAGCGGCAGGATCCGCGTGGCGCAGGCAGTTCTTAAACACGCGACACCGTGTTTCTTGTTTTTCATGTTCCGCCAGCTTTTCCGGCCCATCTCTGATTTTCACGCGATTTGTGTCATTGTCCACCCGGCGACTTGAATAACAAGAATAAATCGGATGCATAATAAAGCCCCATGCGGGGGGAGGGGTAGTCCCCTTGCCGCTGCCGCCCCCGCCATCCGCCGGGCCACCGCGAATTCCGCCGGGTTGTGCCGGGCCGGTCCCCCGCGCCGGGTTGGCCGGTATGTTGGACAGGCGGGAGCGGGGGCAGGCTGGGACCTCGTGGCCCCTTATGGAATAATTCTGCATCTTTCATCTTGACATTTAGAGGTGATCCGGTATTCGGAAGTATATTCGAGGTTAACGAATTTGGAATCGCAGAACGCTGAGGTGGTTATCATAAAAAGGTTTTCCCAAACCCGGCCTGGGCTCGGGCTGATCGCAACATGCCTGGGCGCCACGCTGCTGACCGCCGGCCTGACCGGTTGCGAGAATAACAACGAGGATGATTACAAGGGCCACGTTCCGCCTGGGGGCCAGGGCAGCCTCGTGGTGGACAACCAGACCGAGGACGACATCCAGGTCCACTCGGATGGCATGGATGTGGGGAGAGTTCACGACTACGAGTCCATCACCGTCGACCTTGCGCCCGGACTTCACCAGGTGGTTATCGCGGAGTACTACCATGGCTATCGCAACTGGACTGAATCGGTGAACGTCATCGCAGGCCACCTCACGGTGCTGCGCGTGCACTGGTCGCTGTACAATTACGATGACTATTTTGTGGACATCGACATCAACGAATAGATGAGAAATTGCTTTGGCGCGCCCGGCGGGCGAGCACCGCGATAGCCCGCATGTTTTGCCGTCCGATCGGGAAAAGCCTGCACGCCGGACCAGCCGCCCCGCCATGCCCCGCCACGATCACCCCGCCGGACGGCTCGGGTTTAGAACCGCACGTTGGCCAGCGGCATGAAGCTGGGACTGGAATCATTCACGACATTGAACAGTCCGATTTGCAAGCCGTGCAGTGATTCGGTCACATTAATGATCCCAATCTGCAGGCCGGTCATATTAGCGGTCCAGTTTATCGCGCCGATCTGAAGGCCGCGCCCATCTTTGATGCGATTGAATCCGCCGATTTGCAGGCCGCAGGTGTCGTCAGCGAAACAGACGCCGCCGATCTGCAGGCCGCAGGCTTCGGCAGCGTAACAGCCGAGGCCGCCGATCTGCAGGCCTTTCATGGAATCCTCGGCTGATGCAAAAAGACCACCGACTTGGATGCCACGCATGCTGGAGCTCAGGCTAAACGCTCCGGCGGTCACGCCCGCGACATCGCCGACTTGGCAGAGAAAAAAACCACACGTCAGGCCGACGCTCTCCCTGGCGAGCGACCAAAAGGCGATTTGCATACCCATGACGCGCCCGGCCCAGCACGCAAAGCCCGCTTGAACGCCGACAAGTTCCTCTGTCACCTGTTCGTTTTGCCCTGTCAACTGGTTGTTGAAAAAGTAAACCGGCTCTTCGACACCCATCGCAAGCCCAAGCGTGACGCCGTGGACGATCCGCGACGTGTCAACCAACGCCAGGCTGATGCCGGTGAACGTATCTCGCACTTCGTTGGCAAAGAGCGCGGCCTGAATGCCGGTATAATTCTTGCTGACCGTGTTGCGCAACAACGCAAGTTGCAGGCCGCCGCCGTTGCCGGCGATGGTGTCGCTCCAGAACGAAACGGAGGCGCCATACATATCGTGACTTTCGGAGAATAAGCCGAGACGAAGGCCGTAGACATCAGCATTGGTGCTGGCGATGCGCAGGTACGGGCCAAAGTCCATTTGCAGGGGTGTCCACCCGGCGGACGATGCACGCGCGAGCAAAACGCACAAGAAAACGGGCACCAGCAACTTTATTTTCATGCGGGCTCCTTTCAAAATGCGAAATTCAAGCCGGGAGAAACGCGCAGGCCGCCCGCGGAAGAGAAATTCAGCAATCCAAGCTGTAGTCCGCTCAATTCCGTCGTGCGGTTGAGCAGTCCGATTTGTGCGCCGTGACAGGCCTGGGCGTCATTGAGTACGCCGAACTGCGCACCCTGCAATGTGCCGAGCCGGTTAAGCAGACCGATTTGAAGGCCTACGACGTCACCGTCGAGCTGGCCGTCTTTCCCCGCGATATTCACGGCCCCGCTCTGCACCCCGCGCACCTCGTAGGCGCCGCTGCCGAGCAGATCGAGCTGAATTCCGCAAATGCGGTGGGCAATGGAGGCCACGCCCACCTGCAATCCGCTGATATTGTCCGCATCGTTGTACAGGCCGACTTGCGCGCCGCCGCCGTTGCCCCGCCAGTCCACCAGCCCGATTTGAAGACCGCGATAATGCTCAGCAATATCAATCAAACCCAGTTGCATTCCGGACGACGCCTTGCTCACGCTGTTCCAAAGCAGGCCGATTTGTGCCGCGGGTTCTATCGAACCGGCGACCGCCACAGCGGCCAGCGATAGCCCGCAAAAGGAATCGTCGGTCCAGTTGAGCAAGCCGAGTTGCAGCCCCGTACCGGAACGCGCGTCGTTATAGATACTCAACTGGCCGCCGCGGAGCTGATCCGTTTCGGCCCAGAGGACGGAGGTCTGCAGGCCACCGAACCCCGCGCCGGATCTTGCGTGCAACACGCCCAACTGAAAGCCAGAGCCCTGCCTTATGACATCGCAGACCGCGGCGAACTGTAATCCGCTGAAGTTTGCATTCACGATCGCCCGATCAAGCGATAGGTCGAAGCCGTAGACGTTCTGGTTCTTGCCGACGACCGCCAGGCGAAGTCCGTACACGTCGGTTTTATCATTGAACAAACACGCGGCGTCCGGTCCGAGTTCCAACTGCAGCGGCGTCCACGCTGTAGCGCGCAACGTGAACGTGCTGATCAGGACGAGAAAGAGTTTCTTTTTCATGCTTCAGCGCCTCCTCCGCGTAAAACGAACTCGCATTAAAAAGTTACCAACTAAGGACAGGCGGGGCAAGCCCCCAAGGGACCACCTTTGGTTTTCGAGCAGCAACGGGGCTACGGCGCGGCTGGTGCTCGGACACATTAAACAGCCCCCTCCGATGGGGGGGCACCGACCGCCTGCGGGTCGCCTTGGACTTGGCCCGCCAAAACTGACGCCGCAGGACGCCCATAACGGGTCGGTCTTGCCGCCGAGGCCGGCCTAGCGGGCTGTAAGCATCGTTTTTGCAGCTTGATTGCGCCGCGAAAAGGGTTAGGCTACCCCCCTGTTCGCTCGTATGAATGGCCCATCACTGAACAAGAAAGGATGACCCTGATGAACGAGTACAAGACCACGCGCCGAACATTCCTGAAAGCCACCGGCTTGGCAACGGTCGCCATGGGCTTTCCCACCATCATTCCGTCGTCAGTCCGCGGCGACGCCACGACCCCGCCGCCCAGCGAGCGCATCGTGATGGGCGGCATCGGCATCGGCAACATGGGCGGGGGCGACCTCGGCGCCTTCGTCAACAACCCGGCCGTGCAATACGTGGCCGTGTGTGACGTCCGCAAGAACGTCTGCAACGGCGCCAAGAGCAACGTGGACCAGCATTACGGCAATACCGACTGCAAGGCCTACGGCGACTTCCGGGAGCTGATAGCCCACAAGGACCTTGACGCGGTGCATATCGCCACGCCGGACCATTGGCACGCGATCATGATCGTCGAGGCGTGCCGCGCCGGCAAGGACGTGTTTTGCCAGAAACCGGAGACGCGAACCCTGCGCGAGGGTGCGCTGATCATCGCGGCCGCGCGCCGTTATGGCCGCGTGGTGTCCGGCGGCAGCCAGCGCGTCCTCGAGGATTACCGCGGCATCGTCCGCCCATGCTGGGGCGGCGAGTTGGGCCCGATCAAGACGATCAACGTCGAAGTCGGCCCGCTCTCCCAGCCCTGCAACCTGCCTGCCGAGAACTGCCCCGCGGACATGGACTGGGACATGTGGCTGGGGCCCGCGCCCTGGGCGCCCTACAACTCCCGGCGGTGCGACGGCAATTTCTCGACCAGCGGCGGCAGTTGGCGCTCCTACAACGACTACTCCGGCGGCGGCATGACCGACTGGGGCGCCCACCACTTCGGCGGCGCCACGTTTGCCGTGGACGTGCGGGAACTGCAGCCGACGGAAGTGAACTATGTGGTGGAAGGCGATAAAAAATACCTGTCCTACAAATACCCCAACGGCATCGAGTTGACGCACAACAAGCCGGGCCGGGGCAATATGCAGGTCGAGGGCACGCCGGGCGAGAAGCGCGAGCCGAAAACGATCCCGCAATACAAGGCGAAGGGCGGGATCACGGCCGACTTCCTGCATTGCGTCAAAACGCGCGAACGGCCGTTCCGCGACATCGAGCTGGCCGTCAATACCATGGCCGTGTGCCACCTCGGGATCATCGCCTACACGCTGGGCCGCTCGCTGAAGTGGGATGCGGCGAAACAACAGTTCATCGGCGACGCGGAAGCGAACCGCTTCCTCGACCGCGCGCGCCGCGAACCGTGGCAACTGTGAGGCGACCGGCGTTCGATCAACAACCATCCGAAATTATTCAGAAAGGAATCATGCCATGTTAGACCAAGCCTTTGAAGCACTGAAAACCTACGATTGGGGGACGGATCCCAACGTCCTCCAGCCGATTGACGATGCCATCGTGGCGACGCACAGCGATGCCGCGGGCCGCAAGGACCTCGAAACCCGCCTGATTGCGGCGCTCAACAGCGCAACGTCCCGCGCCGCCAAGGACGCGGTGTGCCGCGCGCTCAAAACCGTCGGTACTGCTGCGGCAGTACCGGCCCTGGCGGCGCTGCTGCCGAATGAGGAGTTGTCCCATATGGCCCGCTATGCCCTCGAACGCATTCCGGGTCCGGAAGCCGGCGCGGCCCTCTGCGCGCAGCTCCCGAAGGTCAGCGGTAAGCTCAAGATCGGCATCATCGCCTCGCTCGGCGTCCGCGGCACCGATGCCGCAGCGACCCCGGCGGGGGGCGTGTTCGGATTTTTCCGGGGCGCCGACCGCGGCGGCACGGTCCCGCAGTTGAGTACTCTGCTGACCGACCCGGATGCCGCCGTGGCCCGGGCCGCCGCCTGCGCCCTGGGCGACATCGGCACGCCGGCGGCGAGCCAGGCCCTCGCGGCCGCGAAGCCCGCGCCCGGAACCCAGGTAGCGATCGCCGACGCCCTGCTGGCCTGCGCCGAGCAACTGCTCGCCGCCGGCCAAAAGCGTGACGCCCGTGCCGTCTATGAACGGCTCCTGAAAAACAATCCTTCACGGCGGGTCCGGTCCGCCGTGGAACGGGGCCTCAAGAACTGCGGATGAAGCGCCGCCTGCGTTCGAGCGCCAGACGGTCCGCGCGCGCGGCGCCGGTTGCGTCCGTGAGTTCCACGTGTGGAATTTCCGCACCTGAGAGGCGCAGCGGACAAGACGGCCAGACCTAGCCACCCCGCCAAGCCCCGATTACGTCGACGGATTTCAGGATTACACGGATTTTAGTCTGATCGTTCCGCTTTCAGCTTGCCGCCTTCAGTTCGCCTGTCCCGGTACGGCGAGCAGGCTGCGCTGGGTCGGAATGTAGAGGACGTTATCGGCGGCGGTCAGCGTGATCGGCTTGGACGGCAGCCGGGTGCGTGATAGCACCTGCTTTTCCTTGCCGGCCTGCAACACCCAGAGCACGCTGGCCTCCGTGCCGACATACACCTTGCCGTCGGCCACGAAGGCCGAGGAGCACCAGGTTTGGCCGCCCAGCGGATGGACCCAATAGCGCTCGCCGGTGGACGCATCGAAGCAATGGAGGTTGCCGGTGCTGTCGGGAATGTAGAGCAGGCCATCGGCCACCGCCGGCGTCGCCAAGCTGCGCTCCAGCCGTTGGGACGACCAGACCAGCGCCCCGGTGGCTGCATCCAGGCAGGACAGGCACCCGCGCCCGTTGCCATGCAGCGGGCTCTGGCCGATGGCGACATAAATCCGGCCGTTCTGGAACACTGGCGTGCCGATGATCTCGCTCGGCCCGTCGGGCGAGTTCGCGTTGTATTTCGAATACGGCACCGGCTGGCCGTCGCGCATCCGGTAATCCGGCGGATTGACGTCGGTCTGCCATACTTTTTTGAGGATTTGCACGCCCGCCGCCGGTGCCGCCGGCCGTGGCAGCTCGAAGGCATAGAGGATCCCGTCGCCGCCGCCGAAAAAAATCAGGGTCCGGCCGTTGATCCGCCCGGCCAGGGGCGATGACCAGTTGCCATGCAGGCACCGCAAACCGATCCGCTCGTCGTCCCGCGCCACCAGCCGGCCGGTTTTTTTGTCGAGCACGATCAGCGTCGGCGCCAGCGGCCGGGGCACCTTTTCATGCTGGCTGTCAATGCCGTTGGAGGTGCAGGCGAAGAGCAGGTCGCCGACCACCAGCAGGGTGCTGCCGCACACATCGTGCGGCGCGACGTCCAGTTCGGTCAGCAGGTTGTATTTCCAGATGATGTCCCCATCCGTCGGGCCCAGCTTCCGATCCACGGTGTTGGTGATCCCCCAGTAGTCGAGTTCGTCATGGAAGGGCCCGTCATTGCCGTTACTTTGCCCGTCGCGGTCGAGGCACAGGATCTCGCCCCGGCCGCTGACCGCGTACACCCGGTCGCCGTCCACCACGGGGCCGGAACAAAAGCCGCAGCGCCACTGGTCGAAGTGATACGGCGGCTTGACGCCATCCCTGTTGCGCGGACTGGGCATCTGCCAGATCAGCCGGCCCGTGGTCTGCTCGAGGCACAGCAGCACGCCGCCGCCGGCAGGCTCGTAGCCCGGCCGTATCACGCCGGCATCATTGGCGCCCACGTAGATGCGACCGCGGTCAATGGTCGGTATGGAATACTGAATGTTGCCGAGCTTCACTTCCCACAGCGGCGTCACCGCCCCGGGGTCAGCCGGCAGATTCGTAGCCGCGGACACCATGTTGGGACCGGCGCCGCCGCCCCAATGGATCGGCTCCTCCGCTGCCGGCGCCGCCCAAGCCAGGGAGACCGGCAGCAACAGGCCAGCCAGGATAACCGGTGGTTTCATGCAGGGCTCCGCGTGTTGTGCTCAAGATGGAGGCTGGCCTGCAGGGTGGCCGGCCTTGCTCTGGAGGTCGAACCAGTCAACGGCCTCCTTGATGGTGTCAAACACGTTGTCAGGCAGGAAATGCTTTCCAGGAAAGACTTTCAGAAAGACCGGGAAACCTTTTTCGGTCAGCACTTGCCTGGCCTCCAGCGCGCGGGCCACGGGCACGCCGGTGTCCTGCGCGCCATGCACGAGAAAAAAGGGCATCGGGTGGTGGACGGCGGCAGGAACCTTGCCGCCGTCGCGATAGGCCCCGGGCAAGCCGCCGCTGAAGACGATGACCCCGGTGAACAGGCCGGGCTGCTCGAAGGCCAGCGGGTAGCACATGTAGGCGCCGGATGAAAAGCCCATCAGGAAGATGCCCTGGGCGTGGATGCCTTTCAACGCCTTGATGGCTTTCAACACCTCCGGCACATCCTGGGCGGGGTTCCAGTCATACGCCGCCACGCCATCCGGCCGGATGCCGCACTTCCGGCTGCCGCAGGGTAGAAACAGCGAGACCTGCCAGGCGTCCGCCAGGGGCTGGAACACCGGGGCGCACTCCCTGGGCGAGCTGCCCGAGCCGTGCAGAAAAATGAATAAGCCCGTCTTCTTATCCCGGGGCCGGCCGGCCGGCCGGATAAAAACCGGCGCGGGCTCGGGCTGTTGAGCTGGCGCGATCTGCGGCGCGCCGGCGGCGGAGTGCACGGCTTTTTCTTCCGCGCCAGCCTGCGCCGCCAGGCCCAGCGCCCCGGCGATCACCAGCATGGTTCCGATGCTGCCGACCTTCATCTTGATCCTGCCTTCCGCATGCGTTCCGTGGCCGCCGTGCCCACTGCAGGCCTCAGCCGTTGAGGGTCCAGCCGGGGCGATACGTGTGGCGCAGCAGTTCGTTGGCTTCGGCCACGTTGGTGACGCGCCCGGTGGCGCCGTCATACTCGAGTTTCTTGCCGACGCGGTAGGCCACCAGCCCCAGCAGCATCTGCTCGATCATGTCGCCGCTGTATTCGAAGTCGCAGGCCGTCTTGAGGCTGGGGTTTTTGCAGGCGTTAATCCACTGCTGCTGGAAGTCGCCGATGGGCGGCAGCATCTTGTCCTGCGGACGCGGTTTGTAGTAGGTCATGTCCGCATTGTCGCCAAACGGCAGCAAAACGCGCGAGTCGAAGCCGGCCACGAGGAATCCTTTGGTGCCCTTGAACATCGCGCCGTGGTCGATTTTGTTCAGGTCGTAATTCGGCGGCGAATTCGGCATCAGGCCACCCTGATACCAGTGGACGCGGATGGGCCCGCGCCAATCGTTGGCGGGATGATCGAAATGCGACTCGCATTCGACCGGCGTGACATCGGGATTGAACTTCTCGCCCTTGGCCTCGGCGGAGGTCGGCAGCTTGGCATCCACGGCGTTCCAGAGCAGATCCATCGTGTGGCTGCCCATGTCGCCGATCTGGCCGGCACCGAAATCCCAGTACATGTTCCACTGCAGGCAATTTGCGCCCGGGCCGCCGGAGAAGTAGCCGGGGTTATAGGGATGGTCGGGGGACGGACCCAGCCAGAGATCGTAGTGGAGGTTGGCCGGCGGCGCACCCACGGCCGGCAGGTAGCCGGGCCGGCGGATCTGGCGGTTGCCCCAGGCGTAGGCCGCCTGCAGTTCGCCGACCGCGCCGTCACGAATCAGTTCGAGGATGCGATTGAAGTTCGGGTTGGCGTGCCGCTGCATGCCGACCTGGGTGGCAAGCTTGTTCTTCCGCTTCAGCCAGTTGGCCCGCACCACGCGCGCTTCCTCGACGCTGATGGCCAGCGGCTTTTCCATATATACGTGCAGCTCGCGGTTCAACGCCCAGTTGGCGATGAACGCGTGCGTGTGGTCGGCGGTGCAACAGACGACGGCGTCGAGGCCGAGCGCCTTGTGGTCGTCGAGCAATTTCCGCCAGTCCACGTAGGTCTTGGCGCCCGGGAAGCGCTTCGCCCCGAACGCCAGATGGTCTTCGTTGACGTCGCAGAGCGCGACGACGTTCTCGCTGCCGATCGCGTCAAAATGCGCCTCCCCCCGGCCCCAAGTGCCGATCAGCGCGATGTTCAGCTTGTTGCCCGGGCTGGTGCGGCCCGCCCGCGCGCCGCCCGGCAGGATGAGCAGTCCGACACCGGTGACAAAAGTCGATTTAAGGAATTCGCGTCGTTGCATGTTCCGATCTCCCTCTGGTTGGCCATTTTTTTTCGACGCAGTCCGGGCCGGCAGGCCCACACAAGGACTGCGGCGGTGCTTCCGCTTCTTGAGTGAATTTCTAGCACATCCTCCCCGCGCATTCAATGCAACTGCGATTCAGATTCAATTCCCGCGGCGGCTTGACAGTCCGGCCGGCGGGGCGATAATCGCGTGCGTGCCGGCGCTTGAAAAACTACTCGACCAGGTCAGCGGCTTCATCCGGGGCTACCCGCTCCTGATCCTGCTGTTCGGCACGCACCTCTACCTCGCCGTGCGGCTGCGGTTTCCGCAGCGCTATTTCTGGGAGGCGCGGGACGAATAGTCTACCGGACGGGACACGTGCTATCGTTTGCGCCATGCCGAAGAAAAGGAGTCTGCATTGTTGAACAACCCGCAGTTCCGGCCGCCGGCGGAAGCTGACAGCCTGATCCTGCAGGTGGATCAGGGTTGCCCTTACAACCGCTGCACGTTCTGCGGTATGTACCGGGGTATGAAATACCGCCGGCTGGAGGCCCCGGAAATCCGGCCGTTGATCGCAACAGAGGCGCGACACGCGCCCGCAACGCGCCGGATCTTCCTGGCGGACGGCGATGTGCTGCGCCGCCCCTTCGATGAGCTTCAACAGATCCTGACCGCCCTGGCGGCATATTTTCCGGCCTTGGCGCGGGTCAACCTGTACGCCACGGGCAGCGCCATCGCCGCCAAGACCGACGATCAGTTGCGTACCCTGCGGGCGCTCAAGCTGCACACCCTCTACCTGGGCCTAGAAAGCGGCGACGAGGAGATCCTGCGGCGGGTGCACAAGGCCGAGACCGCCGCCAGCATGGTGGCGGACGGGCGCCGGGCGCAGCAAGCCGGCCTGCGCCTGTCGGTCATGATCCTGCTCGGGCTGGGCGGCGTCGAGCACACCCGCGCGCATGCCGCGGCGACGGCCGACGCCCTGAACCGGATGCAACCGCGCCTGCTGTCCGCGTTGCGGGTGGTGCCGGTGCCCGGCACGGAACTGCATGACGAAGTCCGGACCGGGCAATTCCGACAGCTTTCAGAATTCCAGGTGGTGCAGGAGCTGCGCTGGATCATCGAAGGCCTGGCGTTGACCAACACCGTGTTCCGGGCCAACCACTCGTCCAACGTCGTCCCGCTGGAAGGCCGGCTGCCCCGCGACCGGCCCCGCCTCCTGGCCGACCTGGATGCCCTGCTGTGGTCCGGCGCGCTGGATCACGAATCACCCGGCGCCCCGCCTCTGTGGCTGTAGGTGGGACAATACGCTTGTTTCGCCCGCCGCTGCGGTCATAATAGCGGCATGAAAACAAATGATACCCATCCGCTGTTCACTCCCTGTAAACTGGGTGACCTGGAACTTCGCAACCGCGTGGTCATGGCGCCCATGACACGCAGCCGCGCCACGGCTGCACACGTGCCGACGGAACTGATGGTCACGTACTATGCCCAGCGTGCGAGCGCCGGCCTGCTGATCACCGAGGGTACCGCTCCGTCGCCCAACGGCACCGGCTACGCGCGGATTCCGGGGCTCTATCACGAGGAGCACGTCCGCGCCTGGCGTCGCGTTACCGAGGCGGTGCACCGGCAGGGCGGCCGCATCTTTGTGCAGTTCATGCATACGGGCCGCGTAAGTCATCCGCTCAACATGCCGGCCGGAGCCCGCATCCTGGCGCCATCGGCCGTGGAACTCTCGGGCACCATGTGGACGGATGCGCAGGGCGCGCAGCCTTATCCGGTCCCCGCCGCCATGACCGAAGCCGATATCCGGCAGGCCATCGGCGAATTCGGCGACGCCGCGGCCCGGGCCGTGGAAGCCGGCTTCGACGGCGTGGAGTTGCACGGGGCCAATGGCTATCTGCTGGACCAGTTCCTGAACACCGCGGCGAACCGGCGGATCGACTCGTGGGGTGGCGCGGTGGCGAACCGTCTGCGCTTCGCCGTTGAAGTGGCGGCGCGCGTCGTCTCTGGGATCGGCGCCGCGCGCGTGGGCCTGCGCCTCTCGCCGTACGGCGCGTTCAACGACATGTCGCCCGACCCGGCCATGGACCAGCTCTACGAACATCTCGCTGACGCGCTCAACGCGCTCGGGCTCGCCTACATCCACATCGTGGACCACAGCGCCATGGGCGCGCCCCCGGTGAAGCCGGAGATCAAGCAGGCCCTCCGCTCCCATTTCAAGGGGGCCGTGATCCTGTCCGGCGGCTACGACCTGGCCCGGGCCGGGAACGATCTGGCGGCCGGGAAAGGCGATCTCGTCGCGTTCGGGCGGCCGTTCATCGCGAACCCCGACCTGCCGCGCCGGCTGCAGGCCGGCCTTGCGCTCGCGACGCCGGATGCCAACACCTTCTACACGCCCGGGGAAAAGGGTTACACGGATTATACCCCGGCCGGCTCCGCCGATTAAGTCGATCCCTGACAGCACCGGCGCTAAGGAAGCGGCCTCGCCCACCCAGGTCCGCTTCGGCGGGCGGAACGAGGCGCATCCGAACCTGGTCAACAAAGAGGGCCTGCCCGCCTCGCCCTTGCAGACCAGCAACTGGCAGGGCGGCACGCGCGAGTGAAAAAAACGCCGGATACCCGGCGACGACTTTTCCCATGGGCCGCAACGGCGTCGCCAGCGGTCGCCGAAACGGACAACTCAACCTGAAAAGAGCATTCAGGCGGGGCCGGAAGCGGTCAGGAGGCGGGAGCGCCGTCGCCTAGGTCCAAGCACACCGCCTCGTTGGCGCTCCGCAGATAGAGGCGGCGGCCGACGAGCGCCGGATAGGACCACACTTCTGGATCAAATCCGCCCACGGCTTGAAAGACCGTCCGTGTCTGCACCGCGCCCGGCGGCCGCGCGGCAAACCGGTGCACCGTGCCCGCCTTCGCAACCGCGAGCACGCCGGCGGGACCGGCAATCAGGCTGAGGCAGTCCGCGTACGCGCTCTCGGGCGCGCTCCACAGCGGCCGCAGGCCCGACGCCACGCCGAGCGCGTGCATGCCCGCCGCGTCGGCGCCCCAGACCACGCCGTCCGCCAACACCGGCGAACAGATGTCGGGCGCGAGAACCTTGGTCGCCGCCCATGGTTCCGGCCGGATCACGCCGCCGTCGTCGAAGCTGTAAAGCCGCGTGCCGTTGTGCTCCGACGCCACCAGCAGCAGGTCCCCTACCTTCAGCGGCGTCGGCACATGGAACTCGTTCGCTTCGGGCGGCACCAGCCGCCAGAGGCGGCGGCCGGTCTCCGGATCCCACCCGCCGAGCGAATCTGCGTCGCAGCCGACGATCTGCCGCCGGCCGCCAAAGGAGGCGCAGATCAGGTTCCCGTAGGCCGGCAGCGATCCCGGACTGCGCCAGCGCTCGTAGCCGGTGTCCGAGTCCAGGGCGACCAGGCCCGCCCGTCGCGAGCCGGACGGCACGATCAGCCGGCGGTCCGCCAGCAACGGCGTGCCGCAGAAGCCCCACGTCGGCACCGCGCCGCCGAAGCGCCGGACGAGGTTGAGCCGCCAGCGCACCCGGCCTGTTTCCAGGTCGGCGCACAGCAGGTCGCCGAAGGCGCCCAGCAGATAGACGACGGAGCCGGCGATCACTGGCGTTGCGCGCGGCACGGTCGTGAAGTCCATCTTGCCGGCGGCGGGATAGCTTACGGCCCAGACCGGCTCGCCGGTGTCGGCCCGCAGGCAGCGCCAGGCGTCCTCGTCGCCGCGCTCGTTCTTGTCCGACACAATCACGAACCGCCCGGTAGCCGCCACACCGCCGAGGCCTTGGGCGCACAGCGGCCGGCGCCAGACGAAAACGGCCTGCGCCGGCAGGTGCGCCGGTACCGCGGGACTGAAGGCGTCCCGCGCCAGTGAGCCGCGCCAGTCGGTCCAACCCGCCGCGCCGGCCGTCTCCGGTGCCACCGGCGGTGGCACAAAACCATCGCGGCTCTCAAGCTGCGCTTTCAGCCGCGCGCTGCGGCCCACCCGCGCCAGCGCCCGCCGCACGGCTGCCTCGTCCACTGCGTCCAGGCGTCCGACGGCAAAAACACCAATGAACGGCACCGGATCGGTCCGGCCGACGATCCGGAGGGCGCCCCGCTCCACGACGCCGCAACCGGACAGCAACGGCCAGGCGTAAGCCGAGATCACCGCGGCGTCGGCTTCGCCCCGTGCCACCGCCAGCGCGGCGGCATTGCAAGAGTCAGCCGTCGGCAACGCCGGATCGAGCGCCAGGCCGAACGCGCGCAGCACCGTCAGTGCCGCGCCGTGTTTCTCCGGCGTCGCGGGCGGGCCGAAAAGAATCCGGCGGCTGGCAAGATCGGGCAACGCGCGGGTGGCATCGTCGCGGCGCACAACAAACAGTCCCTGCAGCGTCGTGTTGCCCGCGGTGTCAGTCAGCATGGCCAGGCAGCGGGCGGCGCCCGCGTCGGCCGCCTTGCCGACAAACAACTCGGGCATCCGCCCGACGCGCTCCGCCGCGCCCGGCAGCGTCTGACAAAACACCAGGTTCACCGGCCGGCCCGCCTCGCGGGCGATGACGTCGGCCAGCGCGCGGTAATGCCGCTGCGCGAAGCCCTGGACGCAGGGACAGGCGTTTTCCGCGGCCAGTGGGTCGCCAACGGCGAGCACCAGCGGCGGCGACGCGTTAGTGACCGTCCCACGGCCGAACAGCCAGCCCGCACGGACATCGTCGGCGCCGCCGAGGCCGACGGCCAGCGCCAACCACCAGGCCGCGCGACGAAGCCCCAGGCGGCTTCCGCGCGCAGATTGTTGAAGAACCGGCATGATGCTCTCCGTGCGGCGACGCGAAGCCCAGCCTGGATGACCGCCAGCGGACGGTGTACCAAGTCTGGTCATTTTCCGGTCGCGGCGGTCTTGCGCTGCAGCACACGGATGACGTTGCGGTCGGTGTCCAGCATGTACACCCGGCTGGCGTCGCGGTTCACAGCCACCGTCACCCGCACGCAGCCGGTGATATCCTTCACGATACCGACGCGGTCCAACAGCTTGCCCGCCGTCGTGAAACGGTTGATGCAACACTGCGCCGATTCGGCGACATAGAGCGTGCCGTCCGGTCCGAAGCAGAGATTCTTCGGCTCGCAACAGCCTTTGAAGCAATCCTCGCGGCCCGGGCCGAAGCTGCCGACTTTCCGTCCCGCGCGGTTGTACTGGACGACTTTTGCTTCGCAGTTCGCCGCGACGTAAAGGGTGTCGCCGCGGGCGGTGAAATCCATCTGGCCGCAGCAGCCGCTCAGGCCCTTGACGATCGCCTTCGGCTCCTCGAAGCGATCGTTCAGCCGGTAGATGGTGTAACCCGTGTTGCTGCGGGCGCAGACGAAAACGTCGTTGCTCATCGCGGCCACGGCTGTGGACGCCGTCCGCATGCTGATTTGCTGCGCCACTTCCGCCTTCGTCAGCTTGCGCCCCTTGACGATCGGCAGCGGCGGTACGGGCAGATTCGTGGCGAGGAGCGTTTGGCCGCTCGCGTCCAGCAGGGCGATCCGTCCGCCGCCGGACACAAGCACGGTGCCGTCGGCGCGGCAGGCCATGGCCTGTGGCGCGAAATCCAGGGTCCACTTGGCGAGCAGCTTGTCCCCCGGCGAAATCCGGCGGATGCAGCGCTGCGCCTCGTCACAGGCCAGGATGTTGTCCCCCGGGTCGAGGCAGAAGCAGCTCAGCGCCTGCGCCTTCGTGTCGCGGGCGCTGCCGAGCGACCCGGCCGGCACGTGGGTCGGGTCGCGACCCCAGGCGGACGTCGCCGCCGCCAGCACCGCCGTTCGCAGCATGATTCCCCAGGTTGTCTTCATGGTCCCCCCTCTTCGTTGCGTGTCGCCGCGCCGAGCGCAGCCTGCTTGAGCGCACCGTAACCGTCGTAGCCGACACGGATGTCGCGGATGATGCCCGTCTCATCAATAAAGAACGTCGTCGGCACGGACGCGACCTGTCCCAGCGGCGCCGGCAGGTCGTTCGTGGCGACAATTGAATAGTTGAGGTCGCGTTCGCGCACAAAGGCGGCCACGTCGGCCGCGTCTTCGAACGTCACCGCAACGATCTGCACGCCGCGGTCCGCGGTCTCGCGCGCGAGCCGGACGAAATCGGGCACGGCAGCCGCGCAGCCGGGATGCCACGAGGCCCACACGTCCACCACCGCCCGGTGTCCCTTCCAATCCGCCGTGCGGATGGTGCGGCCGTCCAGCGCCGTCAGCGTGAGTTCCGGCATGGGCTGGCCGATCCATTCCGCCGGTTGGAACGGCACGGCGCGCGTCGTCTGGATCTCGCTAACCATGTCCCCCATGCCGCGCGTCCAGTACCAGTACCACCCTGCGACCATGCCGCAGGCCAGCACGATCCCGACGACGGACAGACCGATGCCCCAGCCGGCGAACGCGCGGCGCGGGCGGCGGGTGGCGAAGGCGATCAACCCGAGGATCAGCCCCACCAGGCCGAACAGTCCGCCGATCAGCACAACGCCCAGCAGGACGGCCAGCACGCCGCACACGAAACTGGCGATGGCGAGGCCTCCGCCCGGCAGGGACGCAGGCTGCGGGAGATCCGGAACCGGGATCAATGGGTCCATAATAAAAGTGCCTCCTGTTTCCTCCGGCACCGCGACGAACCAGAAATCGCTTTTCAGGCGCTACGGGCACGCGCTCGTGATGTCAGCCTGAAGGAGCGATTTTCTCTTTTCAATAGTATGGAATCAGAGCGGTGAAGACCAGCATGAATATCACCTGTCCAAGCCAGACTGACCGGGCTTGTGCGGGGCGGGCGACCGCGGTATCATTTCCCCGCGGGCGGAAGACAAGAAAGGAAGGAAGTCATGAAGAAGACGATGCTGCTGGGATTGCTGACGGCGTGGTTGGTCACGCTGGGCGCACAGGCCGAAGCCAACACCTGGGAGACCGACTTTGCGAAGGCCACGACCAACGCCAACAAGGCCGGTTCGTACCTGCTGCTCGATTTCAGCGGGTCCGACTGGTGCGGCTGGTGCATGAAGCTCGAGAAGGAAGTGTTCAGCAAGGCCGAATTCAAAGCCTATGCCAAAACGAACCTGGTTTGCGTTCTGCTGGATTTCCCGCGCCAGAAGAGCCAGTCCAAGAAGCTCAAGGACCAGAACGCCGAGCTGGCCAAGAAATACGGGATCCGGGGGTATCCCACGGTCCTCATCCTGTCGCCGGACGGCGAGTTGGTTGGCCGCACCGGCTATCAGGAGGGCGGACCGAAAGCCTACGTCGAACACCTGAAACAAATGATCGACAAAGACAAGCTGCAGCGCCCCAAGGGCAATGAGAAAAAAGGCCCGGCGGTCACCCCGCCGGCGGGGGGCGGCAACAATTAGCCGCATCTGCCGGACCAGCCGCGGTGCGAGGAGCTTGTGACGCCGGCCGGCGGAACATCGTGGTTGTTCGTCGCGGCGCAAATCGTGCTGGCCGCCGGCGTGCTGGTGCCCGGGTGGTCTTTTGGCTGGCAGCCCGCGGGCGTGGGCTTGGCGGCGGGCGGCGGCCTGTTGGGGCTGTGGGCCCTGGCAGCCAATCGTCCGGGCAACTTCCGCCTCGTGCCGGACGTCAAGCCGGGCGCGCGCCTGGTGCAAACCGGGCCTTATCGTTGGGTGCGCCACCCGATGTACACGGCGGTGCTGCTGCTGACGCTCGGCGGACTGCTTTGCCAGTGGGCCCCGCTGCGGCTGCTGGCGTGGCTGGCGCTGGGCGCCGTGCTGTATGCTAAGGCCGTGCGGGAAGAACGACTGCTGGCGGCCCGGTTCCCTGGCTATGCCGCTTATCAGGCCCGCACGCGGCGTTTTCTGCCGGGCGGCAAACGCGCTTGAAAAAGAAAGCCAAGCTCTCCGATCAGGAGCTTCAGTTCGTGGTGCCCTACCTGGCGGCGCAGCGTAGCGGTGGCACCAACCTGACTGCCCACGCGACCGCGTCCGCGGGCCAGGCCGCCACGGACCGGAAGCGTCTTAAGAACCGGAAACACATAGACGATAGCGACGATTAGCCTGATGGGCCCGCCAACAGGCCCGGTACGCCGCGCGGGTTACCGCGGCACGGCCGCTTCCGCCGCCAGATCGTGGAGCAGGCGCAGCATGACGCTGCCGACGACCTGGAGGCTGGCGGGGCTGAGTTTGTCGAGCCGGTCGGCCGCGGTGTGCCAGTAGTCGTTCAAGCCCGGCAGGCTGCCGTACTGGAAATCAATCAGATCCACGGCCGGCATGCCGGCGTCGAGAAACGCCACGTGGTCATCGCCCACGCTGTTGTACATGAGCGAGAATTTTGTCCGCACGCTCTCGCGCGCGGCCGCCGCCAGCACCTTCACCGCCAACTCCGGCGTGCCATTGCGCGGGATGGTGACGTTCAGATTCCGCTGGCCGACCATGTCCAGCAGCACCATGGCGCGCACATCCCGCGCGCGGCGCTCCGTCACCAGTTGCCGCGCGAGGTGCCGGCTCCCGTGAAAGCCGTCGTTCGGCCCATAGCTCACGCGGCATTCCTCGCCGTCGAAAAAGACCAGCCAGATGTCCGGCAGGGCAAGTGCGTTGGGTCCGGATGGCTGTTTAGCTGCCGCGGGCTCGTGTCCCCGGACGCGACGGAGCGCGTCCCTCCAAGGGCCCGCCGTCACGCGCGCCAGTTCCAGCAGCACGCCGGTGCTGGAGCCGCCGTCGTTCGCGCCCTGAAAGTCCGGTCCGAGGCCGGCCTTCGTGTCGTAGTGCGAACCCAGGATGATCAGCCCGCCGCCGGTGCCCGGGATTTTGCCGATGACGTTCCGGAAGATGGCCGGTCCGCCCGGCGCGGCGTCGTGGAAGGCCGCGACGTCCGCGTCCACGCCATGGGCGCGGAGCCGGTTCTGCAGGTAGCCGGCCGCGCGGGCGGCGCCGGGCGTGCCGGCGTCGCGCGGCCCGAGCGCGACCAGCCCCCGGATCTCCTCCAGCGCGCGCTGGCCATCGAACGCCGCCGGATTCAAGGCCGGAACCGCCGGCGGCGCCGGGGCGGGCCGGCCGCAACCGGACAACAGAAAGGTCAGGAGCACCAGGCCCGCGGGCAGCCGGGCGTTGGAGCGGAAGATACGCATGAACGGACCGGCGGCTTATTTGTGCTGCGCCGCGAGTTGCTTGATCAGGGCCTGCAGGTCCTTGGACAACTCCCGGTGCTTGAGGCCGTAGATGAGATTGGTGCGGAGGAAATCGAATTTGTTGCCGATGTCATAGCGGGTGCCCTCGAAACGCAGGCCGTACATGGCCCGGTTCCGGACCATCAGCCGCATGGCGTCGGTGATCTGGATCTCGTTATTCTTGCCGGGCGCCGTTTTATCTATGTACTGGAAGATTTCCGGCGAGAAGACATAGCGGCCGGCAATGGCGAGGTTGGAGGGCGCCTCGGCGACGGTGGGCTTTTCGACGAAATCCTCGATCAGGTAGAGACCGTCTTGGACCGGCTTGCCCTTGATGACCCCGTAGCGACTGACCTTCGCGCGGTCCACCTCTTCCAGCGCGACGACGGATTCCCGGTAGCGCTCGTATTCGGCGATGAGCTGCCGCGTCACCGGCGTCCGGGAATCCACCAGCGTATCGCCCAGCAGCACGGCAAACGGCTCGCTGCCCACGTGCTGACGCCCGCAGCGGATGGCATCGCCCAGGCCGTTGAGCTCCTTCTGCCGGATGAAATGAATATCGGCCAGCTCGGAAATGCGCCGGATGGCCCGCAGCTCCTCGGTCTTGTGTTGTTCCTCCAGTTCGGCTTCGAGCTCGAAGTTGCGGTCGAAATGCTCCTCGATGGCGCGCTTGCCCTTGCCGATGACCATGAGGATGTCGCGGATGCCGGAGGCCACGGCCTCCTCGACAACGTATTGGATCGTCGGCGTGTCCACAATGGGCAGCATTTCCTTGGGCTGCGATTTGGTCGCGGGCAGAAAGCGGGTGCCGAAGCCCGCGGCGGGAATAATGGCTTTACGGATCATGGCGTCGTCTCCCGGGGTTAGACAATCTGCGGTATGATGACTTTGATACCCAGCGGCTCCAGCCGCTCCCGGAGCGCCGCGAACATGGCCTCGTCCGCATAGGTGCCGACAATCGCGCCGCCGGAGCCGGAGAACTTGGCGCTGGCGCCGACCGCGCGCGCGGCTGCGACCATGCGGAGATTACCCGGGCTGATCTGGTAAATCCGGCGGCGGCGGTCGAAGTTGGCGTTCATGAGCGCCGCGAGCCCGTCCCGCTCGCCGCGCAGCAGCAGGTCGCGCGCCTGGTCGGCGAGGCCGGCCCAGAAGCGCATGGCTTCGACCACCTCCGGTTCGCCGCGCTCCCAGCGCGCGCGGATGTTGTTGTGGAAGACCTCCGTGCCCTCGGCGAGGTCCGTGCGGTAGGCGAGATAGAGCGGCGGCAGCAGCGCGGGCTCGAGCGGCTCGTACCGGCCGTAGCCCTGCCGCTCCATCAGCTCCCGGTTGAAGTCCATGTACACCAGCCCCTGGTACACCTGCGCCACGCGGTCCTGCAGGCCGGCGGGGATGCCCAGCTCACGCGTTTCCACCGACAGAATCAGGTTGGCCAGGAGGGGCGGGGGAATGTCCACCCGGTAGAACGCGAGCAGGGCGCGGCAGCCGGCGGTGATGATCGCGCTGGAGCCGGCCAGGCCGACCTGCTCGGGAATGTTGGTGTGGTAGCGGATGGTGAAGTTGCGCTCGTCCAGCGCAAGCTGATGCTCCGTGCAATAGTCGTGAAAGCGTTTGATCGTGGCCTTGAGCAGCCGGATGCCGCCGTAGTAACCGTACTGGCGCACGTCGTCGGCCAGATGCCGGATGCCGCGGAAGCGCGAGTGGTCGCGGGCAGACGGCAGGATTTCCAGCTCGGGCGTCTCGTACAACTGCACCTCCGCCGCGAAGTTGCTGAACGTGAACGCGATCGTCTTGCCGAAATAGCCATCGGACGGATTGCCGATCAGTCCCGCGCGCGGATGGGCCTTCGCATGAATGATCATGGCCGGCATCCTAATCGCTGCGGCAGCCCGATTCAATCGCGATTTCGCGGGGCGCCATTTTGTCTTTGAACTTCATCGGCGCGCGGAGTAGCATGGCCACCTGAATTCAGGAGGGCTGGTTATGGAAAGAGGTACTTCTTTCGGCGTGCCGCCGCCGATCCCGGGCCGGGGCCGGCCCGCGCCGGGTTTCGGACGCGGCGTGTCGCTGTCCGCGGGCATCGTCATCGCCGCGGCCATCGTCATCGTGCTGCTGCCGCTGTGGGTCTGGTTCTTCTGCCGGATCGAGCCGGGCCAGGACGAGATTGCGATCCTGATCCGCAAGACGGGGCGCAACCTGGACTCGGGCCAGATCATGGCCGCGACACCGGACCAGAAGGGCATCCAACTCGACGTGCTGTCGGAGGGCCGGTACTTCAAGAATCCGTACACGTGGGCTTGGGAGATCCAGCGGATCACGGACATCCCGGCGGGCCAACTGGGCGTTTTGACGCGGCTGTACGGCAAGGATCTGGATCCGGGACAGATCGTGGCCACGAACGGGTTCCGGGGCGTCGTGGAGCAGGTGCTCAGTCCGGGCAAGCACCGAATCAACCTGTACGCCTATCAGGTGCAGGTGGTGGATGCGATCACCATCCGGCCCGGCTGCGTGGGCGTGCAGACCGCGCTGGTGGGCCAGGACCCCATGCTCAACGGCATCCCGGCGGAGCAGCGCAACACCTTCATCGTTGCGCCCGGCATGAAGGGCGTGCAGGCGGAGGTGCTCGATCCGGGCACCTATTACCTCAATCCATTCGTCGTGAACGTGGTCGAGGTCAATCTGCAGAGCCAGCGCTTCGAACTGAGCGGCGAGGACGCGATCAACTTCCTGACGCTGGACGGCTTTACGATCGTTGTCGAGGGCACCATCGAGTTTGCCCTGCTGCGCGACAAAGCGGCGCTGCTGACGCACCAGGTGGGTGTCATGGACGAAATCCTGAAGAAGATCATCCTGCCGCGCGCCCGCGGGTTCAGCCGCATCGAGGGCAGCAAGAACCCCGCCCTGAACTACATCGTCGGCGAGATGCGGCAGAAGTTCCAGGACAGCCTGGAGGCGCATCTGCGCGCGCAATGCCTCGACTGGGGCGTGGCGATCAAGTCGGTGCTGATCCGCAACATCACGGTGCCGGACCAGATTGCCAGCGTCATCCGCGACCGTGAGCTGGCGGTGCAGAACGCGAAGATGTACGACCAGCAGATCGCGCAAGCCAAGTCGAAGGCGGAATTGACCAAGCAGGAGATGCTCGCGCTCCAGAACAAGGAAAAGGTCCAGGCCACGACCACCCAGATCCAGGCGCGCATCCTGGCGCAGCAGGAACAGCAGGTCCGGCTGACCGCCGCGCAGCAGGATCTCGCGGTGGCCAAGCTGGAGAACGACGCGGCCACCGCGCAGGCCGCGGCGGTGCTGGCCCGGGCCGGCGGCGAGCAGGCGGTGATCCGGATGAACAACGAAGCCGACGCCGGCGTGTTGCGCAACCAGGCGCAGGCCTTTGGCGGCGGCCTTCCCTATGCGCGCTATCTGTTCTACAGCAAGGTCGGGCCGCGCATCGGCACGATCCTGACCACGGATAAACCGGAAGGACTCGGCGGCCTGTTCCTGCCGTATCTGCCGCCGGCGACGAAGGAGGCCGGGAAATGAAAAATCTAACCGTCATGCTGTTGTTGCTGGTCCTGGTGCTCGGCGGCCTGTGGCTGGTCTGGGAGTGGGGTTTCTGCCGTTTCTATGTGGCGCCGGATACCATGGCGATCATCATCGCCAAGGACGGCGAGCCGCTGCCGCCGCGCCAGATCCTGGCCAATGAAAAGCAAAAGGGCGTGCGCGAGCAGGTGCTCGGCGAAGGCCGGCATTTTCTCAATCCCTACTTTTTCGAGCACAAGCTCATGCCCGTGACCGTCATCCCGGCCGGCAAGGTCGGCATCGTCACCGCCAAGGTGGGTAAGGATCTGCCGCCGGGCGAGTTCCTCGCGGATGACGGCCAGAAGGGCATCTGGAAGCGCGTGCTCGGCCCGGGCAAGTACCGGCTGAACCCGGTGGGCTACCAGATTGACGTCATGGACGCGATCAGCATCCCGATCGGCTTCGCCGGTGTGGTCACCTCGCTGGCGGGGGACAAGGCGCCGGAGGGCCAGTTCGCGGGCCCGAACCAGAAGGGCATCCGCAGCGACATTCTGCAGCCCGGCCTGTACTACGCCAATCCGAAGCAGTTCAAGATCGACGTGCTCGAGGTCGGCCTCAACCAGGTCTCGCTGCTGGGCAAGGCGGGCGGCGCGGTGATCACCAAGGGCCAGATCGCCAGCCAGAGCGAAACCATGAACAAGCTCCAGTTCAAGGTGCTGGAAAATCAGATGCAGCAACGCAACGACTATCTGGCGCAGAACGCGGACATCCAGATGGCGCAGCCCCAGGCGGCGGCGGCCCCCGAAGGCGAAAAAAGGGATTCCTCCTACCAGCTCTGGAGCCGGTCGGCCACCGGCCGGAACGCGGCCGCCAAGCGCGCGCCAGCCAACGCGCCGCAGCAAGCCCCGGGCAAACCGGCGCGGCCCAACGAGCCGAATCCGCCAGCCAGCGCGACGTTCGTGCTCAACCAGTTCGTCGAATTCCCGTCGCGCGACGGCTTCGAAATCAGCCTCGACATGACCGTCGAGTTCGAGCTGCTCCCCACCCAGTTGGCCACGCTCTTCCGCAACTACGGCGACTTGCCCGCCGTGGTGGACAAGATCATCATGCCGCAGATCCTCTCCATCTCGCGCATGAAGGGCTCGGCCTACCGCGCTACGGACTTCATCGTCGGCGAGGGCCGCGAGAAATTCCAGAACGACCTGACGTTGACGTTGAAGAAGAGCCTCGAGGAGAAGAACATCACCATCCACAACGCGCTGATCCGGCACGTCAACGTGCCTGGTCAGATTCTCGATCCGATCCAGCAGGCGGGCGTGGCGATCGAACAGGACCTGACGAACAAGGAGAAGCAGAACACCGCGCGCAAGCAGGCCGAGCTGAACACCGAACAGAGCCTGATCGAGCAGCGCGGGGCGCAGGTGGCCCAGGAAACCGCCAAGCTCAAGGCCGAGATCAGGGCCGAGCAGGATAAACTGGTGGCGGAAATCAAGGCGGAGACGCTCAAGCAGGTCGCGGTCGTTGACCAGCTGACCGCGGGCCTGCGCGCGGAAAAGGTCAAGACGCTCGGCAAGGCGCAGGCCGAATCCGTCCAGATGGTCGAGGGCGAGCGGGCCACGGGCTTCCAGATGAAGGTCAAGGCGCTCGGCGATGCCCAGTCCTACAACCTGGTCGAGCTGGCGCGCAGCCTCAACCCCCTCGTCAACATCACCATCCTGCACGCCGGCGAAGGCACGCTGTGGACGGACCTCGACCGGGCCGCGCTCGGCGACCTCGGCGGCGCGAAGCTGCTCAGCCAGCCCGCCCCGGCGGCGAAGTGATAGGAGCGGACGGAATGTCCGCGCAGCGCCAGAATCATTGTCGGCAGAATAAATGGTGCGGCAAGCATCGGCCTGTGGGGATTGCCGCTGTTAGGTATGATGCCAGAGCTCTACCACATTACGCATCTTGACAATCTCGCGTCCATCATAGAAAGAGGCGGCCTGTGGTCGGATGCGGAACGTATCCGACAAGGACTCGAGCACCAGAACGTGGGGTTGACGGAGATCAAGCAAAGCCGGCTCCACGAGCGGGAAGTTAATTGCCACCCCGGAACCATGGTGGGCGAGTACGTTCCGTTCTATTTCTGCCCGCGATCCATTATGCTCTACCTGCTTCATCGCGGAAATCGGCAGGGTCTGACCTACACGGGCGGACAGCGGCCTATCGTGCACCTTGTGGCCAATCTGGAACGCACGGTGGCATGGGCCGATGTCCATGCCGTGCGGTGGGCATTCTCGAACCGAAACGCGGGGACAGCCTACGCCGAGTTCTTCGCCGATCTAGCGCAATTGGAACGTATCAACTGGGATGCCGTGCAGGCGACGGATTTCCGCGATCCCCAGATCAAGGACGGCAAACAGGCGGAGTTCCTCCTGTGCGGTCGTTTCCCGTGGGAACTGGTCGAACGCATCGGCGTCATGGACCCCGATATCGCAGGCCGATTGCAGCCTGTGCTGGGGGACGAGGCAGGAAATCCCGTGGTTGAAATCAGGCGGGAATGGTATTATTAGGCGAAGGCGAGACTATGATTGAGTTGAAGAGCGGTAACATCCTCGAAGCCAAGGCCGAGGCGCTGGTGAACACCGTCAATTGCGTCGGTGTCATGGGCCGCGGGATCGCATTGCAGTTCCGCAATGCGTTCCCGGACAATTATCGGGCGTACAAGACAGCGTGCGACCGCAAGGAGATGAAGCCGGGCAAAGTCCTGGTCTTCGATCTGAACCGGTTCGAGAACCCGCGTCTGGTTATCAACTTCCCCACGAAACGGCATTGGAAAGGAAAAAGCCGAATCGAAGACATCCAAGCCGGACTCTCCGATCTCGTTCGCGTCCTGTGCGAATACAACGTAAAGTCGGTGGCCATTCCGCCACTAGGCTGCGGCTTGGGCGGGCTGAACTGGCTTGAAGTCCGGCCTGTGGTCGAGCAAGCCCTGGCCAGCCTGCCTGACGTGCGCGCTTTTCTTTATGAACCGGAAGGCGCTCCGAAGCCCGGGGAGATGGTCATTCGGACGCATGCGCCCAGGATGACACTCGGGCGGGCGGCGTTGCTGGCCCTCATGGGGCGGTATCTGCGGTCCCTGATGGACGACAGCATCTCCCTGCTCGAGATCCACAAACTCATGTACTTCCTGCAGGAGGCTGGCCAGCCACTGAACCTGCGATATCAGAAGGGAACGTACGGTCCCTACGCCGAGAACCTGCGGCATGTGCTCAAGGATATGGAAGGCCACTACACGATCGGGTTTGGGGATGGTGCGGACGTCCCGGATAAGCAGATTGAGCCGAAAGGCGACGCCATCGAGCGGGGAGAGGCCTTTCTGACCATGGACCGGGACACCCAGGCCCGCTTTCAGCGCGTTGGGGAGCTGATTTCGGGTTTCGAGACCCCGTTCGGGATGGAACTGCTTGCGACTGTCCACTGGGTCGGTACCCGCGAAGGCGCCAACCGTCTCGGCGACGGCGTGCGATTGACCCACGCGTGGGGGCCGCGCAAGGCCATGTTCACCCCGGAACAGATCGGGATTGCGTGGGAGCGTCTCGCTTCACAGGGGTGGCTCTCCTCATAGTCCATAGCAGGTTGCACTGAGTTTTGCCGATGAAAGCGGTTTTGATGTTGCGCTCTCGCTGGCGGCGGTCTTCCAGGGTAACGCAGGGGGGGGCTCGCTAGGAGCGGCGGGGTAAGGAGAATGCCGTGTCGAAACGCAACTGGGATAAAGTGCATAGAAAGTATGTAATTGCAACTCACGGGCACGAACCAATAACTCACGGCCTGGGGAACGTCCATTTCATCCGAGACATTACAAGCGCCACAAACGCTGTTCAAACAGTTGGGCACAGTTTTGTTGGTGTCTTCTCAGAATGTCGCCGGAAAGATAGCAAAAAGCAAAAAAGGCGAAAATAACCCCAAAACCATATTGGAGAAGGCATCTTGAAGAAAGCGGCGTAGTTTCCACTCGCAGAACTTTCTTAAGAAATTATAAGGACCAATTTGCAGGGTCTGCAAATATGCAAGGACCTCTTTCCCCCACAAAGGGCGGCAGATTTACCCGCCCCGTGGCCCCCAACGCCATACCACATCCTTAACCGGTGTGCGAAGAATGCCGCCCACTGCGGGATCCTTGTCCGCTGTTTGATGGATACAACGAAAACACATCTTGAACGGAACAACTATACTAGTCGCGAACATGCTCATTGCGATCCTCTTCACATAAAATCCCAAGGGGTGACAATGCGTTCCGCTCGGTCAGTGTCTTTGCCGTTCATCGTCACAACGAGGCAGTAGAGTTGCGCCCCTTCACCAACGGCACCATTTTCAAAACGCCGCCGTGCGGCTTCTACGGGCAAGTTCCTTGATACACATTGGAATGAGCCCTTCATTTCGTATTTGAGAACGCACGTTAGCGGATCCCTGAGATCAACGAGATCCTCCGTAACCTGCTTGGCCAGCCAAAGCGCGATGCTCTCTGTGGTCACGACTTGAATATGATAGTCCTTCATAACCACCACCTGTGAAAAGTGGTTCTCGCCCATATGGCGGAGCACGTTGGCAACGGAATCGCTCTGGTCGAAGGTGGAGACGGGACTGCCGATCTGCGACACAGTGACCGGCTTCTCAAGCATTGACAGGATTCGTTCAATCAAGACAACCGTCTCCAGATGTGGTTCCGCAATGGCGAGGTCCGTCGTATCGTGAACAATTGCGTTCCGCAGTTCTGTCAGTTCGTGCAGATCCGTGGCGGTGTGTCGGCTTATGATCCCCTTCTGCTCGGCTGCACGTATCCGGGTCGAAAAGCCGGGGCTCGACAATGTTCGAGAGCCAGGCCTTTCGTCAATTTGCTTCCGCAGCGCCTTGTCAATCGCGTTGTACGCCTTCAGGAATCTTTCGGAATTGCTCATGGGGTTCCTCTCATTGAAAAGCCGGAAGATCTTCTATGCTTTGCGCAAACAAAGCAAGATCCTCGTGCGTGCCACCCTCAACCACGCCGGCATGGATGCAAATATGGCGGGCCTTCAAGGCGTCGATCTCCGCCTGCGCCGGCTGCCCCGTTGCGCCATCCGTGAGAAGCACAACCTGCCGGGGTGTCTCGGTTTTCCTGAAACTCAGGATATGGTCGCAGACACAGTGGATGTTGGTGCCTAGGGTATTTTTGATCAAACCGCCGATCAGTGCGCCCGGCTTGATGGGATCCACGACCGTGCTGAACGCGTAAAGCCGACAAGCTCCGCGGCGTTGCAGCGGGTCCAGTGCTCCGACCAGCCACGGTAAGGCGTTCGCCATGGAGCCGCTGACATCAACGTAAATATGCGCCACCTGCGAAATCCAGCGCGGGCGCGGATGCTGACCTTTATTCGCGTATAAGATGGGCGCGACGCCGTACAGGACCATCCGGGAGAAGGCTTGCCGATCACGCCAGTTGGGGAGCACGGAGCTGTATGCATAGCTGCTCATCCGTTGCTCGCGGGCGCGGGGTGCGCCCGGTCCGGGGTGGAGCACCCCCGCCTTGGCCAGAAGACCCTTGAGCGCGTGCAGAAACGCCGCCCGGGGATTGCGAGATTGGGGCAGGATATAATTCAGGGGTTCGCCGCCAGCCCCCCGACCCAGGATTCTTTGAGCGTCATCCGGCCAACGCCTCGTCACGCGGCTCAGGATCTCCTTCAGGAGCTCGTCTTGCAGTGCGACGCTGTCATGGATGCCGGACAGGTTTTCCCCGAAGTGATCACCCAGCAACACGAAACCACCCTTTATTCTTCTGCGCGATGGCCTGCCATCGCGACCGTTTTTAGGGCAGTACGCCCACAAGATTTCGACTTCCTCCTTCATCAGCTCGAAGATCTCATGATATGTCACCGTGGCGGAGCGCTCGCCATAGAGCAGTTGCATGACCTGACGTTCCTTGTCGGAGGCCGCTGGTGCGAAGTACGGCTGGCCCTCCAGCCAGCCGGCCGGTGGCCGCAAAAGACGGCCCGGGAACCGGGTTGCGCTGTTGATCACCTCGAAGAAGGTCACATACGGTTTCTCCCGAAACTGCCGGCAGAGCATCGCATTGATGACGACGTCAAATAGGATGTTGTGCGCCACGGTCAACCGGGGAAACAGGCGGGTGTGGCCCAGGATGAAGTGGTAGAGCTCGTGCAGGATGAGCATGAGCAGGTGCTCGTCACGCCGACAATATTTCGCGACAAAGGCGGCATTGAGATGCAGGCGGGGTTGCTGCCCCACCTCCACGGCCGCGGTTTCCGAGAGATCGCCGACCACCACATCCACCAGTTTAAGGAATTGGTCCATCTGGTAGGTGGCCGCCGGCAGAACGTTGAGGATGCGCAGGCGCATCGCCTGCGCATTGTTCTTGTTCCCCTGCGGGTCGAGCGGCGGCGTCATGAAGTTGGCTCCGGGGGTTCCCAGGCATATTGCTGCCAAGGCGCCTGATCGAGCGCGGGGGCTGGACCGAGATCGTCATCACACGCGAAGGCCCTGCCGAACAGCGTAGCCCATGAGAAGTCCGGCGCCCGTGCGCTGAAGAAGATGTCGCTGATGCAGCACGACAGGACCGCAACCGTCAGTTCCAGATCCGGGCAAATCCCGAACCGCATTTCATCGGTGGGTGTTCCTAGCAGCCCGGCCGGCTGCCAGCCGATGATGGCACCGCGCTGGGCGCGAGCCCGCCGCTCCACGGATCGTGGAGAGATGCCCAGTTTGGCGGCATCCGACAGAAAACAGTCTTCAGCGCATTGCCACTTTGCCTGCGCCCGTTGCAACAACACGGACCAATTCAAAGGCTGCCCCGTCCCGACGTCATCCAACAGTCCCGCAGCTAGGCAGGCGTGCGGGAGGCTGAAAATCGTGGTCTGACCGTAGACCGGCATTAATTTGCCCCAAACGAACGTTCTGCGTTGGTCAGGGTGCCGATCCAAGCCGCCGGGGAGGTCTGGCAGAAGCGCATATCCGGATTGGTGGGCAGGCATGTCAGGCTCCTTTCGTTGGCTGGTTGTCATGGATGGCTGAGGCGCCCTCGAGTTGGGCCCAAAACTTGTGGAAGAACGCCAAGAGCTTCTCCGGCCCGCCCCCCCCCCGAGTGTTGACGAATTCCTTCATCAGCCCGCGGAGCAGGTTGGCGGCATACCTGTCGCGGATATTCGCGGGCTTGTCTAAGAGGACTTTTTTAACCGTGTACTGGAGGCTAACCATTATCTGACCCCCTATCGTGCCGGGCTGCACCGAATACATGGGTCCCGGCGGAAGAAATGCACGGATCTCGCGCGCCAGGGTCTCGATGACCGTCGCCTGCAGATTTCGTTTTCGGTGGTTTGTCCCATAGACGGCCAGAGCCAAAGTGACCCGCGTACAGGTATTGGTCTGGGCCCCGAGCGCATCAAGGACGAGCTGCGACGCGTCATCGTCATTGATCCTGTTGCCCATGGCTAAGCCCTGCAAACAACGTTCCAGTGGATCGCGGATGCCGAGGAGTTGGCGCCAGGGGTTATCGGCGTCCAAGCGCGTCATCGCCCAAGCCTGACGGTGTACGCCTAGGATCAGGGTGGAATCCGGCGACCGGCCCTGTGCCGTCTGCGGCAGGCTGTTGCGAACGGCCAGAAGCGCCGAGGTGTTCCAGTCCGCCAGGCGGCCGGCGGGCGAATCCGGAAAAGCCGTGTCGTAGAGGATCATACGGGCCGCGTGCACGGCCAGAATGTTGCGGTAAAGCATGGTGGCGCGGCGGGCGGACAACCGGATGTGATGGCTTTCGAGTTGGCCCAGCAGGCTCAACAGGTAGTCCTCCAGGGCCGGCAAGGGTTTTTGCTGGAGCTGTTCCAGCCGAATGCGGGCCTTTTCGACGATCGCCGCCGGCGGGATGGAGAAGGCATGCGCTCCCCTGAACTGATCGCGAAACACGCGACGTTTCTCGTCCTCCGTGAGCTTCTGCCAGGCGGGCACTTCGATCAGAAACGCGAACCGGTCGGCCAGAGCCGGATCGAGCGGCTCGGCCCCCAGATAGACGTCGGCGTTCTCGTCGGCCATATCGGCCGACGGCGGAGGATTCATCGCCGACCACCTGTAGCGGAGCCGGGTGAGCGGTATCCCCTGGATGCGGCGCTCATGGATGACGGGGAACAGCTTATTCTGGAGTTCGGGCCGCGTGCGATTGATCTCGTCGAAGAATACGACCTCGGTTTCCCAGATGGCCGAGGGCGTGCTGATGTAGTGCAGGCCCTTGCGATCCTCGTCCGGCATGGGTATGCCGACTAGGTCGTCGTAGTTGATGAGACTTGCGTTGTAGAACCGGTACTCCAACTTCAGCGCCTGGGCCAACCGCTCCAGCAGGAAGCTCTTGGCCGACCCGTGCGGACCGATGAGCAGAAGCGGGTCCGCCGACGCCAGTGCCGCCAGCAGCACCGGCTCCAGCGTCGCCCAGCCCTCGAGCCCCAGGGGCTGCGTTAGCAGGGACGGGAGCGGCGGCAGGTCGGGCGCGTGGTTGTCCGCCTCAGGGGAGGGTAGCGACTGGCCTTCTTTCATCGCCGGCCTTTCCGGATAACTATACTGCACGGAATTACTGGAGCGTTCGCTCCCATCACCTGGCGGAACACCTTGTCGCGCAGGCCCTGGGCCTCGCGCAACAGTGCCGTGTCGAGCGATTGCCGGACTCGCGCCTTGGTGTAGTCGGGCCTATGGATTGTGTAGTGCAGCCACCATGTGCCGTTGTTGTTCCACAGGTGGTGGTTGGGGTTGCCCCGCAGGATCCGGATGCTCAGCTGCGTGCTCATGCGTTGCTCCTTCCGTAACCGCAACGCATCAGGAAGCGGCGTCAATAAAAAGGCCACCCTTCATCAGGATGGCCTTTACGCCCGGACTTTTTTCCCTTCCCTTGAAGGACCCATCCGATGGGAGCAACTGGCTCCCATCAGGCCACCGTGGGATTCCGACCTCGGTTGGCAGGCCCCGCACACGGCGGGACCGTTCCTGATGTCGCGTGAACCCTACACGGAACCGGCCTGGCTGTCAATCGAATAATAGGCGCTTCTGTGTCATAAAAATCACTGCGCAGCGGTAGCTCGGATTACTTGCTCCGGGATTTCCGAGCAACCCACGCCTCGCCCGGCACGGCGGGCAAGCATCTAATGCAGCCACCTCGACACGACGTAATACAGAAACGGCAGTATCCATGCCACCGACAGTGTGGTGACGATTAATTTCATCATTGCACCCTCCACGCCGCCGACAGTTCTGGCTGCCCGTCCTTGGCCGGAACCTTCCGCACCGTGAACTTCCATCCGTCATGGGCGCTCATCAGGTGGCGGCACGCCTGATAAAGTGACGTGTAGTTCGCCTTGGAATACGGAACGCACACGCACTCCCCGGTGATGGTCTCCTCGGTCATCTCGGCGACGGGCAGCTTGCGCAGCGATGGGTACTTGGTGGGCTTCCCGCCGCTGGGCTTACGCCGGACGGCCATTTTCTGGATGCTTTCCTTGACGATGTGCTTGCTCATTGCAAAATCAATGTTTTTTCTTTTCGCCATTTTCGACAACCGATAACATTCAATAAATTTTGAATTAGGAGGTGGAAGTGATTTTATTCCGCTTTTCGTTTTAATTTCTCTTGAAGGATTGTTTTTAACTCTGGACGGCTTCCGCATACTGTCCAACCCAGGCGCGTGTGGCGGGTCTTTGACGTTCTCATCTTTACGTTGCGCAGCCACGACCGCGATTTCTTCTTCAAGTTTGTCGGCGGAGAATGAATCCAACGCGGCGCGAGTGGCCTTTTCAAATCGCGCTAAAACGACTTTGGCCTTATTCACTGTGTGGGCGCGTTTTTTAAATCCAAGATAATTTCGGGCGCGGCTCTTATACACGCGCAAGACCTTGATGCTATATTTGTCCGCTAGAGCCATTTCTAATTTGGCCCATGCGTCGGCGAATTTGTTTTCGTTTTGGTTAATCTCCGCCGCGTGTTGTATTGCCCAGTTTTTAACATTTATTAGCGGCTCCCGAATATATTTTATTTGCCTACTCGGTGGTGCCTCAACATTCTTTTTGAACTTATGACTAGCAACCGTTGTTTTCTTATACCCGCACTCCATACACAATGGGACAACGTTTCTGTTGGCCCTCCCCTGGTATAAACTGCCACATGAGCTACATGTTTGCATAATCCATTCGTTACCGACTTCTTTTGTGGCTTGGTATTGAGGTCCACTGTTCGGTTTCATCGTCAGCCCATCCCTTGGACACCATAGGCGAAATGGTAAACCCGCCGGGGCAAATGGCAAGCGTTTTCGGGCGAGCGGGGACGCCATGCTCCCATATCCCCGCATTGGGCTTTATTACTACTAAACAGGCGCTTCTGTGTCAAAATAATTTTCAGCGCCCGTGGGGGGCGGTGGTACAGCGTACCGGAATGGCCATTGTTCGGGTTTGTTCATGGCGCCATTTTCAGGGGGGCCGGCGGAAAATCAAGCCTCGCCTGCGTCATAAACATTGAGGCCACTGTCGAGGGCGACACACTAAATTCGCGAATCTAGCCTTGGCAATCTGATCCGTCATCCTGGCGCCATGGTGCCGGCATTACGCGCAAGCCGTTTGGTCCGATCCGCCCACCCAAGAGAGGATTTTCAACAAAACTCTACCCGCAGCCGGCCGACTTAATCGAGCCGGCGGTGGAACTTGAGCACGGCAAGGGTGAGGATGCCGGCGCCCCAGGCCAGGAGGATCAGCCCCTCCCGCCAGAGCACGTGCAGCCCCACGCCCTTGAGAAACAGGCCGCGCACGATCGTCAGGTAGTATTTCAGCGGAATGAACTGCGCGACCGGCTGGATGGCCGGCGGCATGTTTTCCACCGGGAAGATGAAGCCGGACAGCAGGATGAAGGGCAGGATCTTTCGCCGGTGGTGTCTGGCATCAATCTCACCCCTTTATGTAACACGGGCGTCGGTGTTATGTTACACGTCCATCTACCCTCTAACACGCCGTCAGTGCGCTGGTTGCGTGTTTATGACTCATTCACGGGACCGTTATGCACCAGCGTTCTGAGGCTGAAGAGCACGTCCGGGGAAGTACACGGTTGCCTTGCGCTCCACTTCCCGCCGCAGATATCCCTCCTCGACCAGGCTCGTTATAGGCTCCGTGCGCCTCCGCTGCCAGCGGCAATGTTTCCGCTTCAGCACGGTCCAGATAACGGCTCTTTCAATCGAGCCGGCGGTGGAATTTGAGCACGGCGAGGGCGAGGATGCCGATGCCCCAGGCCAGCAGGATCAGCCCGTCCCGCCAGAGCACGTGCAGCCCCACGCCCTTGAGGAAGATGCCGCGGACGATCGTCAGGTAGTACTTCAGCGGAATGAGCTGCGCGACCGCCTGGATGGCCGGCGGCATGTTCTCCACCGGGAAGATGAAGCCGGACAGCAGGATGAACGGCATCATCACGAAGAACGCGGCGACCAGCATCGCCTGCTGCTGCGTGTGCACCAGCGTGGAGATGAACAGCCCCAGGCCCAGCGTGGTGAGCAGAAAAACGCCCGAGAGTACATAGAGCAGCAGCACGCTGCCGTGCAGCGGTACGCCGAAGATCAGGCGCATCAGCACCAACGCCAGCGTGACCTCGGCAAAGCCGATGACGACAAACGGCAGCAGCTTGCCCAGCATCAGCTCCGCCGGCCGGAGCGGGGTGACCAGGAGCTGCTCCATGGTGCCCTCCTCGCGCTCCTTCACCAGCGCCATGCTGGTGACGAGCATGGTGGTGACCATCAGCAGCACGCCCATCAGCGCGGGGACCATGAAATAGCGCGAGGTCAGCTCGGGGTTGTACCAGACGCGGGTGGCGGCCACGACGGCGGGCAGCGCCAGGCCGCGACGACGGGCGTCGGCCTCCACCACACGCACGAGCCGCTCGGAATACAGGCGGGTGGCCTGGTTGAGGTAGTTCACGCCCTGCACGCCAAAGTTGCTGTCCGCGCTATCCACCAGCACCTGCACGGTGACCGGCGCGTTGCGCACAAGTTGCCGGCCGAAATCGGGGGGGATCACCAGCACCAGGCCGGCGCGCCCGGCCACCAGCCGGTCGCCGTCCGCGGCCGCCGGTCCGGTCAGCAGCGTGATGTTGAAATAACCGCTGGCCCCCAGCGCGCGGACATACTCGCGGCTGTGAAAGCTGCGGTCGTTATCGCGGACCGCCAGGGCAATGTCTTTGATGTCCGTGTTGGCGGCAAAGCCCATCACGATCAACTGGATTAACGGCGCCAGCAGCAGCAGGCCGAACAGGCGCCGGTCCCGCCAGATCTGCGTCAGCTCCTTGATCAATAAATGACGAATGCGCTTCATGCGGAATCAACCACAGAGGTCACAGTCCGGCACAGCCGCAACCAAAGAAAATGAATTTGGAACTCAGGAACGCAGGAAAAGAAGACATGCCCGCCTTTCCTGATTTCCTCATTGAATAATCCGAGTATTCTCTTTCTTTATGAACCTCTGCATTACTAACCGTCCACATATTTATTTCGGCGAAGATTTTAACCGCCAAGCCGCCAAGACCGCCAAGAACATGGATAACCATAAGTGATAAGGCATATTCCGAATCGGCATCTCGGCGAAACATCTGATGTTTCCTCTTTCCAACCTTGGCGAACTCGGCGTCTTGGCGGTAAATAGTCCGGTTGCGGCTATGCCGCGTTAGGTTGAATTCTCCGTTCTTTCCTTTCCATTGCCGCTTTTTTTCCGTTTCCTCCTCTGTGACCTCTGCGGTTACAACTCCTTTTTCACTTTGTGCGCGGCGAGCAGATTGAACAACAACCCCAGCGCGAACAGCGCCGCGAACTCCGGCCACAGGGCGGCGAACGGCGCGTCCTTCAGGATGATCCCGCGCAAGGCGGCGACGAAATAGCGCGGCACCACCAGCAGCGACAGGCCCTGGATCGGCAGCGGCATGTTGCGCAGGGGAAAAATCAGGCCGGACAGGATGATGGCCGGCAGCAACGAGACAATGATGGCCACCTGGAAGGCGATCTGCTGGGACTGCGTGACGGTCGAAACCAGCACGCCCATGCCCAGCGCGGCGAACAGGAATAGCAGCGTGGCCAGCCCCAGCAGCAGCCAGGACCCGCGCACGGTGACACCGAACAGCAGCCCGCCCAGCAGCAGGATCAGCGCCATGGTGAACAGCCCGATGGCCACGTAGGGCAGCGTTTTGCCGAGGATCAGCTCCTCCGGCCGGAGCGGCGAGACCATGAGCTGCTCGATGGTTTCACGTTCCTTCTCGCGGACAATCGAGAGCGCCGTGGCCACCACCGCCGAGATCATCAGCAGCATGCCGATCAGGCCCGGTATGAGAAATCGCGCGCTTTCGAGCTCGGGATTGAACCACAGCCGCGGCGCGGGCGTGATCACGGGCAGCGCCGGCGCCTGGCCGGCGCGGCGCAACGCCTCCAGCCGCACCTGGCGGCTCAGCCGGTCGGCCAGCGCCTCGAAATAGCCGACGGCGGTGGCGGCGGTGTTGGCGTCGGCGCCATCCACCAGCACCTGCACGCGGGCGGTCGCGCCCCGCGCGAGCTGCTGCGCGTAATCCGGCGGGATCACCAACACGGCGCGGGCCCGGCCGTGATCCAGCCAGGCGTCCGCCTCGCCGGCGCGGCGCAGGGTGCCGGCGCGCTCGAAATACGGATTCTGGAACAGGCTGTCGAGCAGACGGCGGCTCTCCGGCGTGCCGTCGTGGTCCAGCACGGCGACGCGGATGTGCTGCACGTCGAAGGACAGCGCATAGCCGTAGAGCGCCAGCAGCAGCGCCGGCACCAGCACCAGCATGCCCAGCGACAGCGGATCGCGCCGGATCTGCCGGAATTCCTTCGTGAAGATGGCCCAGAACCGTTTCATGACAAATATTTCACCACAGAGGTCACGGAGGTAAGAGGAGGTTCACAGCGGTCCGTCGCTTGTTCGTTCTTGTCCATCCTCTGTAACCTCATCCGACCTCTGCGACCTCTGTGGTTCAATCCCTCTTCTGCGCCAGGCGGATGAAAACGTCCTCCAGCGTCACCGCCGCCGGCGCGACCTGCCGCGGCGCGAGCCCGCGCCCGCGCAGCGCCGCGGCCAGCATCTCCGCCGTGAAGGCGCCGCGCCGGACAAAGACGTGCAGCCGCGTGCCGAAATAGGAGCAGGCCGCGATGTCCGGCAGGCCCGCCACCTGCTCCGCCGCGCCGCGCAGCACCGGCAGGTCCACCTCGAACAGATCCTCGTCCACCGCCGTCCGCTTCAGCGCCGCCGGCGCGTCGAGCGCCATCAGGCGGCCGGCGCTGATGAACCCGATCCGGCCGCAGAATTCCGCCTCGTCCATGAAGTGCGTGGTCACCAGCACCGTGACGCCGCCGGCGGCCAGCCCCTGGATCACGTCCCAGAACATCCGGCGCGAGATCGGGTCCACTCCGCTGGTCGGCTCGTCGAGGAACAGCAGCGGCGGCTCGTGCAGCAGGGCGCTGCCGAGCGCCAGCCGCTGCTGGAGCGCGCCGGACAACCGGCCGGTGAGCTGGTCTTCCAACCCGCGCAGCCCGGCCATGGCGATCACCGCCGCGGTGCGCGCGCGCAACCGCGCGTTGTCCAACCCGTACACGCCGCCGAAGAAGGCCAGGTTCTCCGCGACGGTCAGGTCGCGGTACAGGCTGAACCGCTGCGACATGTAGCCCAGTTGCTCCCGCACCCGCTCCGGCGCGCGGTTGATGTCGAAGCCGCCGACTGTCGCCGTGCCGGACGTGGAGCCCAGCAGCCCACAGAGCATGCGGATCATCGTGCTCTTCCCCGCGCCGTTGGGGCCGAGCAAGCCGAAAATCTCGCCGCGCCGGACGGCAAACGACACGCGCTCCACGGCGGTGAAGGACCCGAACCGCTTGGTCAGACCCTCGACCTCGATGACGTTGTCCGTTTGCATTTTTCACCGCCAAGACGCCAAGAGCGCCAAGGTAAATCCTCTTCTTTAATCTATCTTGGCGTCCTTGGCGCCATGGCGGTTCAAATCCTCCATCGTGGTGTCCGGCTCGTGGTACCGCCGCCAGCGCCGGGTGAAGGTGGTGGCGGCAAACAGCGCGTTGATCCAGCGCACGCGCACCAGCCACCAGAACCCGGCGTAGGCCAGCGCCAGCGCCAGCAGGGTCAGCGGGTATTGCGTCCAGAACACCAGCCGGCTGCCGGCGGCCGGGGCGGGCCAAAGCGCCGCCCGCGCGCCGGCCTTGAGCAGCCACCACGCGAACGGCAGGGTGATGGCGAAGTACAGCAGCACGGCCCAGGAATGCCCCGCTTCGATGGCCCGCTCCGGACAGAAGCCCATGCACCGCATGCAGCTTTCGCAGGCATAGGTCCAGTACGGCCGCGGCCGCCGGCTGCCGCGCAAGGGCAGTACGCCGAACGGACAGCTCCGCGCGCACAGCCCGCAGCCGGTGCAGCGGTTGTTCGCAAAGAAAAGCCGCGCCAGTATGAACCGCCCCATCAGCAGGTAGGCCAGCGACACCTGCGCCACCAGCAGGCCCAGGACGAGGCAGACCAGGCTGCCCGCGCTGAACCGCGCGCGGCCGTCCAGCACATCGCCCAGGAAACGCTCCGCCTTCGGCCGCGCCTTGGCGATGATGTCGGCCACGCAGGCCGCGTTCAGGCCGGGGTGTGCGGCGATCCAGTTCGACGGCATGTCCAGCCCCAGCACGCCGCGCACCCGCCAGCCTTTGAGCGCCAGCAGCAGCGCGATCAGGTAGCACGCCGTGCCTTCAAAGCCCGGGAAGTTGACGCGCCCGAATTTCGTGCCGGCCCGCGTCGCCACGACGAAGGCCGGCGCGCCGCGCCCCCGCGGCGCGCGCAGCGCAAACCGGATCGCCGGCCACGGCGCCGTGAAGGCATGCGTCGGCATCAGGACGCCGAGCAGCTCCCCGGCCGCCGGCGGCGCGAACTTTTCCCGGCGCGCTGCCTCGCTGTCCACGGCGCCGGCCGCCAGCCCGCGCTGACGCGCGGCGGCCAGCAGCCATTGCGTCACGCGGAACGTGTTGCCCGTGCCGGACATGAAGACCAAGTGTAAGGCCGAAGGCTGAAGGCTGAAGGCTGAAGGTGGTGTCTTCATCTGTCCATCCGTGTTCATCCGTGGTAAAATTCCCCTCTTCTTAACGCCTTTTGTTAGTCCTTTGCATTGCTAACCGTCCAAATTTTGCTTTTCAGCGAAGAATTTTAACCGCCATGTCGCCAAGCTGGAAGTCCTGCCCTTGGCAGGAGCCGCCAAGAGAACGGAAAACCATAGGCGATCTCGCATATTCCGAATTAGCATCCCGGCGAAACACTCGCTATTCCCTCATTCTAAACTTGGCGATCTCTGCGTCTTGGCGGTTAAATGATTCGGTTGCAGCTACGCCGCGTTAAGCCTTTGCGTTAACCTCTTTATCACTCCTCGATCTTCTGCCCCGTGGCGCGGTCGAGCGCTGCGCGGGCCACGGCGCTGTCGGCGCGGGCGGCGATCACCTGGAAAGCGGCGTCGGTGAGCTGGCTGTGGGCATCGAGCACGTCGGCGTGGCGGGCCAGACCGTTCTGCCAGAGATCCGTCGCCGCCTGCAGGTTGCGCCGGGCGCTCTGCTCGATGCGCTGGGCGACGGTCAGTCGCTCGCTGGCATCCACCAGCGCGATGCACGCCTCGCGGACGTCCAGCGCGATCTGGTCGTCGGTCTGTTCCTGCCGCAGTTGGCTTTGCGCGAGCCGCGCGGCGGCCTCGGCGACCTTGGCGCGGGTCAGGCCGGCGTCCCAGAGGTTCCAGGCAAGCACAACGCCGACGTAGGCGTCGTCGGACCACTCGTCCTGCGGCGGGATGTTGAGCATGTTCGGCCGGCCCTGCTCGTACCGCGCGATCAGCGCCAGTTGCGGACGCCCGTCGGCGCCGCTGGCCTTGACCTGGGCCGCCGCGGCCTGCGTTTCCAGCCGGCGTGCGGCGCGCTCGGCGCGGTTGGTCTGCGCGACCGCGAGCAGCGCGGTTTCGTCCGGCGCCGCCGCCGCGTCGGGCGCCGCCGCCGGCTGCGGTATCGCCTCCGCGGGCCAGTCGCGGCCGGTGAGGAAGGCCAGGCGGGCGCGGGCGGATTCGACGGCGCGGTGCGCGGCGGCCAGTTGAAGCCGGGTTTGTTCCAATTGAACTTCGGTGGCCAGAGCATCGTTATCGGTGACCAAGCCGGCATGGTGCTGCTGCTGCATATCGCGGTGGTGTTCGGCCATGCGGACGACGGCGGACTGGAAGGACTCGACGGCGTAATGCGTCTTGGACCAGGTCCAGTAGGCGGCCAGCGCGGCATAGGCGACATCCGCCCGGGTGCTGAGGCGCGTTTGCTCCGCGGCCTGCTGCTGGCTCGCGGCGGCGGCGCGCTGCTGGAGGACGCGGCCGCCGGTGTACAACGGCTGGGTCACCTGCAGGCCCGCGCTGTACCGGTTGTCAATCGCCGGAATGAACAGTTGCGGACCAAAGGAGGTGTCCGCCAGGCCGTTGTAGCGCGCGGCGCGCGCATCGGCGGCGAGCGTGGGCCGGCCGGCGGCGCGGGCCTGCGCCTGGCGCGCGGCCGCGGCATCCAGCTCGCGCGCGGCGGACTGCAACGACGGGCTGTGCGTCAGCGCCGCCTGCACCACCTGCTCTGGCCGGACCAGGTCATCGGCCAAAGCCGAAGGCATGAACCACAGAGAGCACAGAGGTAGACAGAGGACGCGGAGGGCTTTTCCAAGGATTGGAAAGCCTTGGAAAAACCTCTGTGAACCTCCCAATCCTCTATGACCTCTGTGGTTAAAATATCGTTTATTCATGAGCGTCTCCTTCCGCGCCGAGCAGGCCGATAAAGACATCTTCAAGCGAGGGCGTAATTTCCCGAAAGCGGACCGGGCCAAGCCCGCGCTGTTCCAGTTCCGCCGCGGCAGCACACACCTCGGCCGCGCCACTGTGCGTCCAGAAATGCAGCCGGTCGCCGTACAGCACCAGGCGGTCCGCCGGCCAGCGGGTGCGCAGCGCGTGGTACGCGGCGGTCAGGCCGGGGCTGTCGAGGCGATAGACCTGGCCCGGCAGCGCGGCGCGGAGGTCGGCCGGCGTGCCGGTGCGGATGATGCGGCCGCGGTGCATCAGGCCGAGGCGGTGACAGCGTTCGGCTTCGTCGAGGTAGGGCGTGGTCATGAAGATGGTGACGCCTTGGGCGAGGAGGTCGCTGAGGATGTTCCAGAACTCGCCGCGCGAGACGGGATCCACGCCGGTGGAGGGCTCGTCGAGCAGGATCAGCTCCGGCGTGTGAATCAGCGTGCAGGCCAACGCGAGCTTTTTCTTCATGCCGCCGGACAGCGCCTGCGCCAGCCGGCGGCGGAAAGGGGTCAGGCGCGTGAAGGCCAGCAGCTCGTCGCGGCGCGCCCGGTAGCCGCCGACGCCGTGGAGGGCGGCGAAAAACGCGATGTTCTCGTCCACGGTCAGGTCGCCGTAGAGCGTGAAGTTCTGCGAGAGATAGCCGATCCGCGCCTTGATGCGGTCGGGCTGGGTCCGGAGCTCCAGGCCCAGCACGCGCGCGGTGCCGCCGGTGGGTTGCAGCAGGCCGCAGAGCAGGCGGATGGCGGTGCTCTTGCCGGCGCCGTCCGGACCGACCAGCCCGAACAGCTCGCCGCGCGCGACGTCGAGATCCAGTCCTGCTATCGCAGGATTCTCCCCGAACGCCCGCGCCAGCCCGCGCGCCTCGATGGCCAGGCTCTGTTCCATGACGCTCATTCGATTGGAACCGGTAATTGCTCAACTATACATTTTTCAACTACGAAACACGCCCAAGGTGCGAAAGAAGGGGATCAGACGCAGATCTTCGCAGCCCGTCATAGCCACAACCAAGAACCAGGCAGGCTGAGCTTGGAGGACCATCGCGCTTTTGTGGGCGGGGCTTCCAGCCCCGCGGTTGCTGGCACGGGGCTGGAAGCCCCGCCCACAATAAAGACAGGTGTATCATCTGCGATCTCCGCGATTATAAGAAGCCATCCGCCGGCATGCCGGGCTTGAAGAGGCCGTTGGGATTTTTCAGCGTGATCTTCACGCGGTACACCAGCTTGGCGCGTTCGTCCGGCGTCTGCGCGTTCTTCGGCGTGAATTCCGCGTCGGGCGCCACGAAGGTGATGACGCCCTCGTAAAACTTCGCGTCGCCGTCCAGCTTCACCCGCGCCGGCTGGCCCAGCTTGACCTTGCCGAGCAGGGTTTCGGGCACGTACACCGCGAGCCAGACTTCGTCCAGCCGCGACAGCGTGACCAGGGGCGCGCCGGGCGCGATCCACTCGCCCGGCTCGCGGCTGCGCGTGGTCACCACGCCGTCCAGCGGCGCGGCGATGACGCAGTCGGCGACGGCTTTTTCCGCCTGGGCCAGTCGTACCCGGGCCAGCTCGACCTGTGCCGCGGCGGCGCGGATTTCCTCGGGCCGATTGCCGCTTTCCAGCCGCGCCAGGTTCTGTTCCGCGCCGGCCAGCGCGGCAGCGGTCTGATCCGCGCGGGCACGGGCTTCGTCAAATTGTCTCTGTGTCGCACTCCGGGCGGTAAAAACCTGCTCCACGCGTTGCCGGTCGGCCGCGGCGGCCTCGGCGGCGGCGCGAATCTCCTGGACGGCGGCGCGGGCGCGAAGGACGTCCTCCGTGCGGGTACCGGCGTGCATCAAGTCGAGTTGCGCCTGGGCCAGTGCCAGCGCCGCCTGGGCCTCTTCGCGCTTGAGTTCGTAGTCACGCGGGTCCAGGCGCGCGACCAGGTCGCCCTGCTTCAGCCGCGCGCCCTCCTGCGGCGGCAGGACCGCCACGCGGCCGGCGACCTCTGGCGTCACCTGGACCTGGGTGCATTCGATGGTTCCGGAGCCGTCCGGCTGTCCGCTCTGCCAGCGGCAGCCGCTGCCGGCCAGCGCCAAGCCGGCCAGGCCCAGGCATATCGTACGATGGGTTCTCATGGGGTGCTCCTTGCGGGGTGTTGCGTACAACCGTGTTCCAATAAATCCAGGATCTGCTCGCGACGCGCCGCCAAGTCCGCCTGCGCCGCCGGCCGACCCTGCGCCGGAAAATGATGCGCCACCGGCTGGAGCATCAGGCTGAACAGGCACAGACTGAGGATGCTCCACCACAATTCCAGGGGCGGCGCGCGGCGCAGGTCGCCCTGCTGCATGCCTTCCGCCAGCACGTCGAGCGGCGCCAGGCGGCGACCTTTCAAGAAGGTGCCCAGCGCGCGCCCGAACAAGTCCGGATGCAGATTGAGCGCCACCATCATCAGTCGCATGCGCTCCGGGTACGCCGAGTAATAGCCGAAGATCCCGTCCACCAGCCACGCCAGCCGGGCGCGGGCGCCGCGGAACGCCGGCCGCCGGGCGCCCAGGTGCTCCAGAAAGCCGCCCAGCACGTGCCGGAGGGCCTCGGCAAACAGGCCGGCCTTGCTGTCGAAGTAGTAGTAAATCAGCGCGCTGTTGACCCCGGCGCGCCGGCCGACCAGCCGGATGGTGGCGCCCCGGTGCCCGCGCTCGGCGAAGAGCGGGATCGCCGCCGCCAGAATGGCCTGCCGTTGCGCGGAAGTGGCGCGGGACATGTTAATCCTTTGATTAAATCGTTTGATTAAATACGCTCCGGAAACCGCTTTGTCAAGCGCCCGGTGGCCGGCATCATTCCATGCCACGCCCGGCTTGACAACCCCGCCCGGCGCGGTAAGCTGCCATCGGTTCTTTGCCAATTGACGAGCGGGATAACAAACGGAAGTCCGTGCAAATCGGACGCGGTCGCGCCGCTGTAACCGGCTGCGAAACCCGATCACGCCACTGTCCTCCCCAGGGAGGATGGGAAGGCCGGGGAGTAGGTCAACGCCGGGAGCCAGAAGACGTGTTGTTCCCGCACTCAGGAGGCGGCGCTGGATGGCGCTGCCGCTCTTTCGCGGTCGAAGAGGATGAGACGAATACCTTGCGCCTTCGGTTCATGCTTGGAAACCGGAGGCTTTTTTATTGCCGCCGAACCATTTCGTCGCGAGGACGGAGAACGGGGAAAGAAACAACCTGAGCCGAGGGAGGCAAAAGTCAGGAGCTGGAACCTCATGAGTGGTGGGATGTATTTACCATCATTCTGTCTTCTGAATTCTGTCTTCTGTCTTCTGGTCTCAACATCGCGGAGAAAACAGCATGCAGCAGCAGTTCGTCGTTAGCTTGGCCGGCTTGGTGGCGTTGGTCGGGGTCGCCCTAGCCCAGACCACCACCAATCCGATCGCCGAGGAAATCGTTGTCATCGCCAGCCGCGCCGAGCGCACGTTGGCGGACATGCCCGCCAACGTCTCGGTCGTCACGGCGGGGGATATCCAGCGCTCCGGCGCGGCGAACGTCGTCGAGGCCCTGCAAAGCCTCGGCGGCGTGCAGTTCCGCTCGACCTCCGGCAACGCGTCCCAGGCGGAAATCGCCCTGCGCGGCTTTGGCGAGAACAGCCACGGCCGCGTGCTGATCCTGCTGGACGGCCAGCGGCTGAACCGGCCTGACATGGCGGGGCTGAACTGGTTGCAGATTCCGCTGGCCAACGTCGAGCGCATCGAGGTGCTGCGCGGCGGCCAGAGCGCGCTCTACGGCGACAACGCCCTTGCCGGCGTGGTCAACATCGTCACGAAAAAAGGCACACCCGAGCCGCAGACCACTCTGGCCGTCAGCGGCGGCAGCTTCGGGCAGCATGACGAACGCGCCGGCACGCAGGGCGCCGCCGGTCCGCTGACGTACGCCGCGAACGTCGAGCGCGACGCGACCGAGGGTTACCGTGACCGTTCGGCCTACCGCGCCTGGGGCGCCGGCGGCAGCCTGGGTTACGGGTCCACCGAGCGCTTCCAGGCCGATCTGGGTTTGGCCTACAACGAGATCAACTTCCAACTACCCGGCTACCTCACCAAGCCGGAGCTGGACCAGAATCCGCGGCAGAGCGTGTTTCACAACGATGATGCCCGTACCACGGCGTGGAATGTCAATCTCGGCCTGCATGCGCCGACCGCCAACGCCGGACGGTTCGACCTCCGGGGTACCTACGGCCGCCAGGAGATGCAGAGCAACCTCGAAAGCTGGCTGAGCTGGTCCGATGTCAGCATCGACAGCTACGGCTTGATGCCGAAATATGTCCTCGATCATGATCTGTTCGGGCGCAAGAACAACCTACTGCTCGGCCTCGACGCCGGGCTCGACCGGTTGCGCGTCAACCGTTTCGCCGATCCCGACCGCGCCGCGGAGCTGGTGCATGCCCAGGTGGACAAGGAGACCATCGGCCTGTATGCCCGCGACGAGTTCGAGGTCATGGACCGCCTGACCCTCGGCCTCGGCGGTCGCACCGAGCAGGCGCGGATCAGCGCCGACGTCAGCTCGCCCGCCGGCCAGCTCTTCGATCAGGCCAAAACCCACCAGGCCCAGGTGGCGGACGCGTCGCTGAATTACCGCCTCGGACCACAGTCCAAACTCTTCGCCCGCGCCGGCACGGTTTTCCGTTTCCCGTTCGTGGACGAACAGGTCAGCTACGTCGGCTTCGGTTCCGATGCCTTCAATCCCAACCTCGATGCCGAGCGGGGCGTCAACTACGAGGCCGGCGCCGAAATCGCCCTGACCACCAACTGCATCGCTTCCGTCACGGTCTTCCGGCTGAACATGCGCGACGAGATCGCCTACAACGCCGTCTCGATGCAGAACGAGAATCTGGACGATACTCGCCGTCAGGGCGTCGAAGTGGCGCTGAACTATGCCGTCCAGCGCCTGCTGTTGCTCAACGCCTCCTACACCTGCACCGACGCGCGCTTTTCCGCCGGCGTCAATGACGGCAACGAGGTTCCGCTCGTCGCGCGGCACAAGGTCACGGCCGGCGGCGAGGTGGCGCTGCCGCTGAACTGCGCGGCGGGCGCGCGGTTTACTTACGTCAGCCGCCAAGTGCTCGGCGGCGACGTGGCGAACCAAAGACCGCAACTCGACGCTTACACCACCGTGGATCTGCTGTTGCGGTATGCGCCCCGGCGGCTCAACGGCCTGGAGATTTTCGGCGGGGTGGATAACGTGTTCGATACGCATTATGCCAGCGTGGGCTACCAAGGCTTTACCGTGGACGGTTATTATCCGTCGCCCGGCCGGTCCTGGAAAGCCGGCGCGTCATATCGGTTTTAGCATGAATAATCCACGGCTCGCCGGGAGGCTCGCCCTCCATGGGGTGCATAGCCCGCTGACTGCGCGTTGGTTCTGGAAGGCGAGCGTTGCTACTCTGCGAAGTCAGCGAAGGCTGCCTTCGCTACGAAGCACGAGCCTCGCGAGCCGTTCGTTTCAGGATCGACGTGCGAAATAAAATACCCATGCCCTCCATGCCGTCCAGCGCCGGCCGCCAAACCGGATTCAGCCTGCGCCGCCTGCCGCCGTTGAAGGTGATGCGCAATGTACTGGACGGCTACGGCGGCCGGCCGGTGGCCCTGCCGCGAAGGCCCATGGGCTGGCTGGGGCTCGCGCTGTCCCTGTTGCTACACAGCTTGGTATTCGGCGCCGTGGTGCTGTGGACGCCGCCGCCGGTGGTTGAACAACCCGCCAGCTATACCGTCGTGCTCTGGCAGGAACCGCCGGTGATCCGCCTGGCCGAGGGCGCGCCCGGTGTGCCGAAGCCGGAGGCGCCCGCGAAAAAGAAACCCACGCCAACTCCGGTGGAAATCAAGGTGGAACCACCGCCCCCGCCGCCACCTGTCGTTACGAAGCCGGAACCGGCCCCTCCGCCGCCGGTGGAACCGCCATCGCCGCAACCTGAACCGGTTCCCATCGTCACACCGCCGGCACCCACGCCGGCTGTTTTGCCGCTGCCTACGGCGCCCGCCGTGGCCGTGGGTGCAGACGCCGGTCGCGAAGTGATGACGAACAGCGCCGGAGCCACACGGCTCCCGGGCGGGTCGGGCACGGGACTGGCCGGGAGTTCGTCATCTCCGGGAGCCTATGGCGAGGGTGGCGCGGGCGGCGAGCGGGGTGAGGGCCTGCAGATTCTGGACCCGGCGTATTGGCGCACCGTGCGCGCGGCGGTGGCCCGCCGCGTACGTTATCCGGAGGCCGCGCAGCGCATCGGCGTGGAGGGACTCGTGACCATCCGCCTGACGCTGGATACCGCCGGCCGCGTGCTGGACGCCCAAGCCGTGGAAGCGTCCGCCGCTCCTCTCCTGGTGCGCGCTGCGTTGGACGCCATCCACCGCGCCGCGCCGTTCCCCGCCTATACCCAGCCCCTGCCGCCCGGCGCCAAACTCTCCGTCCTCCTGCCCATCCGCTTCCAACTGGAGGATAACGCGCGCTCCGCCGGTCAACGGTAATGACCACGCGACACGTTCTTACCGCATTCTTCTGCGTCCTCCACCGGAGGACGGCTACAGGGCCAACCGTGGAATTCTATAGCCACGGCGCTCTGCCGCCGTGCGGGAGGTTCGGACGACTGTTTCCCGGAGCGGAATCGGTCACGATTCCGGCCGGAACGCTCACGCGTTCCGCTCCAGGAGATTCGACAACTGCAAGGTTTGCGGGCCTCAGCGTTCCGGGCGCAGCGACTGCATGGCGGCGTCGAATATCGGTTCGTACTTCGCTTTGACGGCGTCCGCACAACTGCAGGTAAGGCCGATGACCCGCGCGCCGTCCTGCAGCCGATAGTGAAACAGCGCCACCCGCAAACCGTTCTGCATTTCGCGTTGCGCCTCGATTTTCACACCTTTCAGACCTGAATCCGTGGCGATATCCCGCTGTCCGATGACCGTATACTTTTGGATCCCGGCACGATTGGCGGCAAGCAGATTGGCGACTTGATTGCTGACCGTACCCGGGCGGGGTGCTCCATCCACGAAAATGTTAGGGCTGATGCCAGCGTCCGCGTTAGTCAAGACGATGATGAAATCCATTCCGACCAGTTGGCTCCGGTGCCATTCATCCGGCGTGACGAAGGAGAACCGGCCCGCCGGTTGCAACAGCCGGCCGGCCGGCACCGGCAGCTTACCGCAGCCGACAAGCAAGGCCCCGACCCAGAGCGCCAGTAATATTCGTTTCATCGGCTCCGCGGACCCCGCGCCTCCGCGTGATTCATCCTGGTTCGAGAACTGCGACCTCTTGGCGCTGCACCTTTGGCCTTCGCCGTTTGCAATCTTCGACCTGGCCGTCCCCCCCCGCTACCGCATTTCCTGGCCGCCGGTGACGTTGAGCGCCTGGCCCGTCATGTAGCTGGAGAGGTCGCTGGCCAGGAAGACGACCACGTTGCCGATGTCGTCGTAGCCGCAGCCGCGGCGCAGCGGGACCTGGTCCTCGTAGAACCGGTGGACGTCGTCCACCGTCTTGGCGCTCGGCACCTTGCCGGCGCGCAGGTACTGGACGAACAGCCCGTTCTGCGGGTCGGTCCACAGCGGCGAATCGAGCAGGTTGCCCGGGCAGACCGCGTTGCACCGGACGTGGTAGCGGGCCATCTCCAGCGCGACGCTCTGCACCAAGCCGAGGCCGCCGAACTTGCTGGCGGCGTAGGCGGAGTTGGCCGCGCTGCCCTTTTTACCGGACTTGGAGTTGATCTGGATGATCGAGCCACCCTGCTGATCGCGCATGATGCGGCAGGCGTGCTTGAGGACCAGGAAGTTGCCGAAGAGGTTGACGTTCATCACCGCGCGCCATTTTTCCGCGCTGGCTTCGCAGATGGGCTCGGCAATCAGGATCGCGGCATTGGAGACCACCACGTCCACGCGGCTGAAGGTTTTCAGCGCCACGCCGAACAACTGCTGCACGTCGTCCTCCTTCGTCACGTCGCACACGACCGGCAACGCCTGGCGTCCGGTTTGCTGGGCGACGCTCTCCGCCGTGCGCTTGAGCTGGTCCTCCTTGAGGTCGGCGATCACGACGTGGCAGCCTTCCGCGGCCATCCGCGCGCTCAACGCCTGGCCGAGCCCCTGCGCCCCGCCGGTGAGCACGCATATCTTATCCTGCAGCAGCTTCAAGCTCATGATCACCATTCCTTCTATTATGAGATCTTTGTATTGCTAACCATCCAAATCTTGTTTTCCTGCGAAGAATTTTAACCGCCAAGCCGCCAAGATGGTCGTGACAGAGCACGACCCTCCGGAATCTCCCGACATCCGCGTAATCCGTGGATAAACTCCGTTCTTCTTCTTTCGCTTCTTCCGTGTAAAGCTGCGTTGATCCGTGGCAAGATTCTGCCTTATTTCCTCTTTCCAAGCTTGGCGATCTTGGCGCCTTGGCGGTTTCAATCTGGTTCGGTTGCGGCTAGGCCGCGCTAGGCTCCTTCACGGCCATTCTGCAAACACGGCGCCCTCAAAACATTTTCTCCTCATCATCCGCCGGCGGCCTCCAGCACCTGCGCCGGCGCGGCGTCGGGCGGCAGTGCGGCCAGCGCACCTTCCCGCGCGGGCGTCAGCGCCTTGCCCACCTGTTCGAAAAACGCGTTGCGGTCGGCGGCGCGGGGATAATTCTGCACGGCCCAGGGGCTGAGGTAGCCCCGGCCGCCCTCGCGCTGGAGCGCGGCGTGAGCGCAGGCAACGTGCGCGCCCCGGAGAAACACCGGCGTCAGCGGCTTGAGTTCCGCGGTCTCGAACGCGTCCACGAACTTGTTGCCCGGGCTGTTCATCTCCGTGCCGATGGTGATCGGCAGGTGCAACTGCTGCGCCAGGTCCACGACGTGATAGAGGTTTTTCAGCTTCTGGTCCTGCACGCCGGGCTTGTAGTTGCGGTCGGGGATGATGGTGAGCGCGGCGTTGCCGGCGGCCATCGCCACGCGCAGCAGCTCCTCGATCCGCTGCTCGCCGTCGCTGGTGCCATCGAGCCAGCACAGCGCCGGCAGGGCGCCGCAGGACTGGACGAATAGGTTGAAATCCGCCAGCGCCGGGAACGCCTCGGGGCCGGGCTGAACGTAACCCACGCCGCCTTTTTTCATCGTCTTGGCGCGGATCAGATTCTGGATCCTGGCGCCTTCGGGAAAATCCAGGCCCCGGGCTTCCGCGCCCAGCTTCGTCACCCAGAACTTTTCCAGCGCCTCCGGCGCCGGGTACTGCCGGGCCGCCTTGCGGGCGTAGGCGAGGCAGATGTGGCGTTCCGTCGCGTTGCCCGCCGGGGTCAGGGGCAGCAGGTCATGGGCATACTCCACTACCACCGGCTGCAGAAAGGCATTGACGCGGCCGAGCAGGTCGCGGTTGCGCTGCTCGGCGGTCTGGCGCAGGTCGGCCAGGAATTGCTCGGCGGCGGCGGGGATGCTGCGGCGGGCGAAGCCGAGACCCATGGTGTAGGCGATGCCCGGCTCGCCCGGCGAGTTGATCACCCGTGCGGCAAACTCCGGCACGAAGACGCGCGTTTCCAGGCCCACGCAGCCCTTGAGGCCGAGCAACCCGCGCGCGGCCCAGAACTCCTCCAGCCCGTCGAGCACGTCGAAGTCCACGATCCCCGCCGCGGCCAGCCCCGCCCGGCGCGCCTGCCAGGCAAAACGGCTCGGCGAATAGCCATAGGCGTTGTAGCTGAAAAACGTGTGCGCATGCAGGTTGTGCGCCACGCCCGGCGGCGGCAGCGCCAGTTTACCCGCCGGCACCAGCTCCGCCAGCGCGTGCAGCGCCTCGCGCCGGTGCGCCGGGTTGAAATCGTCCAGTTTCTGTTCCAGCAGCTCGATGGTGCTCATAAAATGTCCGTGGTCAGTGGTTGGTTGTCCGTTGTTTCAGCATGCGCAAGGCCGGCCTCTGCTTCGATGCTGGATGTTCGACGTTCATCCGCCATCTTCCATTTACCCTGCTTCAGTTGTCGCCGTGAATCTTCATGAAACGCTGGTAGGCATCGCTCCAGGCACCGGTCTGCTGCGGCCGGTAGGTTTCCGTCGGGAACGAAGCGCGAACGATCGCCCGCCCCTCGGCCAGCGAGCGGATTTTTTTCGTCGCCAGCATCTGCATCAGGATGTTGCCGGCCGCGGTGGCTTCGATGGGGCCCGTGATGACCGGCCGGCCGACGGCGTTGGCCGCGAGCTGGTTGAGCAGCTTGTTCTGTGTGCCGCCGCCGACGATGTGCAGCACCTCAGCCTGCTGCCCGGTAAGTTCCTCCAGCCGTTCAAGCACCCAGCGGTATTTCATCGCCAGGCTTTCCAGCGCGGTGCGGACGATCGCGCCCCGGGTCTGCGGCGCCGGCTGACCGGTACGCCGGCAGAATTTCTGAATGCGCGCGGGCATGTCGCCGGCGCTGAGAAAATCCGCGTGATTGGGATCCACGAAGGCGGCGAGCGACGGCGCCTGGGCGGCCTGCCGGGTGATTTCGCCGTAGTCGAGCGCCGCGCCGCCCGCGGCCCAGGTGCGGCGGCATTCCTGCACCAGCCACAGGCCGCTGATGTTCTTGAGGAAGCGGATCGTGTTGCACACACCGCCCTCGTTGGTGAAATTGTATTGCAAGCTCGCGTCCGTCACCACCGGCCGGTCCAGCTCCATGCCCATCAGCGACCACGTGCCGGAGCTGAGGTAGGCATAGTGCGGCGTGGCTGCCGGCACGGCGGCCACGGCGCAGGCCGTGTCGTGCCCGCCCGGCGTGACCACCTTGAGTCCCCGCGCACCGGTTTCATCGGCCACGGACCTGGACAGCGCACCGATCACCGTGCCCGGCTCGACGATGGCGCCGAGGATCCGGGCCGGAATGCCGAGCTGCTTCAGCATGGCGGCGGCCCAGCGTCCCGTACGCGGATTAAGGCACTGGCTCGTGCTGGCGATGGTGCGCTCGATCACGCCGCGGCCGGTAAACCAGTAGTTGAACAGGTCCGGCATGAACAGCAGCCGGTCCGCCGCCGCAAGCTGTGGCGATTGGGCCACGGCGAGCGCCAGGAGCTGGAAGACCGTGTTGAGCTGCATGAACTGGATGCCCGTCGCCCGGTACATCGCCGCACGGGGCACGCGACGGAAGGCCTCGTCCAGCATGCCGTCGGTCCGGCGGTCGCGATAGTTGACCGGGTTGCCCAGCAGCTCGCCCTTTTTGTCCAGCAGTCCGAAATCCACGCCCCACGTGTCAATACCGAGGCTGGCCAGCCCGCCGGTTTCCGCCCACGCCTTCTGCACGCCGGCTTTCATCTCGGCGAACAGTCGCAGCGCGTCCCAGTGCAGCCGGCCGTTGACGTTCACCGGCCCGTTGGGGAAGCGGTGGATTTCCTTCAACGCCAGTTTTTTTCCGTCAAAGGTTCCGACCATCGCGCGGCCGCTCTCCGCGCCCAGGTCCAGGGCCAGATAATTCACGGTTGCCATTGCGCCTCCTTGTATTGAGATTTCCGGCATTATAGAATCGCCCCACGCCGGTGCAAGCGGAGATCGTATGAAACCGCGACTTGACGAGTTATTGGTGCAGCGGGGCCTGGCAGAAAGCCGCGCGCAGGCGCAGCGGCTGATCTGCGCCGGCGCGGTGCGCGTCAACGGCCAACCGGCACCCAAGGCCGGCCACACCGTGCCGGCGGACGTCGTTATGTCGGTCACCCAGCCGGAACGGTTCGTCAGCCGGGGCGGTGAGAAGCTGGAGGAAGCCTTCCGGCAGTTCGGCCTCGATGTGGCGGGCCGGGTCTGCCTGGATATCGGCGCCTCGACCGGCGGATTTACCGACTGCCTGCTCCAACACGGCGCGACGCGGGTGTACGCGGTGGACGTCGGCCACGGCCAGCTCCATTGGAGGCTGCGCAACGACCCGCGCGTGGTGCTGAAGGAGGGCATCAATGCCCGCTACCTCCGGCCCGGCGATCTGCCCGAGCAACCGGCCCTGGCCGCCGTGGACGTGTCTTTCATCTCCTTGACGAAGATTCTGCCGGCTGTTAAAGAGTTGCTGGCCATGGGCGGGGAGATTGTCGCGCTGATCAAACCGCAATTCGAGGCCGGGCGCAAGCAGGTCGGCAAGGGCGGCGTGGTGCGCGATGCCGGTGTGCAGCAACAGGTGATCGGAGACATCCGGGAGTTTGGAACGCAGCACTTGGGCCTCGAATGGTTGGGCGTCTGCGTGTCGCCGCTCAAGGGCCCCGCGGGCAATGTGGAATTTCTCGCGCATTGGAAAAGACCATGAAAACCATTGGCGTGCTGGCGAACGTGCGGAAGCCGGAGGCCGCCGACGCCCTGCGGCGGCTGGCGGCCCAGGCGCAGCAGTTGGGCTTGACCCTCGCCGCGAGCGGCGAAACTGCCGCGCTCCTGCCGGGCCTCGCGCCGACGCCGGAGGAGGCGCTGCCGGAGCGGATGGACGCCTTGCTGGTGCTCGGCGGCGACGGCACCCTGTTGAGCGCCGTCCGTCTCCTGCGCGGCCACGACACCCCCATCCTCGGCGTCAACATCGGCAGCCTCGGCTTCATGACCAGCGTGCCGCAGGCGGACCTCGAACGCGCCGTCGCGGCGCTGACCGGCGGCCGCTATACGCTCGAGACGCGCCGGATGCTGGAATGCCGGCTGCGGCGCGGTGACCGCACCGAGGGGCCCTGGCACGGCCTGAACGAAGTCGGCATCGGCTGGGGCGCCTCCTCCAAAATGGTCACGCTGGAACTCGCGGTGGACGATGAACCCGTCACCGCCTATGTCTGCGACGGCATGATTGTCTCCACGCCCACCGGCAGCACCGGCCACTCGTTGTCCGCCGGCGGGCCGATCCTGCACCCCAATGCCGCCGCCTTCGTCATTGACGTGGTCTGCCCGCACACCCTCGGCACGCGACCGCTGGTCATCGCCGATCAGGCCCGCATCGATATTCACGTGGCCGAGGCCTCCAAACTCCTGCTCTTCGCCGTGGACGGCCAGGAGCAGCACCCGCTGGAACAGGGCGATCGCATCGAAATCCGCCGCAGCCCGCGCTGCGTCCGTTTTGTCCACCTGCCGGGCTACAGCTACTTCGCCGTGCTCCGCCAGAAACTCCACTGGCGCGGCTCGAGCCTGTAGCGCCTAAAGGCTGTCCCCCATTTTCCTGACCCGCCTGTTGACAAATCGCGCCGGGCGCGCCACGCTGTGTTGTGCCCGATCAGCATCCAGCCACCGGTGTTTCCAGGACGCGGCCGTCGGTCAGCCGGCCGGCCGCGCCCACCGTGGAACTCCTGGCCCCCGGCGGCGACCGCGATGCTGCGTACGCAGCACTGCACTACGGCGCCGACGCCGTCTACTGCGGCCTGCAGAAATTCTCCGCCCGCGCCGAGGCGATCAATTTTTCCCCGGAGCAACTGGGCGAGCTCACGGCCCTGGCCCACGCGCTGACGCCGCGCCGCCGCGTGTTCGTCACCGTCAACACCGTCGTCCTGAACCGCGAGCGCGCGGAGCTGGTCGCAGCGCTGGCTGACGTGGACCAAGCCGGCGTGGACGCCGTGATCGTGCAGGATCTCGGTGTGGCGCGGATCGTCCGCCGCTGGTTCCCCCGGCTGGCGCTGCACGCCAGCACCCAACTGGCGGTACACAACCTGGCCGGCCTCGAGACGCTGCGCCAGCTCGGCTTCCGCCGCGTGACGCTGGCCCGCGAGCTGACCCTGGAGGAGATCCGCGGCCTCGCCGCGCAGGCCGGTCTCGAGACCGAGGTGTTCATCCACGGCGCGCTCTGTTACGCCTACAGCGGCCTGTGCCTCTACTCCAGCCAGCTTCGCGGCCGCAGCGGCAACCGCGGCCGCTGCGCCTATCCCTGCCGTGATTTTTTCCGGAAGACCGGCGCCGCGCCCGACCGTCCGGCGGACCAGGGCGGCTACGTGTTTTCCATGAAGGATCTCGCGCTGCCGGAGCATGTCGCCGCCCTGCGTAACGCCGGCGTGGCCAGTTTCAAAATTGAGGGCCGGAAAAAGAACGCGCTGTATGTCGCCGCCACGGTCACCTTCTACCGCCGGCTGCTCGACGGCCAGCTTTCCGCCGAAGAAAAAGAACAGGGGGCCGCCGACCTGCAGACCATCTTCAGCCGGCCGTGGACGCGGCTGTACCTCGACGCTCCCCGCCACGGCGATGTCGTGGACCGCGACGCCGTCGGCCACCGCGGCACGCCGATCGGCGCCGTGGAAACCGTCATCTCCTACGGCCGCGGCGCGGCGCGCCTGCGGTTCCACACGCGGCGGGCGCTGGAACGGCACGACGGCCTCCAGATTGACCTGCCCGGCGTGGGCCAGCCGTTCGGCTTTCCCGTGGATGCGCTCCGCATCGTCGGCAGCGGGAACAGCGCCAAAAACACTTTCGCCGCGCCCGTGGGCAGTCTGGTGGAGGTCGAACTGCCCCAAGAGCGGCCGAACCTGCCCGGCGGCGCGCCCATCTATTGCAGCTCGTCGCAAGCGGTCAAACGCAGCTTCCCATTCCCTCAACCCAAGCCTGGCGCGTTCCGCGCGCGCCGGCCGATGACGGTGGCGTTGACGCTGGCGGCGGAACGTTTCCGCGCCGTGGCCCGCCTGGTGTCGGAGGATGACACCGGCGGTCCGCCGCCGCCTCTGGAAGTGGCGGTGGAACAAGCCGGCCCGTTTCAACCCGCCAAGGATCCGGCCAAGCTGCCCGCCGCCGCGCGCAGCGCTTTTGACAAGCTGGGCGATACGCCCTTCCTGCTCGCCGGCTTTGAGCTGCACAATCCCGCCGGCTGTTTTATCCCCGTATCCGTCCTGAACGATGTGCGTCGCCGGCTCTGCGCCCGTCTCGAAGCCGCCGTCCAGCAGGCGGCCGCCGCACGGCTGGCCCGGCTCCAAGCGGAGGTGCAAGCCGACGCGCCGCCGGCGACGCCTGCCCTGGCCGTTCCCGACCTGCGTTGGCAGGTCCGCGTAGATCATCCCGCCGTCCTGGACACCTTCGAAGCCGACGACTGGCGGAACGTGGAAGAAGTGCTCGTCGCCGCCGATCTCGATCCGCTGCCCGACCTGCTGGCGTACTTGGAACGCCTCGCCGACCGCCTGGACCGCGACCGCATCCGGCTGGCGCTGCCGGTTATCACGCGGCGCTGGGAGGAGGAGGCTTTGATCCGCCGCCTCGGCACGCTGCGCGCCGCCGGCTGGCGGCGGTTTGCGGCGGCCAATATATCCGCGTGGAGTTTCCTGCGACTGAACATGGGCGGGGTTTTCAATCCCGCCCAACGGCCGGACCCCGATCTGGTGGCCGACTGGCCTCTGTATACGTTTAATGCTTCCGCCGCGGCCCAACTCGCGGAGCTGGGCGCGCACCGCGTCACGCTTTCGCCGGAGGACGGGCTCGACAACGTCCGCGAGCTGCTGAACCTGTGCGGCACACGGGCGGTCATCATCGTCTACCAGGATACGCCGCTGTTCATCTCCGAATCCTGCCCGGCGGCGAATCTGGCGGGGCGCTGCCCCGGCTCGAACCACTGCACGTTCACGCGCCTGGACCTGGACTCCGGCGCCGGCGAGCGCCTCGCGGTGCTGAACGCCCGCTGCCGGACGATCACGATCAACCGCCAGCCGTTCTGCGTGAGCCACCGGCTGGCCGCGCTCCGGCAGGCCGGCGCGCGGCGGCTGCGGGTGGACTTCATCCTGCGCGCCTACACGCCCGACGAGGCGCGCCGCATCTGGCGGGAGGTCCGTGCCGGCCGCGCCCTGCCCGGCACGCATCCCGGCAACTTCGACCGCGGCCTGCTGTGAGGCCGTCGGGCAGGGGCGTCCTCCCGCTGGAGGACACCTCTACTCATTTATTTGCTGCCGTCTTTTTTTGCTTGCGCCCGGCGTTGTTTTTCCCTATGGAAAAGCCAATCTGTATTAACGAAAGGACGCGATCATGGCCAAACACCAGGAACTTTTCGATGCCATCTGCAAGGGCAATCGCAAACTGGTTGAACAAATTGTCAATCAACAGGTGGCCGCCGGCACCCCGGTCGTGGAGCTGCTCAACGACTCCATGATCCCGGCGATGCGGTCCATGGGCGACAAGTTTTCGCGCAACGAGGTGTATGTGCCCGAAATGTTGATCGCCGCCCGCGCCATGCAGGCGGGGCTGAAGATCATCGAGCCCATCTTGGCCAAGGCCGGCCACAAGCCGCTGGCGCGCGTCTGCATCGGCACGGTCAAGGGCGACTTGCACGACATCGGCAAGAACCTGGTGGCCATGATGCTCAAGGGCGCCGGCTATGAGGTGGACGACCTCGGGGTGGATTGCGACGTGGCCAAGTTCGAAGCCGGCGTCAGCCGCGGCGCCAAGGCGGTGATGTGCAGCGCGCTGCTGACCACAACCATGCCGTACATGAAGACCCTCACAGAGGCCATGAAGGGCAAGGGCGTCAAGGTCATCATCGGCGGCGCGCCGGTGACCCAGCAGTATGCCAGCGAAATCGGCGCGGACGGCTACGGGGCGGACGCCAACGAGGCCGTTAAGATCATGGATGCCCAGTTGGGTGTCCGCTGAACCAAGCGCCCGTTGCCGCCGTTGGCTGGCGGCAGGAGCCACGGCGTCCCGATGTTGCGTCGGGACGCCGTTTGTCTTGAACCATGGCAATGCAGATCACAACCCGCGGCCGGACGCTCCGCGTGGCGCATGCCTCCGGCGCCCAATTGGCGGCGCTGTTGGAGAGCGCCGGGTTGCCGTTGAACACGCGCTGCGGCGGGCAGGGCGTCTGCCACGGCTGCCGCGTCATCCTCGGCGCCGGCACCTATCGCGTCGGCCGGGAAACCGTGACCGTGGGCGACGGCGAAACCCGCGAGGCGCTCGCCTGCCAGACCCGCGTGCTCAGCGCCGAGGCCCGCCTCGAAACGCCGGCCACGTCGCTGCTCGAAACTCAGGGCCAGATCGTGGATGATTTTGTGCTGCCAGCGGTGATACCGGATGCGACCGTGCGGCAGATCACCGTCACGGTGCCGCACCCCGAGCCCGAGGCGCCGGCCAGCGACTGGGACCGGCTGGCCGCCGAGCTGCGGCGTGCGCTGCCGGCGGAGCACGTGGCCGGCGGCCTGGAAGCCCTGCGCGCCCTGCCGCCGGCGCTGAGCGCCGGCGCGCGCGTGACCGCGACGGTCGCGCGGTGTCCGGACGGCTGGCGCGTGCTCGAGGTGGCCTCGGAGGCGGCCGCCGCTCCAGGCCTGGTCGCTGCCGTGGACATCGGCACCACGACCGTGGTCGTCGCGCTGGTGGACCCCGTGCGCGGCGTCATCCTGCGCCGGGCCGCGCAGTACAACCAGCAGATCAAAAAAGCCGACGACGTGGCGGCGCGTATTTCCTGCTGCCAGCGTCCGGAAGATGTGCGGCACCTGCAGGAACTGGTGGTGCAGCAAACCATCAACCCGCTGCTCAAACAGGTCTGCGCCGCGGCTGGCGTCGCGCCGGAGCGCGTGGTGCGCCTGGCCGCGGCCGGCAACACGGTGATGGAACACCTGTTCCTCGGCCTCTCACCGGAAAGCATCGGCCGGCTGCCGTTCCAGGCCGTGCGCCACATGCATCCCGTGTATCGCGCGCGCGATCTCGGCCTGGCCATGCACCCCGCGGGGCTCGTGGACGTCCTGCCGTCCATCGCCGGGTACCTCGGTGGCGACCTCACGGCCGACATCCACGTGGCCCGACTGCTGCAACAGCCGGAACTGGCTCTGCTCGTGGACATGGGTACCAACAGCGAAGTCGTCCTGAGCGAGGCCGGCCAGGCGATCGCCTGCGCCACCGCCGCCGGCCCGGCCTTCGAGGGCGCCGGCCTGCTGCACGGCCGCCGCGCCGCGCCGGGCGCCATCGAGCATATCGCCTTCGGACCCAAACTCGATTTTCTGTGCACGGTGATCGGCGGCGGCCGGCCCGACGGCTTGTGCGGCTCGGCCATCATCGACTTCGTGGCCGAGGGGTTCCGTTGCGGGCTGATCAGCCCGCAGGGCCGCTTCGACCTCGCCCGCCTCAAGCAGCGCGGCTGTTATGCACACATCCATCTGAAAAAAGGCGCCACCCACGGCTGTGTCCTGGTGGCCGCCGACGGCTCCGCCACCGGCCACGCGATCTCCATCACGGAGTTGGACCTGTCGCAGGTTCTCAAGGCCAAGGCCGCCACGTACGCCGGGATGAAAACACTTCTGCATCTTCACGGCCGGCGGCTCGCCGACGTCCGCCGCTTCGTCCTCTCCGGCGGCTTCGCCCGCCACATCAACCTCCGCAACGCCGTCACCCTCGGCCTGCTGCCCGATCTGCCGCTCGACCGCTTCGAGGTGATCGGCAACGGGGCGCTCGCCGGCGCGTACCTGGCCCTGCTCGATGCCGCCGCCCTGCCCGCCATGGAAGCGCTCGTCCGCCGGCCGCGCGTCATCGAGTTGAACCGCACCGCGGATTTCGAAAACAACTTCATTGACGCCCTGCTGATTCCCAACCTGAACACGGAGGAATTTCCCTCGGTGGCAGTCAGGGATTCAGGAGCCAGCCAACCGGGGACCGAATGATTACTGAATTCTGACTTCTTTCTCCTGTATTCTCTCTCATGAAACTCAAGCTGATCAGTTGCGAAATCTTCTTCCGTGAAATCTGCGCCCTGGCCGCGCGCACGCCGCACCGGCTGGACCTGGTCTTTCTGCCGAAGGGGCTGCACGACCTCGGCGCCGCGCCCATGCGGGAGCGCGTCCAGGCCGCCGTGGACCAGGGCGGCGGCGAAACCTACGACGCCATCCTGCTCGGCTACGGCCTGTGCAACAACGGCCTCGTCGGCCTGACCGCCCGCGCCGCGCCCCTGATCGTCCCGCGCGCCCACGACTGCCTCACCCTGTTCTTCGGCAGCCGCCGGCGCTACCAGGACTACTTCGACCGCCATCCCGGGACCTATTTTTACACCACCGGCTGGCTGGAGCGCGGCGAGGCTTCCGGCGATCTGAAGCAACTGTCCATCGGCCATCAGCTCGGCATGGACAAATCCTACGCGCAGCTCGTCGCCGAGTACGGCGAGGACAACGCCCAATATCTGTTCGACACGCTCTGCGCGCCGCCGCCCAACTACAGCCGGTGCACGTTCATCGAGATGGGCGTCGAACCCGGCCCCCACTTCGAGGCGGACGCCCGCGCCCGCGCCGCCGAGCGCGGTTGGACGTTCGAAAAAGTGCGCGGGGACCCGGGCCTGCTCGAACGCCTGGTCAACGGCCCGTGGGACGCCGCCGATTTTCTCACCATCCCGCCCGGCCACCGCATCGCCGCCCGCTACGACGACGCCATCCTCGCCGCCGAGCCGGGCTAGCGCGGTTTTGAACTCTACCGAGCGGAACAGATAAGGTCCGGTTGCATAAGCAGACTTCCTGATCTCGTCGGGCAGGAAATAGATTATGTTGCGAAGAATATGCCCAGGGTGCTGCCCGACACATGGGCGGGCGTCCAGGCATGATCTTTTGCCGCCAGAATCTGGAAGTCTGAAATTGTTTTTGCTCGGCGCAATTCATCATGTGCAGCCGTAGGGCTGTTTGGCGGCTCTCTTTCTTTCCTCGCCGATTTTCCTGATGGCCGCGGTATCAAACACCGCGGATTCCGCGGTGACATTGGCGCCGTGAATCTCCACCAACCCCTTCTGCCCTTTCTCCAGAAATAGCCAGAGTGGGATCAGAAAAACGTAATCCGTGTCGGGTTCAATCGGGTAGAGCTGCGCCCCCGTTCCGCCGTCGCCGGCTTCGACCGTGCTCCACCGGCCGCCGTCTTCCCGCTGGAACTTCTCCAGCCGGACGCGGAACAGGTTCGCGCCGGTGAATCCGGAGCCGCATAGCTGGATGGGTTGCGCCTCCCGGTGCCGGAAAGCGAAGCAACCCATCGCGCCGTGGTTCGTGTCGGCCTCCACAGCGAGCAACCTGAAATCGCAGTCCACCTTGGTTCTGGTCGTTTCCGCCCACGCAGAAATATCGCCTTCTGAAGATAGCGAACGATTGCTTTCGCGTTTCTTTTTAAAGTGGCTGGCCACAAGCATGGCGGCGAGTGGCGTCATGAGTACCACGAGGCCCACGATGGCCCGGAGAATCAACTTCGCATCAAAATAACGCCATTCATTGAAACCAACGTTGAATGCAAGGATGGTAAAGACGAAATGCAGTGGCGTCATATATATGGCGGTCAGCCGTCGGGATGCTTCCTGAAAGACAAGCCGGTGTAGTACCCAAGCAAGCAACAGCACGTATACGTATCCCCACATCATAATACACGCCACGCCAATGGGTGCAGCACCACACACCAGGAACCAGAGCAGTTCGGGAAATTCGCCTTCCAGTACCCAGAGCGCAACCGCCGTGCCCACGTTCAAACTAATGGTGAGCGTCAGGAGGCCACCCAAGATCGTTGAAATCGCCGCCGAAAATACATTCAGCGGATAGTCATGCCAAACCGTCTTCATTGATCTTTTTTGGGCAGCAGTTCCAGCATGGCCGCGCCCATGGCGTGGCCGATGCGCGTGAACCAGATCGCGCTGCCCAGGTAGTGGTACGCGCGGTCCCCGCCGGTCTTCTGCCACCTTTCAACGTCCTTGCTCCAGGTGGGGTACAGCGCCTCGGCCGCCTGGTCGGCCAGGAGGTTCGTGCGGAACGCTTTGACGTTGCCCTTGAAGACCTTGATCGCGCTCTTCCCGGCTTCCGCGCCGTACGCCGGCCCACCGGAGAGCGCCACCCACAGGGCCACCACCGCCATGCTTCCGACCCGCTTTGTTTCAGTTTTCATCGGTTACCTTTCTTTCCAAGTTGCTTAGTCATCAAGGGTTCGAAGATCCCGGCCAGTTCTTTGACCAGCGGCCGTTCCTCCGGGTTGACGAGTTGTTCCCATTGCTTGAAGTCGGTCTGTCCGGACGCTGAGGTGGCGTTGCCGAGCATGGTCAGCGCGCCCCAGGACTTGGGATGGCGCCTGAGCACGGCTTCGATCACCACCGCGCACGCGTGTTGCTGCGGTCTATCGAATGCGCCTTTCTGGAGCAAGCCCGGCGCTTCCGTCCTCAACCAGGTCGTGATCTGCGCCTCGTCCGGACTCAAATGGAGTTGTTCAAGCATGCCGCGCAGCGTCTGGTCACGGTATTCCTTGAAATGGTGCGCCCATGATTTCCAGTTGGGAAAGGGTGGATTGTCGGCCCATTTGTCCCCCATGTCCGATAAGGCGATGAGAGACAGTGCCGTCACCGTGGACTCGATGAACCAGTTGCTGCGGTAGGGGTTCACGTAATGATGCCCGAGCTCGTGCGCCAGTTGGTAGGTGATCCGGCAGTAGTCGCGCGAGTTCAGGCAGGTGATATTGATGATGTAATCCTTGGGCAGTCCGTTTAGCACGGCGCGCGGCAGGTCGTCGGCGGCCTGCTGGATCACGAAGGGCTTGACGCCCAGCGCCGGCGGCTTCCGCATCCGGCCCTCGATGAGGCTGGCCACATCCGTGCAGACGGCCGTCACATCGCGCCGCAGGCTTTCGTCCCCGAAGTTGTGGCGCACATGGATTTCCGCTCCCGCCGGCGTTGCCACGTAGGGCAAGGCCGCGAGGAACAGACCTCCCAGACATGCTCCGGGGCCGGATCGCGGTCTCATGTGTGTACCTTATCTCGAGGTGAACGCCATTTTAACATAGATTCGGCAGCTGAGATCACTACGAAACACACGAAAGGCGCGAAATAAATGTTGCAAGAACTCCATTTCGCGTATTCAGCGTGTTTCGTAGTTTAACTGCTCTGTTTAGGTTTAATCACGGCACCGCGGTCCAGAGCAGGGGCGGCAGCCGCTGGTGCGAGGACCAGCCGAAGCCGCCGGCGTTGCCCGGCACTCGACCACCAGGTTGAGTCGCGGCCGGCCGGCCGCTCCGAAATAGTAGCGGACCGTCATGGTTTTCAAGATTCCATGGCCGCCTTCAGGCCGGCGGGGCGGCGCGGGTGAGCAAGGCGGCGAAGGCGCCGTCGGTGCCCGCGGCGCCGGGCAACAAGGGCCGCGTGGCGTCCAACCGGAATTCCGGATGCGCCGGCAGCCAGCGCGCGATGAGTTGTTCGTTTTCTTCCGGCTCGATGCTGCACGTGCTGTATACCAGCCGGCCGCCGGGCCGCAGCAACGCTGCCGCGCCGTGCAGGATGCGGTATTGCGTTTCAGTCAGCTTGTTCAGCCGCGTGGCGGTGAACCGCCAGCGCGCGTCGGGCCGCCGGCGCAGCACGCCGGTGTTGCTGCAGGGCACGTCGAGCAGGAGTGCGTCGAAGCCCTCGCTCCCGCCCGCGGCCAACAGCGCCTGCCGCGCGGGTTCCGGGCTGGCCGCGTCGCCCTGGATGACGCGGATCAGCTCGCTCCCGAACCGTTCGACGTTGGCCTTCAGCCGGCCGAGGCGGTCGGCCCGCACGTCCATGGCCACCAGCAGGCCCCGCCCGCCCAGCAGTTCGGCGATCAGCAGCGCCTTGCCACCGGGCGCAGCGCAGGCATCGAGTACGCGCTCCCCCCTCCGGGGGGCCAGCAGGTCCACGGCCAGCGTCGTCGCCGGATCCTGCACGACAAACCAGCCCTCGCGGTAGCCGGGGACCGCGCTGACGCGCACGCCGCGCGGCAGCACAAAAAAATCCCGGCCCAGCGCCTGCAACGGCTGTACCGCCATCCCCGCCGCCGCCAGTTGCCGGCGGAACTCGTCCGGTGCCACGCACGACGCGTTGAGCCGCAGCACGGTTTCCGCCCGCTGGTTGTCCCAGGCGCAGATATTCAGCGCCACGTCCGCGCCATAGTTCTTTTGCCAGCGCTGCAGCAACGCGTCGGGATGGGAGAGCCGGACGCCCGCCGGCTGGCGGTCCAATTCCGCCAGCAAATCCACACGCTCGCGGCCGGCGCGGCGCAGCACGGCGTTGACGAAATCCGCGGCGTGCCGGCTGGCGACGGCCTTGGCCGCCTCGACGGTCTCGTTCACCGCGGCGTACGGCTCGACGTCGTCCATCCACAGCAACTGGTACAAGCCCACCAGCAGCAGGGCGCGCACCGGCCGGTCCGGTGGGCGCGGCGCAAGTTTCCGGAGCAGCCACTCCAGTGCGCGGCGCCAGCGGACGACGCCCAGCACCATCTCCATCACGAACGCATGGTCCGTGGCCACGGCATCCAGTTGTCGGTCGGGGAAGTCGCCGCGCACCAGCCATTCCGCCAGGATCCGGGCCGCCGTGCCGCGGGTGTTGTGGGACGACGGCGACGGCGCCGCAGCGGCCGCGGGAGCAACGTTTTCTGATGAATCAGTCATAGGCTGGACAGTCTATCGGATTTTGCCGGGGTTGACGAGGGCGCGGGCTCAGACGCGGCATAGTCGCAAACGAACCAGATTGAAACCGCCAAGGCGCCAAGATCGCCAAGTTTGGAAAGAGGAAACCGTCGGGTTTCATCAGGATTTCATTTAGTAATATGCTGGTTCCCTGTCCTCTTGGCGGCCTTGGCGGCTTGGCGGTTAAAATTCTTCGCCGAAAAACAAGATAATGGGAGCGTGAAAAGATTGACGCCGCCGCCAGCCTCTACCAGAGTAGTTGCTGGATATGCATGCGACGTTTTTCACGGACGCGACGCCGGCAGCCAGCCGCAGGACGCGCAGGTCGCCGGAGCCACGGATTGGAGCGGCCCGCGGGAGGATATGCGGTTTTTGTCTGGTGCTGGTTTGCCTCCTGGGCTGCGCCGGCTGCGCCGTCCGTGATCTGCGGTGGACGCCGCCTGCGCCGGCCAGCGATCCGCGCTGGCGCAGCTATACCATGGTCACTACCGGCTATTGCCCCTGCGGGCAGTGCTGCAACTGGCGGCGCTCGTGGTGGTTCGGCCGGCCGGTCGTCGCGGCGGGACCCGAGCGGGGACGCCGCAAGGCGGTGGGCATCACCGCCAGCGGCCGGCCGGCGCGGCCCGGCACCGTGGCGGCGGACGAGAAACTGCTGGCGTTCGGAACGCGCGTGTATGTGCCCGGCTACGGGTACGGCATCGTCGAGGATCGTGGCGGCGACATCACGGGCCACCGGCTGGATTTGTTCTTCAAGACGCACGCGGAGGCGCAGGCGTGGGGCCGGCGCCAACTCGTGGTCCGCGTGCTGGTTCTCGACCGCGGCGCCCGGCAGCCGCGGTAAACGTGCCGTGTATCGGGTCGTCCTCCGTCAGGTCAGACCGGTTCGGCCACATGGCGGCAGTCTGCTGCCTGTTTGCCATCTCCGTCCATCGCGTCCTCGCGATGGGTGTAAACGTGGCGCGGATCGGGTTTGTCCACCGTGAGGTGGACCCGCGCGGGGACGCGTCAGACTGGCCTGCATTTCGGCGAAACGCGGGGGGACGTGTATATGTATACCGGCCCTCCGCGATGAGCCGGAAGGCGGGCCGGTATCACGCGTGATCCGCGCGGCCCGATCCGCGCCACCTTCTTCATCCCTCACCCCCGCAGAGCTATCGCCGCGTGGCGCGGCCGGCGACCCAGCGCTGCATGTCCGCGAGTGTCTTCTGCCAGCGCGCGGCGTCGTTGCGCTCGGCCAGGAACTGATCGTAGATGCCGAGGAAGGCGTCCTGAAACAACGCGAGCAGCCGCACGCGGTCCTGGAACCGGCTGACCGCGTCCACCTGTTCCGTCGACGGCAGACGCAAGCCGCGGAAGATGAAGCGTTCGGCGTCCAGCGTGCACACCCAGGCCTGGTCGCCGCGGGCAAGGGTGAGGCGGGCGCGCTTGAGCTTCTTGCCGCCCAGCAGCGCGGCCTTGGCCTCGGCGCTGAGCCGCGGTTCGCCCTTGCGGAGCAGCACCTCGTGCGCGCCGCCACCCTCCATGACGAACGTCAGCGGACCCTCCAGCAACAGGCCGAACGACCCGAGCTCGGGCACGGTCAGCAGCCCGCCGCGCGCCTCTGAGACAAACCAGAACCAGGTGAGGAAATCGTGGCCGACGCGGTCGCTGACCGGCTCGCCCTCGGCCTCGGCCGAAAAGCAACTGACGTCCCATTGGCGGATATCCACCTGCCGGCGCGCGGCGGCGGCTTCGGGCGTGATTGGAATCGGGCTGACGCCGGTCGCCTGATGGAAATGCAGGATGAAATCGTCCATTTGCCGGTCCGCCAGCGCCGTCGCCCACAGGCGCTGGCCATCCGGCTCGCGGACGCAGGCGACGGCTTTGAGCTGCGGGGGCATTTGCGGGAGCAGACGCGCGGTCACCTGCTGGCGGATATCGCTGCGCACGCGCGCGCTGAGCCGGTCCTGGCCGCTGGCCGCGAGCTGCGTCAGTTCCTCCAGCCGGCATTCGGCGCGATACAGCGCGGCGGGGATCTTGCGTTCCGCGGTGACCAGCGTCACGCGGAGGCAGCCGCCGTAGAACGCGTTGTCGTCCGTCAGATTGCGATCCAGCAGATGCCGGCCGCTGACCCAGCCGGTGACCTTGCCCGCGCCGAGCGTATCCAACGGCGGCAGGGCGTGCCGGGCGAAGCGCGCCACGACCCGCTCCGGCAGCGGCTGCGGCAGGTGCAACAGGCGGAAACTGACCGAACCACTTTCGAAACCCATGCGGTGCTCCCGGAAACAACCGGCGCGAGGTTATTGCCCCTGCAGGGCCATGAGGAATTCAGCGTTGCTTTTAGTCTTCTTGAGGCGGTTGACGATCAGCTCCATGGCCTCGACGGGCGGGACGCCGTTGAGCGCCTTGCGCAGGATCCAGATCTTGGACAGCTCGTCGGGATGGAGCAACAGCTCCTCCTTGCGCGTGCCGGACTTCTCGATGGTGATGGCCGGGAAGATACGCTTGTCCACCAGGTGCCGGTCCAGGCCGAGCTCCATGTTGCCGGTGCCCTTGAACTCCTCGAAGATCACTTCGTCCATGCGGCTGCCGGTGTCTACCAGCGCCGTGGCGATGATCGTCAGGCTGCCGCCTTCCTCGATGTTGCGGGCGGCGCCGAAAAAACGCTTCGGCTTGTGGAGCGCGTTGGCGTCCACGCCGCCGGAGAGAATCTTGCCGCTGTGCGGCTGCAGCGTGTTGTAGGCGCGGGCCAGGCGGGTGATGGAGTCGAGCAGGATCACCACGTCCCGCCCGCATTCGACCATGCGCTTGGCCATCTCGATAACGATCTCGGCGACCTGGACATGCCGCTCGGGCGGCTCGTCGAAGGTGGAACTGAGCACCTCGGCCTTGGTGCTGCGCTCCATGTCCGTGACTTCCTCGGGGCGCTCGTCGATCAGCAGGACGATCAGCTTCACCTTGGGGTTGTTGGCGCTGATGCTGTTGGCGAGTTTCTGCAATAGCACGGTCTTGCCGGTGCGCGGCGGCGCGACGATCAAGCCGCGCTGCCCCATGCCGATGGGCGTCAGCAGGTCCATGACGCGCATGGAGATTTCGCCGGGCGCGGTTTCCAGCACCAGGCGCCGGTTGGGAAACAGCGGCGTGAGGTTCTCGAACGGCACCTTGTTGCGGGACTTTTCCGGATCCTCTTGGTTGATGCGGTCCACGCGCAACAGGGCGAAGAAACGTTCCTTTTCCTTGGGGGCGCGGATTTCGCCCTCGACGAAGTCGCCGGTGCGCAGGGCAAAGCGGCGAATCTGCGACGGCGAGACGTAGATATCCTCGGGACACGGCAGGTAGTTGTAATGCGGCGAGCGTAGGAATCCAAAGCCATCGGGCAGGATTTCGACGATGCCGCGGCCGAACATCGTGCCATTCAGGCGGGCGTTGGCGCGCAGGATTTCGAAGATCAGTTCGTGCTTGCGCAGTGCGCCGAGCTCCGTCATGCCGTAGCTGTCGGCCATCGCTTTGAGTTCGGGCACGGGGCGCACCTGGAGTTCGAAGAGGTCGAGACGCCGGCCGCCCATCCGGACCGGCTGCGGTGGCGGCGGGATTTCCGCGGACATGGGCGGCGGAGTGGAAACCATGGATTCGGCCACCGGCTGGGGCAGCGACGCCGTTGGCGCCGGCGGGGCTGGCGGAGCCGGCTGGGCATCAGTCGCCGGGAGGTGCAGGGCCGGGCTGTCCAACGGCGGCGGCGCCTGCGGGATGCCGTGCCGGCGCGCCGCCGGGGGATAGGCGCCGTCGGCCGCCATGCCGGAAGAGACGGGGTGATTGGGTGGCCGGCCCCGGCGTCCGGGGCGGTTGAGTTTGTGTTCCATCATGATCTCACTTCTCCTTCTTCATCAGGGCGGCCCAGGCCGTTCGCGCACTGGCGGCCAAGGCACGCCGCGTACCGTTGTTCCACAGCACCACATCCGCCCGCCGGACTTTCCGGGCCAGCGGCCACTGCGCCCGCAGGCGCTGTTGCGCGGCGCGCAGCGACAGGCCGCGCTGCCGGAGGCGCCGGAGCGCCACGGAGCGGTCGGCCGCCACGCAGATCACCGCATCCCAGCCACAGTCGAGGCCGACTTCGTACAGCAGCGGCACCACGGCCGCCGCCGGCCGGCCCTGCCGCTGTTGCGCCGCCAGCCACGCGCGCAGTTCCCGGATCACCGCCGGATGCACCAGCGCATTGAGCACCCGGCGCTCACAGGCCGTGGCAAACACACAGTCGCCCAATTTCCGCCGATTAATTGCGCCATCGGCGCGCAAGATGCCCGGGCCGAACCGGCGCACGATGCGGCCATACACCGGCGTCCCGCGCCGCAGCAACCGGTGCACCGCGGCGTCGGCGTCCCACACCACCGCGCCCAGGCGGCGCAGCACGCGGGCCACTTCGGTTTTACCGCAGGCGAGGCCGCCGGTGACGGCCACCCGCAGCGCGCGGATTTTGTTCTCGTCACTTTTTCTGTTCATCAACCGACCCGGCGAAGCCCGACTGTCGCAGCGCGCCGACGAGCCGGAGCACGCGTTGCGCCACCGGCTGTTGCGGATCGCGCGCCAGCGCTTCGAGCGCATGGCGTTCCGCGCGCTCGAGCTGTCCGCGCTGGCAGGCCGCCTCCGCCAGCTCCGCCTGATCCGCGGCCACCGTCGCATCGGCCCGCCACTGGATCCGGAATACCCGGTACTTGCGGTTGCCCCAGACCAGCGAAAACAGCTTCAGGCTCTTGGGCGCGGTTTCAAACTTCCAGGCGGGCGCCTCCGGTCGTGGCTGCACGGCGTTCACAAAATAGCGCATCTGCTGCGATATACCCACGGAGGAAAACTCACCCAAGGCATGCACATAGTACAGCGCGCCTTCGTTTTCCGCCCAGTTACGGAATCGGGTCTCCGTGCCTGTAAAAAGAACCTCCCCGTACTGCTGCACCCGCCGCCGGATGCTTTCCGCCTCGAACTTCGGATGCAGCAGGATGGGGCACTGCCCATATTCCAATATCGAAGCGCTGACACCAAAATTGGCCAGCACCGGCTCCGGCGCCACGTTCTCCCGCAGCCACTGCGTCAACTCCGCCAGTTCGCGGTAGTATACATTGCCGCGGCCCCACCGTTCCGGCTGCCATACGACCTGCGCGCCCTCGACCACCACCGCCGCCAGCAACGCTACCGTCACCAGCCATCGCGGCCACGCGCCACGGCATCCTGCCCAAGCTGACCACAGGCCCAGCAGCACCGCAGCGATCACACTCACAACAACGTTCGGCTGGACAAACAACTCATAACCGAGCAGGGAAACATCATAGCTCCAGCCCCACCACTTCGGCTGCCACACAACCAGCAAGCCCTCGAGCAGCGCCACAGCCAACAACGCCAACGTCACTATCCACATCTTCCCTACGCCGCGCCGCCCGGCCCAGGCCGCCCACAGGCCCAGCAGCGCCGCGGCAAACAAACTCAGGAAAACATGCAGCCGGACAAACAGCACAAAACCGAGCAAGGAGACAACATAACCAATCAGTATGGGTGCTACCCCGAAGTTTTGTGGATCACGCTTTTGCAACGCCAGGCAAGCTGCGGCCGTCAAGCTGAGCAGTACTATCGCCGGAAACAGCGTGAAAGTCAAATGGAAAGTTGCCGAATGCAGTGCGGGCACCCACATGATCCGCTGGTTGAAGGTCAGCAGCGCAGGATCCTCCGGTTTGACATTCAGGAACCGGAGCTTGGCCCAAAGCAATTCGCCAAAATGTCCGTACGCGGCAGGATAGGCCTGGGCCAGGCTGCCGGCGAGGAGCAGGGGCAGCAAGCCGAGCAGCGCCCAGCCCAGCCGCGGCCACCGGGCGCCGAGGCCGGCGCCCAGCCGCCGGCGGAGCAGCGCGACCGCCACGGCGCCGAGGGCCAGCGCCATGGCCGGCGAGGTCACAAAGCCGTGGGCGCGCAAATAGGGATTCAGCCCGCCGGCCAGCAGCAACGCGCCGCAGTTCAGCAGCGCCGCCCCCAGCTCGCGGTCGGATGCCGGTGTCCGGCTGAGGACCAGCCGCAGGAAGAGCCCCGCCGCCCAGATGAACAGATAGAACTGGATCAAATCCCACGTCATCAGCGCCAGGGCCAGCGCGACTGCCGCAGTGGTCGCGCCGAGCCAGAATCCTGGGCGGGTCGCGGCGCGCTCGGCCAGCGCCGCCGCGGCCAGGCTCGCCAGGAGCAGCGGCAGGGCGATGTTTTCGTGCGAGAGCTCCTGGCCGGTGGACCGGATCACGCTGGACAGGGCCACGGCATAGAATGCCGCAGCCACGGCGCCGGCCCAGCGCGAGCGGGTGCGCAGTCCGATCCAGACCGCCAGCAACGGAATGCCCAGGCAGAACCAGGCGGCCTCCAGCCAGCGGATCCGGTCGGCCAGCGGCATGATCTTGGGAAACAGCCGCGCGCCAGCGGCGTAGAAATACTCCGCGCCCACGGTGTCCGTCTCGCGGACGCGCAGGCCACGGGGATATTCGCACTGCCGGTCCACTTCGGGCAGCTGCCCCTGGGCAAGCACCTGCTCGATCCGGTTGAAGTACAGCGCGCCTTCGAGCGTAAACGGCAACCGGCCGCCCGCCTGCGCGACTTGGGCGGCCAGCACATAGCGGCGCAGACTGAGGCCCAGCGCAAACAGGGCCAGCAGACCGAGCACCGTGCTCCAGCGTCGCAGAACGGGATTCATGCAAGCGTTTCCACGATCCAACGCCCGTGGGTGGACGCAGGGACCAAATCTGTCATGGGGTTTAGAAAAGTTCCATTTGAGCGGCGGGCGGCAAGGCGCCGCTCTGCCGGCCGGCGGGTTTCTCCGCCGGGCCAGCGACGCCGGCCACCTCGCGGGCCAGCTTGTGAAATTCCAGCTCTTCGAACAGCGACTGCAAGGCCGGGCCATCCGGCGGCTGGCGGCGCAACAACTCCCAATCCAGCCGCTCCAGCAAATCGGTGCGCAACCGGATCAGCGCCAAATTCCTCTCGACCACGGCACGGTGCTCCGCCAGCGCCTGCCGCGTCCGCTCGGCCGGGAGCTGGTCGAGCTGTGCCCAGAGGCCGGCCAGCGAACCATACTGCGCGAGCAGTTTCGCGGCGGTCTTGGGACCGACGCCCGGCACACCGGGAATGTTGTCAACGGTGTCGCCGGTCAGCGCCAGCCATTCCACGATGCGCTCGGGCGGCACGCCGGTGCGGGCGTGAATCTGCTCCGGTCCCAGCTTTTCCCCGCCGGTCGTGGTCGGCACCACGGCCACATGTTCGGAGACCAGTTGGAACATATCCTTGTCGCTGGTCGCCAGCAGTACTTCGGCGCCTGCGTCGCGGGCGCGGGCGGTCAGCGAGGCCATGGCGTCATCGGCCTCCTCCGCCGCCAGGCGGACGACGGGGACACGCGCGCGTTCGAGGAAAGCCGTGATCGGCGCGAACTGGCCGCGCAGCGCGTCGGGCATTTCCTTGCGCTGGGCCTTGTAGGTCGGCAGCAAATTCAAGCGCGCCGCCGGGGTGCCGCCGTCGAAAACCACGGCCCAATGCGAGGGCTGCCAGAGGGCCTCGAGCTGGCGCACCAGGCGCACGAAGCCGAAGACCGCGTTGGTGGGCCGGCCAGCCCGGGTGGCCAGCTCACGGATGGCAAAGAAAGCCCGGTAGGCCATATTGGTGCCATCCATCAAGAGCAAGGTGTTGGCGGGCATAAATACTCCGCAGCCGGCCTTAGGGAGAAACTGTTTTTCCAAACCGTCAGGAAAACCGACCGCCACCACCCGCTCCCTCCCCGCGACACCGCGTCGCAGGCGCAGGAAATCAACCGGCTGGAAGCTGGCGTACGCCGGAAAAGACAACTTAGCGCGGCATGGCTCCGCCGGACTCCACCGTCTGCCGCATGGTGGTGCCTTTTTCCTTCTTATGGATCGGCCGGCCCGAGGAATCCACAATCCGGGCGGTGACAAAGATCATCAGATTTTTCTTCTGGCTGAACTCACCCTCGCTGCGGAAGAGCCGGCCGATCAGCGGAATGTCGCCGAGGATGGGAATCTTGTCCTTGTTCTTCGTAAGGCTCTCGGTAATCAATCCGCCCATGACCACGGTTTCGCCGTCCCATACCACCAGCTTGCTGGTGATGGTGCGCGTGCTGAAGAACGGCTGCTCGGCATTGAAACTCTCGTTCGAGCCGGTTTGCGTGCCGTATTGGTGCCACTCGACCAACTCGGTCACTTCCGGCACCAGCGTCAGGTCAATCGTGTAGCCGTCCGGCCCCACGGTCGGCGTGACATTCAGAATGACGCCGATTTCCCGGGTCTGGAAATCCGCCGGGGCGAACACCGTGACGGGGATGGTACCGCCGACGAGGCTTCCATTCGGAGTGGCTATCTGAATCTGGGACGGTTCGTAGGATTGCGGATAGCGGATTTCCTTGACCACCTTGATGGTGGCCTGTTCGCCCGCCTTGGTGGTGACCCGCGGCGCGGAGAGCACATCGGTATTGCCCGACTGGGAAATGGCGTTGATGACCATCTGCAGTTCCGGGTTGGTGAGCACGCTGGCGAAGGTGAGAATGTTGCCCATGGGCGTCGCGCCGGCCGCCGCTGCGGCCCCCGACTGCAGCGTGGGCATGCCGGACAGGTTGTTGAAGAACCGCAGGCCCTTGGTGAGCCCCTCGGAATCCTTGTTGATCTGGATGCGCTCCTTGCTCAGCGGGCTGCCAGGGCCACTCTTGGTGGCAAGTTCGAAATTGTCCGTCAGTGTCCACTGCAAGCCGAACTGCTCCAGAAAATTCTCCTGGATTTCCACGAAGCGGGTCTCAATCTCGACCTGCTTGGAGGCCACGTCGATTTCCTGGAGCAGGCTTTCGATCTTTTCGAGATTCTCCGGCGTGTTGGCGACGATCAGTTTGCTGATGGACTTGTTATAGCGGATGGACGTGCCCTGGGGGAACGGGACGCCGGCGGCTTCAAAAAATCCACGCACATCGCCGGCGGAAGTTTCCGAGGGCATGGGTTCCGTGCCGATGACGGTGACGCCACCACCCGCGGCGGGCGGCTTGACGGCACCGGCCTCTTGCGTCTTCTGCACCAGCGAATCGATCGTACCCGGGCTGACCGGATACAGCCGCGTGACCAAACGATCAATATACCCGCGCGGGAGAATGACGACCACATTCTTATCGATGCGGTACGACATGTTGGCGTATTCGGTGATGTACTTGATGGCGTCCAGCAGCGACACTTTGCGCAGATTGAGGGTGATGGTGTTCGCGGCCGGAGCCGGGGCCGCCGGCGCGGCGCCGGGCGCGGTGGCCGCTTCGCCTTCCGGAGCGGTGGCGCCCTGCTTCATAATGATGTTCACGCCCACGTGCTCTTCATCCACCTCCGCGCTCGCCTTGGAGAGAAACTCCACCACATCGTTGATGTTGGCGGCTTTGAACTCCAGCGAGGGGATGATCAGGGTTTTCAGTTTCTCGCGGGTGCGGGCGACATCCGTGGGCTCGACCGTGCCTGGCATTTTCTGCATGAGCGGCAGTGTGCTTTCCTTGCGGGTGTGGGGATTCCACGTGTCCCGCACGCGATTCATCATGTCCGCGACCGTGGCTTCGCGCTCCTTGGTGCTGAGGTCATACCGGATGTCGGCGATCCGGCGGAGGAAACGCATGGCGTCCACGTTGTACGGATCCTCGAGCAACATCTTGTCGAACAGGGCTTCGGCGCGATCATAATCCTTGACTTCAAAATACTGCCGGCCGTCGTCCAGCAGTTGCTTCTGCGACTTCTTCTTGGCCAGCACCGCCGGTTGCTTTTTGACGGGCACAGATATAGGGATCGTCGTTTCCGGCGCGGGCTTGACCGCGGCAATCTTGTCGGCTTTATCCAAAACGCGCTGCGCCCGTTTATCATCGTGCGTGACCTTCAGGGCTTCCTTGGCGTTGTTGCGCGCTTCCTCGAGATTCCTCTTTTTCAAGGCGGCTTCGGCGGCGAGAACATAGGCTTCCGTTTTGCGCTGGCGGAAGTAGACGCGCAGTTCCGTCGAGTTCGGCCGGCCTTCCGGTTGGGCCTTTAACGCCTCGTCATAGGCCTTGGCGGCGGCGGCATAATCTCCGGCCCGCAGGGCCTGATCGCCTTCCGCGGCGCTCTTGGCCGCCTGGATTTCGAGGGCTTTGCGGCGCAATTCCTCCTGCTGGGCCAGTTCGCGGGCGCCCACCGGCGTGGGCTCCACTTCGGGCACCACAGCTTTGATGGCCGGCGGCGCCGCCGCTTCCACGACCGGCGCGGGCGGCGTCTCCGGCGGGGCGGCGGGGACAGCGGCCTCAGGCGCTGATGGCGGAGCGACCGGAGCCGCCGGGGCGGTCTCCGGCGCTTCGGGGGGCGTCGGGGCCGGCGCTTCGGGGGCCGGGGCGGCGTCGGGTGTGGCCGCCGGTGGTTCCATCGCCGCTGGTGCAGCAGGTTGCTCCGTGGCGGCCGCTTCCGGCGCATTGGTCTGTGCGGCTTCCGGCGCATTGGTCAGCGCCGGGGCGGCGGCCGCTTCCGGCGCCGGGCTGCTTGCGACCGTGTCGTCCTGGGCTCCGACACTCCAGCTCAACATGAGCAGACCAAAGAGTATAATACACCGTTTCATATGTCCCCTTGTCATGGATCATTCCTTGATTTGTCAAAGCATGCAGGTCCGCCGGCTTTCGCTGATTGTGCGTTGTTTTCGACCATCATTCCAAGCCCGGCTTGGGCGCGCCCGGCACCCCTCGCGGCGGCACATTCGTCCCCGATGGCACAGCCTCATTCACTTTCGCCCCCTCCACAGCCCGCACATCCTCGGCCTCGCCGCGCGCGAGAGGCGGAACGATCATTTCCTGTCCCGATGTCAGATCGCGTATTTTGACGCCATCGGCCATGATGTCAATCACTTTGTAAGCGGTGGTTTTATTGCGGCGATCGCGGAGTTCGAATACGGTGTCGGCGGTCACGTTACTATGTACGGAACGATCAATCAGGAAAATCAGGTCGGCGGTGATTTCCCGCTTTTCCTGCGGCTTGTTTTTGACGAGGCGGATGGTCTCGCGCCCGTCAAAGAGGGTGATGACGTCCTGCTTCTCGGGGGACTGCGCGGCCGGTTCAAAGGCTTGCAGCTTGTAGCCCTCGACTTTCTCGTCGAGCTTCTTCAGGTGGGTTTTGCCCGAGCGCAGGTTGAGCTGGAAGATCAGTCCGGACGGCATTTTGATGACGCCCATGAACCGCAGCTTGAAGGGCGTTATCTTCCTGTCGCCCAGCCTGCGCAGCTTGCCGGAAATGTCCGGATGGCTCAGGGGATCCTTGGGGTCGGTTCCGGCGCGAAATTCCTCAAAATTCGTGAAGCCGTCGTTATCCGGGTCTTCGTTGGCGACGTGGGGATCGTGAATATCGAACCCGTATTTTGTTTTCCATTTATCCGGAATATCGCCCGTGGTGCTGAATTTTTCAGGATCCCTGATCTCCGGCTGCTTGGTGCCGCAGAAGGGGCAGATGGCGGCACTGTAGGGAATGGGCTTGGCGCAGCTCAGGTTGATGCAACTGACGCGCAGCTCGCTCGCCATCAAGCCCTTGGCGCCGATCTCCAATTGGAAAGGCTGCGTGAGGGCAGCGCCTTTCGCGTTCAAGGCGCCCGCGGACAGGGGTGTGGCTTTCTTGGGCTGGACGGATGGCTGCTTCCACTGGGCCAGCTTCAGCGCGGTGCGTTCCTGATAAACCTGCACGACCAGGAACAACGCGGAGGCCAGCAACCCCAGCAGGACCACCACCAGCATCAGCTTTTCATAATGCTGCTGCAGCCGACTCAAGTTATGGCGTGACAAGCCGCTCACGGTGCAACGTTCTCCTGGGGTTTGCCGGTCAGGCGGTACAAATCCAGCTCCATCTGGACTTGCATCATTTCGCGACCGGCCACGATGCGCTCATCATGCGGGCGCGTATCCTCACCGCCTCCTCGCGCCAGGCCGGGCGGGGTGGCGTCCTGGTCCGGCGGTTGGGGCTCGCCGCGCCGCGCCGCGCCGTCCGTTGTTTTCTTGTCTCCACTCACGGCGGTGCCCATGGTCAGCTTGGAAACCACGGCGAAAATCTTCGCCTTGTCCGTGGTCGCCGTGCCGCTGCTGGCCAAGGCATTCAGCAAGGCCAGGATAATCTCGTCGCGGGCCTTGAGTGTCAGGGTGAAGTGTTCGCGGGTGTATAAGCCGCGGGCTTCAGGCGGCTCGACGGCCAACCTCGCCTTGAGCTCGGACTGCGCGGCGGAATCCTCCTTCGCACCGACCCGCGTCTGACCGCCGGCCGGCGCCGGCTCGGCGGTGCCCGGTGCGTGTTGCTCAAACAGTTGGCGCTCGATGGCGACGATTTCGGAAATCCTGCTTTGGCAGAGCTGGTGGAACAGCGCCTCGATCATCTGGAATTGCACCGTCAACCGCGCCACGTCGGTCATGGCCGGCAGCCGGCCTTCGAGGTAATAGGATTCGAAGCCAAACGCGAATTTCGGCGGCAGCTCCATCATTTGCTGCTTGGCCTCCGCAAACATCTTGGAGATGCTCGCCTGCAGATAATAGTTGAAGTCCACCGGCTGCATCTTGCGCTCTTCGATTTGACCCTGCCGCAACTGGTCGGCCAACTGCTGTTGATAACGCTCCAACAGGGTCAGATTGCTCTTTACCAGTTGAACGTTGGCTTCGGAGGGGAACGGGCTCCGCTGTTGGAACTGCTCCAAGCGTTTCTGTTCCTCGGCGAGGGTGGCGTTGACGCGGCGGAAGGCCCTGACCTGCCAGAACAGGAAGACCAAGGCTGCCAGCAGCAGCACGGTGGTGAGGCCGCCGCCCATGAACAGCCAGAGGTTTTTCTTAATGAAATCCATCAGGGCCTCAACGGTTGTTTCAACACGATGCGCATCTTGAATTCCTGCTTATACCCGCCGGCCTCGGGCGCGGGCGCCCATTCGATCTCGGTTTTGTCCGGCGCAAAGAGTAGTTGCTTTCTCAGCGCGTCGCGAAAATCGCGGATCGGATTTTCTTTTTCACCGATCTTGTCCCGATAGATGAAACCTTCCACGGCCAGGGCTTGCACCTCGTCCGCGGCCGGCGCCGACGCGGCGGCGGGTGCCGCCTGCATGACGGGGTGCAAGGCCGTGAGCGTCATGCCGGTGGGCAGGCAGGCGCGAATCTGGTTCAAGACTTCGATCCACTGCGTGCGGCGATTGGCCAGCGCCAGCAGCTTGTCAATCCGGCCGGTGACTCCCGCGGCGCGCTGTTCGACGACGCGCAGCCGGCTGTCCACGGCCGACAGCGTTTTCACATCCCCTTGCACAAGCATCAGCCGTTCGTGATACAACTGGGCCATCTTGTGAAAGTAGCCGCACCACACGGCCACGGTCATGATGATGCCCAACAACGCAAGCACCAGCAGCGGTTGCTTGCGCCGGAACGCGGCCGCGGCCAGCACTTTGGGCGGCATGAGATTGAGTTCGATGGGGCAGTCCATGCAGCGGCGCAAGGCCAGGCCCGCCACCTGCCCCATCACATGGGCGTCGCGCCCGATCTGCTCCGCTGGAATCTGGCTGGCCACCGCCACATTCATGAACGGATTCAGATAATCCACCTCCACCTTCAGCTTTTCCTTCAGGAAGGTGTCCGTGTACGGGATGATCGACGTACCGCCGGCCAGCAGGATCAGCGTGGGTTGCTGGCCGCTTTGCTGGCTCCGGTAGAAGTTGATGGAGCGGTTGATTTCCGCATGCATGCGGGTCATTACGCTGCGCACGCTCTTCGAAACCTTGTCCACCGCGTCGCTCTGGTGGCCCTCGTAGGCGCCGCCGAAGGCCACAAAGGCGTGCGCCTTTTTCATTTCCTCCGCGTCGGCGAAGGACAGATTGAATTCCTGCTGCACCTGCTGGGTGATGGCATTGCCCGCCACGGGGATGCTGCGGCAGAACACGCGGCCCTGCTCAATGAAAATCAAATCGGTCGAGCGGGCGCCGATATCCACCACCAGCGAACACGCCGGCAAATTCGTGTAGTTGTACCGCGTCACGTTGTACAGCGCCATCGGAGAAACGTCCACCAGGTCGGGTTCCAGCCCCGCCTGCTGAATGCTGTTCAACAATTGCTCGATGATGTCGGTCTTGATCGCCGCCAGCATCACATCCAGCTCGTGACCCGCGCTGCCGATGAGTTGGTAATCCCAGACCACCTCCTCGATGGGAAAGGGCACGTTCTGCTGCGCCTCGTAAAGGATGATCTGATAAACCTTCTCGCGGTCCGTCGGCGGCAGGCGGACGAAGCGGGAAAAGACGGATTGTCCGGCCACGGTCACCAGCACGGGCCCCGGTTTGATGCCGGAGTCCATCAGCATTTCGCGCAGGGTCGAGGTGATGTAGGTGTAGCGGTCGCCCTCGCTTTGCGGGTCCAGGTCCAACGCGCCAATCACATAGTGGACCAACTCCACGCCGCCGGTTCTCAGCGGCACAAATTCCGCCAGCTTTAAACCGCTGGCGCCCACATCCAGGGCCAGAATACGTTTACGCTTAAACATGGCGTGCGCCGTTTGGCCGTTACCGACTGGTTCCTTCCACCGCCGGTTTCACCTGGTCAAAATCATCGAAACACAACAAACTGAAGGGCGTCTCCGAGCGCCGGAGCGCCATGCCGTTCAGCGGTGTCAACTCTTCCCACCAACGCTTGTGATCGGGCGGCTGGCTCGTCATGGCCACCAGTTGTCCCTGGCGGTTGATGAGCACCGCCACCGCCTCCGGCTCGCCATAACGCGCCAGCGTTCCCGGATGGACATACCATTCGTACTTATGCTTTCCTTTGGGAATATTAATCAAGGTCACCTCGCCGCGTAATAACGTTTGTCGCGGACCCGTCGTCGCGACCTTGCTGCGCAACAGCATGTAACATACCAGGTTCAATTCGTCGGACCACTCCGCGTGGGTGTCGAAATGCGCCGTGAGCTGGAACCAATCGCGCGTTCCGCGGACCGGAGCGGGGGTGATGTTCACCCGGAATTCGGGCGTGCGTATTTTTTGCGTTTCGATTTTTTTCAGCGTTATGCTGGTCTTGTACGTTGAGGCCGGAGGCGCGACGGCCTGCGCTCCGGCGCGCTCGCCCGTCAAGCCGCACACCAGCAAGCCGGCGATCATTCCTGCTGCAATGCCTTTCATACCTGTACCCTCCCCCAGGGCAACGCCCGCCATGGGTTTTCCGACGGTCCATCCAAAGCGGATGCACTTTATGCAACTTGCGCCCCGTGCGTCAACCAGGAAAAGATTTGTATTAAAAAAATATTTGGCCGTCACTTTTGCGCCGCGCCCGAGACCCGCCGCCGGGATTGGACGTTGTTCGCACGATGATCTCTTGATCGCCATCGCACGCCGCGCCGGACCGGCTAAGCGCCGGCAGGCCGCGGCCGGCGCTGGAGCCATACCGCCAGGATGGATACATCCGCGGGCGTCACCCCGGAAACGCGCGCCGCCTGTCCCAAGGTGAGCGGTCTGATCCGGTCCAGTTTTTCCCGTGCTTCAAAACGCAGTGCCCGGAGTTCACGGTAAGCGAAGTCCGCCGGGATCGGCAACTGTTCAAACTTCGCATACCTGGCCAGTTGCTGCCTTTCGCGCTGGATGTATCCTTCATATTTGACCCGGATATCCACCTGTTCCGCCAACCGCGGTTTTAAATCGGACCGACGGCCAGGTAGATCCTTATAAGTAACACCCGGCTGCTTGAGCAATTGCGCCAGGGAAGCACCTTGCACGTACGTTGTATTCAGCCTGCTTATTTCTTCTTCAATCAGATCAATTTCTGTATCTATAGATAAAATCTTACCGTGTGAAATAATTCCTATATATTTGGCATGCAACAACATGCGATATTTTGCGTTGTCCTGACGGATGGTAAGACGGTTCTCTGCTCGCGAGGTGAACATGCGGTAAGGTTCTTGTGTGCCCTTGGTCACCAAGTCGTCAATCAATACTCCGATATATGATTCGTATCGGCTCAAAATAAGTTGCTTTCTATTTTGTATTCTTAGAACAGCGTTCACACCGGCCATGAAGCCCTGTCCGGCTGCTTCTTCGTAACCGGTTGTGCCATTGATTTGTCCCGCGAAGTATAATCCGCCAATTTTCTTTGTCTCCAAAGTGGCATATAACTGCGTTGGATCAGCATAGTCGTATTCGATGGCATAGCCAGGTCTGATGAAAACAGCCCGCTCAAGACCTGGTATGGAATGAATCACGTCCAGTTGGACTTCTTCAGGGAGACTGTTCGATACACCGTTTGGATAAACCTCATCGGTGTCGCGTCCCTCGGGCTCAATAAAAACGTGATGCGATTTTTGGCCGGTGAACTTGACAACCTTGTCCTCAATGGATGGGCAGTAACGCACACCTATGCCTTGGATGAGTCCACCATAGAGCGCACTTTTATCCAGGTTGTCCCGTATAATCTTGTGCGTCGCCTCGTTGGTATGGGTAATGAAACATGGAATTTGATCGCTGCCCGGGATCCAGGGGACCAGCGGGCTTCCTTTATGTTCCACGTGGAACATTCCAGCGTTTTCAATAACTTCATCAGAAAAGAACGGTGGCGGCTCAAGACCAGGCTGGATGTCCATCAGATCATAATCAATCGAGTTTTTCTTCAGTCTTGGAGGAGTTCCCGTCTTCATCCTGCCGAGCGTGAATCCAAGCTCTCTTAACGAACGGCTTAATTGAGTTGAGTTCCTCTCATTAATTCGGCCACCGTCAATTACATTATTCCCGATGAAGATCTTCCCGTTCATGAAAGTGCCAACAGCTAATACAACGGCTTTACACCCAATTTCGCTGCCGCTCGTCAACTTTATGCCAACAACATTCCCATCGCGAACAATGATGGACGCTGCTTCTCCCTCCACGATCCGGAGATTGTCCATTGTCTCCAGAATATGTTTCATCCTGACGGAGTAAGCATCACTATCGCACTGAGCCCTATTGGCACGTACAGCAGGTCCTTTCCTGGTGTTTAATACACGGAACTGTATGCCGGTGTAATCCGCGTTGCGCGCCATTTCTCCACCCAGGGAATCGATTTCAAAAACAATATGAGATTTGGCCATGCCGCCGATGGATGGATTGCATGACATCCTGGCGATGGCTTCACGATCCATCGTCAATAAGGCTGTTCTGCATTTCATCCTGGCCGACGCCAATGCAGCCTCGCAACCGGCATGCCCAGCACCAACGACAATGACATCGAAATCCATCATTTCCCAACACAGAATTTTGAAAATACGCTTTTCAACAATTCATCAGGATATTCCTTGCCTGTGACCATCCCGATAATCTCTGTGGCTTCGCGTAGATGACCTGCGGCCAATACGAGAACTTCTTCCGATCCTTCTTTTAATAATTCGTTGGATTTTACAATCTGTTCAAAAGCCTTGAACAAGAGATCTCTGTGTCTCTCAGATATGGCTACAAAACTTCCATGACCCATCGTTAATTTGCTTGAAATAAATGTTTTTATTTTATTTATAAGTGATTCAATATCAATATTATACAAAAGAGATAATTCGACATATGGCATATTATTATCCGCTGGCAATTCAAATTTATTTCCAAGATCCGTCTTGTTGCCAACGACCAAGCACTGACCACTGGGCAAGTTCTGCAATATCTTGATGTCATCCGGATGTTGCGGCTGAGAGGCATCCACTATGTAAAGGTATAAATCAGCCTTTTCCAACTTCTGCCGGGCTCGACGAACACCTTCGCGTTCAATGGGACACGATGAATCCCGCAGTCCTGCCGTATCGACAAGAACCAGTTGGATGCCATCCAGAACGAGGCTTTCCTCAATCGTATCTCTTGTTGTTCCAGGTGTTTCCGAAACTATGGACCTGTTTTTCCCCAGTAGTGTATTCATCAACGTTGATTTACCTACATTCGGCCGTCCCGCAATCACCACCAGTAATCCATCACGAAGACAATGTCCTTCGTCCCATGTGGCCATTAACGCCAATAGATCTTTCTTGACCCTGTCGCTGCGTTGGAGCACATCGGCCATGACAGGCGGCGGAAGTTCGTCATCCGGAAAGTCCAACGCCGCCGCGACATCAGCGGCCAAACCGATTAAAGCATCATAAATTTCATTGAACCGGACGCTTAACCGTCCTTCCAATTGCTCCACGGCGGCTTGGGCCGCGCGATCGGATCGGGCGCGAATCAGATCATTCACCGCCTCCGCCTGCACCAGATCCAATCGGCCGTTGAGAAAGGCGCGGCAGGTGAATTCACCAGGCTCAGCCGGCCGGGCGCCGGCTGCCAACACGCAGCGCAACACGCGCCGGCTGGCTATCAGCCCGCCGTGACATTGGATTTCCACCACGTCCTCCCGCGTATAACTGCGCGGCGCTCGCATGATCAACAACAAGGCTTCATCCAGCACGTCGTGGCCGGCCACGACGTGGCCGGCCACCACGGTGTGGGTCGGGCGCTCCGACGGTTTCAGCCCGGCACAGCGAAACACGCGGTCGGCCAAGGCCAGGCTTTCCGAACCGGAAATCCGGATGACGGCAAGGCCCGCCGGCCCCGGCGCCGTGGCCAGCGCCGCAATCGTATCGTCATGGCTCGATCGGTTCATGCGCGCGCTGATTATACTCTCCCGGCGCCATCCTGCCAGCGGCATCCGGAACGACATAGGGGTCAGGGGTATGAACGTCTGAAGGGTACGCCATGGGAGACCTTCGCGGAACGGTACGGCGACTGGGGCTGCGCACTGTTCCTCTGGGCGGCGCGACGAGTGTGCGGTCTGACGTTGCGGGCAGCTGGGGAGCAGGCGGGCGGCCTGGATTTCTCGGCGGTGAGCAAGCTGATCCGGCGGCTCGATCAACGGGCCGCCCAGGACGCGACCATCCGCGATCTTCAACGGCGGCTGCTCAAAACATCGAATGTC
>Ga0209048_10000052_pt1 | contig 104805 bp, 96 predicted proteins | sample FrelakmetCRP12CR_FD_187146 | JGI IMG/M metagenome (GOLD analysis project Ga0209048, IMG submission 187146) | Freshwater lake sediment microbial communities from the University of Notre Dame, USA, for methane emissions studies - CRP12 CR (SPAdes)... | ecosystem: Environmental > Aquatic >...
CGGCGGCGCGGGGGGACAGCGGCGGATAGACAACCGGACCTACTACGACTGGGCCAACACCTGGAAGATCGTCTACGACCTCCAGCCCATGGCCTGCATGTTCAGCGATGCCGGACCCGAGGTGCGCTGGATCGGCAACGAACAGGGCATGGCGGGCGATCCCTGCTGGGCCACGCTCAACCGCAACGATTTCTCGCCGGGCAATGCGGACAGCGGGCGCCTCAACCGGGGCGACCGGCCGGGCACGCACTGGGTGCCGGGCGAGTGTGATGTCTCCATCCGCCCCGGCTGGTTCTATCACGCGAGCGAAGACAACCGCGTGCGCAGCCCGCATAACCTGGTGGACCTCTACTATCAATCCGTCGGTCGCGGCGCGTCGCTGCTGCTCAACCTGCCGCCCGACCGCCGCGGGCGGATTCACGAGAACGACGTGCAGTCGCTGCAGGGCTTCCGCAAGATCCTCGACGCCACGTTCGCCCAGGACCTAGCCCGGGGCGCCAAGGCCACGGCGAGCAATGTGCGCGGCGGCGACGTCCGCTTTGGGGCGCAACAGGCGCTGAATGGCAAGCGCGACACGTACTGGAGCACCGACGACAACGTCCCGACGCCGGAGCTGGTGCTCGACTTCGGCCGGGCCGTGACGTTCAATGTCGTCAGCCTTCGCGAATTCCTGCCGCTCGGCCAGCGCGTGGAAGACTGGGCGCTGGATCGCTGGGAAAATGGCGCCTGGGTCGAGTTCGCCCACGGCACGGCCTTGGGAGCGCGGCGGCTGTGGCGCGGCGGCGACGTCACCACGGAGAAAGTCCGCCTGCGCATTGTGAAGGCGCCGGTCTGTCCCGCGCTCTCCGAATTTGCGCTGTATCGCGAACCGGACGCCCTGCGCTGGCCGCCCCCGCCGGCGGCTCAGTCTCCCGGCAAATGAACGGCCGCATCCCACGTCGACGACGAACGAGTCCGCCACAGCCATCCGGCCACCGGTCGGCCACGTGCGCCCGCGGGCTGGCCCTGCTGTTGGTAGTCACCTGCGCTGCCGGCCGGCCGGCCGAAGAGTCCTTCCGGGAACTGGATCCGCAGCGCATTGCTACCATAGCAGCACTGCTGCCGGAACAGCCGGCCGGCCTGGGCCGGCCGATCAGCGACCGGAAATTCTGGGACAACCCGGCGCTGCATGTCCGGCTCGGCGCGGTGGTCGCCGATGCCGCGAAACTATTGCCCAAAACCTTGCCGGCATGGAACGACGAAGATTATCTGGAATACAGCCGGGTGGGCCGGCGCGAGGCCGGTCAGAAGATGATGCAACGCCGGGCGGCCTGGCTTTATCCGCTGGTCATGGCCGAGGGCCTCGAAAACAAAGGCCGCTTCACGGCCAAGCTGAACCAGGTCCTCGACGAGTACGCGGCGGAACCGACCTGGACGATGCCGGCCCATGATCACAGCCTGGATAATTTTCACCGCCGGGCCTACGAAGTTGACCTGCGCTCGGCGGCGTTCGGTTGGGAATTAGCCCAAGCCCTGTATCTGCTGGGCGACCGGATAGCGCCGGCCACGCGGCAGCGCGTGCTGGCGGCCCTGGAGCAGCGCGTGTGGGCTCCGTTTCGGCACACGCTGGCCACCGGCCGGGGAAATTGGTGGCTGGGCAGCAAAGCGCATCCGGTGCAGAACAATTGGAATCCCGTTTGTCTGTCGGGCATCTGCGGCGCAGCCCTGGCCGCGCTGCCCGACCGCCGCGAGCGGGCGTTGTTCCTCGCGGCGGCCGAGCACCACGTCTGCTATTACCTGAACAGCTTCCGGGCGGACGGCTACTGCGACGAAGGCGTCGGCTACTGGAATTACGGCTTCGGGTCCTTTCTCCACCTGCGGGAAATCCTTTTCCGCGCCACGGGCGGACAGACCGATCTATGCGCCGAACCCAAGGTCCGTCAGGCGGCGCTGTACGGGATCAGAATCCAGATCGTGGAGCAGTCGGTGCCCGCGTTTGCCGATTGCCATTTCGGGACCAAGGCCAGCCCGGAATTGATCCAAGCCTGCGACCGGGTACTGGGCCTCGGCCGCAAGCAAGCTGCGCCGCTGCCGCCGCCGCGCGGCAGCCTGGCCACCGTGTTCCTCGACCCGACGCCCGGCAAGCTCAAGGCCCTGACGGGCAGCGGCGCGGAGCCTCCCGCCGGCCTGCGCTCCTATTTCGACCAGGCCGGCGTGCTGGTGTGCCGCCCGGCGCCCGGCTCCGGCTGCCGTCTCGGCGCGGCCATCAAGGCCGGCGGCAACAGCAGTCACAGCCACAACGACGTGGGCTCCTTCGTCATCGCGCTGGGCCGGGAAGAGCCCGTGGGCGAACCCGGCGGGCCGCACAGCTATACCAGCCAGACGTTCAGCAAGGAACGCTACACCTTGAAGCTGTTGAATTCGTTCGGCCACCCGGTACCGGTCGTGGCGGGCCGGCTGCAGGTGGACGCCACCAGGATTCATCCTCAGATCCTGTCCACCCGCTTTACCGACGCGGCCGATGAAATCAGCATGGACCTCGCCTGTGCCTACGCGGTGCCTGAGCTGAAAAAACTGGTGCGCACCCTGCGCTACGAGCGTCGCGCTCCGGGCGCCGTGACTATCGCCGACGACGTGGCTTTCGACCAGCCAGCGGCCTTTGAGCTGGGCCTGCCGACCAACGGGAGTTGGAAACAAACCGGTCCCAAGACCCTGGAATTCAGCCTGGGGGCCGAGCGTCTGACGGCGGAGATCGAGACGCCGGACGGTTTTGAAGTGACGACGGAGACCATCGCCGAGCAGAGCAAACCGCCGTTCACGCGCCTCGGCCTGCGGCTCAAACAGCCGGTGCGATCCGCCCGGGTCACGGTGCGCTTCAGGCCGGGGAGCTGAGGGTCACCGTTCGGCAAGCACTTCACGACACATGAGTTTCAGAGCCCGCCGGCCCGCCGAAGTCTTCAGATAAACTTCCCGACGCTGCGCATCGCTCTTGGACAAGAAGCACTCGCAGAACAGAAGTTCGAATGGCCGCCGCGGAGCTGAAGCTGGCGACTTGCCTGCGTTGTGTTCGGCCAGGCGACCACGCTGCTGGGCAGCCACGCAGCGTGCCGAGCAGCAGAGCGTAGCGCGCTGCTCGGCTCTGCTGCGTGGCGGAGGGGGAGGGATTTGAACCCCCGGTACCCGTTAGGGTACTCACGATTTCGAGTCGTGCGCTTTAAACCACTCAGCCACCCCTCCGGAGGTTGCTTGCATGGGACGGCGGCATTGTATAGCCTCCGCCCCGCGCTTGTACAACTTTTCTGTCGCACCGCGTGCGCCGCTTGGTTACCATTCCGCCGGCCCGGCCACAAGGAGCACGCCATGGAATGCAAACAACAGGACAACCGGAACCGCTGCAACTGCAGCTACGAGCCCTGCGACCGCAAAGGCGTTTGCTGCGATTGTCTGCGGTATCATCTGCGGAGCCGCGAACTGCCCGCCTGCTGCTTCCCGGACCAGGCCGAACGCACCTACGACCGCAGCTTCGAACATTTCGCGCGGCTGACCGTCGCCGGCTCCATCTGAACCCCCCGCCGGCGTACCGGTTCCGCCCCTCCGCCGCCGTTCCGGCGCATAACAAAAAACCATCCGGCCGGATAGTTTGTTGTGAGGTGGTCGCAGCGGCGGCTGGCCGGCTGCTCTGCCGCAGCTCTTGACTTTGCCGGGGCGGGCCATTATAGGACACAGCACGATATCTTCGGCCGGGCGGTTGCGATGCAAGAGCAGTCCTATGCACACGACAGCGAAAATTTTCCGGGCGCTGGCGGCGCTGGCGGCGGCGCTGGCGTGGACAGCGCCGTCCACGGGCCACGGCGCGCTGTTGGGGAGCGGCAGCGCGAACAACGAGGGCGTCGAGCGCGCGGTGGCGCGGATGTACAAGGCGCTGGTGCGCATCCAAGTGGTGATGGAGGAGCCGCGGAGCGGCCGGCTGGAAAAACGGGTCGGCGCGGGCAGCGGCGCGATCATCTCGGCCGACGGCCACATCATCAGCAATCACCATGTCGCGGGCCGAGCCCGGCGGCTGATCTGCCGGATGTACGACGGCGAAGAAGTGGACGCGCGCCTGGTGGCGGCGGACCCGCTGACGGACCTGGCCATCATCCAGTTGGACCTGACGAAGCGGAAGAGCAAGGAATCGCTGCAGGTGGCGCGCTTCGGCGATTCGGACCGGCTGCGGGTGGGCGACGTGGTGCTGGCGATGGGCTGCCCGGCGGCGGTGTCGCAGTCGGTGACCAAGGGCATCGTGAGCAACACACAACTGATGCTCCCCTCCTACGCGGGTGGCGACTTCCAATTCCGCGAGGAAGGCGAGCCGGTGGGCTCGGTAGTGCGTTGGATCGGGCATGACGCAGTGATTTATCCGGGCAACAGCGGCGGGCCGCTGGTGAACCCGGCGGGCGAAATCGTCGGAATCAACGAGATCGGCCTAGGCAGCCTGGGCGGGGCCATCCCCAGCAACCTGGCCAAGTACGTGACGGAACAGTTGATCAAGCAGGGGCGCGTGGACCGGAGCTGGACGGGTATCGAAGGCCAGGCGCGGCCGAAAAACATGGGTGTGGAGCGCGGCGTGGTCGTCGGCGGCGTGCTGCCCGACTCGCCCGCGGCGGCGGCCGGCCTGCGCGCCGGGGACGTGGTGACCGAGTTTAACGGCGCGACCGTGGACGCGAAAATACCGGAAGACCTGCCGGCGTTCAACCGGCTGCTGCTGGGGACGCCGGTCGGGAAAAAAGTGCGGCTGGCGGCGCTGCGCGCTGGCCAAGCCATGGAATTCTTCCTGGTCACACGCGTGCGCGGCAAGGCGTGGGGCGACGACTGCGAATTCAAGGACTGGGGTATGGTGGCCCGTAATCTGACGGTGATCTCCGCGATCGAAAAGCAGCAGCCGACCACCAACGGGGTGTTGGTGGTTTCCGTCGGACTGGGCAGCGCCGTGGCGGAGGCGAAGCCGTCACTCACGGAGGGCGACATCCTCATCGAGGTGGACGGCCAGCCCGTCAATAACGTCGCCGCGCTGGAAGCCGTGACGCGGACGACGCTGGAGCACAGCGAGGGTCCGAAACCGGTGCTGGTGAAGTTCGATCACGGTCCCATGCGCTACCTGACGGTGGTCCGCATCGGCAAGGAAAAGAAACGGGCCGACGTCGAGCCGGCGCGCAAGCCGGGGCTGCCGGCGGAGTTGCAGGCGCTCAGCCCCGATCTGGCCGAGGCGCTCCATTTGAAAGGTCGCAGCGGCGCGCTGGTGGCGTTTGTGTATCCGGGCCACTCGGCCGAAAAGGCCGGCCTGAAGCAGGGTGACATCCTCGTGAAGTTCGACGGCGAGCCCGTCCGCTGCGAGCGGCCGGAGGACGTGGACGATGTTTACACCCAGATCCGCCGCTACCGCATCGGCCGCACGGTGGAGTGCGAAGTCCTGCGCCAGGGCCAGCCGATCCGCCTCAACCTTCCGTTGGAGGAGGATCTCAAGACTGCCGAGGAGCCCAAGCGCTACAAAGACGACGTGTTCGACCTGACCGTGGAGAATCTCACGGAGCTGGAGCGCCTGCACCGCAATATTCCCCGCGACCTCCAGGGCGTGAAGATTGCCCACTGCGAAACCGGCGGTTGGGCGCAGTTGGCCGGCCTGGCCGGCGGCGATATCCTGCTGGCCATGGACGGCACTACCACCGCCGACGTGGATACCGCGGAGCGGTTGTTGAAGACCGCCGCACAGGACAAGGCCCGCCGCGTGGTTTTCTTCCTGCGGCGCGGCGTCCACACGCGCTTTGTCGAGGTGGAGCCAGTCTGGCCGCAAACCGCCGCGGCGGCGGAGCAGCATGATTGACGGCTCAGGGCTGAAGGCGGTTGGCAGCCGGGCCGGCATCAGGCCGCGAGCGATCAAGCGCCGAGGAAAACGATGAACAACAGAAACAGTCCGCGCGCGGCCCTAGCCAGGTTTATAGGCCGGACATGTCTCGTGCCTGCGCTGCTGTTGGCGGCGGGCAACGCCTCCGCCGAAATGTCGCAAGCCACCATGACGGCCATTTTCAAGGCGAACAAGGATGCCGTGCTGAACATCACCGGCCTGGTGAAGTTCATGTGCCCGCACTGCAGCAAGATCCATGAGCGGGAGGCCCACGGTTGCGGCACCGTGGTGGATGCCTCCGGCCTGATGATCGTGGCCGGCAGCCATCTGGGCTTGCAGCTCGGGGATGGCAAGGTGGATATCCGGGAGTCCCACTTGAAGGCGCTGCTGCCGACGGGCGGCGAGATCGCCATGAAGATTCTGTTGACCGACCCCGACCTGGAGCTGGCCATCCTGGCACCCGAACAGCCGGCGGCGCCCTTCAAGGCGGTCGTTTGGGACCCGGCGGTGCAGGCCGACCTGCTGGCCGACCTGTTCGTGATCGGCCGCCTCGACAAAAATATGGGCAACCAATCCGTGGCCGAGCCCGGAAATATCAACGCCGTGGAACGGAAGCCCCGCACCGTCTATCTCAGCAACATCATCGGCCGCGATGAGCACGCCGGCGTCCCGGCATTCACCGCCGACGGCCGCCTGCTGGGCATCTGCATCGGGGAGCAGACGCTGATGGCCACCGGCGAATTGCAGGATTTGCTGGACCAGGCGCGCCAGGCCGCGGCGAAAGCCGCGCCGCCGAAGACCGCTCCGGCCGGCGCGCCGGAAGGGGCGAAACCGTGAGCCGGTCCCTCCGCCGGCTGATCCTGGCCGCGGCGCTGTCCCTCGGGATGACGGCTGCCCGCGCCGAGATCCCTCCGGCCGCCGCAGAGCTGATCCTCCGCACCAACCAGCCGGCCGTGGTGACCATCGAAGGGACGCTCAAGATGAGCGTTCGCACCAGCGGCGCAGCCGTCCAACAGCAGTTCGACATCCCCGTCGAGTGTCCCGGCACCGTATTGGATCCTTCCGGCCTGGTCGCCGCAAGCAGCTTGTTGCTGGATCCCATCGGCAGCCTGGTCAAGGGCCCGATCCGCATGGAGCAGCAGGGACAAACCATTGAAATCCAGTTCATCTCGCGGCTGGAGGCGCTGCACTTCCTGTTGCCCGACAAAACCGAAGTGCCGGCCAAAATCGTGACTCAGGACGATGACCTGCATTTGACCCTGCTGGCGCCGGACGCCGCGTCGGGCCGACCGCCCGCCGCAATGCCGGCCATCCAACTGGAGCGGACCATGCTCCCCGCGCCGTTTGAGTCGTTTATCCTGGTAGGACGGACCGGCGTAAACTTCCAGCGCGAACCTTTCCTGCACAGCGGCGTCCTGTGCGCCCTGCTGGACAAGCCGCGCGCGCTGTTCATTCCCCAGGTCCAAGACGTGCCGCAATTCATGGGCCTGCCTTTTTTCGCAGCGGACGGCTGCTTCATCGGCCTCGGGTCCGTCCACTACCGCGCGCCCCGCGCCGAGGGCCTGCCGCCCTCCCTGCAGAACCTGAACGTCATTCCGGTGATCATTCCCGCCGCCGACATCCGCGACTGGGTCGCGCGCGCCCGTAAAACTGCGCCTCCGGAGGCAGCCGTCAAAAAATAAACGGGCCCCCCGTTGTCTGGCCCCGGAAACCATCATGAAAACACCCTTCCTGGCCTGCACCGCGCTGCTGATTGGACCACTGCTCGGGGCCGGCGTTCGGGCCGAAATACCCGCTGACCGGGCGCAGGCTTTGATCGCCACCCATCAGGATTCCGTGCTGATTGTGCAGGGGACGCTCAAATCCGTCGAGAGCCGCAGCGAACGCAGCATCGCGTTGGCCGGCACCGTCGTGGATACCTCCGGCCTCGTGGTAATCAGCAGCAGCTTTAGCGCCGAAGAATGGAAGCACATCGAGCAGCGCCTCGTCTATGTCCTGCCCGACGGCACGGAGCTGCCCGCGCGCCTGGTGCTGAGCGACGAAGATCTCGCGCTGGCCGTGCTCGCCCCGGTCCCCAAGCCCGGCGAACCGCGGCCGGTGTTCAAACCCGTCATCCTCGAGCGGGACACGCAGGCGGACGTGTACACGGACGTGCTCACCCTCAGCCGCCTGGGTAAGGATTATCATTTCCGGCCCGCTGCGGACATCGGCAAGGTCATCGCCGTCACCACCCGGCCGCGCCGGGAGTATCTGGTCGGCACCAATCCCGGCGGCCCGCATCGGCTGGGGCTGCCGACCTTCCTCGTCGACGGGCGTCTGCTGGGCATCAACACCATCAGTCGCGAGGAAGCCCGCGGTGCGCGCCGGCCCGGCATGGCCGCCATGGCCGCGCAACCGCCGCCGCCCCATGGCCACCTGGTCCCGGCCGCCGCAGTGGCGGAGCTCCTCGAGCAGGCCCGGAAAGCCGCGGCCGCGGAAGCCCCGGCAAAGTAGGCCTGCGCTGCTTGCTTACGTTCGGATTAGGGGTCCGTAAGGCCTCGGTCGCACGGGGGTACTGTACCTGACCCATTACCTGGGCCCCTGTTCTGCACTCGACGGCGGGTCGGGCGGCATGTTAATACGACGCGCCGCGCACCGACAGCAGGGGCTTGACCAAAGAAAGGATTGCGAGATGAAGTTGCTGACGGCCATCCGGGATGGTTTTTTTTGCCTGACGGTTGAATGCACGCCGCACAGCGCCGCCGACGTGCGCCACATCGCCAAACTCGCCCAGGCGCTCCCGGAGCTGAACAAGAAATACGCCGCCCAGCGGCTGGCGTTTCCCGCAATCACCCTGACGCAGAACCCCGGCGGCAATGTGTCCTACGACCACCAGGCCGCCCTGGCCATCCTGCGCGCGGAAGGACTGCCGGAGGAAATCGAAGTCATCCCCCATGTGACCGGCAAGGACATGAACACCGACGCCCTGACGGTGCTGCTGCAGGCGTTGCTCGAGGGCGGCATCACGACGATGTTAGCCCTGACCGGCGACGTGCCGGCCGGCCGCGGCGTGTTCGAGTTGGACGCGCTCGGCCTGCTGCAGCTCGCGAGCCGCGTCAACGTCGAGCTGCTGAAAAAGGCCAAGAACTTCGACGCCTTTGCCGCCCTGCCGCAGCTCAGCGCCGGCGCGGCCGTCTCGCCGTTCAAGTACACCCCCGGTTCCCTGGCCATGCAGTACATCAAGGCGGCCAAGAAGGTGCGCGAAGGCGCCGCCTTTCTCGTCTGCCAGGCGGGCTGGGACGCGGGCCGCTCGGAAAAGCTCATCGCCGAACTCGCCGCCGAACAGACGCCCATCTTCGGCAACGCCCTGGTGATCAACGAAGTCGCCGCGCGCTTCATGCAAAAGCTCCCGGGCTGCGTGGTCACCGACGCCTTCCTCCAGCGCCTGCACGGCGAGCAGGAAGACCAGGCCCTCACCCGCGCCGCGCAGCAGGTCGCGATGTTCCGCGCGCTGGGCTACGCCGGCGCCGATCTCGGCAAGCCCGGCGATTTCCAGTCGGCGACGGAACTGGAGGAGATCGCGGACCGCGCGCTGGCCATCCGGGACTGGCGCGAGTTCCGCGACAACCTCACCTTCGCGCCGGCCGACAGCCCGCCGCCCAAGGTCAGCCATTCCGCCGGTTTTTCGCACGCGGCCCACGACCTCCTGTTCGCGGAAGACGGCGCCCTGCACGGCGTGACCAAGGCCCTGCTGAGACCCTTTAACAAGTCAGCCGAGCGTGAAGGCGCGTTGTACCGGCTGTTCAAGAACATCGAGGATTTCGGCAAGGGGGTCGTTTACCAGTGCGCGCATTGCGGGGACTGCTTTCTGCCGGAGAACGAGTACGTCTGCACCATGGGCCAGTGCGAGAAGGGCCTCGACAACGTCCCGTGCGGCGACGCCGGCCCCACCGGCCTCTGCGGCAACAACGAAAACCGCGTGTGCGTCGGCGAAAAGGTTTACTACCGGGCCCTCCACCGCCACGCCTTGGAGGAGTTCAAACGCCTCACCCTGCCGCGGCGCATTCCGGCGCTGCAGGACACGGCATCGGTGCTGAACCAATTCTTCGGGCGCGACCACAGCGCGCGGCCCAACCCCCTCGCCAGCAGCGGTCTGATCCAGATCGCCGAGCTGATCCACGCCTCCCTGCCGTTCGCCGGCGCGGCGATGAAGTTTCTCTACGGGCTGGGCGCCGCGGGCGGCGCGCGGCCCAACCGGGGCCGGGCGGCGCTCGAGGACCTGATCCGCACGCAGGCCGCCGAGGGCGGGGACTACATTGACCTCAACATTGATGCGCTCGGCGCGCCGGATGCGCCCGACTTCATGCGCCGGATGGTGCGGCTGGTGCACGCGGTCAGCGGTGGCGTGCCGCCGTGCGTGGACAGCTCCAACCCCGCCGTGCTCGAGGCTGGCCTCGACGAGTGGCTGGGGCTCGGCCCGGACCTGCGCCCGCCGCTGGTGAACTCCGTCACCTTCTGCGAGACGGAGCGCTACGCCAAATTGCTCGAGCGCCGCCAGGAGCGGGCCTTCAGCGTCGTCTGCCTGCTCGTCGGTAAGGAAGGCCCGCTGAAGAGCACCGCGGAGATGGTCGCCGCCGCGCGCACGCTCTTCGCGCGCTGCACCGCCGCCGGCTTCCAGCCGGCGGAGCTGTTCTTCGACACCGTCACGCTCGGCATCGGCACGGATGGCTTTATGGACGGCACAGGCAATATCAAGAGCTCGCATACGCGCAACAGCTTTCTGGCGATCCGGGAAATCCGCGGCGATGCAGAGATGAAGGGCGTCCACGCCCTGCTCGGCGTCTCCAACTGGGTCTATGGCGCGCGCAAGCGCCGCATCGGCCACCTGCGCGCCTTCATTCAGGTGGCGATGGAGCACGGCCTCGACGCGGTCATCTCCGACGTCTCGAAGGAATTCGGCAAACAGCCCGCACCCGCCGAGTTGGCGGACTTCGTCCGCATGTTCGCCGCCCTCGACGGCAGCGACGCGTCGATGGACCTCTACACCGACGGCATGGCCCACGCCCGCGAAGCCGGCTGGGTGTAGCTCCAGAACTTTCGCTCCTGTCGCGAAGGCCCTGTAGTGAAGCGCAGCGCATACTACAGGGCAAGGCGGCAGGGGGCGCGGAAACAGAACAACGCCATTCCGAGACCCCTGCCGGCTTGTCCGGCAGGTGAATAAGTTCTACGGCTACCCGCGCGCCGAGAGCCCTAGAACTTTCGCTCCTGCCGAATGTTTTCATCTTCGACAACGAGGACTTGCGCTCGCCCTATCGCAAGGTGGCCGTGTTCGCACACGGTAAGACCGTGCATCGGGCTGAATCCTTACCCGAGTGGTTGGAATCTCGTTTGCCGAAATTATGAAGCGGTGACCGGTTCGAAAACACTCGGGCTGACGGTCCGCACATTTTCATCCATCGGATTTGAAGCGGTTAATACAAAGGCGGGAAGTTAAGCGGAAGCTGAAAGCCCTCCGGCAGGAGGAGCGCAGAGGCCTAACGGCGGTTAACGCACGAGCGCGGGCTTCCAGCCCGTCCTGTAGTATGCGCTACGCTTCACTACAGGGCCTGCTACGCCCGGCATCCTGCCGGGCGCAGATGTCACAGGGCGGAGGTCAACGCCAAGGTCGCAAGGCAGGGACGGGAAGCACCTATTCAATTCCACCCCAGTCAGCACAGAAATCCCAGTTTGACGTGGCATGGTGATAAACCGCCACCCCGCTACAGTACGGAATACCCGGCGAATCTGCCCACGCAAACGTGAAGTCATTGCTCTGTGGACGGTAAAAAGCCTGTCTGCGAAGGTACATGGGCAATTGTGTTCCGGCAGGCAGAATATCGGTGATCTGCGCTGGGTAGGCACCATGACTGCTCTTGTATTGTTCCAGCAGCGGGATCAGCGATTGACAAAAGACCTTCGCTTCATGACAACAGCCGCGTTTTAATCTGTCTGCAGGACCCAGGCCGAGCATCAGGAGTACAAAGTACAATGACAACCCGATACCTATGCCGGGCAGCAGTCGCAACCTGATCCGGGGGATAATCAACAAGACCAGGGACGAAATGGCCGACGGAATCGCGATGTAGAAAACACCGAGAAGTGCTATATCGCCGTACGGCAGCCGCCCGACCATTAAGATGGGGCCGGCCATGGCCGAAATGATGCCCATGACCAACCCGATTGCTATCGGCTTGATCATGCGTTTCATTGTTATCTTCCGATTAAACCGAAACAACCAAGCGGCTCGGGCACGTGGCCCGAGCCGCTTGAGGCATCGGCAACCAGCCGGTTGCCGATTACTTATCCGTCAGCGCGACGACGCCGGGGAGCTGCTGGCCTTCGAGGAATTCGAGGCTCGCGCCGCCGCCGGTGCTGATGTGGGTCATCTTGTCGGCCAGGCCGCTCTGGTTGACCGCGGCGACGCTGTCGCCGCCGCCGATGATGCTCAGGCACTTGGTTTCGGCGATCGCCTGCGCCATGGCCATCGTGCCGCTCGCGAAGGGCTTCATCTCGAAGCAGCCCATCGGGCCGTTCCAGACCACCGTCTTGGCCTTCCGGATCTCGGCGCAGAAGAGCGCGGTGCTCTTGGGGCCGATGTCGAGCGCCATCCAGCCGTCCTTGATCCCGGCCTCGCCGACGACTTCCGTGTTGGCTGCGGCATCGAACTTGTCGGCGATGACGTGGTCAATCGGGAGCAGGAGCTTGACGCCCTTGGCGGCGGCCTTGGCGAGGATGTCCTTCGCAAGGTCGGCCTTGTCCTCCTCGACCAGGCTCTTGCCGGTGGGCAGGCCCTTGGCGCGGTAGAAGGTGTAGGCCATCGCTCCGCCGATGATCAGGGCGTTGACCTTGTCCAGCAGGTTGGTGATGACGTTCACCTTGTCGCTGACCTTGGCGCCGCCGAGGATGGCGACGAACGGACGCTCGGGGGCGGACAACGCGCGGCCGAGGTAATCAATCTCCTTCTCCATCAGGAAGCCGGCGACGTTCTGCTTATAGTACTTGCAGACCAGCGCGGTGGAGGAGTGGGCGCGGTGCGCGGAGCCGAAGGCATCGTTGACGAAAATGGCGCCGTCGCCGAGCGGGGCGAGCTTGGCGGCCAGCTCGGCCTGCTTTTTCTTCATCTCGGCCTTGGCGGCTTTCTTCTCCTCCTCGGTCGCGGTGTCGGCGACCTTGGCCTTGCCCTCGTCGGCATAGAAGCGGGTGTTCTCGACGACCATGACTTCGCCCGGCTTCAGCGCCTGGGCCATGGCCATGGTCTCGGCGCCGATGCAGTCGGGGCCGAACTTGACCGGCCGGCCCAGCAGCTGCTGCAGGCGCTCGGCGGCGGGCTTGAGGCTGAACGCGGCCTCGAAGCCCTTGCCCTTCGGACGGCCGAGGTGGCTCATCAGCACCAGCGATCCACCGTGGTCGAGCACGTACTTGATGGTCGGCAGGGCGGCGCTGATGCGCGTATCGTCGGCGACCTGGCCGTCCTTGATCGGCACATTGAAGTCCACGCGGCTCAGGACCCGGTGGCCCTGCACGTTCACGTCACGAATCGTCAGCTTGTTCATTACTTTACCGTGTCCATGTGGACGATGAGGTCCACGAGCTTGTTGGAGTAGGCCCACTCGTTGTCGTACCACGACACGATCTTGGCGAAGGATGGGTTCAGCATGATGCCGGCGCCCGCGTCGAAGATTGACGTGCGCTTGTCGTGGTTGAAGTCGCTGGAAACGACCTCTTCCTCGGTGTAGCCCAGGATGCCCTTCAGTTCGCCCTCGGACGCGGCCTTCATGGCCGCTTTGATCGCCGTGTAGGCAGCCGCGGTGTCGGCGCCCGCCGGCTTGGCGAGGCGGCAGGTCAGGTCCACGACCGAGACGTTGAGCGTCGGGATGCGGAAGGACATGCCGGTCAGCTTGCCCTTGAGCGCGGGGATCACCACGCCGACGGCCTTGGCGGCGCCGGTGGAGGACGGGATGATGTTGCCCGCCGCCGCGCGGCCGCCGCGGAAGTCCTTCTTGCCGCCCGGACCGTCCACGGTCTTTTGCGTCGCGGTGGTCGCATGCACAGTGGTCATCAGGCCTTCGGCGATGCCCCAGTGGTCGTTGAGCACCTTGGCCACGGGCGCCAGGCAGTTGGTCGTGCAGGAGGCGTTGGAGACGTAGGCTTCGCCTTTGTAGGTCTTGTGGTTGACGCCCATGACGAACATGGGAGTGTCGTCCTTCGATGGGGCGGACATGACGACGCGCTTGGCGCCGGCCTTGAGGTGCCCCTCGGCCTTGGCTTTCTCGAGAAAGAAGCCGGTGGACTCGCAGATGTACTCGGCGTTGACGTCGCCCCACTTGAGGTTCGCCGGATCCTTCTCGGCGGTCAGGCGGATCTTCTTGCCATTGACCACCAGGCAGCCCTCGCCCGCTTCGACCGTGCCGCCGAACGCGCCGTGGACCGTATCGAACTTCAGCATGTAGGCAAGTTGCTTCGAGTCAAAGAGATCGTTGATGCCCACGACCTCGATCTTGGGATTTTCGACCGCCGCGCGGAACACCAGACGCCCGATGCGGCCAAATCCGTTAATGCCAACTTTGATCGTCATATGTGCTTCATCCTTTTCTTTGGTTTGGTTAAACACTGCGTTCCGAAAAGCCCGAAACCCGCAGTTGAAACGGCCGAAACCCTATACCAACCGCCCCCGGCTGTCAATCACGGCGTGGACGATACCCGATGGGTGTGGGGCGTGGCTGCCCCGCTCCACGGGCAGCCGCCGCCCTGCGCGGCATGCTCATCGAGTTGCATACGCCACCCTTTCCAGGGCTGCCGCCCTGCACGGACGCCACATAATCAGACCCGGGGCATTACAGGGACCTAACATTAGACCTTCCGGCCGGATAGTCTATTGTTAGGTCCACGAAAGGCGGGACACGGGCAATCGGGCTATTTCCGGCGCTGCGGGCTTGACTTGCAGCGACGCACGGCCTAAGTCTGCCCGCGTGTTTGGCCGGCGGCGGAAACGTCGCCGCCGGAGCGCGATGGAGGCGGATCATGAACAACCTGCGCGTCCGATACAATGCTCCCCTGAACGCGAAACCGGAGGAGACCAAGGACGCCGCCAGCGTGGCGTCGGGCTCCGCTGCCGCGCCGGCGGCGCCCGCCTGGTGGGACGCGGTGGAGCGGCCGGCGCTGCCGGACCGCACGCGGCTGATCGCGGGCGCGGCCCTGGGCACGGTATGCCTGGCGGCGTTACTCTGGTTCTGGCGGGGCGCGGTGATCAGCCTGGTGGCGGCGCTGGGGCTCGGCGCCGCGCTGCGGCCGCCCGCCAACTGGCTGATCCGGAAAAAGATCCCGTATCTCCAAGCGCTGCTCATGCTGGCCGGCTTGTCCTGGTTGCTGCTGGCCCTGGTGCTGCTAGGGCTGATGCCCGCCTGGCAACGGCAGTCCGCGCGCTATGGTCAGCAGTTGACGGAATTGGCGCGACGCTCGGCGGCCCGGACAGCCGCGCTCCAGTCGGTCGTCCCGGCACCCGCCCCCACCAATGCCAGCCCCGCCGCCGCCACCAACGCGGCGGCGGCACAACTCCCCGGGGCCGAAGCGTTGACGCAGACCCTCAACGAACAGCGGGACAACCTCGTTCGGCAGGCGACGGGCGCCACGGCGGGGCTGGTGCGGCTGACCCAGGCCGCGGCGGAGCGCCTGCAGCGCGTCACCGCCGCCGTGGCCGGCCGGCGCTGGAGCCTGTTTTTCCAGATCGTCTTCTGCTCGGCCGTCTTTCTGGCGCTACCGCTGCTCATGCCGCATGAGTCCGTCCCGGCGCCCGGCGTCGCCGGCCGGCTGCGGGCCTTGATCGCCGCCGGCTACGGCCGCGTGTCTCTCAGGTTCAGTCAGACGTGCGGAGCCCGGCTCGTCAAGGCCGCGGCCCTGGGTCTGCTGACGGCCATCGGCCTGGCCCTGGCCGGCCTGGACGTCGCGGTGTTCGTGGCCGGCTGCGTCGGCCTATTTTCGTTACTGGTGCGTTGCGGCCCCTCCGTGGGCTTGGCGCTGGCCCTGCCGATGATCCCCCTGGCGTCGTCCTGGCCGCTGGCTGCCGGCGTCACCGCGGTGCTGTGGGTGGCGCTGATCGTGGCGGAAAGAAAAATGTACTGGTATCTGCAATACCTGCCCGCGTTGAAGACCGGCTGGATGCCGCCGCCCGCGGGCGACGGCCGCGGTTTTTTCGCCGGGTTGCTCGCCGGGCTGGCCGGTCAGTTGGGGCGCGGCCTGCTCTCCCTCGCGTTCCTGCTGGTGCTGGCCGGTTTCCTCTATTGCGTGGTGCCGCCCTACCTGGCGGACCAGGATCGCGAGACCGCCTTGCGCCAGGCCGCGGGGGTGTACAACGCCCACAACACCGCGGCCTCCATTACGAACTATGCCCGCCTGCTGCAGCAATATCCCAACGAACGCGCCCTGCTGGCGGGCCTGGCCAGGAGCTATGCGGACGCGTATGACGGGACCAACGCGCTGGTCTGGGCCGACCAGGCCGTCAATTGGCAGCCGACGCCGACGACCAACACGCTGCCATTGCAAATCTACCGCGCGGTCATGCGTCTGCGCGCCCAGCCGCCGGCGGCGTTCAATGCGCTGGAGCTCTATGAATACATGGCGCGCCAGTGGTTGGCGCCGGACCGGCAGCATCCGCCGCCACAGGTCGGACGCGGCCTCGGCGAGCGGCTGCTGAAGGTGAACCCGCAAAGCGCCTGGGGTCATCTGCTGATGGTGACCGCCCTGGCGCAGGAGAAAGATTATCCGGCGGCGATCGAGCATGCCCGGCAGGGCCTGGCGGCAAAAGACAGCGATACAGAAACGGAATTGCAGATTCTTCTGACGCGCTGCCAGGCGTTACAAACGGCACCCGCCGGCCCGTAAAACAGTGATCGACGCCGGAGCGGGCATCCGCTATCAAAGCGTCAACAAACGGGCGGCACACGGCCAGTCCATGGTCTGCCGCCCGCCAGCCAAGACGGGCCTGGCGCCGGCGCCACTCACGGGCGGCCGGGCATGCGGGCAACGAATCCGGGAGATCATGGATGGCGACAGTTTCATCGGGCAAGGTCCATTCTCAAGCTGGCAGATCGCTCTACCTCACCCTGCTCCTGACCCTCGGCGTGGCCGCCACGGGCGTATCGCCGGCGCAGGTTCCAACGACGCTGGACGGCAAAGATCTGTCGTGCCATTCGACGGGCCGCGCCGATACGGACCAGGCGTGGTGTCTCGACGATAACGGTTTTGTCGGCACTTACCTCCGGCTGGCGGCGGCAGGTGACGTCGCCGTGACTTTGCGCGCGGCTAAAGACGGCGCGGACCCGCGTCCGGCCCGGCTGGACCTGCGCATCGCGGATCAGGCCGCGAGCTGGCCGGTGACCGCCACGGGCCGGCAGTACCGTGCGCAGACGCAGACGTGGCGGCTGCCGGCCGGCACCTATTGCCTGCGCGTGGAGAACAGCTCCGGGCTGCCGGCGGACCGGCCGCCGGCGATCCACATCCGGGATCTGGCGATCGCGGGCGCTGCCGTGCTGAATGCGGCCACTGATGCCCTGGCCTTGGCGGCGGCGGACACGTACATCGAGCACTTCCGCCAGGGTCCGGCGCTGCTGACGCTGCTGGCCGGAACGACGCCGCTGGCCCAGGCGCCCGTGAGCGTGCGCCTGGTGCGCCACGCCTTCAACTTCGGCACCGCCATCACGGGCGACCATCCGGGCGACCCCGAGGCCTCGTGGCTCACGGGCTCGAGCGTCAACGAGCGCAACTACCGGAACTTCGTGCTCACCAATTTCAACACGGTGGTGCCCGAGAACGCCGGCAAGTGGGCCTACAACGAACACCGGCGGGGCGAGGTCACCATGGAGGTTCTCGACCGCCTCGTGGACTTCGCCGCGCGCCAGGGCCTGCGGGTGCGCATGCACGGCGTGTTATGGGACATGTCCGAGCCTCGCTGGGTGGATGAGTTGCAGCACACGGCGCTCCACGGGGACACGCCGGCGGCGCGGGCGGCCGCCCAGGCCGACTTGCGCGCCGCGATCAGCCGGCGCATTCAGTACTTCGTCAAGGATCGCGCCCAGCGTTACTTCGAGTTGGACATGCTCAACGAGGCCGTTCACCGGCCGATGTACCACCTGATCTACGGGACGGACGGCGTCGCGGGCCTGTACAATGAGGCCCAGGCGGCGGTGCAGGCCGCCGGGGCCGCGACGCGCCTCGTGCCGAACGAGTTCGATGTGTTCCAATGGAGTGACGCCAAGGGCGACCCGTATGCCAACTGGTATCGGCAGTACGTGGAGAGCCTGCGCCGTGCCGGCGCCGCCGTGGACGGGATCGGCATCCAGTATTACGCCCTGGCGGGCAGGCCGCCGCGGGAGTACAACCCCCACAGTCCCGCGCGCATCGCGCAGATCCTGCACAACCTCGCCACGGCCCACTTGCCGCTGACGCTCGCCGAGTTCGGCGTCCAGGACAGCGGCGACCCGCCCCCCCAGCGCGCGGCGGACATCCTCGCCGACACCCTGCGGCTCTGTTTCGGGCATGAGCGGATGAGCACCTTCATGCTGTGGGGCTTCTGGGCCGCCCGCATGTGGGACGTGGCGCCGGCTGGAGCGCTGGTGGACGCCCAGTGGAACATCACCCCCGCCGGCAAGGTCTGGCAGCAGGTGACCGGCGTGCGGAACTGGGCGCTTGCGGGCCTGCCCTGCTGGACCACCCAGGCCGCGCTCGTCGCCGACGCCCAAGGCCACGTGCCGTTCAACGGCTTCTATGGCGACTACGAAGTGGTCTCCGGCCAGCAGCGCGGCACCTTCACGCTGGCCAAGGGGACCAACCAGTACACCGTGGTCCTGAAGTGAAGTTCACCATCAGCCCGCCGGCCGCGGCGCGTCAGGGCTGGGCGATGGCGCGGAATTGCTGCGCCTGCTCCGCGGCGATGGCGCCGATGGGGCCCGCTTGGGGATCCATGTTCGGACCCATATCCAGCGTGACCGCGCCGCCCTGCGCGGCGACTTTCTGGAACCACGCGCGCCAGCGCTCGGTGGGCTGCCGGACGTTGCGCCGCCCCCACTCCGAGCCGAGGAAGGTCAGCGCGTGCCATTGCGCGCCGTTGACCCAGCGCGCAGCGGGCACAACGTTGAACGGCTGGTTCAGCTCGCCGGCGGTGTAGTCCTCGGCCTGCGTGTAGCGGATGAGCCGGACGCCGGGATTGAAGGTGACAATGGCCTTGGGGTTGCCGCGCTTGACGGCGTCGGCGTAGACGCGGGCGATGTCCTCGTTGAAGTGGATGTGCTGGTAGCCGCCATCGAACCACCAGCCGGACACCTTGTTGCCGTAGCGCGCGGACCACTCGTGGATAACCTCGGCCCATTGCTTGGCGAAGGCGAGGTCCATGGGTTGGTCCTGCGGACCCTGGAGCAGGCCGAAGGCTTTTTGCGCGCGGACGTCACGGTTCGGCGGTTGGCAGGGCAGATAGAGCATCAGGCGGATGTCCTTCGGCTGCAAGGCGCGGTGGAGGTCGAGCGGCAGATCGCGCCGCGCGCAGCGCTCGCCGGGCTGGTAGCCGGTGATGCGGTCATAGGCGGCGTTGGGCGCGTTGAACCAGCCGGAGTTCTGGCCGAGTGTGAACACGAGGTATTTCGCGCCCATCCACTCCAGTTGCTTGGCGAGCGCCGTTACGTCGAAATCGTTGACCTTCGCGAAGGCCGCGGCGTCACCGGGCAGGAAATGCATGAACGCACCGAGGCGCGCCGCGCTCAGCCAGTCGGTTTGCGGCGACTGATCCGCAGCCGACGCGTTATGCGCCGCCAGCCAGACACCGAACACCAAGGCCAGCAGTCGTTGGTTCATGTAAGTATGCTAACATCTGCAGCATCCTCGCTCAAGATGTCGAATAGCCCCATTCGTTTTATGAATTATGGCCACGACAAAGCGTGGCCGAACTGTGCTCGACCGTGTTCTCTTCGGAGGGACGCGCTTTGTCGCGTCCGTTCGAGTTCTGCCCCGGAAGCGCAGGCCGGATCACGGCCGCGAACCGCGACGTTTCCTGGATACGTTAGCTCGCCGTTTGGGCAAATGCTCCAGATCGTCGAGGTCCTTATGCCGCCCGGATGAACGTTTGTTCTTCCGGAGGTCACGCAGGGAGATCAGGTTGACGGTCTGGCCATCGAGGGTGACAACCTCGCGCGCCGCGTAACACTGCGCGAAGCTCACGCCGTCAATGGCGGTGAGCACTTCGATGCGCATGGGCGGCACACCCATCCGGATGATCTTGCCGCGATGTAAAAACAGACCCGCTGTCAGCTTTGCATCTTGCAGGCCGAAGCGCCGGAACACATCCACCAGCTTCGCTGCGTTCTCCACCGAGATCGCCACCCAGATGTCCATGTCGGCGGTTGTCCGCGGGTAGCCATGGTACCCGACGGCATACCCGCCGATCAGCAGGTACTTAACCTCGGTGGAGTTCAACAACTTCAAGAACTCTTTGAAGTCGGCGGGAAGAGTTTGTTCGGCCAAAGGCCACCTCCCGATTGAGTTGGATGGCGCGCAGACGTTGAACGGGCGTTTGCGTCTGCCAGAACCGGTCATCAGACTGGTGGCGCAGGTTCGAGACCTCGACGGCGCTACGATCAACTTTCATAAAAGTATGCTAGCACATCCCGCTACCGGGAACAAGACATCGCGTGGTCCTGATCGTTTCACAGAATTACGGCCACGACAAAGCGTGGCCCTCCGAAAGAACGGATTGTTAAGGCGATTGGAGGGACGTCCCGATCTCCAGGAGGAATCGGGATCGCGTGCTACTCTGCGGAGTAAAACCTCCGCTACGTAGCACGAGTCCGTTCGAGTTCTACCCCGGAAACCCTGGCCGGATCATGGGCGCAGGACGCGGTTGGTGGCAGTTCCAATGGCGGGGAAGTTGCTCGCCAGCGTTTCGGGCCGCAAAACTATCGCCGCCGCGCTTTTGAAGACGACCACCACGCCGCGGCGACCGAACGGTGGAACATCATCCACTTGATCGCCCCCTCTAAACTCGGCAAGGCTGGCGATGCGCAAATTCCGCGTGAACAAGAAAGGGGTATTGTCAGGATCCGTGTCTTTAAGGTCCGCGACAACGCACCACGCGTTGTTTTCGGCTTTGAACTGCGCGGCGTTCGTGCTCTTGCAGGGCGTAATGCTAGGCGCCGCGAAAAATGAATAATTAACGTTCAGCACACGACGATCGACCAAGTTGGTGAAATAGGCGGTGGAGGACGAAAACTCGCCTGATTTCGGCCAACGGCTGCCATGGTCATTTGTTGCCATATCCGATAGCTGCTCACCATATACCGCCATGTAAATCGATCTTCCCTTACTAAGGGCACTGGTCATCGGGCCCGGTCCGTGATGGTTAACTGCCGGGTAGAATATGAGCAGGAGCAGAATGACGAGGGCTACACATCCTGTGATCAATCCGGCTATTGCCATGCCGCTGCCTGCGACTGCGCCGGCGGATTCTCTTATTTTGGACAAAGCCGCGTCGCCGAGAATGATCGCTAGAATCGCAACAAGCGGAAAACCTATCAACACCACGATGGAGAGCATCTCGATGATGCCTGCCATCGGGGCAGGCGCGGGAACAACCACAGTCGCTATCAACATCACGATGGAGAGCAACCCGATGATACCCAGCACCAAACTGGCAATCGCCAAGCCGCTACGACGTGGTTGCGGTGTTGCATGGAATGAATTCACCTGTTCCATAGCGAGTATTAGATGAAAATCGCCCCGTGACGTCAAGGCGAGGCTTGACTCGCCGGACGGGGTTTGTTTGGCTGCGGGGCAGATGAAGGCGGTCGCGGCGCACGGCGCGTGCCGGGCGGCGGCGGCGAAAGAACTTCACCGGGAGAATACATGAAGACCAACCTGTCCGTCGTCCTGCTGGCCCTGCTCCTGACCTCCTGCGGCGTCAGCGAAAAACAAACCGTAACCCTGCCCGCCGTCGTCGAAAAGTCCGTCGCTGCGCCGGCCGCCGGCAAGAAGATCATTGGCGCCCGGCTGCAGGTGAAGACCGAGAAGGTGGACGAGTTCGTCGCCGCGGCCAAGCCGGTCATCGCCGCCTCCCGCGCCGAACCCGGCTGCATCAGCTACACGCTGCTGCAGGATCCCTACGACAAAACGGCATTCTGCTTCTTCGAGGAGTGGAAAAGCCAGCAGGCGATTGACGAGCACTTTGCCACGCCGCATTTCAAGGCGTTCGGCGCGCAGCTCAAGGACTTGCTCGCGGGCGCGCCGGCCATCACGATCTACTCCTGCCCCGACGAGAAAAAAGTCGGCGAGTGAGCCAACCCTCCGGGGCGCACTCGAACCCGCCTAACCGCCGCGCCACGGCGCCGTGGATAATCACCGGCCCGGCAAGCCTTGTCCAGCGGTTGCTTTGTGGGCGGGACCTCCCGGTCCCGCGCGATTTGTCCGATGGGTTGGGTTCACGGGACCGGGAGGTCCCGCCCACGGCATAAGGCCTCAGTTTAACAAGGGTACTGTAGGGGCGCCCCGACATGGGTGAGAAGCTGTGAAAAAATCGATTGGGGCTTTGGATAAGACGGTCGGCACGGAGGCCGACCCTCCAAAATGCTAAGAACTTCGACATGTAGTCTTCGGTGGAGGGACGACCTCCGTGTCGTCCGTGCATTATTTCACACGGTCTGACCCAGCACCGGGCGGCGCATTTGCCTGTCGCGCGTGCGCGCCGCTGTGCTAGAATCCGCTACCCGACATGAACACTTCGCCCGACTGGTCGCCGGACTCGTGGCGGCGCAAGCTGCTGCGGCAGGGCATTGACTATCCCGACGAGAGCGCGCTGGCGGAGGCGCTGGCGCAGCTCAGCCGGCTGCCGCCGCTGGTGACGAGCTGGGAGGTGGAGAAGCTCAAGGGCCTGCTGGCGCAGGCCGCGCGCGGCGAGGCGTTCCTGCTGCAGGGCGGCGACTGCAGCGAACAGTTCGCCGACTGCCGCTCCGAGGCGATCGTCGCCCAGTTGAAGATTCTCCTCAGCATGAGCATGGTGCTCGCCTTCGGAGCCCAGCGGCGCATCGTGCGCGTCGGCCGGTTCGCCGGGCAGTACACGAAACCGCGCTCCTCCGCCACCGAGACGCGCGCGGGCCGCACGCTGCCGGCCTACCGCGGCGACCTGGTGAACGGCCCGGAGTTCACCGCGGCGGCGCGCACGCCGGACCCCGCGCGGCTGCTGCGCGGCTACGAGCGCGCCGCGCTCACGCTGAACTTCATCCGCGGCCTGGTGGATGGCGGCTTCGCCGACATGCACCACCCGGAATACTGGGACCTCGGCTTCGTAAAGTTCGCGGAGCTGTCGGGCGAATACATGCAGATCGTCGGCAAGATCGCCGACGGCCTGCGCCTGTTGGAGACGCTGGCCGGCCGGCCGCTGGACGAGCTGCAGCGGATGGATTTCTACGCGGGCCACGAGGGGCTGCATCTGGCCTATGAGCAGATGCAGACGCGCCAGGTGCCGCGCCGGAGCGGCTGGTATGACCTGACCTGCCACATGCCGTGGATCGGCAACCGCACCAACCAGCTCGACGGCGCGCACGTGGAATTCTTCCGCGGGATCGCCAACCCGATCGGCGTGAAGATCGGGCCCGAGACGGCGCCCGCCGACCTGGTCACGCTGGCACGTGTTTTGAATCCCGCCAATGAACCGGGCCGCCTGACGATTATCCACCGCTTCGGCGCCCAGGAGATTGCCCGCGCGCTGCCGCCGCTGATCGCCGCCCTCCGCCACGCCGGCCAGACCGTGCTCTGGTGTTGCGACCCGATGCACGGCAACACCCAGAACACGCGCACCGGCCGCAAGACGCGCGACTTCCAGGCGATCCGCGCCGAACTCGACCAGGCGTTCGAACTCCATCGCGCCCACGGCTCGCTGCTCGGCGGCGTCCACTTCGAGCTGACCGGCGAGAACGTCACCGAATGCTGCGGCGGCGCGCGCGGCCTCGCGGAGGCCGACCTCGAGCACGCCTACCTGAGCCACGTGGACCCGCGCCTGAATTACGAGCAGTCGCTCGAACTCGCGCTGCTGCTGGCGCACAAGATGGCGCTGGGCAGCCAGGGAAGCGCGGAACAGCAAAAAGGGCGGCCGTGATGCCAACGGCCACAAGCCGGAGAAAACAGCTTCAAGACTTTACCGTTTGACAAGCATCCACTTCGACCTCTATCCGAAGGAAGAAGCGCTCCATCAAACGGTGCCGACCTCATGGCAACTGGGACTGAACCGCGTGGCGGCGGAACTGCAGCACACCCTGCAACAGGTGGTCGTCGGCGACGAATGGAAAAATATCGTGCGCCAGGACAGTGGCGTCTATTCATCCCCGCGTGGTTGAAAGACAGGTCGCCTCATGAACCGGCGCGCAATTAACAGCAGGGCAAATCCGAAGTAAAGCGGAAACACCCTGGCGTTTTTCCCTGAACGCCAAGGTGTTTCCGCCCTACAAAAAGACGGATGTTTTTTTACCAAGTCGGTGCCGGCGGCGTATAGGACAACGGCGCTCCGGCAGGATTATGCTCTTCAAAGGACGGACCGCGCCAGGAGATCACAAAGGGACCCACGGAAGGCAGCGAGCCGGTGAAGATCAGTTTGTCCACGCCGGTGTCCACAAAGGAAAAATCACCGCTGCCGGACTCCGACGAGCCGCTGTCCCACGCCATCGTGAAATCCATGTGATACCCATTCACCGTACCGATGAGTTGGCCATTGCCTGCAGGCGGAAGCAGCAAGGCACCTGTGACGTTTCCGTTGGTCTGGGCAAGATTACCAGCGGCGGTGGCTCCATTCAACGGGTTTTCCCAGAAGCCCGTTACATTCAAATTCGTCGCCGGCGAACCACCGCCGCCATCGCCGCTGCCGCCACCGCAACCCGCCATGCCAAAACCAACCAGCGCCGCCAGCATGCCCAACACCACCGCCGCTTGTAATTTCCTCATCGCTCTTTCTTTCTTATTCTGGTCACCGCGGGACCATCCCACGGTCCACGGCGCGTGATATTAACGTTATAATTATGCTCGTCAACGAAATTATCGCGTAATTATTAAAACCAAGAACTCGACTGCATGGGCAGGCCTTGGCACAGCTATCCGATCCCTGCGCCTCCGCAGCATAAGCATGGTTTCACCGGCTGGACTTGAGGTGTGCTTTTTCAACGGGCTCGGAATAAAGCACCTTGTCCAGCAACCCAGCCTGCGCCAGATGCCGATAAAGGCTATCGGCAATGACCTGGTCGCCTTTCGGCGTAAGATGAATGCCGTCGGCATGGAAACATTCGTTGACCACAAAATCCTTGGATAGGGCCTCGAATTCCTGAGCCAAATCCACCAGCAGCACATTTTCCTGACGCGCCATGCTGCGCACGACTTCGGCGTATTTTCGATGAATGGGCACAAGTTGGTTGAGATCCGTCAGCCAGCGTTGCGCCAGATATTTCGGCTCTTGTCCTTGGATATGAGCGGAAGGCGCGGTCAGTAGCAGCGGGACCATGCCGGCCGTCCGGGCCTCCCTTACAATGGCCAGCAGATTGGCGGAGAAATCATCCAAGGACACTCGTGCTTGCGGGGCGCGGCTCTTCTGCAAGACCTGACGAACGTAAACCGAATTCAACAGTTGAACAATCCTGAACTTGGACAACGTGGCCGCCGTGGGCGAGTGCTTGATGAAACGCGCCATGTCCTTGTCTTCAACGCCGAAATTTTTCCAATGGTCGTTCCACCCGTAATAAACCGTGATTATGCGGGGGCGCAGACGCACCACATCGCGCCGGAACTGCTGCAAGCCTTCGTACGTGGTCCAGCCGCTGACGCCGAGGTTCACATATTGAAAGCTGTTGCCGGGATGCCGTTGATCCAGCAGATCCTTAAAGCAACGGTCATAGGTGCCCAGTTCCGTACAGGAACAGCCCATGAACGCGATGGCGGGCGCCTTGCCGCGCCATAATTCCAGGCGCTGCGGGTAGTCCTTGGGTACCCAGAGCAGGTCCGGGTCGGGTTGAAACCGCTCCACCAAATCGCTGGGATTCGGGAAGCCAAATTGGAGTTTCGTCAGATACAAGTCATAATGAAAGCCCAGCGCCCGGAGGCACAGTTCCAGTACCACGACAGAGAGCACCAACGTCACGGCGGCGATCCCTATTTTGAAGAGAAATCGTTTCATTTCGTTCTCAGTTCGCGACTGGTTGGGTTCAGGATGGTGCGGCGGGGGACGCGATGGAAGGTTTTGTGGTCCCGGTATGGATCAGTTCCCATCGGACATCGGGGCTGTTCTTGCGCAGCAGCAGCCAGGTTTCCGTAAAAGGCGATCGAATGGCCGTCGGCACGAATTCGTAGTTTTCGCGGACATAGTCCACGACGTTGTCATGCCCCCACCAATAGCTCTGAATGTAGGTCGGTTTATGACGCGTAATGGATGCATACAAATCGTGCTTGTTGTGACCCGGCACAGACCTCATCCCGCCCCACTTGGGCGAGTCAACGAGATCGGGAGGAAGTCTGGCAATGGTCCAATCGCACTTGCCGAGAAAATCGTAGGCGTGGAAATCGGTATAGTAGGGGATGCTGCCGGCGTGCAGCACCCCGATGGTCGCGCCGGGCTTCAGCAGCCGGTTGAGTTCCAGCGCCGTTTCAATATTCGCTCGTTCGAAGGGCTGTGGGCTGTGGAGTTGTTTATAGATGGGCTGCACCGCGGTCGCCATCCAAGCGCTGAGCGACACCGTCACCATGATCATGTTGGGGACGCAACTATACTTTGAAGGTTGCATAACATCGCAATCATCATCCAAAAGAATCAATCCCAGAAAAGGAACATACGGCGCTATAAAACGCCAATGCGGCAGGGCATCGCCCCCCACATAAACCGCATAAGCGCTCATGGGCAAGATCATCGCCGCAAACAGGGCGCGCCGCCGGGTCCAGCCCCATACCAGCGTCAACAGGGCCAGACTGAGTGGCAGCGCATTCTCCCACAAAAAGGGGGTAATATAGCCGATGCCATTCAACGTGATACGCTGCATGAACGGGAAGCCACGCATCTTCAAAACATAGGTGTTGGGCCACGTATGTCCGTAATAGATTTCGCGCGCCAGAAATACCGCCGCGACCATGCCAGCCAGCCAGCCGCAGGACTTGAGCCAAGGACGGCGTAAGCCCCGATTGCTCAATGCATCCAGCCCGGCCAGCCCCATCATCATCGCTGCCGGAATGGCCGTATCGGGTCTGGTCCAGAACGCCAGCCCCAGCACAACCGCCATGGCACGCCAGCCACGTTTAAGATAAAACAACACCGCCCATGAAATCAAAAAACCGACCAGGCATACCTCCAGCCCTTCCAAGGACCAGTAAACCAACGGACCATAGACAAACGGCAGTACAAAGGCCACCGCCTCCCTCCACGGCGATGCCCGCCCCCGCTCTTTCATCATGACCCGGACGATCCGCATAAAAACGACCGCCTGGGCCAGCAGGCAAGCCGCCCCGGATAGTTGTATCACCAACGGCAACAATCGCCGCGAGGTAAACAACGCCCAGCTTGCGGCGTAGAGGGTCCACAAGGGGTTTGTGAATCCTTCCACGCGTTCGCCCGTGTTCCAAACCAAACCATGCCCATGGGCCAGATTCCATGCATACCGCAAGGAAATCAAAGCATCATCTTCAATGGTGAAATAGCGTTTCCCGTCCTGCGCCACGAATGACGTATTGGATACGCAGATGACAATGACAACAAGAAAGGCCAAACCAAAAAGTATAGGAATCCATCGTGCTTTCATTGTTGGGCGTTAATTATAACGCCATAATTAACGCCTGCAACAAATTATTACGTTGATATTTCGGACACTGTTGGTCGGTTGTTTTCGGCTGGCTGCCGGCGCCGGCGAGTTCATTCCTGGCCGCGTACGATGTCGCGCAGGGTTTTGTGGATTTCCAACAGTAAACCACCGGCGTCCTGCGCGAGTACGTTGAGCGTTGACACGGCGAGGGTTAACGCGATTGCGATGGGCGGGCGGGCTTCACCGCCCTTTGCGCAGGTACGGCGCCCCGAGCACCGTATCGGAGGGAATACTGCCGCCGCACCAGCGCACCCGTACGCCGCCGTCGTCACTCTGGCAGGAATAATGTTCGAGCATGAGCGGATGCGGACCCTGGGCAAGGTGCAGCTTCGTACCGCGCGAACTTTCGGCCCACGTCTGATCGCGCCAATTATCTATCACGCACCGGCCGTCGAGATAGAAGCGCACGCCGTCGCTGCTCTGGCACTGGAATATGTAATCCGTCTCCTGCGGCACCGCCAGTACGCCGGTCCAGCGCGAGGAAAACCCTTTCCGGCCGAGCCACCACACGGGCGGATCCTCGAAGAAAGTGCGACAGATGCTCATTTCGACCCCGCGCCAGCGCGCGTGGTGCAACTGGGTGCCGCGGTAGTAGGTGACCCACAGGCCCTCCGGCGAAAACCGTCGCCGGCCTTCGTTGGCGACCAGCGCGAGCACCAGCAGGCCGGCGACGATCGCCCCGACCGGCAGCGCGCGACGGCCTCCGGCCGGCGGCGCAACGGCGGCCGCTGGCGCCGCCTGACCACGCCGTCGGCGCGCCCGCCAGGCCCACACGGCGAGGAGCGCTACCAGCACCGACAGTGAGAAAACGAACGAACCATGTACCACGCGCAGGTAGCCGGGGTCCGCAAGCCGGATGATGTGCGGATCGGCGAGGTAGTCCGCCGCGCTGCGGAAACCTCGCTCGATGGTGTCGAGGCGCCAGTGCCGCCAGTGGCGGCCCAGCGAGACAGCCAGGGCCAGCAGCCCGAGGCCGGCGGCGACACCGCGCCACAGCCGATGCGTGAAAAACGCATGCAGCTTTTGCAGCCGCGCGCAAGCGATGACCAGCAGGAACACGAGCGGAATGACCATGAATCGGGACGGGATCCGTTCCGTGTTGGGTATCTTGTCCGCCAGATGCACCAGATCGGGCAGCCAGTATATCACTTGCAGCCAATAGTCACGAAAAGCAAAGATCGTCAGGATCAGAAGAGGCAGGCCGAAGCCCTGAAACCGGGTCGTCGTGAGTTCCGGCCGGCGGCTGTAACGCAACAGCACGCCGCAGACTAGCACGAACGCCAGGCCAACGACGGAAACATACAGATCGTATTCCCACGGGAAAGCGGCGCGGGGATACAAGTGCACCGAGATCATGGAATCCACGAAAGCCGACAGCGAGCGGTAGCCGTCGGCGAAATCCTCCGGGCGCAGCCGCCGGGTGGTCATGGCCGCCGGCAGCAACCGGAACAGGGAAAGCAACGCCGTCAACACGATGGCCAGCAACGCCGTCCAGCGGGCCTCCCGGTGGCAGAGGAACAGGAGGCCCAGGAAAATCAGTCCGATGGCATACGGGTGCAAGGTCCCTTGCAGCAGGATGAATAAATGCACCACGGCGATCTTGACGGCGGTTTCGAACCTCGGCGCCGACCGCTGCGCTGCGTCAAAGACGAACGCGGCCAACAGCGGGAGGTAGAAATAGCCGTTCCACTTATGGCCGGCGGCCACGTGGGCCAGGATATGGCCGTTGAAATTGAACAGGAGGAAGAGCACCGCAAAGACAAACGGCGACAGGCCGAAGCGTTTGCGCAGCAGCAGGCAGCCCCAGAACCCCGCCAGGTAATGCAGCAGCACGTTGACGATCGCAAAATGTTTCACGGTCATGAACGCCAGCAGCGGGGCCTGCGGCGCCAGCGGGTGCAGCGACTCGGGGATCGCCAGAAAGCGCTGGGTCGGCTGGATCGGCTGGATCGGCTCGGAGACGTGATAGGGAATCTGCCGCGTTTGATAGGCTTCCTGAATGACCTCGTAGTATTGCCATTCGATGCCCCAGTCTATCGCGTGGAAAAACCGCTCGGGCACGCTGTTGGCGAAAAAAGCCAGCCAGAGGCCGCCACCCGACAACAGCACCCCGGCGAGGAAAAGCCGTTGTACCCGCGGGAAGCGGCTCGCGGCCGCCGGCGCGAAAACGAACTCCAAAACCTTCGCGAGACCCTCGCGCCAATGCACGCGCATCCCCCCCCTCAGCCGGCTGATTACGAAGTCTTCCCGATGCGGACCAGCAGGATCTCCGCCTTCGTCACGTCCTGCCGGCGGCGTCGAACGCGCAACACCTGGTGCAATTCGGTCAGCAGTTCGCGTTCGTAATCTTCCGCGGGCACCAGATGGTCCAGCAGGTCTTCGACCGCCACTTCCAGCGCTTCGATCGCGGTGCCGCTCGGTATGACCAGCAGGTGCCGCGCCGGCGCGACTTCCACCAGCCGGAGCCACTCGATTTCCAGCAGGCGCTTGCTCGGACCGACGATGATCACCGCCTCGCGGGGACGCACCTCGACCACTTCAACCAACGGCCGGTTTTCACTCTTGAATCCGATGGCCGCCGTGGTCGCCTTGACGATCGCGCGGGCCCGGTCGGGATGGATCGCCGCCAATTGCTGGAGGATGCGTTCCGGCAGGGTCACCGTGATCGGCCGCCGCGCCTCCTCGAATTTCGGGGGGCGCCCGCTGCAAGTCCGTTTTGCCGTCATTGCATCACCTGCCTTCTCCGATTTTCCAATCCTGGGACCCTCCCGGGGAAGATGTTCCCAGGGTTGGAAACGTCGTTACTTTTTCTGTCCGCCACGCTCGTAATACTGGAGCGCGCGCTGGACGCCGGTGCGGAAATCCGTTTTATAGCGGACGCCCAGCGCGCGCTGCTTGGTCGTGTCGCCGCCGCGCGCGAAAACCCCCTCGGGCTTGTCGGACAGGCCGCGGACGTCCGGCCGGTAGCCGCACAGGTCCGCGGCCAGCCGCGCGAAGTCTATAAAGCTGGTGTAGAGGCCGGTGGACAGATTGAGGGCGCCGGCGTCATCAATCCGGTCCATCGTGGCCAGGATTTCATCCACGCAGTCCTCGATGTGGATGAAGTCACGGAGCTGCTGCCCGCTGCCCCAGACGGTAAGGTTTTTCTCGCCGCGGTGCGCCAGGACGCGCTTGCAGATGCTGGGGAACGGATAGCTGTCGTCCTGATCCTCGCCGTAGCCGGAGAACGGGCGGTAGACCACGGACTTGAGGCCGTGCTTCTGGTGCGCCAGCCGCGCCAGATATTCGCAGGTGAGTTTGGCCCAGCCATAGCTCATATCCGGCATGCCGATGTCGAAGTCGAACGTGATCACGTCCTCTTTGAGCAGCTCGTAATGCTCGCGGCGCTGGAGCTTGATCGGATAGGCGGCGCTGGAGCTGAAGCAGAGCGTCTTGCGGGGTTGCGCCTTGACGGCCCACTGCCAGTACTCGGCGTCAATCGAGAGGTCGTCGGCCACGGCGAGCGGATTGTGCTCGATCATCATCCGGCCGCCGACCATGGCGGCCAGGTGGAAGGCATAATCGAAATCCGTGTCGTGCACGCGGCGGAACCATGCGCGGCAGTCTTCCTGGTGGAAGCGGAACTGCTGGAACTGGCGCGGATCGAGGAACGGCCAGCGCTCGGGCAGCAGGCCGCCGGTCAGCGGCGCGACCGGATCCACGCAGTGAACCTCGTCGCCGCGCTCCAGCAACCGCTGGACGCAATGCCGTCCGACGAAGCCCGCCCCGCCCGTGACCAGGACTTTAGCCATGGAAGTGCCTCCGATAGAGCCGGAAGGCCTCCGCGGAGCGCTCCGGCAGGTATTGGTGAATCGCCTCGGGGTTCGCGGCGAGGTCGCTCACCAGCCGCAGGTTGTTCTCGTAGCCGACGTATTCCTTCTGCATGTCCACGACCAGGTCGTGCGCGTTGCGCTGCTGGTAAACCGTCGGAGCACCGTAGACCACCCTGGCCCCCAGCGCCTCGACATAGTACGCGGCCCAGATGTCGTCCATGCGGCCGACGTGGGGAAAGAGAAAATAGTCCTTGAGCAGCTTTCCGCTGATGAATGTGTTCTGCGAGTTGAAGGGCGAGAGCCGGTTGCCGGCCATGGGAAAATACTTCGGGTCGAACTCGCATTCCGGCGCGTGGATCATGCGGCAGACGGCGTCAATGTCGGGATCGCCGTCCCAGAAGTCCGCCTGCACGTCCGGCGTGATGATCTTCCGCGACTGGCGGCGGTAGTCGCGCCGGGGCAGGAGCTGGAGCGGGTAGCCGCGGTGCCACAGGTGGGCGTGGTTGGTCGCGCCGACCGGATCGAACGCCGGCAGGTCGGTTTCGTAGTAATGCACTTCGACCGGCCGGCCGATCATCAGATTCTCGCCCCAGCCGGCGCGGGGGATGTTGTCGTCGTCCACCAGCGCCACGATCTCGGCGCCCATCTGCTGCGCCACCAGCAGGCCGAAGCTGCGGCGCTGGATGCAGCGCCAGCCGATGGCGTCGGACAGATCCTTGTCGATCCGTTCCTGTTCCTCGGGCGCGATGTACCGGCCGCGCTTGAGCTGGTAATCCTTCGGCGTCTTCAGGTCGCCGATGACGACCAGGTCCCAGTCGGGATTGGCGTCAAAGCGGTGGATCGCCTCGGTCGGCGGATTGATCGTGGTGGTGACAATCACTTTTTTCATGGATTTATTTGGCCTCTCCGGGTGACGGTTTCAGAATCCGGGCGCGGGAATAAAAAAGCGTTTTGAAGCCGACCCGAAAATACTCGAAATTGCGCCAGAACGTGTTGCGCGAGCCGCCTTCCGTCCGCGCCTTCCACGTCACGGGGATCTCGATCACCGCCACGCCCAGCTTCAGCGGTTTGACCAGCGTCTCGAACAGGAAGGGATGGCGCAATTCCTCCCAGCGGATCGCCTGCACCAGACGGGTGGGCAGGAGTCGGTAGCCGTAGGTCATGTCCGACAACCGCGTCCAGTACATCAGCGCGAAGGTCTTCTGAAAGATAAAGTTCAGGAGATACTTGAATCGGCTGTAGCCCTCGAACCCGCCGCCCTGGAGCCAGCGCGAACCGGTGATGATCGCCTGCGGATGCTGCCGCCCCTGGGCGATGAATTCCTTGACCCGGTCCGGCGGCGTTTCCAGATCGCTGGCCATCATCAGAAAGTGGCTGCCGGTTGCCAGGTCGAAAGCGTCCTGCGTCGCGCCCCCGAGAAAGGGCCGCCGTTGTTCGACGATCCGCACTTGCTCAGGATAGCGCGCCTGGAGCGCCGCTGCCACCGCACGGCTGGCCGGCGTGGTTTTCTGACAGACCACCACCAGCAGTTCGCAGACCGCCCCCCCGCAATCCGCCAGGATGGTCTCGACCGTTTTCGTCAGCGAGTCGGTCTCGTCCATGACTGGGAGGAAGACCGAGACCGATGTCAACCGATCGGCGTACGCTTGCACCATCCTTGCCTTTCCATACGGATGCCAGCCATTCCGGCATCCCTCAGCCGCCCATCCCGTTTACCAGGTGGGCGCCGCAGGCGTGAACGACAGCGGCACGCCCGCCGGGTCATGTTCCTCGAAGGAGGGCCCCCGCCAGGATATTTCGAAATCGCCGACAGACGGCAGATTACCTTGAAAAACCAGCTTATCAACAGAATTGTTGACGAAAACAAAGTTGCCCGTCCCGGATTCCGAGCTACCGCTATCCCAGGCCATCGTGAAATCCATGTGATAACCATTCACCGTGCCGATGAGATTTCCCATGCCCATCGGGGGCAGCAGCAGGTAGGCCGTAACGTTGCCGCCCGTCTGGGTCATGTTACCAGCGGCGGTTGCTCCATTTAACGGGTTTTCCCAGAAGCCGGTCGCATTCAAATCCGCCGCCGGTGTGCCACCGCCATCGCCGCCACCGCCGCACCCTGCCAACCCAACCGCCAGGACCAATGCCAACACACTGTCCCAAACGCGCGCCCGTAACTTTTGCATAGCTCTTTCTGTTTTCGGTTCGCCACGAGCTCATCCCGTGGCGACGATGCGCGGATTCTAACGCGGAAATTTAGCCTGTCAAATAAATACTACGCTGGAATTGTCTTGCGCGGGTATTTCAACATTGTTATTCATTCCTGCGTGCAAATACTACACTGTAACCAAGGAAGGTGACGATGCTTTTCTTGCGGCATTTGGGACGGTTGTTGAAGGACTTGCTCGGTTTTGCCTGGCAGAACAAGGCGTGGTGGATTATTCCGTTCGTTTTGATCATGCTCGTCCTGGCGCTGATCATCGTGCTGGGCCAGACCAGTGCACCGTTCATCTACACCTTGTTCTAACCCGTGGTTGCCATGCGTACATCCGGGTCCAAGTTTTTGTTCTGCGTGCTATTGAGCGTATGGGATGTGTTGCTCCTGGCCATGCTGTTGCTGTTGCCAGCCATCTGGCTTGGCGCCCCCTTGACCTGGCAGGCCGGCTCCGCGCACCTGCGGCTGCCCTGGCACATCTGGTATTTTGCGGCGCCGGCCGTGCTCCTGGTCGCGCGTTATGCGGTCAGGGCTTGGGCCACCGGCCGGCACATCGTGTGCGCTGCGCTGTGGGAAAAGAATTGGTTCCGCAAAATCGCTTTTTCGGTGCTGGTCACCTTTCTTCTCTTTGACTTGATGGAAGTGGCGTTGACACGCATCGGATTTGAAGTGAAATTCCCTGAAGTTGTGTTTGAAGGCAAGGATGTCGCCGGCAAAATCCACATTAGCGATGTGAAGGACGACCCGCAGTTGCTCTGGCGCTTTGAGCCCGGCAGCAGGTTTAACGGGCGCAGAATCAATCGTCTGGGCTTCCGCGAGCGCGAGGTTGATCCGGAAAAACAGCCGGGTACCCGGCGCGTGATTTGCATGGGCGATTCCGTAACCGCCCAAGGCCGGCCCTGTTATTCGGAATACCTGCATCGCCTGCTGTGCGATCATCCGCCGACCAGCAACCGTTGGGAAGCGTTCAATATGGCCGTCTATGGCTATTCGTCGCTGCAGGGCTTGCGGCTGTTCGAGATGAACAAGGACAAGCTGCAGCCTGACATTGTCACGCTTTATTTCGGCTGGAACGATCACTGGCTCAATCGCGACGACGATCGGCAATTGATGGCCTTGGAGATGAAGCCGTTGGCCGGGTGCGTGGTGGATGCGCTGCGCGGCAAACGTTTTTTCCAGTTGATCATGTGGGCGCTGAATCCCGTGGAACATCTGGCACGGGTCGAGGAAAAAGGCCGCTTTCATTTCGTACATCGCAATATACCGCCCACCGCCGAAGTTGGTAAACAATGGGAGTTGCGGGTTCCGCCGGACGAGTATCGCATCGTATTGACCGCGTTTATCCGGGAAATTCGCTCCGCGCATGCCATCCCCCTCCTCATCACGGCCCCGCGGCGTCGTCTGACCCAGGCGATTGTGGATCGCAACCACGCGTTTTCGATCGCCGCGGCCGAGCAACTCCATGACCAGTACGTGGAGATCACCCGCGCCGTGGCGCGCGACCAGCATGCCGAATTGCTGGACCTGGCGCACCTCATGGCCGGCGCTGAGTGCGACGCCTTATTCCGGCCGGACGGGATTCACTTCGATTATTGTGAATTCGAAGAATCCATGGCCAGGGATCCGGACCAACAGCCCGGTTTGATGCGTATTGCGGTGGAATTGGACCAGCAGATCCGCCACATCGTCACCACCGAGGCATGGTTGACCAAATAAGCCCAGGGCCTGCGGGGCGGACGGCAGATGTGAGAAGGGCTCTCCAACTCAGCCGCGCCGCCGGCGCAGATTCGTGGGCCGGTCCGGCTGATGGCCGGTGCGCAACTTCTTGATCTGCTGCGGCGCGAGGGCCTGGTCGCTGATGACCAATTCATCCAGCTCACCGTGGAAGTGGTCCGGGCTTCCCGGCCGGCGGCCCAGCCAGACCACGTCGCTGGGTGCAGTTCTGGTTTTTTCGCGGGGGTGTTTCGAGAGGGTTGGCGTGACGGAACCTTCCAAATGTCCATCCACATATTGCTTCACGTGCAACCGTCCGTGGCCGCGCCCATGCGGCACAAACACCACGGCCACATGATGCCACCGGCCATCGCGCAGCGAGGTGGCGCCGACCGCGGCGGCGTGTCCACATTCCGTGCGTAGCGCGCCTAGCGCGCCGGCGGCGGGGTCGGTGTTCCAGGCGATGTGGATGGGCGTCCCTTGGCTCCGGCCGCCGCCGGCCACCCACGCCACCATCGCGCCGGCCGCGGACAGCGGCGTCCCGGCGGGGATCCGCACCCAAAACGTGATGGTATGTGGCGTAGTATGCGTGAGGTGGTGTGCGGGCCGTTGCTGCTCGAAGCGCCCATCGAACTTCAGCGCGTTGGCAAAACGATTCGTGGCAGGCGCCGGCGCAACGGCCGGCACGGCCGGTTCTGCAGGCGCGGATTCCGGCGGGCGGGCGGCGTGCTCCTCGGGCGCGGACCCGGCCAGCGCTTGGAACGGCGGTGTGGCGTGCGGAATCTCCGCGCTGCCGCTGCGGTCGAATTCGCGCGACTGCTCCGCCGTCAACACGAGGGCCGGCTGCTCATGGCCGGCATGGGCATGCGGCAGGGCCTGGACCTTGCCCTTGTGCACATAGACTTCCGTTGCGCGGCCGGTCCTGGCCACCACGCTGAACTCCGTGCCCAGATCCACGACATCCACCTGGGGATTGGAAACGCGGAAACCGATGGCCTCGGCGGGGACGACGACGCTCAACGTGCCCTGGGGCAGGGTTGCTTTCCACGCCGAATTCAATTCCAGCGTGGCCGGGCCTGCCAGCGTGACCTGCGCGCCGCAGTCGAACGTGATCTCGAGCAGGCCTTGCGCCAAGTCCAGCCGCCGCCCGCGCTCCACCTGATCGCCCGGCTCAAGAGCGGTGGCGCCGTCGGCCCACGCGCAATCTTTCATGCCGGTAACCTGGGCCACATAGTCCTGCGTCTCCAGTTCGACGGGGCCTGTCGCGGTTTTGCGCATGGAAAAATCGGTCGCTGAAAAGATCACCAGCGCCGCCGCGGCCACCGCCGCGAGCGGGCCGACGCTCCACCACAAGGCCGGCCGGCGCCAGAGGCGCGGCGTCGCCCGCGCGACATCCGGTGCTTCGGCCTGCATTTCGCCCGCATACTGGCACAGGCTGGCGGCGAGGCTGGTGAAGCGCACATAGAAACGTCGCGCGGCCTCCGACGCCGCCAGCCGCTCCGCCAGCCGTGCGCGCTGGGTCGCGGTCAGCGTGCCATCGGCCAGCGCGTTACACAGTTCCGTCAGCTCCAGGATTTCCGCGTCCGTGAGGTTCATGACGCACCCTCGGCGGCGAGCTGGTTGCTGACGCAATCCATGAGCAGCTTGCGGATGCGGCCGAGCGCCTTGTAGGCCGCCACCAGCGAGCGGCCCGACCGCCGCGCCGCCGCGGCCACGTCGCTGCCGGGTTCGTAGCGCGTGAGCACCAGTTCACGGTCGCGCGGGTGGAGTTTTTTCAGGCACTGCTCCAGCGCCTCGTGCCGCCGGTCGGTTTCGTCGCGCAGTTCCACCGCCGTATGCGCCACGGCGGCCAGCACGGTGTCATCGAACACGACCTTGGAACGGGCGAACTTCTGCCGGGCGGCCCGCACCCGCCACCAGGCGATCTGGCAGGCCCACGCGACGAAATCCGTGCCCGGCTCGAACTCGGTGAATTTTTCGCAGATGACCAGATTGGTTTCCTGGAGGAGATCCTCGGCGTCGTGGCGGTCGGGCACCAGCGTGTAAAGATAGGAAAAAATCCGGCGCTGGTGTTGCGTCAGCAGCAGCATCAATTGCTTGTTGCGCTCCGCGTCGTCCCGCCACTTGGAGTTACCATTCATCGCTGCCCATGGCGCGCCAAACAAGCTGGCGTTAGCGAGGTCCGCCCGCCGGCGCTCGGCGTGGCGGCCTGCACGCGAACGTCAAGTGCCCTGGCCGGGTGCTTTGTTCGGCTGGACGCCCGGCGCGCCCCGGCCATGTTTATGGCCCTTGCCCGCGCCCATGTCCAGAATCTTCACGACTTCCTTGCTGGCGAGCGTAAGCCGGACATGGTCGCCAACCTTCACCTCGGAAAGCGTGCCCTGGGCGCCACCCTGTGCCTTACCACCGTGCTTCTTTCCGTGTCCCTTCTTCTCTACGACGACGTTCGCGGCGACTTTGAACGTTTTCGTTCTGTGTTTCCGCACCTTCTCGATGGTGATGGAACCCGCGCCCACCGCCGTGACGATGCCGTGCGGGTGGTGGTGATGTTTCTGCCCGGCCACCGTTGTGACGCCCGCCACCACCTGCTGGTCGGCATTCTTCTTCTGGCCTTTGGCGAAGGCCGTGGTACCGCCGACCGCCAGCGTGGCGGCCATGGCCAGAATACCCATCCGTTGTATCTTGTTCATGCTCATCTGCTCCGTTTGTTTGTTGCTGCCTGTCTTCAGGGTTTAGGTCTTCACTTGGGTAATAGCGCGACAGCAGCCAATTCGGACATGCGTGCCGCATTTATTTTCGCAAGCACTGCCGCGAGCGGTTGAACGAGCTGATTGACCGCCAGGGCCGGTACCAGGGCCGGGGCGCCGGCCTTGGGCGGCCGCCCTGCTCATGGCGGAACCGTCATCATTGAACATCAAGATGACCGCCGTGCTCACCAAGTATGCTCGAATGATTGGGCGGATCTTCTCGTTTCCAAAGCACCGTTTGATTTGTGGCAAAAGCAGGAAAGGCAACTTTCTGCCACCAATCAGGGTCACGGAGAGCGAACCGTTCGTCAAGCTTTCGCGTTCTCTGCCATTTGTTCAATTGGTCCACAATCAGGGAAAGGGCTACCACAACGACTACGACACCAACAGTAATCAGTACAGTGTTCATTTCATTTCTGAGCGATAACACTGACGGTTTCGGCGACCCGCGCGTGAAGTATTCTTTATGCAGATGCGGCGCAGCCCCTCCACCCCGGCTTTCCGCTGTCCCGCTCCTGTCCTCGTTTTAATCTGTGAAATCTGCGTAATCTGTGGATTACTTTCCGCTCCCGCTTGCGGCTTGGCCGGGCGCGCATCATAGGGGTTTGATCTTCAGGTTGCGGAACGAAACCCGGTCGTTGTGATCCTGCAGCAGGAGGTGCCCGTCCGGTCGTTCCCCGAAGTTTTTCGCCTTGGCGAATTTGCTGCGGGCCACGGCGGCGCGGAAGGCGTCCGAGCCGCGCTCGTAGGCGAGCACTTTCGCGCCGTTGAGCCAGTGCTCCACGTGCCGGTCACGGACGACAATGCGGCCCTGGTTCCACTCGCCCACCGGCCGCACCGGCTTGGTGTCCGGCGCCGGCAGGATGTCGTAGAGCGCGGCCAGCTTGCGGCTGCCGTCGGCGCGCGCCTTGGCGTCCGGATGGCGGGCGTCATCCAGCAACTGATACTCGCAGCCGAAGCCGGCCTTGCCCTTGGCGTGCTCCGCGTCCACGAAGTATTTCACGCCGCTGTTGGCGCCCGGTGTCAGCCGGAACTCGAACTGGAAATCGAAATTGGTGTAACAGTCCACGGTGACGAGGTCCCCGCCCTGGCTGCCGGGCTCGACGGTCAACATGCCGTCCCGGATCGTCCAGCCGGCCGCGGGAAACTCCGGGCCGGCCAGGCTGCGCCAGTGCGTTGTAGTTTTCCCGTCAAACAGCAACTGCCAGCCGTCGCGGATTTCCTGGTCGGCCAGCGTGTTGGGCGCGGGCTCGACGGCGCGGGCGGCACCCGCGAGGGCGAGGCTCAGGATCAGCAAAAGTATCTTCATGAACAGTTCCTTGCTTGCGAAACGTTTTCCGGCTGGATTGCTTGTGGGCGGTCCTCCGCGGAGGACCGCGTTTGTCAGTTTGTTGTTCTCCGCAGGTGTTTCGTATACTACCGGAACGTTTACACGTTCCGCTCCGAGGAAGAATCATTTCGATTTTGTCTAACGCGTTCTGTATTTCCATGGCATCCGCAGCCATCGGGTACGGATCAAAGCGGCGTCCCGTCTGCGCGCAGCGCTACGCCGGGCAAGCAAGCCGCCCACTCCAAAGCGGCTGCGCCACCGGCGCAGAATCCTCACGGCCCCGCGCGTACGCCGCCGAGCACGGCGCCATCCGCCACCGGTTGATCCAGCGTCAGCGCCAGCACCGTGAAATGCGGATCGCGTTTGTCCGCCGCCAGCGTCAGATCAAGGCCCTGCGCGGTTTGCTGGAAGGCGACGCGGTCGCCGCCGGCCACTTTCTGCACGGCGGTCACCTTCTGCGGCAGCGGGCTGAGGCGCAGGACGTCGCCCGCCCATTCCTTCACGAACACATACACGGTCTGCCCGCGGTGGCTGGAGCCGCCCCACTTGCCGTTGGCGAACGGACCGCCGCGCGTGCCATAGATGGCCACGGCGCGGGGTTTGATCCAGTCGCCGACCTGCTGGAGCAATTCAACCTGGCGCGCTTCGATTTCACCCGTCGGCATCGGGCCGATATTGAGCAGCAGGTTGCCGCCGCCGGACACGCAACTGACCAAAATGGACAGCGTCTGCTCGAGCGAGTACATGTGGCCTTTCGGTTTCCAAGCCCACTGCCCGCCGACCAGCGTCATGCACGATTCCCAGTCGCTCTTCAGATCCATATGGCCCACCGACTGCTCCGGTGTGCCGAAATCACCGTCCGTCATCTTCCTGATCTCCGGCGTGGCCGGGCCGCGGTCTTCCGGTGAACCGGGGCCGCAGAAGCGGGCGGCCCGGTTGTTGACAATCAGCTCCGGCTGCAGCCGGTACATCATCGCGAACAGTTCATCGAACTTCCACTTGCCCCAGTTCTGGCCGCCGACATGGTCGAACCACAGCACGTCCACCTGGCCATAGTTGCTGAGGAGTTCCTCGATCTGGCCGCGGTAAAAGGCGTCGTACTTCGCGTTGTCGCCCACCAGATAATCCGGATGATACCAGTCGCGCGTGGAATAATAGAGGCCGAGCCGCATCCCGGCCTTATGGCACGCGGCGGCGAACTGCTTGATGATATCCTTCCCGTAGGGCGTGGCCATGATGTCGTATTCGCTCAGTTTCGTATCGAACATCGAGAAGCCGTCATGGTGCTTGCAGATGATCACCATGTACTTCATCCCGGCGTCCTGCGCGATCTTCACCCATTCGTCGCCATTGAACTTCACCGGGTTGAAGTCCTTGTAGAGTTCGTCGTAATACGGGTCCGTATTCCGCGGCGTCTGGACGCCGCTGATATCCCACGGACGATGGGCCAGGCGGCCCCAGCTCAATTCCTTGCCGCTCAAAGCCACCGGGCCCCAGTGCAGGAACATGCCGAACTTGGCGTCGCGCCACCACTGCATGCGCACGTCGCGTTGCGCCGGCGTTTCCTTGAGTTGCGGCACGTTGCCCAGGTCCACCGCGCCGGCCCCGATGGTCAAAATCACGGCCGCCGCCGCACCCAGCATGATAATCCGTTTCATCGGTTTTCTTTGTTGGAGTTTGCATCCCCGGCGCTGGCCGCCTGCGGCTGGCGTCTTGTTGCATGGGAATTCTGGCACAGGTCCCGCGGAAAGCAACCCGTTTCGATGCTCATCTTCGGCTTGCCCCGGCCGGCCGGCTTGGTCATAGTGGCCGTCATGACCCCGACCGCACGCCTTAGCTGAACACCCCAGGAACATCCTATGTCCCGTCCAGCCTTGATCCTTATCGCCGCGACGCTGCTGGCCGCCCACCCGGCCCCGGCCGCCGACTGGCAGCCCGTGCCCGGCCATAGCATGTCGCGCTGGGTCAAGGACATCAACCCGCAGGCGCCGCTGCCGGAGTATCCACGGCCACAACTGGTCCGCGCGCAGTGGCAGAATCTCAACGGCCTCTGGCAGACCGTCTGGCTGGAAACCGTCCGGACACCGTGGGCAGGTGTTGGCCGCCGGCGTTCGTCGTTTTTTGCGTGTAATGCTTCGCCTTCCGTGGTTTCATGATGCCCATGAAAATAGAACAGTTGCGGCAGAGGGTGGATGCGCTGGATCAGCGGCTCGTGGAGCTGCTCAACAACCGTACCCGGCTGGCGCTGCAAATCGGTCAGATTAAAAAGAAAAGCGGCGCGGAAATCTACGCCCCGGCCCGCGAGCGGGCGGTGCTGCTACGCCTGCGCGGCCTGAACCGCGGGCCGTTGACCCCCGCGGCCCTCCAGTCCATCTACCGCGAAATCATGTCCGCCAGCCTGGCGCTGGAGCATCCGGTGGTCATCGCCTACCTGGGCCCCCCGGCGACCTTTACCCACGAGGCGGCCTGCTCGCGTTTTGGCGCCAGCGTGGACTATCTGCCTTGCGAAACCATCAGCGACGTCTTCGCCGCCGTTCAGAAACACACCGCGCTGTACGGCGTCGTGCCCATCGAGAATTCCATCGAGGGCGCCGTGACGCACACGCTGGACCAGTTCACGGACACCGCGTTGCGCATCTGCGCCGAAATTTACCTGCCGATTGCGCTGCACCTGATGGCGTCCGGCGGGCAGCGGCAGATCCGGCGGCTCTACAGCAAATCCGAGGTCTTCGGCCAATGTCGCCGCTGGCTGCACACCAACCTGCCCGGCGTGGACCTGGTCCCGGTCTCCAGCACGGCCCGCGCGGCGGAGATGGCCGCGCGCGAGCGGGGCGCCGGCGCGCTCGCCGGCGCGCTCGCCGCGGAACTCAACAGCCTGCCCCTCCTCGCCCGCGACGTGCAGGATTTCAGCGGCAATACCACACGCTTCCTGGTCATCGGCGCGCAGTACAGCCAGCCCACGGGCCAGGACAAAACCTCCGTGTTTTTCGCCGTCAAGCACAAGGTCGGCGCGCTCTACGGCGCGTTGGAGTCGTTCAAGAAGGCGCGGGTCAACATGACCAAGATCGAGTCGCGCCCCAGCAAAACCAAGGCGTGGGAATACTATTTCTTCGTGGATGTCGACGGCCACGCCAACGATGCGCACCTCCAGCGGGCGCTGACCGCCATGGCCGAACACTGCACGCTGCTCACGGTCCTCGGCTCCTACCCCAAGGCGGCGGGGACCGAAGGCTAGCGGCGCATCCACCAGTGGGCGGACGCGCAAATGACGAGGATGCCGCTCGCGATCACCGTGATCATGCCCGCCAAGGCCATATGGGTTTCCCGCAGCAGGTCGTCGGCATTGAGGTGAATGGTGTAGGTGATCACCCCGCCGAGCAGGGCGACAAAAAAGGCGCTCAACCAAAGGCCGCTGCCGCGCTGGGCAAAGGGTGTCATAACAAAGCTTACATTTGATTATAAACGCAGCGGGTCGGTTTGTAAAGAACAGACCACCTCGCACCGGGCGCGCGGCACCCAGCCCGCTTGCCGTCCCCGCGAGATGCGCAGCCACTGACCGGACTGCTCTTCGACCCGGACCAGGGTGCCGGCGGGCAGGGCGAAGTGCTCGGTGGCGCCCTCCAGGGGGGCAAACAACACCTGGGCCGGCTGCAGCACGACCGCCTCCGGCCGGCGCAGCAAGTTGACCCAGTAGCCGACGCCAGCCAGGCCGGCCAACAGGGCGGCCAGGCTGAACACCAGGCAGCCCCGCAGCAGCACCCGGCGGGACGGCACGAGCAGCAGGCCGCAGAGCAGCGCCGCGCTGACCCACAGCCCGCTGAGCGCCAGTCCGGTCCATTCCCGCAGGCTGCCGAATTGCAGCACTCTGACGGGCAGGGCGACGGCGGGCAGCGTGGCGCCGGTCTGTTCGAGCGCAAACTGCAGGTTGGCGCGGAGGTCGGCGTCGCGCGGCGCGAGATACCACGCCCGGCGATAATCGAGCACGGCGGCGCTGGCGTTGCCCTCCCGGAAGCGGGCGTTGGCGAGATTGAACCATACTTCCACCATGTGCTGTCCACGAGCCAGCAACTGCTCATACAAGTTAGCCGCCTCGTGATAGTGGCCGGCGTCATAGGCGCGGCCGGCCTTCTGAAAAATCTCGTTCGGCGCCCAGCCCGCGTCGCGCGCCGCCGGCTGTGCGGACGCCAGCGCCGCAGCGGCGGCCCACAGCGCCACGGCCAGCCGGGATGGAAAGAAGCAGTTCATAGTTTGATTTTCTCAAAAGCGCGCAGCACGGCGTTGAGCTCCTCCAGCAGCGCTGCGCCTTCGTCCGGCATCACCGCCACCGTCTGGCCCGCCAACGTGTCGCGGCCAAAGCGTTCCTGCTCGCACCGCGCAAAAAGGACGCGTGCTTGCCCCAGCAGGTCGTCCGGCACCGTGGCGCGCTGCGCCACGGCGGCCAGGGTCTCGAACGAGACCTCGCCTGGCGCCAGGTTGAGCCGGTTGCCAAAATAAGCCGCCAAGGCCGCCCACAGCGCCTCGAAGAACGGCCCGCGTTGGCCCAGGCGGAGTGCGGCGGCGGCCTGGCGCAGCGCTGCGCGCGCCCGGCGCGGCGCCCGCACGCGACGGGCGCGGCGGATGTCCTGGCTCAGCACCGCGCGGCGGCGGGAAACCAGCACGGCCGCGCCCACGGCCAGCAACGGCAGCGCCTGCAGGCTCCAAAAGCCCGGCGCGACCAGCCAGTCCCCGTTGGTCGCGTGCCGCCAGCGGGCCGGCGCGGGTTTCAGATACACGATGTCCCGGCCTTCCGGCGCGGCCGGCGCCGCAGCGGCGGCGGGTTCCCGGACGCTGGCGCCGGCAGCAGAGGGGCGCACGCTCAAACGGAACGGACCGCAGGTCAGCGTTTCATAAGCGCCGGTGTCCGGGTTGAAATAGCAGAATGCCAGCGCCGGCAGGTTGGTGGCGGCCAAGGTGCGGGGGATGACCACCTGTTCAAACACCTTGCGGCCGGCTGTTTGCGCATCATTGACCTCCTTGGCGGTCAATTTGGATTCGTAGATTTTGAAGGCCTCGCTAGCCGCGAGCACGGGCGCGGCCATGGCTTCCAGGTTGCCCTGCCCTTCGATCTGCACTTTCAGGGTGACCGGGTCGCCCACAGCCACGTCCTGCGGCTGGAGGCTGGCGGTCATGGTAAAGTGCCCGACCGCGCCGGAAAAGTTGCCGGGGCGGCCGGCCAGCGGCCAGGCTTTCACCGTGATGTCCAGCGGCGCCAGGGCGATGTCCAGCGGTCGGACATCGTTCTGGGCGAACATCGGATTATCGAAAATACTGTCGAAAAACGGATCGTTGAACGCACCGCCGCGAGGCCGGCGCGCCCGCGACACCACCACTCCGCCGCGCATCGTGCGCACGAGATGGATCCGGCCGGAGGACAGCGCCCGGGCCTGCCAGCGGAACTGGCGGACGGTATAGAGCTGGTTGCTGATGACCGCGCGTGAAGCGGTCAGTTCCTGGACAGGGGACAGGCTCAAGCCCTCCGGCGGCCAGTTCGCGAGGGACAGACTTGGGGCAAGTTGAAGATCCCGGAAATACACGGACAGCAGGAGGGTAAACGTCTGCTGTTGGTAAACCGTCGCCGGCTCGGCTGTCAGGCGGGCAAACACCAGGTCGGAGAGTGCTGGCGCGCCGGCCGTCCCCGCCGCGGTCGGCGCCGCATCGGTGGCGGCATTCAACGGCAGCACTTGCAAGTCAATCTCCGCCAGGCGGAACTGCTGTCCGCCGGTTTTGTAGGTCAGCGGTCCGATTTTGATGCTGCCGGTCCGGGTGGGCGTCAAGGAATAGGTGAAGGTGATGGACTGATCCACGCGCCCGTTCATGATCGTGGTCTGGGAACCGACCGCGGGGCCGGCGATCTGCAGGCTGGGCACATTCGGCAACGCGGGCGGCGACGGGTTTTTGTCGCCGCGCACCGTGAACCGGCCCTCGGCGGTCTCGCCCATGTGCAGCACGCGCGGCTGGACGTCGAACTCGACGCTCACGACGGCGCCGACCGGCGCGGCCGCCAGCAGGAGTCCCACCCCACCCGCCACCAAACCCCAACGTTGTAGGAATGACAGCATGCTTTTACATCTCGAAATGCTCGCAGAACTCCGGCAGTTTGTTCTGCTCTATGCTTTTCCTAACTGATGCAAAGAACGGCGCTCCCTGCGCTTGGCAGGGCTAAAATGCCATCGCGGTTTTTTGCATTACCAATCCTTTTCGACAGGCTCATTTTGACCGATGTTCATCGGCAGCCGGTCCCGGAGGGCCTGCTCCTCCTGTCGCATGGCGTCCAATAATTGCCGCGCTTCCTCCGGTGTCATTTCCTCTGCTTTCTTATCCTGGCCGGCCGGCGCCGCCGGTTTTTCCGCTGACGATGCCTGGTTCGCGTCGCCCGGATTGCTCTCCGGTTTCTGCGGCGGCTCCTGGGCCGGGGTCTGCTCCGGCTGGTTCGGCGGCGGTTGCTTCTGCTGATCCGGCTTGGGCTGCTCCGTCTGATCCTTGGGCTGCTGCTGCTTTTGCTGAGCCTGTTTCTGTTGCTCTTGTTTCTGTTGCTGTTCCAGTTCCTGTTTCAGCCGCAAGGCCAGTTCATAGTTCACCTTGGCGGCGGCGTCGTTCGGCCCCAGCAGGATGGCGCGCTCATACATGCTCAAGGCTTCGGTCAGATTCTTCTGGGCCTCGTCCAGTTTGTTCTGCTGCCGCTGCGCCGCACTTTGTCCCACCAAAGCGTTGCCCCGGTTGTAGCAGGCCCGTTCCTGGAGGGAAAGATCGCTGGTGCGCAGCGCCTCCGCCAGCCGGTCCGCCGCGGCATCCATCCGGCCCAGGCGGTAGCTGGCCGCGCCCGCATTGTACTGGGCCACCGCGGGGTCGAGCGCCTCCGCCGCGGCGTTGGTGGCGGCGTCGGCAAACGCCTGCGCGGCGGCAGTGTAGTTTGTGGCGGCGTAGGCGCGCTCGCCGGCGTCCATGGCCCCGCGCGGCGGCAGGGCGCCGGCCGGCGCCGCGACGCCTAGGCTCAGCAGCAACAGCAGGCGCCGCGGGCTCATGCCGGCACCTCCCGGCGGCGGTCGCCCGGGCGGAGCGCCGCCTCCAGCGCCAGCAGCGCCAGGGCCGCGCCCAGGAACCAACTGCTGCGGTCTTCGTAGATCTGCGCCATGCGCGACGCCTGCTCGTCGCGCTTCAACGGCGCCATGCCCTGTTCGTACAGGCGGTCCAGTCCGAAATCGCCGGGCACGGCGCGGACGTAGGCGCCGCCGGTTTCCGCCGCCAGCTTGCGCAGCACGTCCTCGTGCAGCACGCTTTTGACCACGTTGCCCGCCCGATCCTTGAAGAAACCGGCGTGGCCCGCCTGTTCATCCGGCAGCAATTCGCCCTCCAGCGTGCCGACGCCCACGGTATAGACGCGGATGTTCTGCTCCTTCAGTTTCGGCAGCAGCGCCAACGGGTCGCCCTCGTGATCCTCGCCGTCGGTGATCAGCACGATGACGCGGTCAGCCTGGCCGCCCGGCTCGAAGCTGTTCAGGGCCGTGGTCAGCGCCTGGGCGATGGCCGTGCCGCCCCGCGGAATCAGCCCGACGTGCACGTCGCCGAGCATCATCAGGAACGCCGCGTAATCGGTCGTCAGTGGGCACGCCAGGTAACTGCTGCCGGCGAAGGCCATCAGGCCGATGCGGTCGCCGCGCAATTTCTGGACCAGATCGCGGACGCCCCACTGGGCCTGCTGCAGCCGGTTGGGTTTGATGTCCTGCGCCGCCATGCTGCGCGACGTATCCAGCATCACGAGCAGGTTCAGCCCGCGCTGCCGGACCTCCTCCCAGTGGAAGCCCCACTGCGGCTGCGTCAGCGCGACCAGCAGCAGCCCGGCGGCCCCGAGCCAGAGCGCCTGCTTCGCCCGCGTACGCCGGGGGTTCCGGCCGGGCACCAGGGCGGCCCAGACCTCGGACGCCACCAGGCGCATCAGCCGCCGCTCGCGCCAGCGGGTCAGCCACCACATCAGCCCGGCCAGCGGCAGCAGCGCCCATAACGCATACAGCCGCTCTGGATTCCCAAATTGCATCAGCCGACCACCTCAAAAATCATAAATCGAAAATCATGCTTCATACATCTTGCATTCCTCACGGCAGCCGCCCCAGGCGGGTCAGCGCCAGCAGCATCTCCAGCCCCAGGAGCAGCAGCGCGCCGAGTATCCAGGGGGGGGCCAGTTCCCGAAAGCGCGTGAAGTGTTCCACCTCCATGTCCGTTTTTTCCATCCGGTCAATTTGCTCGTAGGTCTTCTGCAGCGCGGTCAGATCGGCGGCGCGGAAATACAGCGCGCCGGTGATGGCGGCGATCTTTTTCAGCGCGGCCTCGTCCACTTCATCGTCCTGCACCGCAAAGCGCGCCTCGCGGCCGCTGGCGCCGACGCTGTACACCTTGATGCCCAGCGCCTTGGCAGCTTGGGCGGCGTTCTCGGGCGAAAGGTTGCCCCAGTTGTTCATGCCGTCGGTCAGCAGGACGACCACCTTGCTTTTGGCCCGGCTGTCGCGCAGCCGGTTGATTGCGGAGGCGATGCCGTCGCCGATCGCCGTCCGGTCGCCCAGCATGGAGGGGCGGAGCTGGCGCATCCGCTGCAGCAGCCAGTCATGGTCGAGCGTTAGCGGCGCGAGGGTGTAGGGCATGGCGGAGAACCCGATCATGCCGAGCCGGTCATGCTCGCGGCTCTGGATGAACTTCTCCAGCACCAGCTTCACCGCGTCGAGCCGGTTCAGCCGCCGGGTGACGGTGGAAAAATCCGGCGTCTCCATCGAGGGCGAGACATCCACTAGCAGCACGATATCCACCGCTTCGGTGCGGACGCGGCTCTCCGTCAGGCCCTTTTGCGGCCGGGCAAGCGCCACAACGAGGCACAGCAGCCCCAGGCCGTACAGCGCCGGCAGCAGGCGGGCGGCGGCCACGGCCCATCCCGCCGGCAGACGCGCGAGCAGGGTTGCGTCGCTGAACTGCAGGGTCGGCCGGCGGCGGCGGGCAAAGCGCAGATAGACCAACGCGGGGATCGCCAGCGCCAGCAGGAGCAGCCAGGGATAGCGCCAGCTCATGCTGCGCCCTCCGGAGGCGCGGGCGGGGCCGGGCGTGTTTCCTGCACCAGCCGCCAGGCGGCGTCATAGGCCGCGCGCATGGCGGCGCCGGTCGGATGATAGCGGGCGAATTTCACCAGATCGCTTTGCTCCAGAAACGCGCCCACCAGTTGCTGATGCGCCGGGGTCAGCGCGCCGGCGGTGGCCGCCTCGCGCAGAAATTCCTCCGTCGTGCGTTCCGGCGCGCGGAGGCCAAAGCGGCCTTCCAGGTAGCGGCGCACAATGGCCGAAAGCTCGACGTAGAACGGCTCGACCTGCTCCGCTTCGATCCAGCCGCGCGCCAGCAGCGCTTCGAGCGCCGCCAGCGCCACAGCGTGCGGCGGCAGGGGCGGCGGGCCGTTGACCGGCGCGGCGGCCCGGCGCCGGTACAGTCGGATGAGCACCGCGAGGAGCACGGCCAGAGCCGCCGCGGCGAGCAGGACCATCAGCCAGGGCGGCCAGCGTCCGGGCCAGTGCGCCAGTCCGTGAATGTCGCGCAGCGGTTCGTTGGTGCCGGTCAGGGTGCTGCGGACCGAGAAGGCCGCAAACGGGAAGTTGGTGGCCTGCGTGGTGCCGTCCGGCAACCGCCACGTCACCCGGTTGGTGACGAAGTCGTACTGCCCGGTGACCAGCGAGGTGATGACATAGTCGCACGTCGTGCGCGCCCGGTGGGCGGGCCGCGGCTGGGTGTGCTGCTGCTGGTCGCGGACAATGATGGCCTTGTCGCGGGCCAGGGCGGGGAACTGGAGTTGGTGGTCGGCGGGATGCTCGGCCGTCACCTGCAGGCGCAGCAGATCGCCGATCCGGATGACGTTGGTGCTGAGGGTGGCCGTCAACGCGGTACCGCCGGCCGGCGGCGGTGCGGCCGCCTCCTTCCGGCCGCCGCACCCCAGGTTGGCCAGCACGGCCGCCAGCAGCCACAGGCCGGCGCCCGCCGACCCCGCGGCGGCGGCCACCCGGCGCGCCGGCGGCGCCCGAGGATCTGTCCTGTCCAACTTCATGGTTTGCTTTCGCGCGCTGTCGCGCCAGGTCCGCGCGTGTACGGCGGCCTAACACGCCCTAGCTGCGGATCCTCCGCTCCCGGGTCCGGAAAAACTTTTCCAGGGCACGCTCATACGGTTCGCCGGCCATCACCTCGATGGCGTCCAGCCCGGACCGGTTCAGCAACTGGAGCAACGTCGCGCGGCGCTTCGCGTGGAACCCGGCCAGCGCGTTGCGCACGCGGGCGTCGGAGGTGTCCACGAGCTGACGCCGGCCGGTTTCCGCATCGGTCCACTCCACGAGGCCAACCGCGGGCCACGCCTGTTCCCGGCGGTCACCGGCGACGACGGCGATCAGATCGTGCCGCCGCGCGCTGACGGTCAGCACGGGCTTCAGGTCCTCACCCGTGAGAATATCGCTGATCAGGAACGTCACCGTCCGGTGCGTGGTGACGTGGTTCAGGAAATCCAGCGCCGGAATCAGCGCGGTTCCGCGGTGGCGCGGCTGGAAGTAGAGGACGTCGCGGATCACCCGCAACACATGGCTGACGCCCTTCCGGGGCGGCAGGTAGTGTTCCACTTCGTCTGTGCACAGGATCAGGCCGACACGGTCGTTGTTCTGGATGGCGGCGAAGGCCAGGACCGCGGCGATTTCGGCGGCGAGGTCCTTTTTAAGCTGCCGGGTGCCACCGAAGACGTGCGAGGCGCTGATGTCCACGAGCAGCATGACGGTCAGCTCGCGCTCCTCCGTGAAGCGCTTCACGAACGGGTGGCCCATGCGCGCGGTGACGTTCCAGTCAATGGAGCGGACGTCGTCGCCGGGCGTGTACTCGCGCACCTCCTGGAATTCCATGCCCCGGCCCTTGAACACGCTGTGGTATTCGCCGGCGAACACGTCGTTCACCATGTGCCGCGTGCGGATCTGGATGCGGCGGACCTTTTTCAATATGTCTTTGGGTATCATGGCGTGTGCGCGGCGCGCATGCCGTCAGGGCACCGGCAGCTCGTTCAGCATGCGCTGGAGCAGGTCGTCCGCGGTCAGCTCCTCGGCCTCGGCCTCGTAGGAGACGATCAGGCGATGGCGCAGGACGTCGGGCGCCACGGTCTTCACGTCCTGGGGCGTGACGTAGCCGCGGCCCTGCAGAAAAGCCTGCGTGCGCGCCGCGAGCGCGAGGTAGATGGTGGCGCGCGGCGAGCCGCCGTAACGGATGTACTCCTTCAAGGGCAAGTTGAACGCCGCGGGATCGCGCGTGGCGCCGATGATGTTGAGGATGTAATCCTTGATCTTCTCGTCCATGTAAATCTCGTTCACCACCTGCTGCGCGCGCAAAATCGCCGCCGGCTCCGCGACGGGCCGGGTGTCGAAGGTCCGCGCCGTGACGGCCATGGCCTCGAGAATCTGCCGCTCCTCGTCGCGGCTGGGATAGGTGATCCTGATCTTCAGCAGGAAGCGGTCCACCTGCGCCTCGGGCAGCGGATAGGTGCCTTCCTGCTCGATGGGGTTTTGCGTCGCCAGCACCAGGAACGGCTCCGGCAGCGGATGGGTTTCGCCGCCGATGGTCACCTGCCGCTCCTGCATCGCCTCGAGCAGGGCGCTCTGCACCTTGGCCGGCGCGCGGTTGATCTCGTCGGCCAGCAGGATATTGGTGAACACCGGCCCCTTGCGCGTGGAGAACGTGCCGTCCTTGGGGCTGTAGATCTGCGTCCCGATCAGATCCGCGGGCAGCAGATCCGGCGTGAACTGGATGCGCTGGAAGCCGGTGTGGATGGCCGCGGCCAGCGTCTTGACCGACAGCGTTTTGGCCAGCCCCGGCACGCCCTCCAGCAGCAGGTGGCCGTTGGCCAGCAACCCCAGCAGCAGGCGGTCAATCAGGTATTTCTGGCCGACAATCACCCGGCCCATCTCCGCCCGCAGGGCGCCCACCCAGCCGCTTTCCTCCCGGACGCGCGCATTGATCATCTCGATACCCGTGCTCATCGTGTTCTCCCGGTTAGTGTTGCCGCACGGTTTCTGACCATGCCGGCTTGCAAAAAGTTCAAATTTTGTTTGCCTGGCGCAGGGCCTCGTACACCACGATCGCCACCGTGTTAGACAGGTTGAGCGACCGCGCCTTGCCCGGCCGCATGGGTACGCCCAGCACGCGGTCCGGATACGCGCGCAGGAGCGGATCGGGCAGCCCGACGCTCTCGCTGCCGAACAGCAGCAGGTCGCCAGGCTGGTACCGGACGTCGGTGTAGCAGCGCGTCCCGCCCGTGCTAAACAGGTGGAGCCGGTCATCGGGCACCGCCTGCCGGAACGCGTCCCAGTCGGCGTGCGCTTGCCAGTCGGCGTCGTCCCAGTAATCCAGTCCGGCGCGCTTGAGCGACTTGTCGGTCAGGCGAAAGCCCAGCGGCCCGACGAGGTGCAGCGGGCAGCCTGTCGCCGCGCACAGGCGTACGATGTTGCCGGTGTTCGGCGGAATCTCCGGCCGCACCAACACCACCCGGAACGGCGGGTCCGGCCAGCGAAACGGCAGATCATGGCGGCGCAGATGGGGATGGTTCATCGTTGGGCGAAGCGCTCCCGCAATCGTCGAAATTCCTGCCGTGCGGCCATTCCATTCACCTCCGTAAACGTGCCGACCCTAAACAAAACACGGGGTAAAATCGAGCTTCCCCGGTTCCAGGATACGCGGCCTCAGCATAATCAATTTCATGGAGCGGAACGCGTGAGCGTTCCGGCCCTGCTTCGCCATGGCCTCGCAGGGCAGGCCGATTCCGCTCCCACATGGAACGTTCGGCGGTTGGCGCCGAATTCTCAAGTTGCCCCGCGGTAGCCGCCGGCCGGCGGCTTCAGGCGTCCAGGTATTTTTTCGGGAAGCGCCAGGGCCGGCGGTATTCGGGCACGGCCAGCCGCGCGGCTTCGCGGTCACCGACAATCCGCTCCTTTTCCGGATCGAACTTGATGGTCCGGCCCAGCCGGTAGGATAGCAGGCTCAGCGTGATCGGCACATCCACGCGAACATGATACGACGGAGCGCAGCTCGGCGGCCGGCGTGACTTGATGCTGTCGAGCCATTCGCGTTCGTGCACGTCCACCACCGGCAGTGTCCTGGCCACCGGCTGGAGCTCGCCGATGTTGTACTGGACACGGGCCGTGTAATCCTTGGCCTGCTTGCGCGCTGCCACCTCGGGCTTGATGAACGGATCGAAGTTCCGGCCTTCCGGGATGATCCGGTGTTCGTTGTAGTTGGCCATCAGCGTGCCGTTGACGCCGTGGAAATAAATGCCCAGTCGGCGTTCCTTCTCCGGCGTGCCATGGAAATCGAAGCCGTAACTGTTGGTCAGCGCGGTGGTCCAAGTCATGTTCATCTGCGGATAGCGCCAGAGCACTTCATGGTGGTCGTAGGCGTCCCCGTCATCCCGGATGATGAACCGTCCGCCCGCGCTGGTGACTTCCGTCGGATATTTCAAATCGAGGGCCCAGACCGGCAAGTCAATGATGTGGGGCGCCATGCCGGGCGTCCAGCCGCCGCTGTAGGCCAGCCACGAACAGTGCTCATACGATCCGGCGGCCAGGATGGCGTTGTACGGAATGCGGGGCGCCGGCCCGCACCAGAAATCCCAGTCCAACCCGTCCGGCACCTTCGTGTCCGGCGCATGGCCGACGCCGGCCGCGCCCTGGTTCATGACATGGAACGTCCGCACTGTGCCGACCGGGCCGAGGCAGCCGGCCCGGATCAACTCGACCACATTCCGGTAGTTCGGGGACGCATGAATCTGCGTGCCGATCTGGCAGATGCGATTGTGCTGCTGGACGGCGTTGCGGATGGCCAGGCTTTCGCCCAGATGCAGCGACATGGGCTTCTGCAGGTACACATCCTTACCCGCCTCGCACGCGGCGATGGCGATCAGCGCATGCCAGTGCGGCGGTGTGGCGATGATCACGGCGTCAATGTCCGGCCGCTGCAGCATGTCCCGGAAATCGGCATACGTCTTGCACGTATCCTTGTACTTGGCCGCCACGGCCTCGCGACGCTGTTTCCAGACGTCGCAGGCGCCGGTCACCACCACGTCGGGATATTGCGCGCAGGCTTCGAGGTTGGCGGGCCCCATGCCGTTGCAGCCGATGAGGCCGAGCTGGATGCGGCTGTTGGCCGGGGGCTTGCCCTCCGCGCCCAGGGCCGAAGCCTTGATGAGGTACGGCGCCGCGATCCCGACCGCGCTCATTTTCGCCGCCGTACCGATGAAATCACGCCGTGTCAGCTGCTGGGATTGCTCCATGTTGGTCTCCGTTGATGATCGCCGCCGCCGATGCCGCAGGCATTTTTCATGGCCGGGCGTTGTATTCGCGCCAGAGTTGCTGCAGCGCAGCCCCGTCCAGTTCGCCGTCGGTCACCACCAACCGGTAGCGCAAGGTGAGAGGCACCCCGGGCTTCAATTCGTAGACCGTTCCTTTGGCCGGGAAAGTGGGCTGCAGCCAGTTAAGATCCGGAAATTGCACCCAGTCGCCGGGATAGACGCTGTTCCCGGCATCCTGCAGAATGACGAGGCTGACCGGTTGTTTCCCGGCCGGCGGAATCCCGGACAAACAGGCCCACGCCTCGCGGACCGCTGGCCCAGCCGGGCCAGTATGCGTGACGATCTGTTGGTTTTCACGGGCGGATAAACGGATGTTAAAACCGCCATAGTGATTCCGTTCGCGCCGGGCCAGCGTCACGCCATCCACCAAAGCCTCGAACTGGAGTTTGAAATCGATCACGCGCCGGCCCTGCGTCTCTGTTGAAACACGGATGGTGGCCTGTTCCCGGACGATGTCCTCGACATTGCCCCATTTCCAGACATTCTCAGCCTCCAGAACGGCACCATCTTTTTCGACTTCTTTCCGGGTGATCTTCACCGGCCGCGCAAATACGCCCTGCAAGGCGTGCAGGTCGCGCTTGTCGCCTTTCCAGGTCACTTCCGGCCAGGCCCAGTAAATACCGCGATGGTGTGGATGGTCCGGCGAGTAGTCTTTGGTCAAGACCTCGCCGTGGGGTCCGTACAGCGGGTGAACATAATCGCTCCGTGCCACCGCGTAGATGCCCGTCACCCCCTGCGGCACCGGCATGGTGGTAAAATTATACGTCAGGACGGGCCGTCCGTGATCCGTGATCGTATACCGGCCGGCGGCCGGCTTCGCCTCGATCTTGAACCCGCCCGCCGGTTCCGCCGCCGCGAGCCTGGCCAGCGCCGTACCGAGAGCCAGTAAAATCAACCCCAAGCGCATCATGCTGGCTGTCCAGTGACTCATGCCAGCACCGCGAAGGGTTCGTCCAGGTCAATCTTCATGAGACTCGTTTTTTCCGTTTTGTCTTCAGTCCCCCGTAGGCGGCCTTTTCTTCCGCGACGGCCATGACCCGATGCCGAGACGGCGGGGGCAACTCGAAGCACCCGGCCACGACGCCTGAAACCGTGATATCCTCATCGAGACGCTCCCAACGCAAGGCATATCCGTTAAGTCGCACCGTTACTCCCTATCAAAGCGGCGTTGCTGGCTTGGCTCAGCCGTCGGAAGCGATCGGCCGGGAATCCGAAGATGCGGCCATCGGTCAGCTCCAGAAAGATCGTCCGCCCCTCGGCCCACGCCCTGACGGCCAGTGGCTCCGTCTGGACTTCGTGTTCAATCACCGTGGTATTCATGGAAACGATAGCGACCGATTCGCAACACCGTCGGCATGGGTCAACCCCTTCCTGTGTCCTTCCCCAGCCGGAAGGCGTGCGGCAGCAGCGCGCCCAGGGTGAACTGCTCCGCCTGCCGCACCTGGCCGCGGCGCGCGACGATCACGGGCGCATCGACCGGGCCGAATTCCGCCAGCACCTGCCGGCACGCGCCGCACGGATAGGGCGTGTCCGGCCCGTCGGCGACCACCGCCAGCGCCCGGATGCGCCGGGCGCCGGCGGCCAGGGCCGCGCCCACGGCCACGCGCTCGGCGCAGAGCGTGAGGCCGTAGGACGCATTTTCCACGTTGCAGCCGGCATAGATCTTGCCGCCGTCGGTCAGCACCGCCGCGCCGACGCGGTAACACGAGTACGGCGCGTGGGCGTTGCGCTGGGCGCGCTCCGCCGCGTCAAGCAATCGGGTGCGTTGGGCCAAGTTCATGGGGCAGCTCCTTCCAGAAAAGCTCCAGCACGGTGCGCAGCTTCGGCAGCAGCGCGTGGGTCGTCGCCATCACGTCTTCATGTGTCAACGCGCTTGTATTCAGCCCCGCCGCGCGGTTGGCAATGCAGGAAATACCCGCCACACGCAGCCCGGCAGCGCGCGCGAGAAGCGCCTCCGGCACGGTGGACATGCCGACCGCGTCCGCGCCCAGGCCGCGCAGCATCCGCACCTCCGCCGGCGTCTCGTAGGTCGGGCCCGTCACCGCTGCATACACGCCGCAATGCACGGGCAGGTGCAGGGTTTGGAAGATGCGCTCCAGCCGCTGCCCGAGCCGGAGGCAATAGACCTGCGACAGGTCCGGGAACCGCGGTCCCCAGGCCGGATCGTGCGGCCCGATGAGCGGATGGTCGCCCATCAGGTTGAGGTGGTCGGTGATGATCATCAGGTCGCCGGCGTCCAGGTCCGGGTGCAATCCCCCGGCGGCGTTGGTCAGGACCAGCAGCTCCGCGCCGAGCTGCCGGAGCAGAAACACCGGCAGCGCGACCGGCGTCCAGCCGGCGCCCTCGTAGAAATGCCGGCGGCCCTGAAAAATCAGCGTTTCCACGCCGCCACAGGCGGCCCAGCACAGGCGGCTGGCGTGGCCGTCCACCGCGGCGGCGCCCAGGCCGGGCAGCTCGGCATAGGCCAGGGTGTCGCGCACCTGAAAGGCCTCGAGGGCCCCGTCCCAGCCGGAGCCGAGGATGAGGCCGGCCCGCGGCCGGGCCAGCGGCCAGCGCTGGCGGACCTCTTCGACGGCCTGGCGCAACAGGGTCTGGTCCATGGTCATAGGCTGATCTCCTCGCGGATCAGCGGCAGCGGCGGCGGTGCAGCCGTCGGGGTGATGCGGAAGGCGGTCTCCAACTGCGCGCGCGCCGCCGCCAGCTTTTGCTCGTCGTTGGCGTGAAGCACGGCCAGCGGCTGGCCCTGTGCGACTGGTTGGCCGATCTTGACCAGATCCGCCACGCCGACGGCGTGATCCACTGTGTCGGTTGTTTTGGTCCGGCCCGCGCCGAGCAGCAAGCACGCCCGCCCGATGTACTCCGCATCCGCCGCGGCGACAAAGCCGCTGGCCGGCGCCGGGAAGTCTTCCTGCAGACGCGCGCGCGGCAGGCGGTCCGGATGCACCAGTGCTGCCACGTCGCCGCCGTGCAGCCGGACCATGTCCAGAAACTTCCGCCACGCCGCGCCGGACTCCATCTGGCGGGCCAGCAGCGCGCCCGCCTCCGTCGTCGTGCGCGCCACGCCGGCTAGCAGCAGCATGCGCTCCGCCAGGGCCAGCGTGACTTCCATCAGGTCATCCGGCCCGCGGCCCTGGAGCGTCGCGATCGTCTCCACGACTTCCAGCGCATTGCCGACGGTGCAGCCCAGCGGTTGGTCCATGCCGGTGATCAACGCGGCCATCTGCTTGCCCATCTGGCGGCCGACACGCACCAGGCTGTGCGCGAGTTCGCGGGCGGCCTCCGGCGTCGGCATGAACGCGCCGCGGCCGCATTTGACGTCCAGGACGAGGCCGTCCACGCCCGCCGCCAGTTTCTTGCACAGGATGCTGGCGGTGATCAGCGGGATCGAGGGCACGGTGCCGGTGACGTCGCGCAGCGCATACAGTTTCCGGTCTGCCGGCGCAAGCCGTTCCGTCTGGCCGATGATCGAGCAGCCGCAGGTCGCCACAATATGCAGGAATTCCGTGGTGGGGAGCTGGGTCCGGTAGCCGGGGATGGCTTCCAGCTTATCGAGCGTACCCCCGGTGAGGCCCAGCCCGCGGCCGGAAATCATCGGCACGGCCACCCCGCAACAGGCAACCAGCGGCGCAAGGATCAGCGAAACCTTGTCGCCCATGCCGCCGGTGGAATGCTTGTCGATTTTCGGCGCCGCGATGGACGCGGTGTCCAGCACGTCGCCGGAGCGCAGCATGGCTTCGGTCAGCACGGCGGTCTCGTCGGGCGTCATGCCACGGAAATAGATCGCCATGGCCAGTGCAGCCATCTGGTAGTCGGGGATCGTGCCGCGGGTGAAACCCTGGATGAACTCCCGGATCTCGTCGTCCGTCAGCGCGTCCCCATTGCGCTTCTTTTCGATGATCCACTGGGGAAGCATGCCGGCAGCTTAGGGCGGCCGACGGAGCGTGTCAATCCAAGCGCTATCAGCCGTCCGGGCGCGGGGGGGGCACGCTGTCGGGCGCTAGATCTTCTGGCCGCATTCCGGGCAGAATCTGGAGCCGGCCGGGATCTGCGCCGCGCACTTGGGGCAGATGGGCTGGACGGCCATCGGGGTGCCGCACTCGGGACAGAATTTCGCGCCTTTGGTTTCCGCCCCGCACTGGGGGCAGACCAGTTGGCGGTCACGCTTCACGTCCAGTTTCTTGCCGCGCTGAATGCCTTCGAGCGCCGCTTTCTCGCCGGCGGCATAGACCTCACCCGACGCCTTAGCCGCCTCGATCTCCACCTCGGCCGAGGGCGCGCAGCTCAGGCACAGACCCTTGTCGGCGTTCCAGCACTTGGCGCACAGATGGTGCGTACAGCGCGCGCAGCGGTGGAAATGCGTCTGCGCCTGGGCGATGGCCACCGCCAGGGCTGCGTCATGCGCCTCGCCATAGCCGGTCTCGACCACGCTGTCGGTGGCCGATCCGATTTCCTTCAGCACGCCGCCGAACAGGCCGGCGGCCTTGTCGAGCCAGCCGGCTGCGCGTCCCCGCTTGAACGGCACAAAGGCCGTGCGGAACTTGTCGCTGCAGCGTTCGCAGTGGAACTCGAACTGAAAGCCGGCGTTGGTGCCAGATTTGACGGAAAGATCCTGGAAATTGTCGCTGAAATTCATCTCGCTCATCGTGGCACTCCCCGGGCCGCCGGCCAGCAGGCCTGTCTGCGACGAACGTTGCAGAAATGTTTCTTGCGTTCAAGCCGAAAGCCGGCCATCCCGCGTCCTTGACGCGCAAGCGTTGGCTTGCTACACACGCCGAAACCATGAGGGCTCCCATGATGAACTCCAAAACCTTGCTCGGCCTGCTGGGCGTCCTGCTGGCCGCCGGCACGCGCGCGCAAACGCTCGAGTCCATGCCCGCCGATCCTTATTTTGCCCATTTCCAGCCGGTCAAGGCGCCCCCGCCCGCCGGCTTGGTGCTCAAGCCGGGGGACCGCCTCGCGATCTGCGGCGATTCGATCACCGAGCAGCGGATGTATTCGCAGATCATGGAGACCTATTTGACCGTCTGCGTACCTGACTTGGGGATCACGGTGCGCCAGTTTGGCTGGAGCGGTGAAACGGCGCCCGGCTTTTTGGAGCGCATGACCAACGACTGCCTGCGCTTCAAACCGACCATCGCCACGACCTGCTACGGTATGAATGACCACGGCTATGGCGCTTACACGCCGGAGATCGGCGCTCGTTACCGCCAGGCCTCCACGGCCATCGTGCAGGCCTTCAAAGCCCAGGGCACCCGCGTCATTCAAGGCTCGCCCGGCTGCGTCAGTCAGAAAGCCGAAGCGTTGAATCTCAACCTGTGCATGCTCCGCAACATCGGCATCGAAATTGCCGCCGCCGAGAAGGTTGGTTTTGCCGATGTATTCTGGCCGATGTTCACGGCGGAGTTTGCCGCCCATCAACAGTACGCCACCAACTATTGGATCGCCGGCGGCGACGGCGTGCACCCGGGTTGGGCCGGCCACCTGGCCATGGCGTACGCGTTTCTCAAAGCGCTCGGCTTGCACGGCGACCTCGGCACGTTCACGGTGGATCTAAAGGCGAACAAGGCGGACGTGTCGGCGGGTCATGAACTGCTCGCGCTGAAGGACGGGGCCGTCACCATCCAGAGCCGCCGCTATCCGTTTTGCGCCACGGGCGCGACCAATGCGGACAACAGCGTCCGCTCCGGCATGACGCTGGTGCCGTTCAACCAGGAGTTGAACCGTTTGATCCTGATCGTGAAAAACGGCCCGGCGTCCGGCTGCAAGGTGACCTGGGGAACGGCGTCCCGCACCTACACCGCCGACGAGCTGGCCACGGGTGTGAATCTCGCGAACGATTTCGAAGTGAATCCGTTCAGTGAGGCCTTCCGGAAGGTGGAGGAGGCCGTGGCGGCCAAGCAAAACTACGAAACACGCCAGATCAAGGAAATGCTCCACGGCCCGGAATTCGAGCGCTATGGCGCGGATGTGCTGGCCCTGACGGAAAAGGTGCGGACGCCCCTGGCCAAAAACATCAAGGCCGCGTTCGTCCCCATCACCCACACGATTCAAATCAGCCCGCTCTAGCGGCGTTCTTTCGCTTGCGGCGGGCGCGGCTCGGATGTACATATCGCGCATGGCCAAACCAAGCATCATCGCGGCGGTCCAGTCCGGACGCATCCTGGTGTCGGACGGCGCGTGGGGCACCTTCCTGCAGCAGAAGGGGCTGGCACCGGGCGAATGCCCCGAGCTGTGGTGTCTGACGCACGGCACAGCCGTGCTGGACATCGCCCGCAGCTATATCGCCGCCGGCGCGGACCTGATTGAGTCCAACAGCTTCGGCGGCACGGTGTTCAAGCTCCGGCACTATGGCCTGGCGGAGCGCGTGGCGGAGATCAATACGGCCGCGGCCGCGATTTCCCGTGAAGCGGCCGGCGCGAACCGGTGGGTCATCGCCTCGGTCGGCCCCACCGGCCAGATGACGGCGATGGGCGATGTGACCGAGGAGGATTTCTACCACGCCTTCCGGGAGCAGGCGGTGGCGCTGGCGGCCGGCGGCGCGGATGCGCTGTGCATCGAGACGATGAGCGCGCTGGACGAGGCCGCGGCGGCGGTGCGCGCCGCGCGCGAACATACTTCTTGTGAAGTACTGTGCACGTTCACGTTCGAGCGGACCCGGCAGGGCGGGTATCGGACCATGATGGGCGTTTCCCCGACGGCCGCTGCCCAGGCGGCGTTGGCGGCCGGCGCGCACATCATCGGCGCCAACTGCGGCAATGGCCTGGCAGGCATGCTCCCCATTGTGCGGGAAATGCGCGCCGCGGCACCCGGGACGCCGATCCTGGTGCACGCCAACGCCGGCCTGCCGAAGAACGTCAACGGCGTGGACGTTTTCCCCGAAACGCCGGCCGAGATGGCGGCGCAGGTGCCGGCGCTGGTCGCCGCGGGCGCCAATATCATCGGCGGCTGCTGCGGCACGACGCCCGCGCACATCGCGGCGCTCCGCCGCGCCGTGGATGGATTGCGGGGCTAGCGGAGCGGCGGGCTCCTCGAAATTACTCCGGCCGCGGCGGGCCGCGCTGCAGGCCGAACTTGGCATACGCACGCGCGGTGGCCACGCGACCCTGCGGCGTGCGCTGGAGGTAACCCTCCATGATCAGGTACGGCTCGTAGACCTCCTCGATCGTGTCCGCCTCCTCGCCCACCGAGACCGCCAGCGAACCGACGCCCACCGGCCCGCCGGCAAACTTGTGCAGGATCGTTTCGAGGATGCGCTTGTCCATCTCGTCGAGCCCGTGCTCGTCAATGTCGAGCATGGCCAGCGCCCGATCGGCCACGGCGCGGGTGATCTTGTTGTCCGCCTTGACCTGCGCGAAGTCGCGGACCCAGCGCAGCAGGCTGTTGGCGATGCGCGGCGTGCCCCGGGCGCGCCGGGCAATCTCGCGCGCGCCGGCCTCGTCCACGTCCACGTTCAGAATGCGCGCCGAGCGCGCGATGATCGCCTGCAGATCCGCCGCGTCGTAGTAATCCAGCCGCGCGGTCAGCCCGAAACGCGAGCGCAGCGGCGCGGTCAGCAGCCCGCTGCGCGTCGTCGCGCCCACCAGCGTGAAGCGCGGCAGGTTCAACCGGACGCTGCGCGCGTGCGGGCCCTGGTCAATCATGATGTCCAGGACGAAGTCCTCCATCGCCGAATAGAGATATTCCTCCACCGCCTTCTGCATCCGGTGGATTTCGTCAATGAAGATCACATCGCCACGCTCCAGGCTGGTCAGCAGGCCCGCAAGATCGCCGGGCTTGTCAATGACCGGGCCGCTGGTCGCCTTGAGGTTGGCGCCCATGGCTTCGGCGAGGATGTGGGCCAGCGTGGTCTTGCCCAGCCCCGGCGGGCCGGAGAGCAGGACGTGGTCGAGCACATCGCCGCGGCCCTTCGCCGCCTCGACGAACAGTTCCAGCCGCGCGCGTACCTTGCGCTGCCCGACGAAGTCCGCGAACCGCGCCGGGCGCAGGGTGATGTCGAACTCCGGGTCCTTCTTGTTCAACGTCTCGCTGACGAAATGCTCGGTCATTTGAAAAAGTGTACCCGGTTGCCGGGATATTGGAAGCCGGAGTTTTGGTCAGCCCGCCAGCGCGGCGCGGACAACCTCCTCGACCGTGGCGGCAGATTTCAACCGCGGCAGGATGCTGCGGAGGCGCTGCTGGGCGTCGGCCTGCTTATAGCCCAGGGAGATCAGCGCCAGCAGCGCGTCGCGGGTGCGCAGGTCGTGGGCCGACGGTTCCGCCGCCCCGGCGACGGCCTCCAGCGCCTCGCCGGCGGACAGCTTGTCGCGCAGTTCGACCACCATGCGCTCCGCCGTCTTCTTGCCGATGCCGGAGATGGCGCTGAGCCGCTTGACGTCGCCCACGACCACGGCGGCCTTGAGCTCGCGGACGCTGAGGCCGCTCAGGGCGCTGAGCGCGGTCTTGGGGCCGATGCCGCTGATGCCGAGCAGCAGCTCGAACAGCTCACGCTCGGCCACGCCGGCAAAGCCATAGAGGCGGTGGTCGTCCTCGCGGATGCAATCGTAGATCAGCAGCCGGCAGGTTTGCTGTTCCGCGGGCAGCCGATCGAAGCTGCTCAGCGGCAGAAAAACCTCGTAGCCCACGCCGTGGACGTTCAGCACGACGCGCGTCGGCTGCTTTTCCACGAGGACGCCTTCAAGAAAGGTGATCATAAGAGAGACCTGAGACTTGAAACCTGAAACCTGAGACCTGAGGCTTGAAAGCTGAACCCTGAACCCTACGCTCTGGCGATTGAGCGCTCATTTCCCCACCGGTTCCAGAACCTGGCCGCGCTGGACGGTGCCCTGCAGCAGGACGGCATGGGCGGATTGCGCCAGGACGACCTGCACGCGAATGCGGCCGACCACGCGGCCGGCACTGGCCTCGATGACGTTGCCGGTGACCGGATCGGTGACACGCCGCGGCAGGTCATGGACCAGGAACTCGTCGCCGACCTTGAGATTCACATTCACGCCGCCGTTGATCACCACCGCCGGCCCGGCGCCCGCCTGGCCGGCCTCGGCTACACGCGGCGACCAATAGGTGATCGGCAGCGCCGCCAGGATCCGGCCCGCGGCGCGGTCAATCGCCCGTTCCGTCGCCTTGCCCAGCGGCGTGCGGAAAAAGCTGTCGCCGCCGAAGCTGACGTGCTTGTAGGTGACCTCCGCGCCGCCGCCGCCCGAGGAGACGGTGCCATCGGACTTAATCGAGGCCATGACCTCGCCGTTTTCCACGTCATAGACCTTGATGGTGATGGCGACGCGGGCGCGGCTGCCGCGGCCGAAGACCCGCAGGAAGGAGGACCAAAAGCCGCCGGACGATTCCTCGATGACGGTGAAATCCGTGATCGTGCCGCGCAGGAGATATTGCGCGTTCTTGAGCCGGCCGCGCTCGGCACGGCCTTCCTTGCGGAAGAGGTCCTCGCCCTGGCGCGCGATTTCGCCGACCACGTCGCCCAGGTGCTGCCGCTCGATGACCACCACCTGGCGGGTTTCCATGAGGCGCGCGACGAGCAGGTCCGCCATGCCGCCGCTGAGATTCCACTGGCCGGCCCAGCTCGCGCGGTTTTCAAAGTCCATCACGGCCACCACCGGCGGCACCTCGCGGCCGGGGCGGAAGGGATACAACGGGGTGCCGTCCGCCGCGCGGCGCGGCGTCCGGCAGGCGGAGAGCCCGCCGCACAGCCCCGGCAGGAGCAGCAGAAATCCAAGACGCCGCAGCATCATGCGTGGATGGTAAAGCGCCGCACGCGGCCGGTCAAGCCCGGCGGAAGTTCCCGCCGGCCGACCGACCATGGTCAGCTCTGGCCGGCCGGCTTTCCCGCGGCGGGGGGCGGTGGGCTGGCGACCGGAGCTTCCGGCGTCGCCGCTGGTGCTTCCGCCGGCGCGGGTGTGGCCACCGCGGCCGCAGCCTCCACGGCTTTCGCCGGGGCGTGTTTTCTCGGCGCCTTGTGAGCCTTCGCCGGCGCTTCCGTCTTGACGGCTTTGGCCGGCGCCTCGCCCCGGGCCGCCTTGTTGGCCAGCGCTTTGGCCTTGGCCACTTTAGCGGTCTGTTTGAGCCGTTTCCAGCGGCGCAAACGGGCTTTTCGTTTTACGCGAACTCGCAGTTGTTGTCCCATGGCCGGAGGGTGTAGCAGAAAGGCAGCGGTGACGTCAAGCTCGCGACAGCGCCCCATTACTCGCGAGGCGCGTTTTTGCTGCGCGCTGCGGCGGTGTCTGCGGTTGTGGCCAAAGCGGGGCCGGAATCGGTATCGGAATCGAAAAGGGATCCGGACGACGCCGTTTACTCGCCCGCCTTGATCATCTGATTGTCTTTGAAGAGACCCGTATGCTTCCGTCCGTCCGCCGCGATGAAGGTGCCGTGGCCTTCCATCCGCGCGTCCACAAAATCGCCTTCATAGCGACTGCCGTCCAGGAAGGTCATGACGCCCTGGCCCGTCAGGCTGCCTTCCTTGAAATCACCCGCGTACGTGACTCCGTTGATAAAGACCATCACGCCCCGGCCGTGCATTCTGTTGTTGCTGAAGGCGCCCTCATACTTGTCGCCGTTGGCATAGACATAGGAGCCGGTGAGCGGCCACTGCTTGCGGTGCAGGCCCTGGAAGATGTCGCCGTTCTCGAAAATCTTGACACCCGGCCCTTCGTAGATGCCTTCCTTGAATTCACCGACATAGGTGTGCAGGCCCTTGCGCCGGATGACCCCATGGCCGTCCAGCCGGTCGTTCTTCCAGTGGCCGTCGTAGAGGTTGCCATTGGCCCAGAGATAAAGCCCCTCGCCGTCGCGCAGCCCGGCCTTGAAGTCACCCACAAACCGGTCGCCGCTGGGGAACGTCCTCACACCCTTGCCCTCCGCCTGGCCGTCCACGAAAACACCTTCGGTCCGGGTGCCGTTTTTCTCCGTCAACACGCCCCGGCCGTGCGGCTTGCCTTGCGCCACCTGGCCCTGGTACGTGGCGCCGTCGGGCAGCGCCAGCTTCTCGACCGCCGGACTGGACGTGCCCACCGTCCCTCCGATCATCCACAACGCCAGCAGGAACCTGTTCATGAGCTCATCCGCCTTTCCGCGCCTGGTCCGCGCTTTGGTCGCCTCACGGCCTCCAAACGGTGTCAGATCCGGCCCTTGCTCGACGGCACGCCGCGGACGCGCGGATCCAGCGCCACGGCCGGCCGCAGGGCGCGGGCCACGCCCTTGAAGACCGACTCCCAGGCGTGGTGCGGCTCGCTGCCGTAAAGCTGGTGGATGTGCAGATTCATCCGCGCCTCGGTGACGAACGCGCGGAAAAATTCCTCCAGCAGCCCGAGGTCGAACTCGAGGATTTTCTTCTTTCGGCAGGCCATCTGCAGCACCAGGAACGGCCGGCCGCCGAGGTCCAGCGCCACCTGGCTCAGCGTCTCGTCCATCGGCAGCAGGCACCAGCCGTAACGGCCGATGCTCCGGCGGTCCCCCAGCGCGTGGTTCAGCGTCGCACCCAGCGCCAGGCCGAGGTCCTCGACGGTGTGGTGATAGTCCACGGCCAGGTCGCCCTTGGCGCGGATCGCCACATCCATCGAGCTGTGCTTGGCGAGCAGTTCCAGCATGTGGTTGAGGAACGGCAGGCCCGTCGCGATGGCGGCGGTCCCCGAGCCGTCGAGGTTGAGCTGCACCGCGATGTTCGTTTCCTTCGTGGTCCGCTGGATGCTGGCAATGCGTTTTTTCATGGACCCCCCGCCCTTGGTTAATGGACAGCATAGACCGACCGGACCGCTGTGGCAACCTGGAATAGGCCGGATAAATGCATTTCCCTCCGCGGCCGGATTCTGTTACCACCACGGCCATGCAGCGTCGGGGTATCATCGCCCTGCTGGCGCTAGGTCTGCCGGCGGTGGCCTGGGCGGCTGGGCCGGGCGCAGGCGCGGCGGCGCCGGGCGGCGTGCCCGTCGCCTTTGTGCTGTTCGGATTGACGCTGCTCGGCGTGGCGGTCTTCCACCACCGCACCTTCGAGGTGGCGCTGACCGGGCTGGTCGTTGTCACGGGCTACCAGTTGCTGTTCACGGATTTCGACCTGCCGCGGCACTTGTCGGCCGAATGGCGGCTGCTGCTGAACCTCTTCGGGTTGCTGCTCGGGTTTGCGATCCTCGCAAAGCATTTTCAGGAGACGCACATCCCCCGGCTGCTGCCGCGCTGGCTGCCCGCCGGCTGGCCGGGCGGTTTCGTCCTGCTCGCCGCCGTGTTCGTCATGGCCACGTTCATGGACAACATCGCCGCCGCGATGATCGGCGGCACGATCGCCGCGTCGCTGTATCAGCGCCGGGTGCGGATCGGCTTTCTCGCCGCCATCGCCGCCGCGGCCAACGCCGGGGGCGCCTTCAGCGTGCTGGGCAACACGACGTCCACCATGATGTGGATTGACGGCGTGGCGGCGCTGGATATTCTGCGCGCCATCGTCGGGTCGGCGGTCGGCCTGCTGACTTTCGGCCTGTGCGCCGCGATCCAGCAGCAGCGCCACCAGCCCATGGTGCCCGGCGGCCCGGCGGACATCCGCGTGGACCGCGGCCGCGTGGTCATCGTCCTGCTCATTCCGGCGCTGGCGGTGGTTGCCAATCTCAAGCTGGATTTCCCCGCCCTCGGCGTCTGGGCCGCCATTCTGGTGGGCGCGACCTTCCGACGCACGCCGTGGGTCGAGGTGCGGCGGGCGCTGAAGGGCAGCCTGTTCCTGCTGGCGCTGGTGTTCACCGCCTCGCTGATGCCCGTCAAGGAACTGCCGCCGGTCTCCTGGCGCAGCGTCTTTCTCATCGGCTGCCTCTCCGCCGTCTTCGACAACATCCCGCTGACCAAACTCGCGCTCGACCAGGGCGGCTACGACTGGGCGCTGGCCTCCTATGCCATCGGCTGCGGCGGTTCGATGATCTGGTTCGGCTCCTCCGCCGGCGTCGCGCTGTGCAACGAATATCCCCACGCGCGCAACGTGGTCGCCTGGGTGCGCGACGGCTGGCACGTCATCCTGGGCTACACGCTCGGCTTCTTCGCCCTGCTCTGGCTCTGCGGTTGGCATCCCCAGCCGCCGCACAAAGCCCCCGCTGCCGGTCTGCCCGCCAGCCTCACGGCGCACGCCGCGCCCGCGCGCGGCACGCCGGAAAGCCACTCAGGCGTTTTACAAGAATGGCCGGCGCGGCGCCCGGTAATTTTTTGTAACCTTTCAGGGCCACCCCGCGACTACCTCAACGAGTGCCGGCCCGATGACCGGGCCGGAGCGCTGAACAAACAACGGGAGAATGACCGATGAAGAAAGCAGTATGGTTGGTGGTATTAGTGGCGTTTGCCGGGTTTGGCCTGCTCCAGACCGTGTTGGCTGAAGACACCGCGCCCGCGACGGCTCCGAAGCACACGCGGCCCGAGATGAAGACCTTCAGCGGCACGATCGCGGTGTCTGGCGAAACCAAGACGCTCAAGACGGCGGATGGTGAATACGTCCTCAAGTCCAGAGATCCCAAGGCGCTCGAGGCGTACACGGATGGCCAGAAGGTCGAGATCAAGGGCTTCAGCCGGGACAAGGATGGCGTGAAGACCCTGTACGTGCCTGGTCCGCGTGGCGAAGGGAAGCGTGGCAAGAAGGCTGACAAGCCGGCGGCTCCAGAGACCAAGTAAGACAGAACCTATCATGCACATGAAGAACGGCAGGCTTACGAGCCTGCCGTTCTTCTTTGCCTGCCGGCGCTTTCCATCCCATGCGCTCCGTGCCGGTCGGCTCCGCGGACCCGGCTACCGGGACATGAACTGATCCGCGAACGCCTTGGCCGAGAGCGGCTGGCCGGTGGCGGCTTCGACATACGTGCGCCAGGTGAGCGTCAGGCCGGGGGCGAAGACCTGCTGTTTAAAGTACGTTCCGACCTTTCGGTCGCCGGTGAGGTGGAGCAAGTCGCCGGGCTTGAGGTGGCGCTCGGCGCGGAGCTTCGCGTAGATCTGCGAGGCAAAAAGTTCGCCGAGCATGTAGTTGTGGTAGTAAACCGGCGCCGAGACGATGTGGATCTTGGCGGCGTAGTCGGGCTCGTTGCGCTGCGGGTCCGGGGTGAGTAACTGGTACTTCGCCTTGAGCTCCCACCAGAGCCTGTTCAGATCCTGCTCGGGGTTCTCGTACATCGCCTTTTCGAAGCGCAACATCACCTGGGTCCAGCGCGAGAAGATCACCTGTTCGAGCTTGAGCGCCTTCAGCGCGGTCTCGGCCAGCGGGGCGACTTCCTCGGGTTTCACGCCGAGGTTGTCGCTGAGCCACGCGGCGTCCTTGGACTGCCGGCCGAAGAACATGGCCACCCCCTCGGTCACGAAGATGTGCGCCGCGTCGCGGAGCAGGTAGGGGAGCTGGCGGTCGGTGTATTTGCTGTACACCCCATGGCCGAGCTCGTGCAGGAGCGTCCCCATCCACAGCTCGTTGCTCGCGAGATTCTGCAGCGTGCGGACGTCCCCCTCGCGATCGATATCGGTGCAGAAGGCGTGCGGGCTCTTGCCGGGTTTTTCATAGAGGTCCGACCGGGCGAGGATGTCGTCGACGTTGAGGCCGAGACCGTCATAGAATTTACGACCGAGGTCCGCGATCTTCCGGCCCTGGTAGAGCTGGTCGAGATTGACCGGGTAAATCTGCGGCGCCTCCTGGAAAAAGAGGTCCTGGTAATTCCAGGGACGCAGGTCGGCAGTCGGCACGCCGAAGCGTTTGGCCATCGCCGCGTCCACCTCGGCCTTGAGGTCTTTGAAGATCCCGGCGGTGTCGGCGTCGAGCTGATCGAACAGTTGGATGAGCTCGGCGCCGTCGAATTCCTGGATGGCGAGCTGGAGGGCGTGGTAGTTGGCGTACCCGACCGCCCGCGCGCTCTGGTTGCGCAAGGTCACGAGTTCCCGCAGCTTCGGCTCGATGCGCTTCCCGACCGCCTGATAGGCCTTCCAGGCCGCCTCGACCTCGGCGTTGCTGGTCGAGGTACGGAGAATCAAGCGGATCTCGTTTTCGGTGACTTTCCGGCCGTTCATCTCCCCGCGGTAGGTGTTGAACAACTGGTCGATCTGGTTGGCGAGCTCGGTCATCCGGTCGAGGAGCTTGGTGTCGACCTGGTAGCCGAGGTGGTTCAGGTAAAGGACGTCGAGCTGCCGGTGGAGCAGCGGATCCCGCACGGTGCCGGCCGCGCGCCAACCCTTGAGCCGAGCGAACGCCGCCGGGTCGGCATAGAGCCGGTTCACCTGCATCTCGAGGGCCATGCGCTTCTTGAAGTCCTCGTCCTTGCCGGAGATGGACGAGGTCCACCACGCGAGCGCGGTGGCCTTGTTGAGCGGCTGGAATTTCTTGAGGAACCCGTCGCGCCACTGCGCGAACGCCGCCTCGTCCTGCGTCCGCGCGCCCATCCGGGCCGGCGCGGGCCGGTCCCGCCCGGTGTAGACGCCCCACGCGGCGCAGCCGCCCGTCACGAGCGCAACCGCCAGGACCGCGATCCTCAGAACTCTGGTCTTCATGCTGAACCTGTGTTTTTTTTGAGTAATTTCCCATGACGAAAACGGCTCACCAAAAGCCTGTCTTGCGTCGCCGGACAGCAGCTATACGGCAGCCGGCGACGCGGTGCAAGGATATACATGCCGCGACACGATACACGCCGGGCTGGTCCTCCCAGGCGGGTCCTCTTCAAGGCTGGTCCCTTTCGCACTTGCTTTTTGCGCGGTGTCGGTTATGGAACAGCCCATGCAGCGCAGTGCGGCAAGCCGGCGGCAGCTCCTGGGCGCCCTGACCAGCGTCGTCGGCTTGTCCTGCGCCGGGCCGGCCGCGGGCGCAACCTCCGGGCCGGCGTTGACGCCCGGCGCCGAGGCCAGCGTCCCGTTGCTGGCGGGCACGCACATGCTGGTGTTCCTGCCGTCGAACTACCGGCCGGAAGTCAAGTGGCCGGTGATTTTCTTCTATCACGGCCAGAACGGTTCGCCGACGACCAGCTGGATCCGCCAGCACACCGACGAGCGCGACTACATTGTCGTGGGCCTGCCCTACCTCACGCCCGAAGGCGATCAACCGGAGCCCGAGTTTGCCAACCGCGAGCTGCCCAATCTCCGCGCCGCGCGCCAGTGGCTCGCCGGGCACGCCAGCACGGACGAAACGCGCGTCTATCTCGGCGGCGTCAGCAAGGGCGGCTGGGCCGCGAGCCGGCTGGGCGAGCCGGAGCTGCCGCGCCTCGCCGGACTGATCATGGTGCTCGCCGGCCGCAGCTATCCCTGCGCCACCGCGCCGGGGGGCGCCGCCTACCGCGGCAAGCCGCTCTACGTCGGCGACGGCGAGACGGACAACAACATGCGGCCCGCCCGGCAGGCGGTGATGTTCTTCCAGCGGCAGGGCGCGCAGGTGACGTTCGAGGAATACCCCGGCCTCGGCCATGCCCTGCCGCCGGAGGCGCCGCGGCTGCGCACCTGGCTGCTCGCGCAGCACCGCTACGCCACCCGTACGGCCGCGGCGCAGGCGGAACTCGGTCCGTGGTTCACCAACGCCGTGGCCGCTGCCCGGGCCGCGGGCGAGGTCAGCGAAAAATTCCGCCTGGCCCTCGAACTTGCGCGCGATCCGCGGCTCTATTATTGCGGCCCGCCGGCCGGCGCCGCCGTCCAAAGCCTGCTGCAGGAAGCCGCCGCGCGCTCGCCGGCCCGGGAGGAATGGAACGCGGAGACCACCTACTGGAACTTGCTTTGGAAAGTGGCCACCCTGCGTACGCCGGATGAGTTGCGCTACACGCGCGACGGCTTCCAGCAGTTGAGCGCAACCTGCCCCAACACCCGCTGGGGCCGGCTCGCCGCCGCAGATTACCGCGCCCTCGCCGATGCTTACGACCGTACCCTGGCGGCCAGAACCAATCCCACCAACAGCACGAGCCGCTCCGGCGTCAATGCCCGCGGCATCCCGGTGCCACGCTGGTCGGGCAACAAGATCATCTTTGATCGCTGAGCCGCCCGCCGGCGGCCGCCCTGGAGGACTTCGCCAGTCACCAAAGGCGAATATTACGTCTACAAGGTGCTGGAGCCTCAGCGGGCCACGCTGGCCATCGCCCGGGCCACAAGCGGCCTCTGGAACGAGGTTGAACTTAGAGCCAGGCAGAATCTTCCCGTCCGACCCGAAACTCTCCAGGCCGTGCGTTATTGGCTATGGCACAGCACATCAAACACCACGCCGGTTCCGCTCGAAGAGGCCGGACAGGGAGGTAAGGACGCGCGCGGTATTCACCAAACACGATTGAACGTCAGGCCGAAGGTTTTGCCGTCGGTTGAGGGCGCGACGGTCCACCGGCCGCCCTGGTGCGTAAAGAGCCAACTGCTCAGGATGCCGATGCCGGCGCCGGCGCCAACATCGTGCCAGTAATGATGCTCACTTTCCACACGGCTGTAGCCGGTGAAGGCGGCCAGGGCGTAGGCGGGCGCACCGTAGGTCCAACCGTAACGCTCGCGCAGGAACTCGGCGGAGGCAAAGGTTACGGCGGCATGACCCGAGGGGAACGAGTCATGGCCAACGTTGTCGGGCCGGTTTTCGTAGATGGTATTTTTTAGCGTGAGGACGGTAAGGCCTTGCGCCGCGAAGGCGCCGGCGAATCGCAGGGTCCCCTCCCAATCCTCGTGGCTCAGCGTCACCCCTGCCGCCGTCACGGGCAGGACATATTGCAGCACATCGCCCGCGGCCGCGATGCCATCAGCCTGAGCTCGCCCTGCTCCCAGCAGTAGCGTTAGCATCAGCCAGCCAGCGCCGGTTTTCATGCCAGGCCTCATGCTCGCACGCGCTTTATGCGGATGGCAGAGCTTCGCGCGGAATATCGCAAGCGCAACGGAAGGGTATCGCTGTTTTGGGCTAAGAATAAGTTCTGTTTTTGAATACACTTGACACAGTAACGAAAAAGTGTAAGTGTTTTATCATAAACATTATACAAATAATGGCGCCCCCAACCGGATTCGAACCGATGTTCCCAGGATGAGAACCTGGTGTCCTGGGCCTCTAGACGATGGGGGCCGGACCGGTCGGGGAAAATACTCCTTTGCCGTTCCGCCGTCAATTGCCGCTTTTCGGACCCCGGGGCGGCGGATTTCTTTTGTGGGCGGGGCATCCTTGCCCCGCGAAAGGGACGCCGGGTCGGAGACCCGGCCTACAGTTGGAACGCGGGGCCAGATGCCCGCCTACAGGGTCTGCAGGTTAAGCGTGGCCTCGGTGAGCGCCTCGGTGGCATGCCGGATGGCGTCAAGAAAACGCCCGCCCATGGCGCCGTCAATCACGCGATGGTCGAAGGTGAAGCTGAGGTACAACTGATCGCGGATGACGATCTGGCCGTCGACCACCACCGGCGCCTTGACCACGGCGCCCATGCCGAGAATGGCCACCTGCGGCTGGTTGATGATCGGCGTGCCGATGATGCTGCCGAAGGCGCCGAAGTTGGAAATGGTGAAGGTGCCGCCTTCGACGTCCGCGCGCGTGAGCTCGCGTTGTCGAGCCAGGGCGATGAGCCGGCTCAGATCCTGCGTAATTTCGGGGAAGCTCTTGCGGTCGGCATGCTGGACGACCGGCACCACGAGGCTTTCGTCGGGCAGGGCCACCGCGCAGCCGATGTTGATGTCGCGGCGCAGGACCAGGTTGGTGCCGACCACGGAGGCGTTGATGGTCGGGAAGTCGTGCAGGACGCGGGACGTGACGAACAGCATGATCCCCGTGTAGGTCAGCTTGGCGCGGTAGCGGGCCTCGAATTCCTGCTTGATGCGGTTGCGGAGCTCGACGAGATGGGTGACGTCCACCACGTGCACCATGGTGACGTGCGCGCTGGTGTGGATGGACTGGACCAGGTGGTCGGCGATGGTGCGCCGGATCGAATTCATGGGCAGGACCCGGCCCAGCGACTCCAGGTCCTGCGGCGTGAGGTCCGCCTTGCCGATTTCGGCCCGGACCGAGGCCGCGCCGATCGGCCGGCGGGAGAGATAATGCAGCAGGTCGCTTTTGGTGACGCGGCTGCCGCGGCCGGTGCCGGGGATGGAGTCCAATTCCTGCATGGAGAGGTCGTTCATCATGGCCAGGCGCATGACGTAGGGCGAGAAACGGTCGCGGTTGATTTCCGGCAGCTCGATGCTGGGTAACAGGCGGGCGGCCCGGGGTGGATCGGCCACGACGGGCGCCGCGACAGCGGGCGCGGCGGCGGCGGGCGGTGCGGGGATCGTGCCGACCTCGTCCGGCGCTTCCACTTCGAGCATACCGATGACCTCGCCGGTGGCCGCGCGCTCGCCGGCCTGCTTGAGGCAGGCGGCCAGCACACCGGCGGCGGGGCTTTCGATCTCCGCGTTGGTTTTGTCGGTCTCAATCTCCAGCAGGGCTTCGTCCGCCCGGATCCGGTCGCCCACGTTCTTCTTCCAGGCGATGACGGTGCCCTCGGCGACGCTCTGGCCCATCTGCGGCATGACAATCGGCACGCGTTTGATCATGGCGGCATCCTCAATAATCCAACAGTTCCAGCAGCGCGGCATGGATAGTGTCGGCGCCGGGCCGGTAGGCCCGTTCAAGTTCCGGCGCGAACGGCACGGGTACATCCGGCGCCGTCAGCCGCACCACCGGCGCGTCGAGCAGGTGAAAGGCGCGCTCGGCCACGAGCGCTGCCAGCTCCGCACCAAAGCCGCCGGTGCGCCAGCCTTCATGGACGATCAGCACGCGGTTGGTCGCGGCGACCGCCGCCAGGACGGCGTCCGCGTCGAGGGGTTTGAGGGTGCGCAGGTCGAGCACCATCACGGTGCCGGCGCCCTCCTGCTCCACCTGCTCCGCCGCGCGCAGCGCCTCGTGCACCATGGCGCCGTAGGTCAGCACGACGGCGTCGCTCCCCGGCCGGCAGACCTGGGCCACGCCCAGCGGGATGGGTTCCCAGTCAGCCGGCAGCCACTCTTTAACGTGGCGGTAAAGATACTTGTTCTCCAGGAAGATCACCGGATTTGGATCCAGGGCGGCGGACACCAGCAACGCGCGGGCATCCGCGGGAAACGCCGGATAAACCACCTTCACGCCGGGCATGTGGCAGAAGAACGCCTCCAGCTCCTCCGAGTGAAAGGGTCCGCCGCAGATGCCGCCGCCGCAGGGCGCGCGCACGGTCATGGGCACAGCCACCCCGGTGCGGTAATGCATCGTGCCGGCGTTGTTCAGCAGTTGATGCACCGCCGTCATGCCGAAATCCACGAACTGCAGTTCCACGATCGGCCGCAGCCCCTGCGTCGCCATGCCGATGGCCGCACCGAAGATGGCGGACTCGCAGATGGGCGTGTCGAAGACGCGCGCCTCGCCGAACTCCTGCTGCAAGCCGAGCGTCGCCTTGAAGGCGCCGCCGAACGCGCCGATATCCTCGCCGAAGAGCACGACCTCCGGCCGCTCGCGCAACAGGCGACGCAGGCCTTGGTTGATGGCTTCCACCAGCGTCGTTTCAGCCAGCGGCATACACACCCTCCGTCAAGGTCGCCGGATCCGGCGGCGGTTCGGCCAGCGCCTGCTGGCACGCCGCGTCCACTTCCGCCTGGCAGACCTGCTCCAGGCGGGCGACCTCCGCCGCCGTCAGCGCGCCGTCGGCGATCAGCCGCGCGCGGGCCAGATCCAGCGGATCCCGCGCGGTAAATCGCTCCAGCAGGTCGCGCGGCACGTAGGAAAAATCGTCATGCGCGCCGTGGCCACGCATACGCATGGTGTCGCAGACCAGCAGGACAGGCCGCGGCCGCACCCGCAACTGGTCCACCAGCCCGCGGACCAGCCGGTAAAGGTCCACCGCCTCATTGCCGTCCGCGGCCAAGCCCTCGATGCCGTAGCCCACCGCGCGATCGGCGAGGTTCCGGCAGCGGAACTGCCGCGTGATCGGCGTTGAATAGGCAAACTGGTTGTTTTCGATCACGAAGATCACCGGCACGTCGAAGACCGCCGCGAAATTCACCGCCTCGTGAAAATCGCCCGTGCTGGTCGCGCCGTCGCCCAAGTAGGCAAAGCCCACCGCCGGCCGCCCCTGCCGCCGGCGCGCCATGACCGCGCCCGTGACCACCGGCAGCATCGCGCCGAGGTGGGAAATCATGGGATACACCCCGCGCGCCAGGCAGCCGTAATGCACGTTCCCATCGCGCCCCTTCATCGGCCCCGTGACGCGGCCGAGGCAATGGCGGAAAATGTCCAGCACCGGTTCGCCGCGGCCGATGTGCACCGACATGTCGCGGATCAGCGGCGCATACAGATCGTCCGGCCCGCCGGCCGCCGCCGTCGCCGCGCCAATCGCCTCCTGGCCGCGGCTGATGTACACCCCGCCCGAAATCCGGCCCTGGTGATACAGCCGCACCAGCCGCTCCTCGGTCAACTGCGTCAACAGCATGCACTTCAACAGGGCGCTGCCGGGGGGCGCCGCCTGAGCAGGCCGGCCCCGGGCCGCAGCCGGCGGGGTCGCTTTCGTCTGCTTACGGGACATGATGTGAAAAGTTTATACGCCAGTCGGCGTGGCTTGGCAATCCTCCCTTGCAGCCCGTAGACTCGTCCGCAAGGTCCCTTGCTTACGTGGTTGACGCCAGGCAAGATGTGCAGGCGGCTGCCACCGCCTTGACTGTGATTCCGCTTTGCACTTGCCACTTTGCACTTTCTGCCTGGCCCGGCCGCGGATTGACAGACCGGTCGGGAAGTGCTTTATTCCCGCCACGCAGCCTAAATCAACCTGCCTTCCTGCGGGTTGATGCGGAGGATCCGAACGCCACGGCGTGGGCCGGGGCCGGGGCGTACGGCGATGGGTAACCATCTGCCACGGTCACTTCCAGGACCGAGCCCGTCAGCTAACTCCGTCGGCACCATGGAAGGGCGATCCGCTTGCTCCCGCCGGCGCGGGAGGGCTCCTGATCACCCGTTCGATCGTGCGGAGGCCGTGCGGCAGGCAGGAGTTGGTTATGACGCTCGTCGAGAAGTCGAAAAGGTTGCTCTTCGGCCAGCCGCGGGACATCAAAGACCCGCAGTTGTTTCACAAGCTTTCGCTGATCGCGTTCCTCGCGTGGGTCGGCTTGGGCGCGGACGGCTTGAGTTCGTCGTCGTACGGTCCCGACGAAGCGTTTCGCGCGCTGGGCGGGCATACCTACCTGGCCGTCTTTCTGGCGCTGGCGACCGCGCTGACGGTCTTCATCATCTCCTATGCCTACAGCCGGATCATCGAGCATTTCCCCTCGGGCGGCGGAGGCTACGTGGTGGCGACGAAGCTGCTCGGCCCCAGCGTGGGCGTGGTGTCGGGGTGCGCGCTGCTGGTGGACTACGTGTTGACGATCAGCACCTCGATCGCCTCGGCGGCGGATCAGATCTTCAGTTTCCTGCCGGCGCCGTGGGGCGCCTGGCAGGTCAAGGTGGCCGTTGAGGTGGCGGTGATTGTGGTGTTGCTGGTGATGAACATCCGCGGGGTGAAGGAATCGGTTAGTGTCCTGATGCCGATCTTTATGGTGTTCGTGATTACGCATGTGGTCGTCCTGGCGGCGAGCATCGGGATGCACCTGCACCAGGTGCCGGACGTGGCGCGTCAGGTGACGACGGGCCTGAAGCAAGATCTATCGACGATGGGGTTCTGGGCGCTCTTCCTGCTGTTCGCCAGAGCCTACTCGCGCGGGGCCGGCACCTACACGGGCATCGAGGCGGTCTCCAACGGCGTGCAAGTCATGCGCGAGCCCCGGGTGGCCACGGCCAAACGGACCATGGTGTACCTGGCGACATCGCTGGCGGTGACGGCCGGCGGCATTTTGCTCTGCTACCTGTTATTGGGTGTGCATGCCGAGGCGGGCAAGACGATGAACGCTGTGATGGTGGAGCGGCTCGGTTTCGGCGTGTGGTTTGTCGTGTTGACCCTGGTGGCCGAAGCGGCGCTGTTGATTGTGGGCGCGCAAACCGGCTTTATCGACGGGCCGCGCGTGATGGCCAACATGGCGCTGGATTCCTGGTTTCCGCGGCGGTTCGACTCGCTGTCGGAACGCCTGACGATGCATTACGGCGTCGTGCTGATGGCCGTCGCGTCCATCGCCACGTTGATTTACACCAAGGGCAACATCACGGCGCTGGTGACCATGTACTCGATCAACGTCTTCGTCACGTTTTCGCTCAGCCAAACGGGCATGTGCAAGTTCTGGATCACGGATCGGAAGAAACATCTTCAATGGAAGCGCGCCTTGAGCATCCACGTCGTCGGCTTGGTGCTCTGTCTGTCCATCCTCACGCTGGTCCTCGCGGAAAAATTCACCGAGGGCGGCTGGATGACGGTCGTGGTGACCTCGGGCTTGATCGCGCTGTGCTGGGCGATCCGGAGTCATTACCGCAAGGTCGCCAAGAAGCTGGTCAAGCTGACCCAAACGCTGAGCGATCTGCCGACCGCTGCGCCCGCCGCCGCGGCGGTCGCGCTCGATCCGCGCCAGCCGACCGCCGTGCTGCTGGTTGGCAGTTACGGCGGCCTCGGCATCCATTCCCTGCTGACCATTTTCCGCCAATTCCCGGGTTTTTACAAACAGGCGGTGTTTGTGTCCGTGGCCGTGGTGGATTCCGGCGCCTTCAAGGGCGCCGAGGAGCTGGAGCACCTCAAGGCCGAGACGCAGCAGGCGCTCGACAAGTACGTCGCGCTGGCCCGCGGCTTCGGCCTGGCCGCCACCAGTTTCATGGCGACGGGCACCGACCCGCTCGCGGAAATCGAGGCCCTGTGCCTGCAGATCGGCGGGCAATTCCCCCGCGCGACGTATTTCGCCGGCAAGCTGATCTTCCGCAAGGACACTTGGTACCAGCGGCTGCTACACAACGAAACCGCCACCGCGATCCAGCGCCGCCTGCAGTGGGAGGGCTTGCCGACGGTGGTCCTGCCCGTCCGCGTCCGGGAATAGCCCGCCCGCGCCGGGTTGTAGGTCAGACCGATTCTTCCCCGGAGCGGAATGTGTAAACATTCCGGTAGCGCCCGGAACCGCTACTGCTCCGTCGCCTCTTCCGTGTAAATCCGTCCTGCCTCATAGGCGGGATCCGTGGCAAAACTTCTGCCTTTTTGTCCGCATCCGTAATCCGTCCATGGTTAAAAAACCAGGAGAAGAAATTCCCACGCCAAGACGCCAAGTCGCGAAGTCGTGGTACAGGGGGCAGTTCTGCGAATAGCAATAAGCATTTTCCGCGTGCGCGGGACGTGCTTATGGAACAGCGTGTGGCGTAGTGTCGGCGGCTACCGGCCGACAACGGCAAGGGCACCTGAAGACCAGCTCAGGCTGTGACGCGGTGGACGCGGGCGGCGGTATCGCGCTGCACGGTGCGGGCGTAACGGAACGACGGCAAGCCGAACAGCATCGCATAGTAGTAGTGACCGGGCTGCAACCCCACGGACGCCTTGAGGTCCGGCAGTAGTTCCAGCGTCATTTTAGCCATGCCGCACCAGACCGCGCCGAGGCCGGCGCTCTGGGCCAGAAGATCAAAGCAGGCCAGGGCCAGGTTGACATCCTCCGCCGGGCAGACGGCTTCCGGGGCGGCGGAGACGACCAGCAGGTGCGGAGCGCCGCGAAAGATCAGGTCCACCCCCTGATCGAACCAGGCCGGCACCGCCTGCAGCAGATAGGCAAACTGCGCCGGCACGCGCCCGGCCTTGTCCGCCGCGACCAGCCCGTTCAGGGCCTTGAGGCGGAACTGCTGCATGACGGCCTTGTCGTCAATCACGAAGAACGTCAGCGCCCTGCGATTAATAGCGCTGGGGACATTGGCGAGCGCTGCCAGCAACCGTTCCAGCAGGGCGGGGTCCACATTCTCATCGCGGTAGCGCCGTACGCTCCGCCGGCCGCGCACGAGGGTGATCATCTGCTCCAGGTCCGGAAAGGCGCCGGTCGTCAACGGCAGGCTGCCGGCTGGATCGCGTCCGAAGATGGATACTGCGGCCGGGGGACAAACCGCCAGGCAGTGCTGGCACTGGATGCACCGGGCTTCGTTCTCCGGCCGGATGAACGGCATGGCCGTGCCCGTCAACTCGATGATCCGCGACGGACAATCAAACACACACTGGCCGCACCGGGTGCACTTGGCCTCATCAACGCTAAACTGCAGCATGGCGGTTCCTCCGTGCCCTTACCGGTTCACCGCCCGCAGGGCTTGTTGCGGATAGCGCTCCCCGGCGGTGGCGCGTGGCGCAAAAACCTTCTCCAGCCTCGCCAGGTCGGCCTGACTCAGTTGGAGAGCCAGTGCCTTGACATTCTGTTCAAGATACGGGCGGCGTTTCGTGCCGGGAATCGGCACAATGTCCGTCCCCTGCGCCAGCACCCACGCCAGCGCCACCTGACTCGCGGTGCCTTGTTTTTCCCGCGCGATGGCTTCCACTTCCCGGACCAGGGATAAATTCTTCTGGAAATTATCGCCTTGAAACCGCGGGTGGTAGCGCCGGTAATCGTCGGCCGGCAGATCCTCGTACGTCCGGAAGCGTCCCGTCAGGAAGCCCCGGCCCAGCGGACTGTAGGCGACAAAGCCTATGCCCAATTCGCGACAGGTATCCAGGATTTCGCCTTCGGGGTCGCGCGTCCACAGCGAATACTCCGTCTGCAGGGCCGTGATGGGGTGCACCCGGTGCGCGCGGCGGAGGGTGGCCGGAGCGGCCTCCGATAAGCCGAGGTAACGGACCTTGCCCGCTTTTACGAGCGCGGCCATGGCGCCCACGGTGTCCTCGATCGGCGTGGCCGGATCCACGCGATGCTGGTAGTAGAGATCAATCGCCTCGACCTGCAGGCGGCGCAGACTGGCCTCGCAGCACGCCGTCACGTAAGCCGGCGTGCCGTTGACGCCCAGAAATGCGCCGTCGGCGCCACGCACGTTGCCAAACTTTGTAGCGAGTACGACGCGGTCCCGTTTGCCGGCCAACGCCCGGCCGACCAGTTCTTCGTTGCGGCCCAGACCATACATGTCGGCGGTATCCAGAAAGTCGATGCCGAGGTCCAGCGCGCGGTGCAGGGTGGCGATGGATTCGGCGTCATCGCGTCCACTGTAGAACTCGGACATACCCATGCAGCCCAACCCAAGGGCCGAAACTTTCAAGCCCGTTCTACCCAATGATCGCTGTTGCATGACGGGTGCCCTCCATGGTCGCATGGCGCGCAAACTGCCATAAAAAAGCAGCGGGCACAAAGAAAAAGTGCGCGTGGCAGAGCGCCGGCAATCCTGTTATCCTGCCCCGGCTTGTTGCATGAATCCGAAGGCGCTGCCCATCTACGAAATCGAGTCCGCGCTGATCGCGCAGTTGCGCGTCCAGCCCCGCGCCATCGTCACCGCGCCCACCGGCTCGGGCAAGTCCACGCAGGTGCCGCAGATGCTGCTCGACCGCGGACTGCTCGGCGCGGGGCGCGTCGTCATCCTCCAGCCGCGCCGTATCGCCGCGCGCCTGCTGGCGGCGCGCGTCGCCCACGAGCGCGGCGGGCCGCTGGGCGGCGAGGTCGGCTACCAGGTCCGCTTCGAGGACGTGGCCGGCGCCGCCACGCGCATCAAATTCGTCACCGAGGGCATCCTGCTCCGCCAGATGCTGTCCAACCCGACGCTCACCGGCGTCAGCGCGGTGCTCTTCGACGAATTCCACGAGCGGCACCTCTACGGCGACATCACGCTGGCCCGCGCGTTGCAGTTGCAGCGCGCCGCGCGGCCGGACCTGCTCATCCTCGTAATGAGCGCGACGCTCGACGTCGCCGCGCTGGAGCGTTATCTCGCGCCCTGCGCGCTGCTGGCGGCGACCGGCCGCATGTTTCCGGTCCAGGTGGAGTACCTCGACGAACCCGTAGACTTCGAGCACGAGCCGGCCTGGGACGTGGCCGCACGCGAGTGGGAGCGCGCCGTGCGCGCCGGCGCGGAAGGCGACGCGCTCGTCTTCATGCCCGGCGCCTACGAAATCGCCCGCACCGTCCAGACGCTGCAGGCCGCGCCGCTGGCGCGCGGCTGCGTGATCCTCCCGCTGCACGGCGAGCTGCCGCCCGCGGAGCAGGACGCCGCCGTGGCGGACTATGACCGGCGCAAGGTGATCGTGGCGACGAATGTCGCGGAGACGTCGCTGACCATCCCCGGCGTGCGCCTGGTGATTGATTCCGGGCTGGCGCGCATCCCGCGCTTTGATCCGCACCGCGGCATCAATACGCTGCTCATCGAGAAGATCAGCCGCGCCGCGTCCGACCAGCGCGCCGGCCGCGCGGGCCGCACCGCGCCCGGCCGCTGCCTCCGCCTCTGGACCGCGCGCGAGCACCAGCAGCGCCCGCCGCAGGAGCTGCCGGAAATCCGCCGGCTCGACCTCGCCGAGGTCATCCTGACCCTCAAGGCCGCCGGCATCACCGACATCGCCGGTTTCCCCTGGCTGGAAAACCCCGATCCCCGGAGCGTCCAGCGTGCGGAAACGCTGCTGCGCGACCTCGGCGCGCTGGACGAGCACACCGGCGCGATCACCGCCACCGGCCGGCGCATGCTGTCGTTCCCGGTGCATCCGCGCTACGCCCGCATGCTGCTTGCCGCGCAGGCGCACGGCTGCGTCCGCGCCGCGTGCCTCGCCGCCGCGCTGACGCAGGGCCGCGGCCTGCTGGTCCGCCGCGCCGGCCGGGACGCGCAAGGCGACCGCGAGGACTTCCTCGGCGAGGAAACCACCTCCGACTTCTTCATCCTCATGCGCGCCTGGAACTACGCCGACCGCAACGACTACAGCCTGGACAAGTGCCGGCGGCTGGGCATCCACGCGCAGGCCGCGCGCCAGGTCCGCCCGCTGTTCGACTTCTTCCAGCGCATCGCCCGCGAGCAGGGTCTGACGCTGGAGGAGCGCGCCGCGCCCGACGAAGCGCTACGCCGCTGCCTGCTCGTCGGCTTCTGCGACCAGCTCGCGGTGCGGCTCGACGGCGGCACGCTGCGCTGCCAACTGGTCCACGGCCGCCGCGGCCAGCTCGCCCACGAAAGCGTCGTCCGCAACAGCCCGCTGGTTGTCGCCGCCGAGGTGCACGAAATCGAGGGCCGCGGCGGCGAGCTGAACGTCCTGCTGAGCACCGTCACCGCCGTCGAGGAAGACTGGCTGCGCGAACTCTTCCCGGAGGATTTTCAGGAGCGCGCCGTCGCGGTCTACGACCGCGAGGACCAACGCGTCGTCGCGGAGAAACAGCGGCTCTTCCGCGACCTGCCGCTGGCGGTCACGCGCGGCGGCCAGCCCGAGGCCGCCGCCGCGGCGGCGCTGCTGGCCGGGGAAGTCCTCGCCGGCCGGCTCAAGCTCGAGCACTGGGACGACGCCGTCGAGCAATGGATCCTGCGCGTCAACTTCCTCGTCACGTTCCGCCCCGACCTCGCGCTGCCGGAGATCGGCGACGCCGACCGCCGCACGCTGGTCGAGCACATCTGCCTGGGCGCTTTCTCGCAGAAGGACCTGCGCGCCCAGCCGGTCGCCCCCGCCGTCAAGTCGTGGCTCACCCCCGCGCAGCAGGCGCTGGTGGAGAAACTCGCGCCCGACCGCCTCGTGCTGCCGACCGGCCACCGCGCCCGCGTGACCTACAGCCTCGACGGCCCGCCGACGCTGGCCGCGAAGATCCAGGACCTCTACGACGTCAAAGGCGCGCTGACCGTCGCCGGCGGCCGCGTGCCGCTCGTGCTCCAGATCCTCGCGCCGAACTCCCGGCCGGTGCAGGTGACGCAGGACCTGCCCGGCTTCTGGCGCGACCACTACCCGCGCGTGAAGCAGGAACTGCAGCGGACATATCCGAAGCACACGTGGCGCTAGGTCGCCGATTTCACGGATTAAGACGGAAAAGTCAGAGCTTTAAACGCAAAGGCGGAAAGGCCGGCGCAAGACGCAAAGACGATCAAGCGTCCACCGCCAAGGCACAGGTACCTCACAATAGACTATCCGGCCGGATAGTTTATTGTTAGGTCAACAAAATGATCACACGGGATATTTCCCGGGCTGCGCTGAATTTTAATCTGTTCTAATCCTTGATGTTACAGCCAGCACCTCTAGCGCTGGCAGGGTAAAACCATCATGGGCGCGCTCAGGTGACCCTCACAATAGACTATCCGGCCGGATAGTCTATTGTGAGGGTCACGAATCGCGTGACAGGGGACCTCGGGCGCATGTGTTCATAGCGCCTTTCATACATGATCATGCTAGACCGCCTGCTTCCAAGCCCCAAGGGTTATCATATCGGCGACGTGGCGGTTCAACAGTCCGGCCGGATGAATTTAGAACTCGGGAAAAGCAGACGGCGGCCACCAGAATCTGTTGGCAGCACCCGCGAGGCGGCGGTATATTGAAAACATGAAGACGCCGTGGTCAGCACGTGTGGTAACAAATCCGGCGGTGATGGCAGGCAAGCCCGTCATCAGAAACACCCGGATCCCTGTGGACTTGATCGTCCGCATGGTCGCGCAGGGCCTTTCGGAAGATGATGTGCTGGCGGACTATCCGCGGCTGAAGCGCGCCGACATCCGCGCGGCGCTGAACTATGCCGCCGCCGTTGTGGCCAACGAAGACGTCTTCCCCGTCGCCGTCCACGCGTGAGGCCGCATGTCCTCGTCGCTGCTTTTTCTCTTCTGGAGCGCGTTCGTCATCGGGCTGTCCGGCGCGATGGCCCCGGGGCCGGTGCTGACCGCGACGATCAGCGAGGTCCTCAAGCGCGGGTTCCGCGCGGGGCCGCTGATCGTGCTGGGCCACGCCTTGCTGGAGCTGGCGCTGCTGGGCGCGGTGATCGCCGGCCTCGGCGCCTGGATCCAACGCCCCGCGGTGCTCGGCACGCTGGGCCTGGGCGGCGGACTGCTGCTCGCGGCGCTGGGCGGGCACATGATGGCCACGGCGACCAAGACGGCCCAAGAGGCGCTCAACACCCGGGCCGATGCCCGCACGGCGGTGCGCGGGCCGATCCTGACGGGCATCCTGACGTCGCTATCCACGCCGCTGTGGGCGCTGTGGTGGGCGACCATCGGACTCAATTATGCAGCCCTGGCTTTGAAACAGGGTTGGCCTGGGCTCGCGGCGTTTTACACGGGCCACATTCTCTCCGATCTGGCCTGGTACAGCTTCGTGGCGCTGGCGGTGGCGTCGGGGCGGCGGATTTGTCCGCCGCGCATGTATCGGATGCTGTTTCTGCTGTGCGGCCTGGCCCTGGTCGGCCTGGGCGTATATTTCATCGTCACCGGCTGGGTCCGCCTGCGCTAATGCCGCACCCGGACATCTTCCTGTACCCGCGGAGAAACTGGGCCTGCCGCCGGCAGACTGTTTGGTGGCGGAGAACGGAAGGCCGTATTTTAGCCACGGATCAACACGGATTGACACAGATGAAGAGGGTTGAAAATTGTGAAGAAGAGGCAAGCACCACTGGTAACCTGCTGCCGTCAGTCCCCACTTCGGACGGCCGCCTGGTCCTTGGGCGACGCTTCGGCCTGGAGCGCTTTCTCGACCGCGGCCACCAGTTCCTTGTCGTCCGGCGCGGTGCGCGAGCCGAAGCGCGCCAGGATTTTTCCGTCACGGCCGACGAGGAATTTGTTGAAGTTCCAGGTGATCGCGCCGGCGAAGTCCGGGTTGGTTTCTTTCGAGGTCAGAAACCGGTAAAGCGGATGCTGGTCGGCGCCCTTGACCGAGAGCTTGGCCAACAGGGGGAAGGTGACGTTGTACTTGGTCGTGCAGAACGTCTTGATCTCCGCGTCCGTGCCCGGTTCCTGGCCCAGGAAGTTGTTCGCGGGAAAGCCGAGCACGACCAACCCGCGGGGCTGGTAGCGGGTATAGAGCTGCTGCAGGCCCGCGTACTGCGGCGTGAAGCCGCACCGGCTGGCGACGTTGACGAGCAGCAGCACCCGTCCTTGGAACGCGCCGAGGTTGACGGACCGGCCGTCGATATCCGGCAGGGTGCAATCATAGATGGTTTTCATGGGGACCTGCTCCTGAACGGATGGCGCGCCGTCGCACGGCACCGCGGCGAAGCCGATGAGCATCACCGCCAGCCACCGTCCGCTGCCGCGCTGCCGGGTGGTTGTCATCCTGAGCAACCATACGCCTGCGCGCCGGCGGCCGCAACCCGGCTCTTGCGGGTCCGGCGCTTGACACAGTAGGGCGGTCTGTTATCATGCGCCGGCTTTTTTGCGTCCCTTAACCCCAACAGGAACATCAGGAGGAGCGACATGGTCAAGCAGGCAAAACGGATGAAAAAACAGTACGTATTTTTCTACGGTTTCGGGAAGAAATACACGGAGGGCGATGCGTCCCTGAAAGCCGTCCTGGGCGGCAAGGGCGCCAATCTGGCCGAGATGGCCAACGCGAACCTGCCGGTGCCCCCCGGTTTCACCATTTCGACGGAGGCGTGCGCCTATTACAGCAAGCACAACAGCGAATACGCGCCGGGCATGCTGGACCAGGTCAAGGCCAAGCTCGGCCAGCTCGAGAAGATGATGGGCAAGAAGCTCGGCGCCGCCGTGAACCCGCTGCTCGTCAGCGTCCGCTCCGGCGCCGCCGTCTCCATGCCGGGCATGATGGACACGGTCCTCAACCTCGGCCTCAACGACAAGTCGGTGCTCGGCTTCATCCAGGAAACCGGCAACGAGCGCACGGGCTGGGACTGCTACCGCCGCTTCATTGACATGTTCGGCGACGTCGTGATGGGCCCCTCCAGCGGCCTCGAGCACGAGCATTTCGAGTGCGAGATGAGCGCGCTGAAGCAGAAGTACGGCGCGAAGCAGGACACCGACCTGACCGCCTCGCAGCTCAAGGAGCTGGTCGAAACGTACAAGCGCGTTTATCAGGAACACGTCAAGAAGCCGTTCCCGCAGGATCCGATGGAACAGCTCCGGCTCTCGATCAATGCCGTGTTCGGCTCGTGGAACAGCGAACGCGCGGAAAAGTACCGCCAGATCAACAAGATCACCGGCCTGCTCGGCACCGCCGTCAACATCTGTTCGATGGTGTTCGGCAACATGGGCCAGGACTCCGGCACGGGCGTGGCCTTCACGCGCGACGGCTCGACCGGCGCCTCCAAGCCGATGGGCGAGTACCTGATTGACGCGCAGGGCGAGGACGTCGTCGCCGGCATCCGCACGCCGAAGCACCTCGACGACATGGTCAACGAGGCCGATCCGCTGTGGAAGGCCGCGAGCGGGCAGTTGCACGACATCATGCGGAAGCTCGAGAAGCATTACCGGTATCCGCAGGACGTCGAGTTCACGATCGAGCGCGGCAAACTGTGGATGCTGCAGACGCGCAACGCCAAACGTACCGGCCTCGCGGGCGTCCGCTGGGCGGTCGAGATGGCGACGGGCAAGGACGTCTACACCGGCAAGGCGCAGGAGAAGGTGCTGACGCCGGAGCAGGCGCTGATGACCGTCAGCGGCGGCGACCTCGAACAGTTGCTCTTCCCGATCTTCAATTTGACCGAGGAGAAGAAGGCCCAGGCCATCACCAGCGGTCTGCCGGCGGGCCCGGGCGCGGGCGTCGGCAAGATCGTCTTCGATGCACATGAAGCCGAAGCGATCATCAAGGACAATCCGAAAGAGAAACTGATTCTCGTCCGCCACGAGACCAGCCCCGAGGATGTCGGCGGCATGTGGGCGGCGCAGGGCATCCTGACCACCACCGGCGGCATGACGAGCCACGCGGCCGTCGTCGCGCGCGGCTGGGGCAAGTGCTGCATCACCGGCGCCAGCACGCTGCAGATCGATTACCAAAGCAAGACCATCACCTGCGGCAGCACGGTGCTGAAGGATGGCGACTGGATCAGTCTCAACGGTTCGACCGGCTCCGTCTACCTCGGCCAGATTCCGACGGCGGCCAGCCCGGTGGTCTCCGGCGTCGTCCATGGCGACAAGGACGCGCTCAAGCACCCGATCTACAAGCTCTACAAGCAGATCTCCGACTGGTCGGACAAGTATCGCAAGATGAAAGTCCGCACCAACGCCGACCTCCCGAAGGACGCGCAGGCCGCGCGCAACTTCGGCGCGGAAGGCATCGGCCTGTGCCGCACGGAGCATATGTTCTTCGAGGGCGACCGCATCTGGTCCGTCCGCGAGTTCATCCTGGCCAACGACCTGCCGGGCCGCGAGAAGGCGCTCACCAAGCTCCTGCCGCTGCAGCGCGGCGACTTCGAGGGCATCTTCACGGCGATGCACGGCCTGCCGGTCACCATCCGCCTGATCGACCCGCCGCTGCACGAGTTCGTGCCGCACGACGGCCCCGCGCAGGCGGAGATGGCCCAGCGCCTCGGCGTCAGCGTCGAGATCGTGGCCCAGCGCGTCAAGCAGCTCCACGAAATGAACCCGATGCTCGGCCATCGCGGCTGCCGCCTTTCGATCACCTACCCGGAGCTGTGCGTCATGCAGACCCAGGCGATCATCGAAGCCGCCTGCAACGTCGAGAAACGGAGGGTCAAGGTCTTCCCGGAGATCATGGTCCCGCTCGTCGGCACCAAGGCCGAGGTGGACTTCTGCGCGCAGATCATCCGTAAAACCGCCGACCGGATCATCAAGGACCGCAAGTCCAGGGTGAAGTACCTGGTCGGCACGATGATCGAGATTCCGCGCGCGGCGCTCGTCGCCGGCCAGATCGCGGAGAGCGCCGAGTTCTTCAGCTTCGGCACCAACGACCTGACGCAGATGACCTTCGGCTTCAGCCGCGACGATATCGGCACATTCCTCCCGGCCTATCTGGCCGAGAAGATCCTGCCGACCGACCCGTTCCAGACCCTGGATCAGGGCGGCGTCGGCCAGCTCGTGCAACTCGCCGTGAAGAACGGCCGTGAGACCCGGCCGGAGCTCAAATGCGGCATCTGCGGCGAACACGGCGGCGATCCCGCCAGCGTCAAGTTCTGCTACAAGGTGGGCTTGAACTACGTCAGTTGTTCGCCGTACCGCGTGCCGATCGCGCGTCTGGCGGCCGCCCAGGCGGCGATTCAGCGGTAACACGAGCGCTCCGTTCCAGCCACTGCAGCGGCCGGGAGAAGCTTGCTTTTCCGGATTCGATCTGCAAAATGAGTAATGTTGTTTGGCCGGCCGGCCGGCCGGCACATCTCTGGATGCGTTGTCGCCATGCTGGAAAGCGAAGATCGCAGCATAAAGATTTACCTGCGCGAGATCGGGCAGACGCCCCTGCTGACGCCGCAGGAGGAGGTCCAGTTGGCCCGCCGTATCCGGCGCGGCGATCAACAGGCCCGCCAGCGGATGATCACGGCCAACCTCCGGCTGGTCGTCAAAATCGCCCATGATTATGCGCGCTACGGCCTGCCGCTGCTGGACCTGATTTCCGAGGGCAACATTGGCCTGATGAAGGCCGTGGACCGCTTCGACCCCAAAAAAGGCGGCAAGCTCAGCACCTACGCTGCCTGGTGGATCAAGCAGGCCATCCGGCGCGCGCTGGCCAATCAGAGCAAGACCATCCGCCTGCCCGCGCACCTCGTGGACAAGATCGCCCGCATGCGCAAGGTCGAGCACGGCCTCATGGAAAAACTGGGCCGCGAGCCTACCTCCGACGACATCGCCGAAGCCATGGGCCTGCCCCGGCACACCATCCAGCAGTGGCAGGTCATCGCCCTCCGACCCACTTCGCTGGATGCGCCCATCGGGGAAGAAGGCGGTGCCGAATATGGCGATATCATCGGCGACGAGAACGCCCGCAGCCCTTTTACGGAGATCAACGACGCCCAACTGCGCGCCGAGGTGGAACGCCTCATGGGCCGCCTCGATGCCCGCGCCCGTGACATTCTTAAATACCGTTTCGGGCTCCAGAACGTGGCGGAAGAAACGCTCGACGTGGTGGGCCGACGCTTCCACATCACCCGCGAACGCGTCCGCCAGATCCAGAACGCCGCCGTGGTCAAGCTGCATGACCTGCTGGAGCAGGACCTGCCGCCCGATGCCGTGCCGCGGCCGGCGGCCCCGGCCCCGATCAAACGAGGAGTAAAACATGCTGCTCGACGACCTCCGCAACGCCATTCGCGACGTACCCGACTTCCCCAAGCCCGGCATCCTGTTCAAAGACATCACGCCGGTGCTCGCCGATCCCCGGCTGCTGCGCGCCGCCGTTGATCTCCTGGCCGGCCGGCACGCCGGCGACCACATCGCCAAGGTGGCCGTCATCGAAGCCCGCGGCTTCACGCTGGGCGCCGGCGTGGCGCTCCAGCTCGGCGCCGGCCTGGCGCTGGTCCGCAAAAAGGGCAAACTGCCTTATCATACCGTGGAAGCCAGCTATGAGCTGGAATACGGCAGCGCTACGCTCCAACTGCACACTGACGCCGTCCAGCCGGGCGAGCGGGTGCTGCTCGTGGACGACCTGCTGGCCACCGGCGGCACCGCCGCCGCCACCGCCGGCCTGATCGAAAAGCTCGGCGGCCGGATCGTCGAAATCGAATTCCTCATCGAACTGGCCTTCCTCCACGGCCGCGACAAGCTGCAGGGCTATCCCGTCTTTGCCCCCATCGTCTTTTGATTTCTGGTTGGACCTCGGACAGGTCACCCCGGGCGGTCCGGCGCCATAACAAAAATCTATCCGGCCGGATAGATTTTTGTTATGGGCGCATGAAATACCTGCGCTGGAAATAAAGCGCCACGTTCACGAGCCCGATCATCACCGGCACTTCCACCAACGGCCCGATCACCGCCGCGAAGGCCGCGCCGTGGTTGATCCCAAACACGCCCACGGCCACCGCGATGGCCAGTTCGAAGTTGTTGCTGGCGGCCGTGAAGGACAGCGTCGCCGACTTGGCGTAGTTGGCGCCCGCCTTGGCGCTCATCCAGAAACTCACCAGGAACATCACCACGAAGTAGATCAGGAGCGGAATGGCAATCAGCACCACGTCGCCGGGCTTGGCGATGATCTTCTGGCCCTGCATGGAGAACATGACGATGATGGTGAACAGCAAGGCGATCAGCGTAAGCGGCGAAATCCTCGGGATGAACTTCGCGTGATACCAGGCCTTTCCCTTGGCCTGCACCAGGATGAGGCGGGTCAGCATTCCGGCGATGAACGGGATCCCCAAGTAGATGAACACGCTGGCCGCAATCTGTTTGATCGTCACATTCACCACGACACCCGGAATCCCAAGCAACGGCAGGAGTTTCGTCACAAACAGCCAGGCGTAAACGCTGTAGAAAAAGACCTGGAAGATGGAGTTGAACGCCACCAGCCCCGCGCAATACTCCGTATCCCCCTTCGCCAGGTCGTTCCAAACGATCACCATGGCAATGCACCGCGCCAGCCCGATCATGATCAATCCGATCATGAACTCCGGCTGCCCGCGCAGGAACACGATGGCCAGCGCCGTCATGAGGATGGGACCCACCACCCAGTTCTGCACGAGGCTCAACCCCAACACCTTCCAGTCCCGGAATACATCCCCCAGTTCCTCGTATTTCACCTTGGCCAAAGGCGGATACATCATCAGGATCAACCCGACGGCAATCGGAATGCTCGTTTGCGTGCCTTCCGGCCGCAGCGCGCCGATCCAGTCGCCGAAGGCCGGGGCCAGGTAGCCCAGCAACACGCCCACGCCCATCGCCAGGAAAATCCACAGCGTGAGAAACCGGTCCAGGAACGACAGTCTGCTCGCTATCCTATCCGTCATAACCTTATTTCTCCTTCAGTCCCCCGACTCGGCCTGCGTTTTCACCCGGCCGACTGACGGCAACGATTCCGGCAACGTCTCCACAAACCGCCGTATTTCATCCCGCACACGACGATAGTGCCGCAGCGCCTCTTCGGCCGTCTGCGCTCCCCCGGCAAGCTTGGGCGGGTCGTCGAACCCGACGTGGACGACCTTGGCCTTGCCGGGGAAAAGCGGGCAGTGCTCCTGGGCGTGGCCGCAAACGGTGATAACATAGTCGAAGTGAACCGGACCGAGTTCCTCGACCGTTTTGGATTTCTGCCTGCTGATGTCCACGCCGGCTTCGGCCATGACCTTGACCGCCTGCGGGTTCAACCCGTGGGTCTCGATGCCGGCGGAATACGCTTCGATCACATCGCCTTTCAACTTCCGCGCCCAACCTTCCGCCATCTGGCTGCGGCAGGAGTTGCCGGTGCACAGGAACAGGATTTTCATGGACTTTCTCCGCGCGCAGACAGGCCCCGGCCGGGTGCCGCTTCGGCTTCGCTGCAGCAACAAGCCTGCTTTTCTCCGCAACAGGCGGAAGTGCGGCCCAGCGCCGCATGGAGGATGCCGGTGGCGCAACCCACGCCGTTCTGCACATAAAGCGCGGCCGCCGGACAATTGCGGGCGCACGCGCCGCATTCCATACACGCGTCGCGATGGGCGATCCGCAATTGGTCGGCGTCCAGCACGAAGACGCCGTGCGGACAGACGTCCAGGCAGACGCCGCAACCGCTGCAGGCGTTTTGATCGAGCCGCAGGCTGACCACATTCCTCAGGTATTCCATACTCGTCTCCGTCAGCTAAAACGCACCAGCAACCACAGGGCCAGCCCCGCCGCGGCCAGTACGATCTGCAGCGGCAGCGCCCAGTGGATCTCCCGGCGCACGCCGGACGCCGAGGTGTAGGGTGTGGAACCGGTGAACGTCAGGCCCAAATACGAGCAGGCCGTCACACAGAGCAGCGCCACCGACAGCCCCTCGACCCAGCCATGGCCTCCGCACCACCACAGGGCCATCCCGGTCGCCAGGCCCATTTCCGCGCCTTTGAGCGCGAAGGCGCGTCCCGGCAGCCAGGGCAGCAGCGCCGGCGTCAGAACGGTTCCGGCAAAATAACTGCTCCCGATGGCGAGCGCCAGACCCGGCCAGAACACCGTCGCCAGGTGATAGCCGCGCCGGCTCAAGCCAACCGCCAGAAAGAACAACGCCGTGACGGCGAGCGCCGGCGCCATCTGTCGGACCAGTTCCACCGGCACAACCGCCAGCCGGTCCCGCAGCGTGAACTCCACCCGCCGCATCGCCGGCGTGGCGCGCCGGCCGGCGCGCAGAAAAGCCGGCAGATCGGTCGCGCGCACCGGGCCGTAGCTCACCTGGAAGCCGGTGCGGTGTTTGACTTCGTGGGCGGCGACGCCCGGCGCGCCCAGTTGCGGCAGGATGATGGTGGCGTGGCCGACCACCCGGGCCACGTCCGTGCTCGACATGCGGTTGACCAGTTCTTCCGTTCCGAAAGTGCCCTTGCCCGCCGCGCACCAGACGTTGATCCCCCGGGTATCCAGCACCAGGATCCAGGCATCCAGCCCGTCCAGCGCCCGCCGCAGGAGATCGAACGAAAACTTATAGTTGGCCGACGACACCAGCGGCGAAGCCTCGGTCGGACGGCCGACCGCATACAACCCGGGTGCCACCGTGTACTGCATCCGGTTGATGCGCCAGCGGGCTTTCATCGCACCCAGTCGCTCGCGCCAGGTCCAGTGCGTGGCCACACGGGGCACGGGTCCGGCCGGGGTCTTCACGCCGTCCAGCACCCAGGGCCGGTTGCCCGCCTCGGAGGCGATCAGCCCTGGTGGCTCGATCTTCATCCCGCAACACGCAGCAGTGCATTGGTTTCGAGTACTATTCATGATCGGCCTGCCGGATCAGGATTTCCGGCTGGATGACGACTTCGGATTTGAAGGATTGGTTGATGGTGGAATACTTCAAGGCCATCGCCAGGGCCCGCTGGACAATTTCCGGCGTGCTGCCCTTGACCACCAGCCGGGGACGGAGCACCACTTTCTTGAACCAGGAGGTCCGGTCCAGAAATTCCTCCACCTCCCCCTCGGCCTCGCAATGCAACGAAACCAGATTTAATTTGAAACGCTCGGCAGCCCAGACCACCATCATGAAGTAGCAGGTGTTGTCCGCCCAAAACTCATCCTGGGTGTAGCGGTAATCGGTCTTCACCCGAAAGATGAATTTGTCGTAGGTTGTTTCCAGAAACGCTTCCATTTCAAGCTCCTTATTCCGTGCCGCTTAGCGCGCCGTGTAAATCAGGTACAGGCCGCCCAATAGCACCAGCACTCCGCAAACCCTTTTCAAAATCACGGGGCCCCTGGATTGCTCGTTCCAATCCAGATAATGCCGGACGGCTCCCGTGAACGTGCCCGCCAGCACGATGACGGAACAATGGCCCACGCCGTAGGCCAGCAGCAGGGACGCTCCGTAGAGCGGGGCGGTGGTCGAAAGCTTGAACGTCACGGCCAGCATCGGCGCCATGTAGGCAAAAGTGCAGGGGCCAAGGGCGATGCCGAACACGAGTCCCAGGATGAACGCGGCCAGCATCCCCTTGCGCTGCAGGCCGGGTTGAGCGGCGTCCGGCAGGGGCAGGCGGATTACGCCGAGCAGATGGAGCCCGATCACGAAGAAAATGACCGCCACGGCGAAATTGCCCCAGCGCCCGATATCGCCGAGCATGCGGCCGGCCGCGGCGGTGATCCCGCCGATCGTTCCGATCGTAACCAGCATGCCCAAGGCAAACAGCAGCGCCAGGGTGAACGCCCGTCGGGTGGAAATCCGCCCCTGTCCATTGATGAAGCCGATAATCAACGGGATGCTCGCCAAATGACAGGGGCTCAGGAGGATGCTGAGCACGCCCCATACGCAGGCGGCGCCCAAGGCCATCGCTGGCGCGCCTTCCACGGCCTGTGTGAGCGTTGTGAAGATTCGTTCGATCATAGGCCCTTAGTCGCCGGGTCATGGTTTGATTTTGGCGAAGAGCATAGGCAGACGATGCTGATAGGCGGCCTTGATCGCGGGTTCGTCTTCGGCCATCGGTCTCACGGGAATCAGGTCCATCACTTCGGCGGGTGAAAGTCCGGACTCCAGCAACGTGCGGGTCGCGCCGCAGACCATGCGCTTGAGCCCGGACGCAACGTCGGCCTCGCTGAGGCCGAAGTTCATCGCGAGTTCTCGCAGGGTCTGCAACTGGAACCACAGGTAGGTCGGTCCCATGCCGGTGATAAGGGCAAAGGCTTCGAGTTTGGATTCGATAACTTCGGGCGATTCACCGAGCGGCGCGAGCAATGCGACGAGGCTGAGTTTGATGGAATCGTTCATGTCCGGCATGAAGGCCATCGGGTTGTAACCGGCGCCGATGATGGATGGCGCGTTCGGAATCATGCGCGCCAGCAGGCGGTGCCCGCCCAGACCTTCCGCAATTTTCGCCATCGTGATCTTGGGCGCGAGCGAAACGACCAGCGCGTCGGGTTGCATCGCACCGCGAAGTTCGGCCAGCACCGCAGCCATAGCCGGTGGATGCACCGCGAGGAAAACCACGGACTGGGCGGCGGCTTTGCGATTGTCACCGGTTGCGATTTCGGGATGCAGCGACTTCAGCGCTGTCAGTGTTCCTGTATTCGCGTCGCTGACGACAACATTTGCCAGGCTTCTTCCCGCGCGTTTCCAGCCGCACAACATGATCCGTGTCACACGGCCGCCGCCGACAAATCCAATGGTCGTCTCTTTCATGGTTGCTTCCTCTCCTGTTGAGTTGCCCCCGCGAGTTCCACGCCGAATTCCTTCCACTTCGCCAGGATGTCCTCCTTGGCGAAAAACCCCTCGTGACGGAACAATTCCTTTCCATCGGACGAATAAAAAATCTGCGTTGGAATCAGGTTGATCTGGTACGGCTTTGCCGCGTCGGGATTTTTCCAGACGTCAATGAACTCGACGACGAGTTTGTCTTTGTATGTTTTCTTCAAATCCTCAAGGATCGGCGCCATCATCTTGCACGGCACGCACTTGTCCGCGCCAAGGTCCACCAGGCGGGGGCGGGCTATGCCCGGCGTGGCCAGCGCGGGTGCTTCCGACAAGACGGCGCCGGCTGTGGGCGCCGTGGCCGGTTGCTGGTGTTGCTTGAAGACCACCACCGCCGCCACCGCTAGGAGCAGCACGGCAATGATGACGATATTCTTTGCGTTTTTCACGAAGACGTGTTCCGTCCTCTTCTGGAACCAACGATTGGCAAAATGGACCCCGACCAGGACAGCCGCCGCAGCCAGTAATGGAAGCAGATCCGCGCCGCGGTTGCCCGGGCTGCAGCACGTCGACGGGAGCAGGTCCAATCCATTGGTCATATTGCATGGCCTGTTTGTATTGGAATGGTTTGGAAGAATTGGTCAGCGCCTGGCATGGCACCGCCTCACTCCGCTTGCGTCAGCCGGCCTTTGCGCTGCGCTTCCGAGCGCAGCACGCCTAGGGTACAGTCCAGCGCCCGCAGGATGCAGGGGCACTCCAGGTGGTGGATGTTGCGCAATCCGGCGCGGCGCTCGGTGACAATGCCGGCGTTCTTGAGCTGGGCCAGGTGCCGTGAAATCACGGAAAAATCCACCGCGGAGAGAAACTTCAAATCCGTCACGCAGCAGTCGCCCCGGCTCAATTCATCCACCATCATCAGGCGTGTCGGGTTGGACAAGGCCTTCAGAATTTTCGCCCGGGCGATCGCATCCTCGTGTTTCATGCCGTCACTATATGTCTATTTGTGCAAATAGACAAGTATTGTTTCGGGCTTGCGCCGGGCCGGCGGTTCGGCGTTCACTAGCCGGCATGCGTACCTGGCGCACACACCCTGACCGCGGAGCTTCCCGTGGCCGCCGCTGATCCGCCCATGCTGGCGCCGCCGGCCGGGGACGCGGGCATGACCTTCAAGGAACTGCTGCAGCAGTCCGCGCGGGATTACGGCGCGAACGTGGCCCTGCGTTACAAGGCCGCTGGCGCCTGGCAGACGCGCACCTACCGGCAACTGCAGCAACGGGTCTGGTGCGCGGCGGAAGCGTTCGTCGCCCTGGGACTCCGGCCCGGCGACCGCCTGGCGCTGCTGCTGGAGAACCGGCCGGAGTGGCCGGAAATTTACCTGGCCGCCACCGGCGTGGGGCTCATGGTCGTGCCGGCGGACGACAAGCTGCAGACCCAGGAGGTGGCGCACATTCTCCGCGACTCGGGCGCCCGGACGCTGGTCACCACGGCGGCGCGCCGGGAGCTGCTGCCCGGCAGGCCGGACGAGCTGCCCGCCCTGGAAACCATCGTGGTGCTCGACAGTCCCGGCGGAACGCCCGGCGCCACCCACGGCATCCGCACGCTGGCTTACGAGACGGCGTTGCAACAGGCGGCAGCCGCCGCCCACGGCAGCTGCCGCGCCTACGACCGGTTCCAACCGGCCCCGGCGGACCTCGCCGCGCTGATCTACACCTCCGGCACCACCGGCCGGCCGAAGGGCGCGATGCTCTCCCACCGTAATTTCATCAGCAATGTCAAGGGCATGCTGGCCATGTTCGACGTGCGCCCGGACGATAATTTCCTGCTGGTGCTGCCGCTGCACCATGCGTTTGCCTTTAATACGAATCTGATCCTTCCCCTGGCGCGGGGCGCCGCCATCACCTTCGTCGAAAACCTCAAAACGGTCGGCGACGATATGCGCGCCACCGCCCCGACGGTCCTGATCGCCGTGCCGCTGCTGCTGGAAAAAATGTACCAGCGCATCCTGAACGGCCTGCGCGAACATCCGGCCGGCCGGCTGCTCCTGGCCCTCGGCCTCCTGCGGCCGCTGCGGCGCCGCATCCGCGCCCGGTTCGGCGGCCGGCTGCGCCTGCTGGTCTCCGGCGGCGCGCCGTGCGATGCCGCCCTGCTCCGCGGTTTCATGCGGCTGGGCCTCGACATCCTCGAGGGTTATGGTCTGACCGAGACCGCGCCCGTGCTGACGCTCAATCCGATGGGCCGATCCAAACCCGGCTCGGTCGGCCCGCCGCTGCCGGGCGTGGAGGTGAAGATCATGGAGCCCGACGCCGACGGCGTCGGCGAGATTGTCGCGCGCGGGCCGAACGTCATGCGCGGCTACTATAACAACCCGGCCGCCACCGCCGCCGTGTTCCGCGATGACTGGTTCCTCACCGGCGACCTCGGCTATCTGGATGCCGAGGGCTATGCCCACATCACCGGCCGCAAGAAAAACCTGATCGTCAATCGCGAGGGTAAGAATATCAATCCGGAGGAAGTCGAGGCGCAGGTGCTGAAAAGCCCCTTCATCCGCGAAGCGCTGGCGCTGGGTTATCGCGACCCGGATGAACGCGTCGGCGAGCACATCGGCTTGCTGGTCGTGCCCGACGCCGAAGCCCTGCAACAGCACGCCGCCCGGGAGAATCGGAGCCTCTCGGCCGCCGACGTCGAGCACCTGATTCGCCGGGAAGTGCACCAGTTCGTGAGCGGCATCGCGGCCTACAAACGTCCGCGCCGCATCGTGCTCCGGCAGGAAGAATTCGAGAAAACATCCACCGGCAAGGTCAAACGCTATCTGTACACCACCCTGCCGGCAGCGTGATTTGCATGAAGACTTTTTAACTACGAAAAACGCGAAATGACGCGAAAGCTGCCCGGAGAATTCTGCAAGATGGGGGAGCGCGGGCTTCCAGCCCGCTCTGTAGTATGCGCCGCGCTTCACTGCAGGGCCCGCTCAACGAGGCATCCTGCCTCGTTGCCTTGAAGATGTGTTGCTTAGAAGAGTGGCACTGCTGCGACAAACCCAAATGTCTTCACTACAGGTGAAGCAGTGTTGTGATCATAGGGCCTCCACCCGCCGTCTGCGGCGGGGCGAAACGTGTTGCGGATTGGGTTGCCCTCCGTAGGAGGACCCAAACGGGAGCACGTTAGCTTGGGTTGGCTGCCAGGCGGAACCGGTGCCGCTGGACTTAGCGTCCGCGGCACCGGTGATCCTCTCCGGGAGAGGACAGACAGCCCAAGATCACGCGCGATCCGTTTGGCCCAATCCGCAACACTCTTCTCGAAATCAGCCGCCTGATCATCCCAGCCGGTCGCCGACGCGCAGGCGGGCGCCATTCACGAACGCGGCCGCCGGCATGGGCCGCCGGCCTTCCGGCTGCACCTCCCGCAGTAGCAGCGCTCCGGCACCGGTGGCAATGACCAAGCCCTGCTCGTCGGTTGCCAGTACGGCGCCCGGTGCGCCCGCGTCGGCGGCCGGGGCGGCCCGCAACACCTTGACGTATTTGCCGGAGCCACGCGGGTATTCAAAGAAGCTGCCGGGCCAGGGGAAGAAACCGCGGATGCGGTTATGCAGGGTCGCCGCCGGCAGCGACCAGTCCAGGCGGCCATCGCTTTTCTTCAACATGGGCGCGCGCGTCGCCAGCCGTTCATCCTGCGGCGTGCGCCGCACCGTGCCGGTGCGCAGATCTTCGATCACCCGCAGCACCAGCTCGGCCCCCAGCCAGGACAACTTGTGCGTCAGCGCCGCGGCGTTATCCGCGGGCCCGATCGGCAGCCGCTCGCTCGCCAGGATGTCGCCGGCGTCCATCCGTTCCACCAGGGCGATGATGGAGACGCCGGTTTCCTGTTCGCCGTTGGCCAGCGCCCACTGGACCGGCGCGGCGCCGCGGTATTTCGGCAGCAGCGAGGGATGGATGTTGATTACTCCGTGCGGTGGCAGATCGAGCAGGGTGCGTGGCAGAAATTGGCCGTAGGCCGCCACCACGATCAGATCCGGCTGCAGGGCGCGCAACTGGGCGACGACCGCCGGGTCGCCGATTTTCTCCGGCGTCAGCACCAGCACGGGCCGTCCGGCCAGTTCCTGCTTGACCGGGCAGGCCGCCAGCCGGAGCGAGCGGCCCTGGGGCCGATCCGGCTGCGTGACCACGGCGACCACTTCGTCGCGTTCCTCTTTGAACAGCGCCGCCAGCGCCGGACAGCCCAGCTCGCCCGCTCCCATGAAAACGATCCGCATGGTCCACTTCCTCCCGCTGGCCTCGCGCACGCAAGTCGCCCGGCCTGCCGCGCGAGCCTTGCGACTCCCACGGCTCTGGCGCTCCCATTTTGCGATTCTTGAGACCACAAGAGAATACAATAGCCATCAGGAGCGAGCCATGAGAAAACGCATTGGATACCTGATCCGCCAGAGCAAGGTTTTCCATGCTGTCTGGATTCTCGCTGGTAAAAGGCTCATGATTTAGCATCAATAATTATATTGTAGCATCCGTTCTGTATGCTATATTGTACCCATGCTATTCAAGAACGTAGAGGAAATCGACGGGGTCCTGCAGCGACTGGGGAAGCGACTGCTGTACGAGTACGCCGAACCGATGTCCCTGCTCGTCTGCGGCGGCAGCGCTCTGAACGTGCTCAAGATTGCCCGCCGGACCACACGAGACGTGGACGTGTTGGCTATGGTGGAGCAGACGGCCAAGGGGATCCAGCTCAGATATGACCGGCCACTGCCGAAGGATTTCTGTAGGCTTGTCGCAGCGGTCGGCCATGATCTGGGACTGCCGGACGACTGGCTCAACATGGGGCCCAAGGATGTGCTCCAAGTGTACGGAGCGCCGCCAGGGATGACCGACCGGTGGGAACAGCGGGAGTATGGCCCCGCATTGACCGTCTACTTCGTCAGCCGGCTGGACCAGGTGCACTTCAAGCTTCTGGCCGCGGCCGACCCGAAGGCGGAACCGCGCCACCTGGAGGACTTGCTGCTGCGGATCAAGCCGACGCCCGAGGAGGTCCGCGCGGCGGTGGGCTGGTTGCTGGGACGCGAGACGTCCGCGTGGTTCCGCGGCAACGTGAGGCGGGCGGTGGAGGCGTTGGGATATGACGACATCAATCGTGACATTCCGGAATGAGTTCACGGAAGGAGTGCTGAACTTCATCTGGCGCCAGTGGTGTCGGATGGGTGTGGTCGGCTCCGTGGGGCAGAGGGATCCATGGGTCATCGACCCTGAGCCGGTGCTGGCGTTCACGACCGAAGTGGCGCGCCATGATGCCCGCATGTTCGACGAGGTGCTGGACTGGCTCGTCAGGAATGGATACTGGATCAATACCCAGCGGCTCTCCACGATGATGAAGCAAGACAACGTCGGGGACAAGGCCGTGCTCGGGGCCATCGCATCCCGGATGGTCGAGCAAGACAAGTCCATGAAGTGGCGTGGCCTGGCGCAGCGGACGTTATCCGACGCCCGGACGCCGGAGGAACCGCTGTTCCACACGGCCAAGGGGAAAGCGCCGCGTCCGTCAGAGGCTGCGGATGTGCATTTCGAGCATTACGGATTGATTCGGGCGACCGTGCGCCCACGCGGCATGACGCCATCCGTCAATATGAAGGACCCGGTGAACATCATGTTCAAGTGTCGGGCGGTCTTCGGCATCGGCATACGCGCGGATGTGATGGCTTACTTGCTGACCACGGCAGGCGCTCATCCGCGCGATCTGGCCCGGACGCTCGGCTACAACCACATGCGGGTGCACGAGGTGCTGGTCGGCCTGGCTGGAGCAGGGGTCGCCTTTGTGCGCCCGGTGGGTCGAGCCAAGCAGTACGGGATTGACCGCGACAAGTGGCGGAGCGTTCTCTTGGGGGCTCAGACTTCCACTCCCCGCTGGGTGAACTGGCGGGCGCTGACGCGCGGCCTGACTACGATCTGGCGGGCGACCTGGGCCCTTGAGGAGGCCCGGGCCGATGAGTACATCTTCTCTTCCAAAATGCGCGCCGCCATGCAATCGGCCCGCAACGATCTACTGGATAGCGGCGTGGGGTTCATGATCACAGATGACACGGGCTATGTGGCCGAGGCTTATCTGCCGGTCTTCATGCGAGACGCGGGCAGCATGCTGAAGATTCTGTCTGCATAGCCTGATTTCATTGCTTAAAACGATCGTTTGGGCGATGCTTAATCGGACGCTGGCGTGGCGCTCCCGGCAGGACTCGAACCTGCGACCCTGGGATTAGAAATCCCATGCTCTATCCACCTGAGCTACGGGAGCATTTATCGGGGGAATACTACGTCATTACAAAGCGCGCTGGCAAGCAGATCAAAAGCTGTCGGCGCGGGCTTTAACGAGTTCCCTAGCGCGGATGGGGGGCCTGGCGATGATTCTGAGCAGCGCGCCGGGATTCGGTAGGGCGGCTTGGCTCAAGCCGCCACCTCGAAACCGCCGTCGCAAGCAATGTGCGATCCCCTCATCATCTTGTAAACTTTGATGCGTCTGCCCTGGATCGCAAAGGGCCGCGTACATCAGCCGGGTCAGCGATTGCTTCCCGGGGCGCGGAGATCGAGGGCCTCGAGATCGAGATCCTTCTGGGGAATGACCACGGCGTCTTGGAAAGTCCGTTCGAGCGATGCGCGGAAATCTTCCGCCTTCCCGGCGATGACGACGCAGGTGTCCGCGCCACGCAGATGTTCGCGCGCAAAGGTCTGGACCGCCTCCGGTTTCACGGCACGGACATCGGCGGGGAAGGCCTGGAGGGTACTTAGCGGAAGCTCCTGCACAGCCCGATGGGCGAGCTCGCTGACAAAGCCGTTGTTGGTTTCGAGCGCGCGTCCGTACGCGCCGGTCAGCGTGCTCGTGCGCGGGTCAAGCTCGTCGGCGGGGACCGGTTGGGCGCCGAGGCGATCGAGTTCGGCGCGCATCAGGGTTGCGACCTCCGGGCCGGCGGAGTTCCTGGTCTGGGCCGCGGCGACAAAGCAACCGCCGCGGCGCCACGCACCCAGTTCGCTCCGGGCGCCATACGTCAGGCCGCGCTTGACGCGGATCTCGGCATTGAGCCGCGCGCTGTAGCCACCGCCCAGCACGGTGTTCGCGACCAAACCGGGCAGATAGTCCGGGGCTTTCCGGGCGATGGCCGCCCGGCCCACCAGCACGGCCGCCTGACCGGCGGTGGGCATATCGATGATCACCGTCCGGGGTTTGCCTCCGGGCGCCGCGGGGCGACCGGGGGGCAGCGGCGTGACCGGGTTCTGCCAATCGCCAAAGAACTGTTCGGCCCAGGCGAACCCCTGCGCGGCGGTGAGTTTGCCGGCAAAAACCAGGACCGCGTTGTCCGGCCGGAAGTACGTGGCGTGCAGTTTGACAAGCTGGGCGCGGGTGATGCGCGCCACGCTCTTCGGCGTGCCCTGGAGCGGATGGCCGTAGGGCTCCTCGCCAAAGATGAGGCGGGCGAGGGCGGCCCGGGCGAGCGTGCCGGGTTCCTCCATCGTCACCCGCAGTTCATCGAGTGTTTCCGCGCGCAAGCGCTCCACCTCGGCCGAGGCGAGCGTGGGTCGCCGTACGGCGTCCTTCAACAACTGGAGTCCCGCGGCGGCGGGCGGCGCCATGATCGTCAGGCGCGCCGAGGTCGCATCCCAACCCGCGCCCGTATCAATCGCTCCGCCCAACGCTTCGATGGCCTCCGCGAGCTGCCGGGCGCTGCGTTGGCCCGCGCCCCGCATGAGCAGCGTGGAAAGCATGGACATCGCCCCTGCCGCCTCCGGCGGATCAACCTCGCCGCCGCTCTTGATCGCGAATTCAGCCGACAGGAGCGGCAATCCGGGACGCTCCACCACGACGACCCGCAGACCATTGGCCAGCGTCTTTTCCGCCGGCTGGGGAAGCTTCATCTCGCGCGGCTCCGCGGGCGCCGGCGGCGTTGGCAGCTGGCCCTCTGCGGCCCGCAAGACAGACGCGCCCCAGGCCAGGAGCACGAGGAGTATAAAGTGCGCTTTCATTTACCGCTTCGTCTCTTTCATCGTCTCGGGCAGGCCTTCGAACACGAGCCGGTTTTGTTCGGTGAAGATCGTCCGGACCGCCCGCTGAACGTCCGCCGCGGTGACGCTCTGCAGCCGGGTCAGGTCCGTGTCCACCCGGCGGGGATCGCCGAGCACGACGGCCGCCTGGGCGAGGGCGGCGGCCTTGCCCTGGCACGTCTCGCGCTCGTGCAACCGGTCGGTCAGGAGCCGGTTTCTTGCTTTCGCCACCTCCGCCTCGCCTGCCGGGCGGGCGGCAAATCGCCTGATCTCCGCCAGCAGGGCGCGCTCGACTTGTGCCACGCTCCTGCCATGGGCGAGCACCACCCGGAAGACCAGCAATCCCATATCTTCCCGCAGGTCCGCCTGAAACTCCACGCTTTGCGCGAGTTGCTTTTCGTAGACGAGCCGCTGATAGAGCCGCGACGAATTGCCGCCGGCGAGCATCTCCTGCGCGACCTCGAGGGCCAGGGCGTCCGCGCTGCGCGCCGCCGGGCCGAGATAGGTCACGGCGACGGCGGGCAGCGGCACGTTCGGATAGAATTCCCGGCATCGCTGTTCCCTGGTCCGCGCGGGCTCCCGGGCCGTGACGCGGGGCACGGGGCCGGCCGGCCTGGGGATCGGCGCGAAGTACTTGTCCACCCACGCGTCGAGTTGGGCCGGCTGAAAATCGCCGACGACCACGAGGGTTGCATTGTCGGGCCGGTAGTACGTGTTGTGAAAGGCGCGGACATCTTCAAGGGTCGCGGCGTTCAATTCGGCGATAGTGCCGATCGTCGGGCGTTGGTAAGGATGCACGACAAAGGATTTCTTGATGATGTCCTCGCCGAAACGCCCGTAAGGCTCGGCCTCGACGCTCTGGAGATATTCCTCTTTCACCACCTCGCGTTCGGACTGGAAATTATGCGCATCGACCTTCAGCGCGGCCATGCGATCGGCCTCGGCCCAGAGCAGGCGCTCGAGATGATGCGCGGGCACGATCTCGTGGTAGACCGTTACGTCGTCGGCGGTGAAGGCGTTGTTGATACCGCCCACGTCCTCCGTCAGCCGGTCCATCGTCTCCGGCTTGGTATGCCGGGTGCCTTTGAACATGATGTGCTCGAAGAGATGCGCGAACCCGCTGCGCCCGGCGGGGTCATCCTTCGAACCGACATGGTACCAGACGTGGATCGCCACGTTCGGGGTTGTGTGATCCGGAGCCGCATAGACGTCGAGTCCGTTGGCCAGCGTGCGATGCATGAACGCCAGCGGCGGAACCGACACCGGCTCCGCGCCGTGCACCATGGCCGTCAAAGCAAGCAACGAAAAAAACAGGAAAGGGCGCATAGCTGGGGCGATTATGACCCGGCAAATGAACCTGGCAAGTCCTTTAGCCCGACGCTTGAAGGATTTGGCGTTTCAACCTGGGCTGCAGTCTAGCCGGCCTGTAAGCGGCGGCAAGGATTTACCGCCGGCTTACCGTTTTATGACACAAAAAGCGTTCGTTGTTCGGTTGACAGCAAGGCCGGGGCCATGTAGGGTTCACGCGGCATCAGGAATGGTCCCGCCGTAGTGCGGGGCCTGCCAACCGAGGACGGAATCCCACGGTGGCCTGAGGGGAGCCGGTTGCTCCTGTCGGATGTGTCCTTCACGTGAAGGAAAAAAAGTCCGGGCGTAAAGGCCGTCCTGATGCAGGATGGCCTTTTTTGTTGACGCCGATTCCTGATGCGTTGCGGTACGGAAGGAGCAACGCATGAGCACGCAGTTAAGCATCCGGGTTCCCCTCGGCAACCCCAACCACCACCTGTGGAACAACAACGGGACATGGTGGCTGCATTACACGATCCACCGGCCCGATTACACCAAGGCGCGAGTCCGGCACTCGCTCGGTACAGGGCGGCTGCGCGAGGCCCGCTGCCTGCGCGACCGGCTGCTGACGGCGGCAGACCCGAATCTTGCGCTGGCCCAAACCACCGACCAGCCCCACACCGGAACGGCCTGGAACAAAAGGTAAAAAAAGATACGTGAAGCGTAGAAGGATTGAGGCATTATGTATACGTCAGAAAGAGTGCAGGAAATCAACCGGAGGGTGGGAGCGAAACCGCCTTCCGCCGAGAGGCAAGCGAGCTGGGAGAGGCTGTTCGGCAACGGACGCAAGACCCTCATCATTACGCTGACGCCGCAGCCGCGAATGCACAACCCGTCGGCCCCGGCCAAGCCAACTTCAAGCACACCGGAGCCAACCGATCAGCAGCGATAAACCGTCAAGCGGAGGGCGGGGCGCCGGACTTTCAAGCGCTACAGTGCGCCGGACGCAGACCGAAGGCCGCTGCCTTCGCATATTCCATGAACTCCGCGCCTTCCTTGTAAATATCGCCGATATGGTGAATGACGAGACACTTGGACCCTCCAGCTTTGCGTCCCGGCGCCTTTGCGCGAATTTCCCTTCCGATCTTTGTGTTCTTTGCGCTCTCTTGCGGCAAAC
>Ga0209048_10000053_pt1 | contig 103750 bp, 89 predicted proteins | sample FrelakmetCRP12CR_FD_187146 | JGI IMG/M metagenome (GOLD analysis project Ga0209048, IMG submission 187146) | Freshwater lake sediment microbial communities from the University of Notre Dame, USA, for methane emissions studies - CRP12 CR (SPAdes)... | ecosystem: Environmental > Aquatic >...
ACTGAAGATGGACCCGTCCCAAGGGCTTCCTGCTGCGGTGGTCGCGCGGTCGTATGTCCAGAGTGTGATGGGCCGTGAATCCGGCGTGACGTTGGAGCCTTCCGCGTAGACGTCGACTCGCGGCCATCACCCGTCATTCAAGCTCTCTGAGCGCGACATTGGGAAAGACCGGTCACGAAACGGAGCAGACGTCGCTAAACGGCATGCACGCAGTGACGAAATCTCCATAGTTGACGGTCGAAGAATTCAGGCGCCACGATGCGATGCGCGGGTGACTTTTTCCTGTGAGCTCGAAGTAGCGCAGCTGACCCGAAGAATAATAAACTCGACTCAGCGCGACGCTAACGTTCAATTTGCATTCCTCAGCCGACCCGCAGGTCTAAGTCGAAGCGCGCCGCGCTCTGACGCGAGCCCGATGCGCACGAACTGGCAGCCGCACAACCGCCTCACCCATCGATTCAAACAGCCGGCGCGCCGGCGGGCTGACACGATTGTCACGCAGATACAGGCCAAGATGAAGATTGGGTAGCCGCGGCAATCCCTCGGCTTCGGTCACCACACGCAGGTCTGGCGTTAGCATCTCGATCGGGCGGACAGTGACCCCAAGCCCGGCGCGCAGCGCGGCGCGCAGAGTGCTGAAGGCAAGTGACGTAGACACGTGGCGGATGCGCCAGGCGATGCCGTGCGCATCGAGCGCGGCCAACGCAGTCGCACGATAGGTGCTGGGTTCATCGGGCACAACGAGGGGCACGGTCTTCGTCCTGTCATGCACATACTCGACAGCAGCCATCCAGACCATCGGCGAAGTGCGCAATCGAGCGCTTGGATGCGCCGGGTCATCATTGTTTTCCGGTAGACCTGCTAGCGCGATTTCGATTTCGCCGCGCTTAAGGGCCTGCAGCAGATGCGCCGTGCGATCGGTGTGCACTTCGATCTGCAGGTGAGGATACAGCTGCGAAAAACGCGCCAACAGCGGCGGCAGCAGGAACTCAGAGGCATCGTAAGTGCTGCCAATGCGCAACGGCCCGCGCAGATCCGGTGCCGCAAGCGAGGCCAGTGCCTCGTCGTTCAATGCCAGCAACCGCCGCGCGTGGTCAAGCAGCCGCACTCCGTGCTCGGTCAGTCGCTTCGAGCGCCCGACCTTGTTGAACAGCGCGACGCCAAGCTGCTCCTCAAGACGCGCCATCTGCTGCGTAACCGCCGACTGCGTGCGGTGCACCTGCTCGGCGGCCAGCGCAAAGCTTTCACGGTCGGTGATGGCGACGAAGGTGCGTAGCAGTTCGAGATCAAGCGGCCGCATGATCGATCAGTTTCGCTAATGCATTCGGCAACCTAATTCACTTGTTTCCATAATGTCGCACGCATAGTCTGCAATCACAAGCGAGGAATAGCGACCCAGGCGGAGGCCGAAACACGGCGGTGGGCCGAATCCGGAATAGATTAGCCCAATTGCTGTATCCGCACGATGCGCGGAATGACGCTGACAATGGAGGCGGTGATGAAGGACGATGCTTACTCACTCGTACGTTTCCTCGCCGACACGCGGCGCATCACGGGCGGCGGCCATATTGAGAAGGAACTGATCGCACGATTGCGCCCCTTGGTGCAGCGCTTCGCGGGGTCAGGTACCTGGCGCGAGCCGCACCACCATGAGGTCAGCCCGGAACAGGGATTCGGCGTGCACCTGCTCCACGAGGAGTCCGACCATTCGCTCGCCGTGTTTGCAATCAGTTGGCTGCCCGGGCGCGGCACGCCGCCCCATGACCATGGCGTGTGGGGGATCGTGGTCGGCGTCGACGGTCCGGAGAAGAACGTATTCTGGGAACGCACCGACGACCGCTCGCGACCCGGCTATGCCGAACTGCGGAAGATCGGCGAGAAGGTGTTTGCCGCCGGCGAGGTGGTGGCAATGCCGACCGGAACGATCCACAGCGTGTGCAACGAGTCCGACCAGGTCACGTTGTCGCTGCACGTGTACGGCAAGCACGTCAACTTCACCAAGCGCTCGCAGTTCGATCCGGAGCAGCGCACCGAAAGACCCTTCATCGTCAAGATCGACTAGCGGCGCGCTCCGCCGCCGGTTCTGCAAACAATGGACACAGAGAAGATCACTGTCACCTCCGCATGGGCGGCTCGCAGGTGGTCGAAGAGCGACGAAATACAAAAGCACTCGACGGTTCACCGTCTGATGGGAGTCGTTGTGTCAGGGGCGTCCACGCTTTGCTTGACTGCCGGGGAACGCGCCGCGGCGCAAACGTTGAGGCCGGACATCAACGTTGCGGTCTTCCCCGAGCTCTAAGTGTTGGCCAGCCACAAAGGACAGCTTACGGGCTTGGTTGCAAACGCACACTAACGGCCAACACCGGCCATACCGCTAACTTCCTGATAGCGGTCGTTGGATGACGCTATTGACTCAACGCGGTTGTTGCAGGACTCGAGAGCATTAGCTTCCTTGGGGATTGGGACGCTTGTCGCTACGCTGATTTCGCCTCCACCGGTCAGGCGAAACGCCAAACTCGCGCCTGAAGGCGCGGGTGAACGCCGCGGTCGATCCGAAGCCCGAATCTTCGGCAATGAGTTTTATCGCCCTATCTGTGTGCCCAAGTGCATCGGCTGCGAGACGCAGGCGCCACTGAGCGAGGTATTGCATTGGCGCCATCCCCGTGCACCGCGCAAAGTGGTCCGCCAGCGCGGTCCTGGAGATGCCGACTGACCTTGCGAGCGACTCTACTGTCCAATGATCGCCGGGGCGACCATACATCAGCGCGAGTCCACGGCTGACGTAACGGTCCTTCAATCCTGTCAGCCAGCCTTCCTGCTGAGGCAGTAATTCAATGTAAGCACGAATTGCGTCCACGAACAGAAGCTCTGAGAGCTTGCCGAGGACCGCACCCAAGCCGAGCTCCGCGGCCGCCCGGGAAGGCCGAACCGAACGGGAAAGCAACGCAGCGCCACTGTCCGCGCCGACCTTGCAGTGCATGATTCTCGGAAGTCGCGCGACGAGGTGCTCCGATAGCACCTCGTCACAGGCGAAGAAGCCGCAGATGAGCCTCGTGCGCGCACCACGCCCACCGTAACGGACGGTTGCGATTGAGTCAGGGCGCGTGAGTTTGACAATGGCATCGGTTGTGATCTGCAATGGTTTGAGTCCGGGTGTGCTCGCCAGGACATGCACATCGCCGTGCGGGAACATGATGACCTGCCCGGCCGCGAGCTTGACCGGTGCGTGCGCTGTCATTTGTACGTGGCACGCGCCTTCCGTCACAAGATGGTAGGGAATGATCCGGCTCGCGCCCGGTGCCAGCCGGGCGGCAATCGCGGAGGGCGGTGGAGTTTCCACCGCCCAAGGTGCGAATAGCTCGGCATCAATGAACGCTGTACCGCTCAATCTGATCACGCGAAGGAGCTCGGATAGCGCATCCATGCGGTTCGCCCTCGGTCCGGTCGCTGGGTCAATCTTTCCGGTGCATCAGCTGCGGCGTCGGCGGCCGATGGTTTCTATATTTGTACGCATGGCCGCGAACGAAAATCTCGATCTGGTTATCGTGGGCGGGGGCCTCGCCGGCGTCATCTGCCTGAAGTATGCCAAGGATGCCGGGCTGAGGAGCCTGCTGCTGGAGCGCCGCGAGCGCATCGGTGGGGTATGGCGCGACCTGCCTTCCTGGCAGGACATCCAGTTCCGCAGGGAGGACTGGACGCTGGGCGACTTGCCGCTGTCCGGGGAGGACCAGTCGAGCATTCTGCGAAATATCGAGGCCTGGGTCGAGCGCTTCGAACTCTCGCCCCTCATTCGCCTGAATTCCGCCGTGACTCATGCGCGCCCGTGCACAGGCGGGTGGATCGTGAATACCGGATCGGCCACGTATGAATCGACCTTTCTCATCGCCGCCAGCGGGGGACACAATCGCCCCATCGTTCCGACAGTGGAGCGGATCGATTCGTCGATTGTCGAGTATCACTCGTCCGCCTTGCGCAATCCGGACACTTTGCAAGGCAAGCGCGTCGCCGTTGTCGGCGGCGGGGCATCCGCGTACGACCTTCTGGATCTCTGCTTCGCGCATGGCGCGCGCAGCATCGCATGGGTCTATCGATCCACCAAGTGGATGCGCCCGACGCTCCAGCCCAAATACCTTGGAGTCGACATGCGGCGACTGGCGAAATATCAGATGTTCGGTCTGCCTATGAGCGTGGTGAATCGGCTGATCAACAATGATCTGCGGGCGAGATACGCGAAGGCGGGAATCGAGGAAATCAGGCCGGAGGGCGACTTCGACATTTGCCGGGACCAGCTCATTCCAGGACGGCAGCGGATGCTCCGGAACTTTCGCCGAATCGAGCGCTACCGCGGCGAAGTGCAATCACTGCGCGGAAAGACCATGCGCCTGTCGAGCGGCGAAGCGATTGAGACCGATCTATTGCTTTGGGGAACCGGATATGCCATGGATCTCGATTACTTGGGCGTGGAGGCGATTTCCAAGGCAGGGGCGCTGAACCAAGTCAGCAAGCGCTGCTACTCAGTGTTCCGAGCGATCGACGCTCCCAACCTCTTCCTCCTGGCACCGGGCGTTCTCGAAACAAACACCTCGACGCCTTGGGCCTATGCGCACGTGGCGAAGTCCATCATGTCCCATATTGTTGGCCCGCCCGTCTTCGACAGACCTCCACGCCAGACACTGACAAATCATTTTGACTTGGTAAAACTGTTGGCGCCGCACGACCGTCGGAATTACCCATTCGGTGTTTGGTACTTGAAGTATCTTCGCCTCGCCCTGTGTCATCCCAAAGCTCAGCCGATGCCTATCCCTTGAAGCACACTTCAACTCGGAAAGTGCATGTATGGGCTCGACCGAGTGTCTAGTTTTGGCTGCTCGGCGAAGTCCGCAAGGTCCCCTTCTCGATCGCTCCGCGGGCAGCATTTGGACGTGAAGTGCCTATAGAACACCGGGCAGCTCGCGGCCAACAGCCGCCTTACAGTAAAGCCGCTGAGAGCGGCCGTTCGATGGCGCGGTCGAACCGATAGCGGTGTCTAGCGGATGGCCTTGCAGAGCTGCATCCCATCGACCGCCAACGCGACGAGTACGAGAGCCGTCCGTTGTGAGGCTAGGAGTTGTTCCCTATGATGCACCCTGGAATGGTGGTCATGGGAGGGAGCCTTGGCGCGGGACCGCCGACGACTGGCGGCAATCGTCTCAGCCGATGTGGTGGGTTATTCGTTGCTCATGGGCCGCGACGACAGCGCCACCCTGGCGGGCCTGAAGGCGCACCGGCGGGAGCTCATTGATCCCAAGATCACCGAGTACGGTGGCCGAATCGTCAAGACCAACGGTGATGGGCTCCTTCTGGAGTTTCCCAGTGTAGTCGACGCGGTGCGCTGTGCAGTCGACGTGCAGCGTGGCATGGCTGAGCGCAATGCCGATGCGGCTCCCGAGGAGCGGATCGACTTTCGCATAGGGATCAACGTCGGCGACATCATCATCGACGGGGAGGACATCTTCGGCGATGGCGTCAACGTCGCCGCGCGACTACAGACGTTGGCCGAGCCTGGAGGGATCTGCGTCAGCCGGGTGGTGCGCGATCAGGTGCTCGACAAGTTGAGTTTTGCCTTCGAGGACCTTGGGGCGCAGGAAGTCAAGAACATCGCGCGGCCGGTCGAGGTATACCGGGTAGACCTGGGGAGCGGGGCCTTGCAAGCGCCAAGCCGAGGTCGCCGGCGCTGGCAGCGATTTACGCAAGCGGTCGGATGGCGACTGGCCACAGGCGTTCTTGTCTTAGGCGTTGCAGGCATCGCGGTATGGGCAATCCCGGGGTTCTGGAAAACTGCTCCGGCACCTGCAGCGCCCCCATTCTCGGTCGCCATTCTGCCCTTCGCCGCGGACGGTGTTGCCGACGAGCAACTTGCAGACAGGTTCACGCAGGACCTCGGGTCGACGCTCGGACGTCGTTCCCGTTGGGGAAGCGTGGTTTCGCACAGCGCCGCGGCCGCCTATAAGGGGAAGACTATTGATGCCCGTAGTGTTGGCCGCGAACTCAATGTCCGCTATCTGATCGAGGGCGACGCGCGCCGCGCGGGTGAGTGGGTGGTCGTCAACGTGCACCTGATCGACGCTGGCAATGCGACCCAAGTGTGGAGCGATCGTGTAGAACTTGAACAGCCGCGACTGACGCAGGACCAAGAAGGGCTCGTCGCGCGGCTGACGTATCGGCTATATGCAGCATTGGAGCGCGCCGAAACACGTCGGCCGCGGGCCCACCGGCGCCAGGTGCGGGCGCCATGGAACTCACGATGCACGCTTGGGCGGTGTGGGACAGAGCCGACAATACGTTGCGCGGCGCGTTGGAAGCACGCAAGTGGTTCGACCAGGCGCTGAGGCTGGACGCCGACTCCGTGCCGGCATTGCTCGGCAGCGTGCGCGCCTTGAGCTACGTGCTCGACTTCAATCCCCACGCGGATCGTGACCGCGTGGTGCAGGAAATGGACGCGCTGTCCTTCCGCGCAGTGTCGATTGACCCCGATTCTCCCAGTGCATGGGCTTGGCGTGAGGAATCCCTGGAACGCCAGTGGCGCTGGGACGCGGCGCTCGAGGCAAACGCGAAGGCGCAGAAGCTCGACCCGTTCAACGGGGAGCCACTCAACCGACGCGCGGGAATCATGATCTATACCGGTCAGCCGCTGAAGGCGCTGGCGCTGGTCGACCAGCAGCTCGCGCTAGATCCTGAGGTCAAGGAATCACTGGGATGGGCAGCGCTCCAGCGATGTCGAGCGTACATGGCGCTCGGCCGCTACGATGAGGCAATCGCTTCCTGCGAAAAGGACGTTGCGTTGGACAACTGGTGGCTGCCCCACGCTTATCTGCTCGCCGGCTACGCGCACAAGGGCGACGCGGCGAAAACTGCAGCCGATAAAACCGCGCCCCTTAAGCTGCGGCCAGAGTTCTCAATCGCCGACTTCGAAGCGCAACGCTTTTCGGTCCACGCGGCGTTCTTGCAGCAGACCGAGACGCATCTATATGCCGGGCTGCGCAAGGCCGGCATTCCGCAGAACTAAGGAACCTGATACTGAGTTGTAGTAGGGTGCGCAAAGGGCCAGTAGATCCGGCAAACGACTGAATGGCCGCTGTCGCCCACTCGGCGAAGCCCACGAACGTCTGCGCTCCACAACACGAAAGGCAGCAACGGGTCGTGAGCTCGCGGCCGATTCGTTTGGTTGTTGCCGGTCAGCCGGTTCCTTGTACACCGCTTCGGAGTGCGCACGCGAATGACTGCTCTCGCTGAATGTTGATCTTCACAGCGGATCCAGCGAGCGCCCGGTGACCAGGGTGGACCGGTCGCTCGAACGGAAAATCGTCACTGTCGCGTTTGGGTCGATTGCGCCACTTCGATCTCTTGACGAGCCGACGCTCGAGCGGTTTCTTTATGCCCGTCGCTATCGCCCGTCCTCGACCGACTGCTCGCGAGATGTCGGGACTGAAAGGACGACATCGGGCAATGACAGCTCCACTTCGTGACCGGTCATTACGAATGTCGCTTCACGAGCGAGTGAATGGCAGCAGTTGGCCGAGAGCTGCGATTCCCCTCGTTCGCTGAAGGCAGCCCTCGGATATTCAAGCTCCTCCCGTGAAGGACTGCTCACGGACATGGTTGCGAATTCACGCAACCTGCCAGGAGCGGAAGCTCGCGATCATCGGAAAACTCGGGCAACAACGGCCTTTTGACCTTGGTCTGAAGCCCATCAGGAGCCGTTGACGGGCGGCTTGGGGAGTCCGAATATCCAAAGCCATGGCCGCGCGTGCTAAACCACCGCGGCGGGTAACTGCCAAGCCAGCGTGCGGGATCGGTGGTCTTGCGCTTGAAGCGCAAGCGGACGGCGATCCCGAATTGCAGATCAATCGCCGGCGGTACCGAGTGGCCAGCCTCCCCGCATTCACTGCGGGGCCTGATGACCAGCGTCTTTCACGTGATCGCTGGCCGTTGGAGGCACCGGAAGAAACGCTTCGCCGAGCGATCTGTCGGTTTCTTGACAGCGCCGCACCGCATCTCCAGGCCGTAGTGGCCTTTGATTGCCGACCAATAGACCCACAATGCGAGCATTTCGTCCAGGCGTCCCTAAAGTAACGTTCCCCGGAGGAAGAGGTAACCCACGCTGAAATAGATCACCAGCCCGGTCACGTCGACCAACGTTGCCACGAATGGCGCGGAGGAGGTTGCGGGGTCCAACCCGAGCCGACGCAGGATGAACGGCAGCATCGAGCCGGCCAGGGTTCCCCACATGACAATTCCGATCAAGGACACGCCCACGGTGAGCCCGACCAGCAACCAGTGCGGCCCGTAGATCGTTGAGAAATGCGACCACAGCACGATCCTCGAAAAGCCGATGGCACCCAATATCGATCCGAGAGCGAGCCCGGCCGATATTTCGCGGCGCATCACGCGCCACCAGTCCGCGAGCATGACTTCGCCCAGGGCCAACGCGCGGATCACCAGGGTCGTGGCTTGCGATCCGGAGTTGCCGCCACTCGAGATAATCAGTGGAACGAAGAGAGCGAGCACCACGGCCTTTTCGATCTCTGCCTCGAAAAATCCCATTGCCGTCGCGGTGAGCATTTCGCCTAGGAAAAGGATGATCAGCCAGCCCGCGCGCTTCCTGACCATGCGCCAGAACGTGACGGCCATGTACGGGGCATCGAGCGCTTCTGAGCCACCGATCTTCTGGATTTCTTTCGTGGCCTCGGCCTCTGCCAAACTCAAAACGTCGTCAATGGTCACGATGCCGATCAACACGCCTGCGGTGTCCGTGACGGGCAGCGCCTTGCGATCCTCCTTCTGAAACAAGGCAATGGCATCGTGGTCCGCATCGGTGGCTTTGAGGGTCACGAAGCGATGGTCCATGATCTCAGAGACCGGTCTGCTCAGCGAAGCTAGCAGGAACTCCCTGACCCGAATGTCATCGATCAGGACTCCTTGATCGTCGACAACATAGAGGACGTTGAGCGTTTCGCTGTCTCGCCCGTGTTCGCGAACATGGTCGAGGACCTGCTGAACGGTCCAGTCCTCTTTGATGGCCACGTAGTGAGGGGTCATCAAACGCCCAACGCTGCCACGCGGATAGCCAAGCAGCGAGAGCGCCAGGCGTCGTTCTTCGGGCGACAGGACGGCCAAAAGCTTCTTCGTGATTTCGGCGGGGGACTCGTCGAGCAGCGCCGTTCGATCGTCCGGTGCCATGTCGTTGAGAATCGCTGCCAGCTCGGCCTGCCCCATCGCCTTGAGCATCCGCTCTTGCGCCGGCTTCTCGAGAAACTCGAACGTGGCTGCGGCCGTCTTGCGGGGCAGCACACGAATCACCACCGCCTGCTCGACCTCGGTCAATCGTCTAATCTCGCTGGCGATGGCAGGCGGCGTCCAGTTAGCCAGGAGTTTGCGAACTTGATCCGCGCTGGATGCGGAAATGGCGTCGTGCAAGCTGGTCATGGGTTGAGTCTTCCTTTCATTTCTCGATTCTGCCGGAGGCGACGATGACCGCCCGCGCCGCGACCGCCGTCGGCGTTCGGTTTTCCACGTGAAGTCTGACGACAATGAACGATGCCGGGCCCCGGTCGGCCTTGTCGCCGGGATTCCAGACGCGCCGCAAGTCCAGCGAAACGGCGATGCCACGAGCAGGAGCGAACAAGCAGTGGGACTCGCCAATCCGTTCTGGCCGATAGTACAAACCGCCAGCATGCGTGGTCCGATCAACGTGACGGCCGAATCCAGCAATCGCGCTGGGCAATTCCGAAATGAAATGCAGACGCGAGCCGTGCATCGCGTCTCCCAACGATATGGGCAATTGCCGACCGCGTGCGACGGATTTCCACCGCCGTGCCGCCCGAGCGTGTCAGTCGAACACGGCGCCGCCTAACATAGGTTAACCGCGGGATATGGGTCGCACATTTCAAAACAACGAAGTCTGATCGTTCACCATTAAGCGGCAGGAGAACGTCCTTGGGCCCGGTCAGATCACTCTCCAACGATGTATAGACCGGCATCGAGCACGGAGCAGTCGCACGGTCACGTGGTGCAACTGCGGTGTGGCCGGCAGCGATCGGCCAACAGCAGACATCGTCACCAGTACCTAGATTCTTTCGAGAGCGGACATTCGTCGTGCAAGGCACGCCGCCCCGCAGGCGCGGGGCGACGACTGATCTTGTAGGCCGAAGGCGATGGCTGGCCGAGAAGCTAGATAGCCGGCCGAGAAGCTACTCGGCAGTCACGGGATCGATGATCGAGTCGACCTCTGATACCCGATTTGCCGGAAAGCCGCCTTGCTGCGCGTGCTAACGAACCGCCTTTTCATTCGGAGCGACATAGGCGCAATAGATCGTGGCGCCGGTTACGTAGCTGTGCATCCACTGGATCTGCGTGCCCATCTTGTTCAGGACCCCACACGATTTCCGCGCGACGGCCTTGACCTTTGCAGCGGAGAGCTTTCCGGCACCTGGAATTTTCCTCTCGATAACATACTTTGGCATGACAGACTCCCTTACATGATGTGTGTGAGTTGGTGACGGGACGCGCCCTCGACTCACGCGCGCTTATCGCGGGAGCGGGCGGAAGTGCGGGCCACTTACCGAAGGGTTGCGACCGCCACTTTGCTGGGATCCGCTGCCGCAAGCGACGCCGGTTTCACCGTTGCCGAAGCGGTCGTGCTTTGCTGGTCACGCCGCGAATAGTGCCAGTAGTACAGGCCCCAGATCGTCCGCGTGCGCGCGACAAAGCTACGCAACGCGTCCGCGCCTTCGGCGGCCTTGTCGCAAGCGCGCTGGTCGATCGTGCTGGTCGGGTTGTCGCATCGGTGCTGGGCAAGAGCAGCCGTGGGTGCGAACGCAACCGTCGCCAGCAGCGACGCAGCGGCAGCGGTGTGAATGATGAATTTCTTCATATTGAATCTCCTCAAACCTGCACCGTCCGGCTCGGCCGGAGTGGGTGCGTGTGCTGCGCATCGGTGGACGCCGGCAGCAGCGCGTCGAAAGGGCGGGTGACCTCAGCGCTGCGCGACGTCGACGGGTTGTGCGCTCGCGATCTGCGACTCGGCGTTGTAGTGATGGACCAGTCCGTCGATCGAGCCGGCAACGAGCAACGTGGCCAGCACGGCGGCGGCGGCGAAGGTCTCCAGGAACGGCTGCTGCGAGGCCTGCGCCTGCATCAGGCGGGTGCCCAGGGTGGCGGCGATGCCCGACAGGCGCAACGCGCGCAGGGCGCGCTCGATCTCGGTCATGGTCATGGTGCGGATCTTTCCTCTTCGGTGACAGGGTATGGCTCGGTGCCGGCTTCGGTGTGCTGCTGGGCGCTGCGGGTGAACAGGTCCGCATACGTCTCGGCCGGACGGATCAGGCGGTGGCATTGGGTCAATCGGTCCGGCGCGGCGGGCTCGGTGGCGGGGTCGTCGATGCGGGCCAGCGCCTCGTCGACCAGTCGCTCGGTGAGCGCCTTGACGGTGCGGTCGCTGGGCACGCCTTCGGCAAGCGCCTGCGCGCAGGCGCGATCGATCTGGCGGCGCGGATACCGATTGGCCCGCCCGACGATGCCCCAGAGCTGGCGCTGGCCACCGCAGTCGGTGGCCAGGGTGGGGGAATTTGCTCCCCCGAGCCGGTGGCCACCCCGGGGGAATTTGCCCACTCGACCGCAAAACGCTTCCAGTGCGCACGCATTGTCTTGCGATCAATCCCGGTCACGCGCTCGATCTGCCGCTGACTGGTTCCGGCTGCCAGCAGCGTCGCAATCGTCGTTCGCAAGTGCGGTTTCAAGACGTTCAATCCGTTTCTCCCTCACGCATGAGGGAAAGAAGGCAACGTCCTGCTCGGCCCCGCCGGGCCGCCTGACCGCGGCCTTCAGCCCGTCAGCGCAACCCCCTCAGGGTGGAGGAATTTGGGTGGCCAAAAGTGGGGGAGTTTGGGTGGCCGCCGGGGCTCACGCAGCCGGCACATCCCGACACCAAGGGAAGAGGCGATATTTTCCGCATTGTGGACATTCCGATGTATCGCGAGAGATTCCCGAACTCCGTTGCTTCGGGTCGATCACCTCGCGACGGAGCGCTCCTGATGTCTTCCGGCCGGGCGGCAGCCCGGAGTGCCAGCCCGGGTAGTCAATACACTTTCGGAATGAAGCGCTGCTTTGATTTTCTCGGTCGTTTGTACCCGGGATCCGCCTGACGTGGAGGTAGCTCGATTTCGACGGGAGTCAAGTCCGTGTAGTGGATTTGCTGCAGCAGGTGGGCGATGCAATTCAGGCGTGCCTTCTTCTTGTTGTCGGCGTCCACTACAAACCAGGGCGTGAGTTTGGTATCGGTCTTGGCGAACATGGCATCTTTTGCCATGGAATACTCGACCCAGTGCTTTCTCGACTCGATGTCCATCGGGCTGAGTTTCCATCGCTTCGTAGGGCTACGCATGCGTTGCTGGAAGCGCCTTTCCTGCTCTTCGTCGTTCACCGAGAACCAATACTTGATCAAATAGATTCCGGAACGAACCAGCATTTCTTCGAAGAGCGGCGCGGCACGCAAGAATTCGTTGTATTCCGCGTCCGTGCAGAAACCCATAACCCGTTCTACGCCGGCGCGGTTATACCAACTGCGATCAAGTAGCACGATCTCCCCGCGGCTCGGCAGATGCGCAACGTAGCGCTGAAAGTACCATTGCCCGCGCTCCCGCTCAGTCGGAGTGCCTAGTGCGACGACTCGACAGACCCGCGGATTCAGGCTCTCCGTTATGCGCTTGATCACGCCGCCTTTGCCCGCCGCATCGCGCCCCTCGAAGATGACCAACACCTTCAGACCCTGGAGACGCACCCATTCTTGAAATTTGATGAGCTCGAACTGGAGATGGGCGATCTCTTCCACGTATTGGTAGTTCTTGGGCGGTTTGCGCCGTTTGGCTCGTCCGGCCAATTGCCAATACTGTTCGACCTTGGTTGCCTCTTTCACGTCAGCGATGACTTCGCCGAAAGACTCCGGCGCCAGAGGCCTTTTTTTCCGCTTCATGTTTATCTCGATTTTGCCTTGCCTGGTTGTGCTGTAAGGATCAAGTTTTCGCGACCGCTTTCCCGTAGAAATCAATCGATATCTGGCAACTATGATGGCATGTACAACTCGCACGGGATCGCTGTATCCGTGACTTGAAGGACTGTCTGTGTCCTCGGCATTCTCATTTTCCTTCGCAAAGAGGTTTGGAAACCACTCTAGCTCAACGGGCCTCGCTCGGGCGGTCCTACGTAGAATCTCTGGAACGATTTTGGCACGCGACTCGACCGTCTCGTCCTGGCCGAAAAGCACGCGCCAGTGACTGCTATGGAGCGCAATGCTCTGCGACCGCAGTTGGCCGACTGCCTCAGTTCCATACGTTCTTTGCAAACGGGCTTCGGAAAATCACGTTGTTGTCGCGAATGACAGCTCACGAGCCTGGTTGCGAACTCACGCAACCGGCCATGAAGAGACCTTGGCGGCTGAATTCCTTAGCGAAAGCAACTGATCCGTCGACCGCTGCGGACCTGGGTCAGGCGGCAAGCCGTAGCTTGACGGTGCGCCCGGTCCGCGCCATTGTCCGACCCGACCGGCGGCCGCCGGTGGCGACAGCCCGGTGTCGGGCGGCCCGGTTCGAGCGGCCGGTTTCGGGATGGCTGATCTGCGTGGCGATGGCCCGCTGCCGGCCCGTTGGAGGCAGCCAAGTCGGCGCAATGCAGTCATTTCACCAGACCGCCGAAGCAGTCGTTGAACTCGTCTGCCGGGAGCCGCGCACCACCCCTGGGGTGGAACTCGAATTCGGCCAAAACGCAAGCTGCTGGACTTCGCCTAATGAAGTCGTGGCTTGATGCCTCTGATATTTCTGAAGGAGACAACACCCAGCAGTCGATCATCCTCATTCGTCACGGGGATGGCACGCAGACCGTAGCGTTCGAACATTTCCGTCGCGTCCCTGAGCGTCTGGTCAGGGCGAAGGCTGATCACGTTGTCAGTCATGATCTGGGCCAGCGTCTGGTCGTCATCGGCGACGATGAGCTCGCGGATATCGACGACGCCCAGCAGCATGTCCTTGTCGTCGACGACATAGACATACATGATGACTTCCTTTTCCCGGGCCAGCCGCCGGTAGTCGTCGATGACGTCCTTCGCCAGCGTCCGCGCGGGCAGTTTGATGAAGTCCTGAGTTGCGTACAGCAAGACATTTTCGTCGTGCTGCTCGATGATCCGCTGCACCTTGGCCACATCTTCCTGGTCGATCAACTTGAGCAACTCGTCGGCCTCGGCACTGGGCAGGATCGCAAGAATATCGGCCGCCTGCGCCGGGCTCATTTCATTGATCAGCTGGGCGGCGCGCTCTCGTTTGATGGCGCTGATGAGTTCGCGCTGCACTCGCGGTTCGACTTCCTCCAAGGTGTCTGACGCCAGTTCTGGCTCCAGTTCGTTGAAGACGGCAAGTCGCTGGTCGCTGTCCAGTTCTTCGAGGACGTCGGCCAGATCGACCGGGTGAATGTCGTGAACGTTTTCTTTCAACACGTTCAGTTTGACGTGCCCCCTGAACATGCCGATCCTATCCGGAAGCGGCTGCACGTACAGCCATGACACCGTCGCGCTTTCCTTTCCTTTTTGGGCGAAGAACTCCGCAATCCTCTGCAGCCCCATGCGACGCAGCAAGCGGTTGCGGCTGAAGTCGACTTCGCTCGCGTACAGCCTGTTGTTCTGTAGGGCGAGTTTGATGTCGTAGACCACCTCGACCTCGTGGTCGTCCATGTCCAGGATCTTCTTGTCGAGGATATGAGCCCTGAGGAGGATCGCGCCGTGCGGAACCGGCTTTTCGTAGTCGGTCATGCGATCGACATCGGCAATGATCTCGGTATTTGAAATCAGGCTGACTTTGTCCCACGGCAGCAGCAGGGATGGATATCCGAGCGAACGGCCGACCACGATGTGCGTGACCTCGGGCAGCTTCCCGGTTTCGACGATCACGAGATCCTCCAGCCGTCCCACCCGCTCGGTCTTGAGGTAGACCTTGCGCCTCAGGATTTCGCTCAGGAAGAACTCCTTTTCGAGCACGGCAACCATCGTGGTCCCCGATCAGGTCAGAAGCAGAACGAATTTGTAGACCATGAGCCCCACCAGGAACAGCAGATACAGGCGCAGCGCGAGCAGGGCGATCCTGACCCGCGGCGACATCTCGATCTGCGGCGTCCGGTAGCGCTCGTTGATGTCCCGGATCTTCCGCGCGAACTTTCCGAAGGCGCGATTCATGGTCTTGGCCCGCCTACTTGAAGAGATCCGGGAACATCACACTGATCCCGTAGAGCGAAGACAGCGCCACGATCGCAACGACGATGAACGAGCCGATCACGTTTTCCAGAGGCGTATTACAGTACTCGCCCATGTGCTTCTTGTCGTTGAGCAGAAGGATCAGGAACACCAGGGCGGCAGGCAGCAGTGTCACCGCGATCACTTGCACGAACAGCGTGATCAGCACCAGCGGCGCGCCCGGGATCAGCACCACCAGTCCGGCGGTGATCAGGGTAAAGAAGTAGCTGGTGTAGAACCAGGGCGCCTCGCGGATCTTCTGGTTGAGCGAGTGCGCCCAGCCGAAGATCTCACCGAAAGCCCAGGAGCTGGCGAGCGAGATGCAGATGGCACCGAGCAATCCGGCATCAAACAGGCCAATGGCCATGAACGTGCCGACCCAGTGGTTGGTCTCCATCAGCTGCTCGGCGGCCTGTGAGGCACTTTCGATGTCGACGCCTTTGAGCACGGTGCCGGTCACGATGACGATGAAGACGGCGACCGCGACCGTCAGCGTCGAGCCGAACAAGGTATCGAACTTGCCCCAGGGGATGTCCTTTTCCTGCAGCCCCTTGTCTACCACGGAGCTTTGCTGGAAGAAGAGCATCCAAGGTGCGATTGTGGTGCCGATGTTGGCCATCAGAAAGAAGAAGAGATCGCCGTTGAAGCCGCCCGCGAAGTTCGGAATCAAGCCCTCCTTCACGATGTCCGACACGGAAGGATTGACCATGAAGGCACCCGGCACGTAAACCAGGTTCAGGGCGCAGAAGAGCATGGCGATCTTTTCCCAGGTCCAGTATCGGCCGTTCATCACGATCACTGCCATCAGCGCCACGACGCCCACGACGGTCACCCAGGGTGGAACGCCAAAGATCTTCAGCGCCGCGGTCATGCCGATGAATTCGGTGACCAGCGTCAGCCAGTCCACGATCATCAGGTCGAGCAGCGAGAACCAGCCCCAGAAGGCGCCAAAGCCGTCAAAGATGGCCTCGGCGTGGCCGCGCTTGGTCACGGCGCCCAGGCGCACCGTCATTTCCTGCACGTAGTACGCCACGGGGATCAGGATCAACAGGAACCAGATCAGGTTGTATCCATACTTGGCACCGGTCGCAGCGTATGTGGTGATGCCGCCGGCATCATTGTCAGCGATCATGACCACGAGCCCCGGACCGGCAATGACCAGGTAGAGCTGAACTGCCTTTGTCCACTTGCGCAGCCGGTAATAGAGCCTGGAAGCGAGGTTCATGCCGCTGTCTCTCTCAGCATCACTGCGACATCCACGGCCGCGAAGGCTCGACTCCGTCCCGTGTCCACCCACATAGGCAATGCCGCAAGACGCTGAAGACCGTCAGCGCGCAGATCGATGATTGACGCCGTAGACACGATTCGCGTTCCGGTGATAGATCGTTCGCGATCGACCAGCACTCGGTGGCCCACCAAGGCCGTTCGACGGCCGGAGGTTACCTCAGGCGATGGGATGCGATGATGACTTTTTCGACGTCACTCGGATGAGCCTCGGGCCGGCGGTCTGCCCGCGATGGGCATCGGTTGACGCCACAACATCCGGCCCCTTGATTCCAGAACCACCTGCCTTTCCGTTGGGTCTGGGCTGCCGCCGCACCGGATCGACCGGGCGGAGTGAGAGCGACGCCGCCTGGTGGTCGACGCTGCAACACGCCATCGCCTGCTCGCGCGAGGTGTTTTTGCTCGGCCGCGGCCGTGAGCTGCCCGATGGTCGATAGGCGCCGCGCGACCCGCAGCGGTCGGCCGAGCCGGTCAACGGGAACTTCCGCAAGGCATTGGGCGGCTATGGGCGCCGCAAGGGCTCCGCGACAGGGACTGCCAGCCCCGCCGACAGCACGGGGCGGATGGACCATTGAAAGGCGGGCATGAGGGGCAAATGATTCATGGGAGGCGGCCACGAGCAAGACCCCGTCTGCCCCGAGGACAGTTGACCAGCAGCGTACGCCGGAGGACATCACGACGCCGTGGGCACAGGGATGGCACTCGAGGAGCTAACGCATTCGGTACAGCTTCGAGCCCACCGCCACGAACCACGCCGCGAAGAACACTTGACAGACGAGAGTCAGAATCGGCCCGATGGCATAGGGATACGCGCCGATGATATCGAGCACACTGGTGGCGAAGCCGAAATAGGCAACACGCTTGCCGTAGGGCCCACGTTTCATCGCCAGACTCGGCACGAAAGTGGCGATTCCCAGCAAGATATCGACCGCGTGCAGACCGCCGTAGAAGATCGCCACGGCGAATTCCGCAGCGGCGGGCGTGCCTGCACGCAGGCCGTATACGGGTAGACAAGGCGCCCGTGAACAATATCCAGCACGGCCAGGACTGGGATCACTATCGCAATGATTCCGCAGCCCGTGGCCGCCTTGGCTCTGTCGGTGCTGGCAAGACTGTGGTGAAGGGCAAATACCGCGGGAACCAAGGACACCGCCGCGAAGAACAGCACCTCGTTGGCGATCGCAAGAACGAACTCCCGTGATGCGGCCCAGACGAGGATCTCCACTCCATTCGAGGGTGGCGGCCCCGCCATGAGGTCCAGGAAAGTTCTCGACAGGAAGAGAATGCCGCTGAGGATGAACGCCGCTCCCCCGAACTTGTAGAGTCCCTTCAGGCCATCCGATATGGTCAGAGCCTCGTCGTTCATGCAGCCGTCAATGCGATTTCACCGGGTTATCTGTCGGCTTAAGCGGATCCGACGCCGTGCAACGGGAAGCCACCGACAAGCGCGAAAGCCGCGCCAACGCTGTGCTGGCGAGATTCGCGTATCCGTACCGAGTCTCGAGAACTGCGTCAAACAGGGGGAACGCCGCCGCGGACACTCTACCCCTCAGGACGGAGGTCGGGAATCACGGTGCGTCCGCCGCGCGTGTCTGGCGCAGACCGCTTCAAGACAATATTGGCGCCGTCCTCGACGAACTGCTTGTGGCCGAGGGTGTGCAAAGACACGGAATCCGCATGCTTTTTGGGGGTCGCTTTGGCATTTCCGCAGGGGCGATCGTTGCACACAGAGCGATCTGAGAGGTCGGCTTCTGGTCTGGGTGGCGCGTCGGCGCGCCGTTGCACACCCTCGGCCGTAAGCCGAAGCCCGCCACCGTCGGCTTCTTCTTCTCTCGACAGGCAGCAGCGGGTCGACCACGCCGCGGCGTCAAGTTCTTCTGACACGGGGTATCCGGTTGACGTCGAGCGGAATGATTCGCTGGGTATGATGGTTGGGTGGGCGCGTGGTGCGAAGATTGCGTTGAATTTCGCGGGGGACAAACGGGTGGATTTGAAAAAGTGGGCCCGCCGAGCCAATGCCGGAGCGGGTCTTGACAGACATCGCTTGCGCCAGACTGTCCGCGCCGCAAGCACGTCCAAGGTTGGTTTTCGACCTGAATCGGCTCGATGAAGCGCACTGAACTGTTGCCTCAGTCATTGCGCATGACCCTGCGCGACTGGCGCGCCGGCGAGCTGCGCCTGCTCGCCGCGGCGCTTGTCATCGCGGTCGCTGCGGTGACGAGCGTAGGCTTCTTCGTAGATCGCATCCGGGTGGGGTTGGAGCGCGACGCGACCCAGTTGCTGGGCGCAGATGCCGTGCTCAACTCTGACCGGCCGGTCGCGGACGCGGAGCGCGCGCGTGCGAAGGCCGCGGGCTTGCAGGTGGCCGAGACCGTCGTGTTCCCAAGCATGGCGATCAGTGAGCGCAATGCAGAGAATTCCACACTCGCCGCGGTCAAGGCGGTCTCCGCGGGCTATCCGCTGCGTGGCGTCTTGCGTGTGACGACGGGGCTCGACGCGCCCGATGCAGCGACGCGTGCAATTCCTGCCCCCGGAACGGTTTGGGCCGATGCGCAGACATTGCAGGCGCTGCGGCTGCAGATTGGCGACCGCTTGCGGCTCGGCGAGAAGAGCTTCGCTATCGACCGCATCATCACGATCGAGCCGGATCGCGGCGCGCAGTTCATCAACTTTGCGCCGCGCGTGATGCTCAACCTCGCGGATCTGCCGGCCACGCAACTCATTCAGACCGGCAGCCGGGTCACATACCGCCTGCTGGTCGCGGGCGAGCGCGAAGCCGTGCGCGCGTACGCGGCCTGGGCGCAGGAGAATCTCGCGCGCGGCCAGCGGCTGGAGTCACTCGAAAGCGGTCGCCCCGAAATGCAGCGCACGCTCGAGCGCGCGGAGCGTTTTCTTGCGCTCGTCGCGTTGCTGGCGGCGATGGTCGCGGCCGTTGCCGTTGCGGCGGCCGCGCGCCGCTTTTCGCTGCGGCACATGGACTCGTGCGCGATGATGCGCTGCCTCGGCCTCGCGCAGCGCGACATCTTTGCCCTGTTCTCGCTCGAGTTCGTTTTCGTCGGTCTGAGTGCATGCGCGGCCGGCACGCTGCTCGGCTACGGCTTTCACTTGGTGCTGCTCGACGTGCTGCGCACGTTGATTCAGACGCAATTGCCGCTTCCGTCGCTGGGGCCCGCGCTGCAGGGCGGCGCAGTCGGACTCGTGCTGCTGCTCGGCTTTGCCCTCCCGCCGCTGATCCAACTGCGGCAGGTGCCGCCGCTGCGCGTGCTGCGCAAGGATCTCGGTCCGCCGACCGGACGGGCCGCGCTGGGCTATGTCGTCGGGTTTGTCGGCTTCTTTGGTTTGCTGCTCTGGTCGTCGAATGACCTGAAGATCGGCGCGTTGACATCCGGCGGCTTTGCCATCGCTATCGCCTTCTTCGCCGCAGTCGCGTGGTTGACGCTGAGGCTGCTCGCGCCGCTGCGCGCCATGACGGGGCGCCTCGGCATTTCCTGGCGCTTCGCGGTCGCCGCCGTGCAGCGCCGCCCGGTTGCGACCATCATTCAGCTCGTGGCCTTGGCGGTCGGCCTGATGGCGTTGCTGTTGCTGACGGTCACGCGCACCGATCTCGTCGACACATGGCGCAAGGCGGCGCCGGCCGATGCCCCGAATCGCTTCGTGATCAACATTCAACCGGATCAGACCAGCGTGATCGGGCAGCGGCTGCGCGCGGCCGGCGTTGCCGATGTAATGCTGTATCCGATGATCCGCGGCCGGCTGATCGAACGAAACGGCATCGCGATCGGGCCCGAGAGCTTCAGCAATGAGCGCGCGCAAAGACTTGTCGATCGTGAATTCAACCTGTCCTATGCGGACACGGCGCCCTCGCACAATCCGATCGTGGCCGGCCGCTGGTTCGCGCCGGATGCCGCCGAGCTGTCGATGGAGGAGGGCATTGCCAAGACGCTCGGCGTTTCGATCGGCGACGAACTGACGTTCGATATCACCGGCACCAGGGTAAAAGCAAAACTCAGTTCGCTGCGCAAGGTCAGCTGGGACTCGATGCGCGCCAACTTCTTCGTGATCATGCCCAGCAGACTGCTGAAGGATCAGCCGCAGAGTTTCATCACGGCGTTTCATGTCCCGGCATCGAAGGCGGCGTTGACCGCTGAACTGGTGCGCGAGTTCCCGAATATCACTGTCATCGATACCAGTGCGGTGCTGCGACAGGTGCAGGCGGTGCTGGATCAGGTGATCGGCGCGGTCGAGTTCGTGTTCGCGTTCACGCTGGTCGCCGGCGTGCTGGTGCTGTATTCGGCACTGGCCAGCAGTCGCGACGAGCGCGTGCGCGAGGCGGGGCTGTTGCGTGCGCTCGGCGCCTCGCGCCGGCAGCTTTCCCAGGCGCAGGTGGCAGAGATGATTTGCATTGGCGGACTGGCCGGACTGCTCGCGGCCACGGGAGCTGCGGCCATTGGCTGGGCGCTGGCGAAGTACGCGTTCGATTTCGAGTACGTCGTCACACCCTGGGTGTTCGTGCTCGGCATCGCCGGCGGCGCGGTGTGCGCACTGATCGGCGGCTGGTTCGGATTGCGCAGCGTGCTGAAGACGCCGCCGTTGACAACACTGCGCGAAGCATGAGCGTTCCGAACCCGACGGAAGAATCGGCTCGCTATGAAGAAACGCCCTACGCGCGAATGGGTGGCGACGCGGCACTGCGCGCGCTGGTCGACCGCTTCTACGATCTGATGGACCTCGAGCCTGACTACGCCGGCATTCGCCGCTTGCACAAGCCCGATCTCGCCGATGCGCGCGACAAGCTGTACTGGTTCCTGAGCGGCTGGCTCGGCGGGCCGAATCTGTACGTGGAGCGGTTTGGCCACCCCAAACTGCGCGCGCGCCACCTGCTGTTTGCAATCGGACTCGCTGAGCGAGACCAGTGGATGGCGTGCATGGATCGGGCGCTGGTCGAGCAGGGCGTCGACGAGAGCCTGCGCGAACGGCTTCTGCCGGCGTTCTTCGGAACCGCGGACTGGATGCGCAATCGCGAAGGTTGATCGAAGCGTCGGCATCCGCATGGGCCCATGTGCGCTGTGCGCCTTCACGTGCCGGCATCCTCGTGCCGTATCTTCCAGGATCGGGCTGGCGACCGTGAAACCCTCGGAGAGGGCGTGACACTCGTACGGACCACGGGCAGCATCGCATCGCTCGGCGTGATCTTTGGCTGCGCCGATATGTCGGAGACGCAGAAAGGCACCGCCACCGGCGCGGGCGTCGGCGCCGCGGTCGGCGGCTTGTTTGGCGCAGCGATCGCAGGGGGAAATACCGGCAGGAGTGCGGTCACGGGGGCCGCCGTTGGCACGGCGGGTGGCTACGTCTGGAGCAAGATGCAAGAGCAGCGGCGCGCAATGGAGCAGTCGTCGCAGGGACCGGCGTCGCGGTTTCGCAAACCGCCGCCAACCGTCTCAGTCTCAGCATTCCCGCAGATGCCGGGTTCGATGCTGGACGCGCGGAATTCAAACCCGCGATGCGCGCCGTGCTGACCAAATACGCCGTGTCGCTGAATGAACACGCGGGCACGACGATCGAGATCATCGGTCATACCGACTCGACCGGATCGGCTGCGGTCAATGATCCGCTCCGCGTCGCCCGGGCCCAGGCGACGCGCGATTACCTTGTGCAGCACGGAGTGGCCCTCTCGCGCTTGTCGATCGCGGGCCGCGGCGCACGGGAACCGGTCGCGGGCAACGACACCGATGCGGGTCGCGCGGCGAACCGCCGCGTCGAGATCTACGTGGCCGAGGCAGCACCAAAGAAGTAACGGCTCTCGCGAGAGCGGCCAGGCCGGCGAGCGATAGCCCGGGTCCGCGCCGGGCGTTCGCGCGCGCTCCACACGAAGGCGCTCGGATACCGCGGGCGGGCAGCGGAGGCCCGTTGGCAGCGTGGCATGCGAGGGGTCTCCCCGCGCACGGAGGCGCGCGTGAAGATCCGCCGGCGTCCCGCCGCGCGGGTCGCCAGCGCCGAGTTGCGAAATGCCGAGCTTGAACTCAAGCCCGCGCGCGAATGCATTGCCGTCCCGACGCGACCCGCTGGACTTGATTACTGACGCTAAGATCGGTGTCACTGTTGCGCCCGGAGACTCAATGCTGGAAATCGCCGTAGTCGCACTCGCAGTGGCGCTCGCCATCGCGCTGATCGCGCTCGTTCTCGCGCGGCGCGCGGGGCTGGCGGAGGTTGGGACCACCCTGCGGCGTCTGGAGGACGCGCAGGCACAGATCAGTGAGCGGCTCGAGCGCGAATTGCGCGCCGAGATCGGCTCGGCCGCCAGTGCGACGCGGGTCGAGACGGGCGCACGATTCAGCGATCTGCAGACGACCCTGAACACCCAGGTGGCGCAGTCGAGCGGCGTGCAGGCGCAAAGCCTCAATGCCTACGGCCAGGCCATGCAGCAGCAACTGACGGACCTCACGCGCTCGATCCAGATGAACCTTGCCGAAGTGCGCGGCACGCTGCAGACACAGCTTGCGAGTCTGCAGAGCGACAACGCGGCCAAGCTCGAGCAGATCCGCGCGACCGTCGAGGAGAAGCTGCAGACCACCCTGGAGGCACGCCTGGGCGAGTCGTTTCGCCTCGTCTCCGAGCGGCTCGAACAGGTGCACCGTGGCCTGGGTGAGATGCAGGGACTGGCGCAGGGGGTCGGGGATCTGAAGAAGGTGCTCGGCAACGTCAAGACGCGCGGCACCTTCGGAGAGATGCAGTTGGCGGCGTTGCTCGAGCAGGTGCTGGCACCGGAGCAGTACGCGACCAACGTCGCGACCCGGCCGGGTTCGAACGAGCGCGTCGAATTTGCGGTGCGCTTGCCCGGACGCAGCGGTGACGCTGAATCGTCGTGCTGGCTGCCGATCGATGCCAAATTCCCGAGCGAGGACTACGAGCGCCTGCTGGCTGCGCATGATGCGGCCGATCCCGCCGCGGTGGAAGTGGCTGCCAAGGCGATCGAAACGCGCATCAGGCTGGAGGCGAAGACAATGCGCGAGAAGTACGTTGAGCCACCGTATACCACCGACTTCGCGATCCTGTTCCTGCCGACCGAAGGGCTGTTTGCCGAAGTGCTGCGCCGCCCCGGCCTGACCGAGGCACTGAATCGCGAACTGCGCATCGTCATTGCCGGACCGACGACGCTCTTCGCCATGCTCAACAGCCTGCAGATGGGTTTCCGCACCCTGGCGCTGGAGAAGCGCAGCGCCGAGGCGTGGCAGGTGCTCGGCGCCGTGAAGACCGAGTTCGCCAAGTTCGGCGACGTGCTCGGCAAATTGAAGGCTCAGCTTGCGACGGCGTCGAACACGATCGATCAGGCCGAGACGCGCACGCGGCAGATGACGCGTGCGCTGAAGGGTGTGGAGGCGCTGCCGTCGGACGAGACCGCGCGGTTGCTGCCGTCGGATCGGCCGGAAGAAGGTTGAGCAATCCGTCTTCCAGGAGCGCGCAAGCGGGAGGAGATGCCCTGGCCAACGGTTCGCTACCGGGTCAATGGCGTCGACGCCCCGCACCGCCGTTTACGTCGCGCCTGGAATTGTCGAGAGGCACCGTTGGGCTGCGCCGCTCGTGGTGCTGGCACGCGGCGACGCCGTGGTTCAGTGGTCCCGGGACATCGAGAGCGCCGCTCGCCGAGGGCTCCGTGCCGCATGCCGGGGCCGGAGTCGACGGGTGATCAGGGTCGGCGATCTGGCGGGTGCGGTAGCGGCAAGCAAGGCAATCGGTGCGCGCTTTCGCAACGAAGCGGGGCAAGGGCCGGGCGGGACGCAGGGGTCAGTCGGGGATCCGTCCGGCAATCCGATCGAGCTGTTCGAGGCGCGCGGCGACCAGGTTCAAGCACGCTGCAAGCGTCGCAACGCTTCATCGAGCGTGTCGTTCTTCTTCGCGAAACAGAACCGCACCACGCGGTTTTCGAACGGACGCCGGTAGAACACCGACACCGGGATGACGGCGACGCCATAGTCGATGATCATCCGCTGCGCGAATTCGGCTTCGGGAAGGTCCGAGATCGCCGAATAGTCTGCCAGCACGAAGTACGTCCCTTCGCACGGCAGCAGCTTGAAACGCGTCTGCGCCAGGCCCATGCGAAAGCGATCGCGCTTGGCCTGGTAGAAGTGGCGCAGGCCGAACCAGGGCGCGGGATCCTCGAGATACTTCGCAAACGCGTGCTGAGCGGGCGTGTTGACCGCGAACACCATGAACTGGTGCACTTTGCGAATTTCCGCGCTGATCGGGGATGGCGCGAGCGCGTAGCCGATCTTCCAGCCGGTGGTGTGGAAGGTCTTGCCAAAGCTGGAGATCACCACCGTGCGATCGGCCAGTGCGGCTGAGGTCGACAACGACCGATGCGGCCGGTCGTCGAACACGATGTGCTCGTACACCTCGTCGGAGAGCAGCAGGATGCTGCTTGCGGCGACGATTTCCTCCAGCGCGTCCAGATCTTCGTCGCGCAGGATGCGCCCCGTCGGGTTGTGCGGGAAGTTCAACATCAGGAGCCGCGTCTTCGCCGTGATCGCCGCGCGCACCCGTTCCCAGTCGGGCGCATAGCCGCGCGTGGCGTCGAGCGGCACATAAACGGGTATGCCGCCCGCGAGTTCGATTGACGGCACGTAGCTGTCGTAGACCGGCTCGAGCACGATCACTTCGTCACCCGGCCGGACCAGCGCCAGCACCGCGGCCATGATCGCCTGCGTCGCACCCGCGGTGATGGTGATCTCGGTGTCGGGGTCATAGCGCCGCCGGAACAGCCGCGCCTGCTTGGCGCTGATCGCCAGCCGCAGCGCCGGCACGCCCGCCATCGGTGCGTACTGGTTGTGTCCCGCCGCCATCGCCTCGGTCAACGACTGCTGCAGCTTCGGATCGCAGTCGAAGTCCGGAAATCCCTGGCCAAGATTGACCGCCCCGTGTTTCGTCGCCAGCGCGGACATCACGGTAAAGATCGTCGTCCCGACGTTGGGCAGGCGCGAAGGACCGAGAATTTCGGGCAAAGCGCGCGCAGGCAGGGCGCGATGTTCCATGCGGCGGACGGGGAGAAGACAGGTTTGAAAACTATACTCCGCGCCATGCGGCGCACCGCCGCGGAAAGATTTCGCGTCGCGCCCATGATTGTCGCCAGTAATGCCAAGATTGCCCTTCGGCGGGCGGTTCCCGGCGATCGCATGCGCCTGTATCACTGGGTTGCGCAGAACGATCTGTCGCTCACGATGACCGGCTCGACGCCGGTGTTCGAGCCCGGCATCCCGACCTTCGATGAGTTTCGCGCCCGGTACGCAGAGCACTTCTTCACCGGCCGGCGGCCCTTTACCGGGCGGGCACTGATTGTCAGCAATGTTGAAGACGATGTCGGCTTCGTCGTCCACCGGGACATCAACCTGCTGAACGACGTGGTCGAAATGGACGTGTGGCTCGCCGGACGTCGTTTCCAGGGCCAGGGTTATGGCTCTGCGGCGGTCGCGCTGGCGTGCGAGTGGTTGCAGGCCGCATACGGCGTAAACCGGTTTCTGCTGCGGCCGTCGCGCAGAAACGTGCACGCGCTGCGCGCGGCGCGGCGTGCGGGATTTCGCGAAACGAACATCGGCGCGCGTGAACTGATCGCCAAGTTGCGGCTGGTGCCGGGTGAATACGCCGACGAAGTCCTGCTTTTTCACACCTTGCCGCTGCCGCGCGCCGCACTCGATGCGAACCCGGCGCGCAACTATGTGTTCTTCGACAGCGAATTCACCGATTTCCATGATCCGGTGCTGATCAGCATCGGTGCCGTCGCCACCGACTCGAGCGCGTTCTACAGCGAGTTGCGCGGATGGCCGCTGGACCGCGCGAGCGACTTTGTGCGCACAAACGTCGTCCCGCAGCTCGATGGCGACGCGGTTCCCTTTTCGCGGGCGCGCCAGGGCTTTGTGACGTGGCTGGCCGAACGCGTGCGGGGCAAACCGGTGACGATCGTGTCGGATTCCGGCTTCGATCGGCTGTCGCTCATCTGGCTACTCGGCGCCGAAGACTTGCCGAAGAACGTCGAATGGCGGCGCATTCCGGTCGCCTACGAGCAGCTTGACGACGTTGCCCGCACGCTTGGCTTGCGCCGGCACCATGCGCTGGATGACGCGCGCGCGCTGCGGCACGCGTTGCTCGCGCCGCAACAGAGCTGAGGCGCGGACGACATTCCCCCCGGCACCGCCGACCGTGCCGAATCGATTCCGCGATCCACGGTCGCCGGATCGCCCCGCTCAGGCGCCCGGACTCAGGGACGGGTCGCGGGCGACCATCAGGTCCGACACGGCGCGGGGCGAAATGATGTGCAGACCCGTCGTGCGCGCGCGGCGCGCGAGGCGCAGCAGCGCCTTGTCCTTGGTGACCAGTGCCCGTGCACCGCCGGTCACGGCAAGATCGAGGAAAGGCTGATCGCGCGCATCGGTGCATGGCCACGGGGCGGGGAATACGGGCGCAACCAGTCGCGCGCGTCGGCACCAGTCCGCGACCAGCGCACGTTGCCGCTCGGTACTCAGTCCGAACTGCGGCCGGCCGAGCACATCGGTCAATTCGGCATCGGTCGGCACGGCGCGCAAAGCAGTCCATGCCCCGTTGTCCAGCGCCGCGCGCAGTGCCGCGACATCCGGATCGTCAAAGATCCAGAGGTCGAGCAGCACATTGGTGTCGATGACAACGCTGGCGGCGGTCATGCACAGCGCAACACTGCCGCACCCTGGATGCGGCCGCTGCGCAGCGCATCGAGCGCATCATTGGCGCGGGCGAGTTCGAACTCTTCGACCTGCGTGCGCACTGGAACCCGCGCCGCGAGCGCGAGAAACTCCTCGCCGTCGGCGCGCGTCAGGTTGGCGACCGAGCAGACGGTTCGCTCGCCCCACAACAGTTCGTATCCGAACGCCGGGATGTCGCTCATGTGGATGCCGGCGCACACGACCGTGCCACCCTTGCGCGTGGCGCGCAATGCCGCGGGCACCAGGGCGCCGACGGGTGCAAAGAGCAGCGCAGCGTCGAGTGGCTCCGGCGTGGGCGAAAGCGAATCGCCGGCCCACGCGCAGCCAAGCGAGCGCGCGAACGCCTGGCTGGCATCGTCGCCGGCGCGCGTGAAAGCGAGAACCCGCCGACCCTGCCACAGCGCCAGCTGGGCAAGCAGGTGCGCGGCCGCGCCGAAGCCATAGATGCCAACGGTGCGCGCCTCCCCGATGAAGCGCAGCGCGCGGTAGCCGATCATGCCCGCGCACAGCAGTGGCGCGGCATGCGCGTCGTCGAGGGCAGCGGGCAGCGCAAAGCAGTAGCTGGCATCGGCAAGCGCGCCTTCGGCGTAGCCACCGTCGCGCGTGTAGCCAGTGAACTGCGGCGCATCGCACAGGTTCTCGCGCTGGCCGATGCAGAAGCGGCACTGGCCGCAGGTGTGCCCAAGCCAGGGCACGCCGATCCGCTCGCCGAGGCGAAACTGCGTGACGCCGGCGCCGAGTGCCTCCACGCGGCCGACGATCTCATGGCCGGGAACCAGCGGCAGCTTCGGCTGCGCAAGTTCGCCATCGACGATGTGCAGATCAGTGCGGCAGACGCCGCAGGCACTGACGCGCAGACGTATTTCGCCAGGAGCGGGATCGGGGACGTCAATCGTGTGTCCCACCAACGGCTGCCGCGCCGCCTCGAGCACCATCGCCTTCGCGCGCATACGCGGTCGTCAGTTCAAGTCAAGCGCGTGCGCGCGCAGCGCCTCAAGCGCGACGATCTCGAGCGCCTTCTCGTGCGTCGCCCCAAGCACGATCGGCGGCGCAACGCCGGCGTCGAATGCCTCTTGCCAGCGTCCGGCGCACAGGCACCAGCGGTCGCCGGGCTTGAGCCCGGGAAAGCCAAACTCCGGGTGCGGTGTGACGAGATCGTTGCCACGCTGAACAGAGAAGCGCAGAAATTCCGCGGTCATCTGTGCGCACACGGTGTGCGAACCGACGTCCTGCGGCCCGGTGTGGCAGTAACCGTCGCGGTAGAAACCGGTCTTCGGTCGCATGCAGCAGTCGGTGAGCGGACTGCCGAGCACGTTGCGCGCCGACGAGGGATGATCGGAATCGCGCATGGCTCAGCCGCCCGCGCGCTGTGCGCGTTCTGTTGCTTCTTCGAGCCAGGGCACGAGCGCGTTGAGCACCTGCGCGACGGCCTGGTTCATTGCGGCGGCGGCGGCCGACGATCTTGCTTCAGCGACAGCGACATCGGCACTGAACGAGCGCTGCGTAACCAGCGCACGTCTGCGGCGATCGAACAGCGTTGCACGCACCGTGAGCTGCGCGCGCCCGGGCTCGGAAGAAACGTCATGATGAATATCGTCGATGGCGACCGCGAGCATCCAGTCGGCATGCAGCGGTTGCCCAATTGCGGCGACGGCGCCGAAACTGCCGCTGGCTTCCAGCCGTCGCTGCAGCAGCTGCAGAATCCGGCGCGACGGCCGATCGGTCCATGTGGCAAGCTGATACAGGGCGCGTTCACCCGCGCGGCGTGCATACGCGATGGACAAGGTATCTGCCAGCGGGTCGCCGACATCGCTCTGGATCAGCAACGAATCGGCCACCGGTGCCGCCCGGCGCGGCGGCATCGGGCCGGCATCACCGAGCACGTACTGCGTCTGCGCCACACCCTCGCCGCCGACGTCGACTGTGACGCAGCCCGTCAGCAGCAGCGCGATCAGGGCCAGCAGCGCTCTCACATCTTTTCTCCCGGGCCGAGTTGTGCCTTGGAAGGGCCGAGCAGCGCAGCGCGCGGCTCCTGCAGCCGCTCGAGCGTGCGCACTGCCGCATCGACACTCGAACGCAGGTCGGCCACCGTCGCCGCCACCTGATCGTCAATGCCGAGACCCGTCTGGTCGACCCGCCGCGTAATTGCGGCCATCTGCTGCTGAATATCAACTACGGCGTTGCGTGCCTCAATCGCGGTGCGCTGAGCCTCGGCCAGCGTGCGCTGTGCGTCGGCAAGCGTGTCGTCGAGCCGCGCGCCGGCCTTGTCGGCGGTCGCGGCGATGCGCTCGCTCGCATTGCCGACGGAGGCGGCGGCGCTGCCGATCTGTTTCATCATCTGCTCGACCGTCGCAGTACGTTCCCTCAAGGACGCGGTCAACTGCGACAGGTTGTACAGGGTCTCGCCGAGCCGCAGCTGGTTCTCGGCCGACAGCGTGCGATTGAGCTTGTTCATCACTTCGGAGGCCATTTCGCTCAGCTCGTTGACGCGGCCGGTGATTTCTTCGACGTCGTTTCTGCCTTCCGCGATGACCGGATAGTCTTCATCGTCCGGCACGTTCTCCAGCGGCGCGCCAGCCGGCTCGGGTGTGATCAACGTGATCTGGGCGATGCCGGTGACGAAGTTGCGCGTGATCGCCGCCACCGTGTTTTCCCGTATCGGCGCACGACGATCGATGCGAACCGTCACGTGTACGCGATTGATCTTGTCGCCCGTCAACGCATAGTCCACGACCCGGCCAACCTTGATGCCGCGCAGGCTGACGTCGCCGCCGACCGAAAGGCCGTCGAGCGCCTGCTTCTCGAAGTAGATCGTGTAGTTGGAGAAATTGCGGGCCGATCCCGTGTGCTTGAGCCAGAGGACCGCCGCAATCAGCGCCGCGATCAACGCGATGAGCGCGAGCCCGACGTAGGTGTACTTCGCTTCAGCTTCCATGGATCATCACATTTCACGAGCGAACCCGGGTCGCCCGTGCCTAGAAACCCCCCGGTCCGCGTTCGCGTTTGCCAGCGCGAACCGCGTCGGCCGTGCGAAGGGCCGCAGGGACTGTCGACCAGTCGGCCTTCGGCCCCTTGGTGGAGGAGGGGCAGGGGAGAGGGTGTGCGTCATTTCACTTCGCTGCCGCTTGCAGCCGTGACCATTGTACGGATCGAAAAGTACGAGCGTATCCACGGATGGTCGACGTGCATGACCTCACTGACCGGACCGTCCGCAAGCACGAGGCCCTCCTGCAGAACGATCAATCGGTCGGTGACCGTCAGCAGCGTGTCCAGGTCGTGGGTGACGAGCAGCACGGTGATGCCGAGGTCGTCGACCAGCGAGCGCACCAGCCGGTCGAAGCCGCGCGCCGTGGTCGGATCGAGCCCCGACGTCGGTTCATCCAGAAAGAGTATCTCCGGCTCCAGCGCGAGGGCGCGGGCGATCGCGGCACGCTTGCGCATGCCGCCCGACAACTCGCTGGGCATCTTCGCACCGGCGTCGGCGGGCAAGCCGGCCTGCGCCAGCCGCAGCTGAATCAGCGGTTCCAGCAGCTCCTGTGGCGGCGGCGCATGCTCGATCAGGGGAAGCGCCACGTTCTGCGCAACTGACAGTGACGAGAACAGGGCGCCGTCCTGGAACATCATGCCGAAGCGGCGGCGCACGCCGGCAATCTGATCGGCGCTCGAGTGCCACATGTCGGTGCCGAGCACGCGCACGTGTCCCGCGGAGGGCCGCTGCAGCCCGATGATCTCGCGCAAGAGGACCGACTTGCCGGTACCGCTGCCGCCGATCATGGCCGCGAGCGTGCCGCGCGGAATGGCAAAGCGCACGCCGTTGTGAATCGTCTGCGCACCGAGGTGCGTGACGATGTCGTCGACTTCGATGACGTTGTCGCTCACCAGCCGAGCTCCTGAAACAGCACGGCGAAGGCAGCATCGAGCAGGATCACGGCGACGATGCTTTGCACGACGGTCGAGGTTGTCGCCAGCCCGACCGCGCGCGTATCGCGTTCGACCGACATGCCCATCCGGCAGCCGATCACGGCGATGAACAGGGCAAACACCGGCGCCTTGCCCAGGCCGACCCAGAAGTGCGTGATGTCGAGCGCTTCGCGCAGGCGTTCGAGGAATGTCGTTGGCGTCAGTCCCAGCATCGGCTCTGCGACCAGCATCGCGCCGATGATGCCCATCACGTCGCCGACGAATACCAGGAGGGGCAGGGCAAGCATCAGCGCCAGCACGCGCGGAACGACCAGCACCTGCATGGGCGGCAGCCCGAGCGTGCGGATCGCGTCGATCTCCTCGGTCAGGCGCATCGCGCCGAGTTGCGCGGTAAAGGCCGCGCCCGAGCGACCGGCGATGATCGTCGCGACGATGATCGGCGCGAACTCGCGCGTCATGCCGATTCCCACGCCATCGACGACGAAGATATTGGCGCCGTATTTCTCCGCCTGCAGGCCAAGCAGGTACGCAATCGTCACGCCGATCAGCAGCGTGACCAGCGTGACCACCGGCACCGCGTTCAGGCACACCTGCTCGAACTGTGTGGTCAGTTCCTTCAACCGCAGGCGTCGGGGTTGCAGCGCCGCCTCGCCGAATGCACTGAGCGTGGCGCCGAGGAAGTTCAGATGCCCGGAGAGCACAGAGCCAAGATCGACGGTTTTCTGACCGACTTCTGCCAGCCAGCGCGGCTTTGCCCTCCGCGCGACAGGCTCGGTCGATCCCAGCCGCCGCCGCACGTCATCGAATATGCGCCGATGCCGTTCACCGAAGGCGTTAAGCGCGATCGTCCCTGGATCGACGCCGGCAGCGGACAGGGCTCGCAGCAACGAGAGCGCCGCGGCCGAATCCAGCGACTGCAATGCGGACCCGTCAATGACGAGCGGGCCGTGGATGCGCAGCGCGCTCAATTCGCGCCACCCCTCGGAGAGCGTGGAAATGCGCCATGCGCCCGTCAGCGCCAGCGTTGCGCCCGAGGCACTGGCCGTCAAATGGCAGCTGCAAGGTTCCGCGTTCATGTCTGGGCGCGATCGGTTCGGATCAGCCTAACGCATCGGCAGGCCAAATGAAAACGCCGGCAGTGGGCCGGCGCTCTCGATCCCGCGGCTGAAGCGTCACGCCGCCAGCAACTGCCGCAGCACGAACGGGAGTATGCCGCCGTGCCGGTAGTAGTCGACCTCGATCGGCGTGTCGATGCGCAACTTAAGCGGCACGTTCTGCGAGGTGCCGTCCTTGCGCCTGATCACGAGGGTCAGGTCCATCTGCGGCCTGATGTCGCCGTCGATCACGATATCGAACGTTTCGTCGCCGGTCACGCCCAGCGACTGCGCGGTGTCAGCGGCCTTGAACTGCAGCGGCAGCACGCCCATGCCCACCAGGTTGCTGCGGTGGATGCGCTCGAAGCTGCGCGCAATCACCGCCTTCACGCCGAGCAGTTGCGTGCCCTTGGCGGCCCAGTCGCGCGACGAGCCGGTGCCGTATTCCTCGCCACCGAAGACCACCGTCGGCACGCCGTCGGCGATGTATTTCATGGCCGCGTCATAAACCGACATCTGCTCGCCCGAGGGCTGGTGCGTCGTGTACCCGCCCTCGATTCGCGAACCATCCGCATTGGGCGGGAGCATCAGGTTCTTGATGCGCACGTTGGCGAACGTGCCGCGCATCATGACCTCGTGGTTGCCGCGCCGCGCGCCGTAGGAGTTGAAATCCGCCTTCAGCACATTGTGCGCGAGCAGCCACTTGCCGGCGGGCGAGGTGTCCTTGATCGATCCGGCCGGAGAGATGTGGTCGGTCGTGATCGAATCACCGAACACGCCGAGTGCGCGCGCGTTGCAGACCTTCGATATCGCGCCCGGCGTCATTGAAAAACCCTCGAAGAACGGCGGTTCGGCGATGTAAGTCGATTTGGGCCAGTTGTAGACCTGGCCACTGACGCCCTTGATCTTCTGCCACAACTCGCCCGGATCGCTTTTGACCTTGCCGTAGTTGGCCTGGAACGCCTTCGGGTTCATCGCGTGCTTGAGCAGCGCATGGACCTCATCCGACGAAGGCCACACATCGCCGATCCAGACGTCCTCGCCGTCCTTGCCCTTGCCGAGCGGCTCGGTCATCAGGTCGCGCAGGACCGTGCCGGCGATGGCGTAGGCAACCACCAGCGGCGGCGACGCCAGGAAGTTCGCCTTCAGGTTCGGATGGATGCGCGCCTCGAAATTGCGATTGCCCGACAGCACGGCGGCGCACACGAGATCGTTCCTGACGATCGCATCGTTGAATTCGGGCGCGAGGTCGCCGGCGTTGCCGATGCAGGTCGTGCAGCCATACGCGGCGACCGAGAAGCCGAGCTTTTCGAGGTAAGGCAGCAGGCCGGTCTTGCCCAGGTACTCGGTGACAATGCGTGAGCCGGGCGCCAGCGACGTCTTGATGTGCTTCTGCACCGTCAGGCCGTGCTCGACTGCTTTCTTCGCCAGCAGGCCGGCCGCGAGCAGCACGCCGGGGTTGCTGGTATTGGTGCAGGAGGTGATCGCCGCGATCAGCACGTCGCCGTTGCGCAGTTCGACGCCGTTGGCGGCCCGCACCGGCGGGCCGAGCTTGGCCGCCGGCTGATTGAAGCCGTTCTCCGCCGTCGATTTCGAAAACAGTGACGTGAACTGCTTCTTCACGTTGCCGATCTCGATCCGGTCCTGCGGACGCTTCGGCCCGGCGAGCGAGGGCGCAACGGTGGACAGATCGAGCGTCACGACCTTCGTGTAATCGATGTCGCCCCGTTTCGGAATGCCGAAGAGCTGTTGCGCCTTGAAGTAGGCCTCGAAGGCGGCGATCTCCTCCGTGGTCCGGCCCGTGCCCCTGAAGTAGTCGATCGTCTTCGCATCGACCGGAAAGAATCCCATCGTCGCGCCATACTCGGGCGCCATGTTTGCGATGGTGGCGCGATCGGGCAGGGCGAGCGTTTCGGTTCCGGGGCCGAAGAACTCGACGAACTTGCCGACTACCTTTTCCTTGCGCAGGATCTCGGTGACCGTCAGCACGAGATCGGTGGCCGTCACGCCTTCGCGCAGCTTGCCCTGCAGCTCGAGGCCGACCACATCGGGCGTCAGGATGTACTGCGGCTGCCCGAGCATGCCGGCTTCCGCTTCAATGCCGCCGACCCCCCACGCGACCACGCCGATGCCATTGATCATCGTCGTGTGGCTGTCGGTGCCGACCAGGGTGTCGGGGTAGTAGACGCCGGCGGCGGTCGTGTGCACGCCGCGCGCGAGGTACTCGAGATTGACCTGGTGCACGATGCCAAATCCGGGCGGTACCACGCCGAAGGTGTCGAACGCCTGCATGCCCCATTTCATGAACTCGTAGCGCTCGCGATTGCGCTGGAACTCGAGCTTCATGTTGAGATCCAGCGCGTCCTTCGAGCCGAAGTAATCGATCATCACAGAGTGATCGACAACGAGGTCCACCGGCACCAGTGGCTCGATCGTCTTCGGATTCTTGCCTGCCCTGGCTGCGACGGAGCGCATGGCAGCGAGGTCTGCCAGGAGCGGCACGCCGGTGAAGTCCTGAAGCACCACGCGCGCCACCACGAACGGAATCTCGTCGACGCGCTCGGCGCCTGGTTTCCAGTTGGCCAGCTGTCGGACGTGCTCTTCGGTTACCTTCTTGCCGTCGCAGTTGCGAAGCACCGACTCGAGCACGATGCGGATCGACACCGGCAGCCGGTTGACGTTCGGAAATGTCTTAGCCAGCGCAGGCAGGCTGTAGTACGTGCCGGTCTTGCCCTTGACGGGCGCGAACTGATGGCGCGTGTGATGCAGGTCGTGTGTCACTTTCTCTCCTTTACGCGAATCTGGACGTCGTACACCAGTCCCTCGTCATCCTGGCAAGTCCCGCCGCCGCTGCGGCCATAGGCCATGCCTCTGAAATCACAACGCAGCCCCGAGCCATCAGGGGCCTGCAGAAGCGCCTTCGCTTCGCCGCCCGTCGGATTGTCCACCGTGACGGTGGTACCGATCCAGGATTGATACCATCCCCAGCCGCCGCTCACGTAAACCGTGCTGCGGTCAGGCGTCGAATAAACCCATGTGCCGACGTAGGTCTTCTGGTCGATCGTCACGCTGACGTCCGCCTGGACACCGCTCTCGATGGCTTCGCCGTAGTACAGCGTGCCGCTCGTGCGCGGCATCAACGTGAGCTGATAGGTCGACACGCAACCGCAGAGCACGACCACGAGCCAGAGCAGGGCCATGGCGCGGGCATGCACGAACCCGGCCGCTGCGGCTCGTCGGGCCGGGCGCGGCGCCGGAGCCTCAGCGCCAACGCGCGGCGTGCTGGATCGAGCGAAGGACATGGCAAGCGAATCAATCCACGCGAGTCCGCAATGCAGGCATTCAGATCACCATCAAATCCACGAATTCGTTCACCGGTGTGACCGCCAGCCTTTTCGCATCCAGGCACAGGCCGAGGATCGCCGCGGCCTGCTTCGGTGGGAACACCCGCGGCTGAAGGAAGCAGGACGCACGACTCGATCGATCCGCGGCGCGGATCTACTTCTTCGGTTCGGGTTTGACGAGGGCGCACTGCACGGGTTTGTCGATCACGCCGGCGAACTCGACGACGCCCTCCTCACCCTCTTCGTGCCACTTCACCTTGCCGTCCTTGCTCGCGTAGGCCACTCCGGAGTCAACGGGCACGCGATGAACCTCCACACGATCGCCGCCGTAGGTCACCCAGGCGACCTTCTTGCTGCGCCATGGATTGAAGTTCACCAGCAGCTCCCGACCGTTCTCGCATTTCCATTCACGCGTGATCGGCCGATCCTTGCCCACTTTCGCGGGTTCCTGCGCGAGCGCCGCCGCGCTGGCCAGCGCGGCAGCGAGGCCGATCGTCAGTACTGCCCGTCCTGCGCGCATTGACGGCGCCTAGCCGAGCAGGTGTTTGACGCCGTCCTTCTCTTCATTCAGTTCCGCGAGCGTCTTGTTGATGCACTGCTGAGAAAACTCATCCATCGGCAGTCCCTGGACGATCGTGTACTCCCCGTTGGCGCAGGTGACCGGGTAGCCGAACATCGTATCGGCCGGAATGCCGTACGAGCCGTCCGAGGCGATGCCCATCGTCACCCATTTGCCATTGGTCCCCAGCGACCAGTCGCGCAGGTGGTCGATTGCGGCGTTGGCGGCCGAGGCGGCCGACGACAGACCGCGGGCCTCGATGATCGCCGCTCCGCGCTTGCCGACCGTCGGCAGGAAGACCGTGCGGTTCCAGTTTTCATCGTTGATCATGCCCTTGACCGACTTGCCCTCGATCGTGGCGAAGCGGTAGTCCGCGTACATCGTGGGCGAGTGGTTGCCCCACACGCACAGCTTCTCGATCGACGCCACCGGCTTGCCGGTTCGGGCGGCGATCTGCGACAGCGCACGGTTGTGGTCGAGTCGCAACATGGCGGTGAAATTCTTCTTTGGCAGGCTCGGTGCTGATTTCATCGCGATGTACGCGTTGGTGTTGGCCGGGTTGCCGACAATCAGGACCTTGACCTTGCGGCTGGCGACGGCATCGAGTGCCTTGCCCTGTGCCGTGAAGATCTGTGCGTTGGCCGCAAGCAGGTCTTTGCGCTCCATGCCCGGGCCTCGTGGACGCGCACCGACCAGCACCGCGACGTCGGCGTCCTTGAATGCGGTCATCGGATCGCTGTGGGCACTCATGCCGGCGAGCAGCGGAAAGGCGCAGTCCTCGATTTCCATCATCACGCCCTTGAGGGCCTTCTGCGTCTTTTCGTCGGGAATCTCGAGCAGTTGAAGGTTGACCGGCTGATCGGCTCCAAGCATCTGGCCGGAGGCAATACGGAACAGGATGGAATAACCGATCTGGCCAGCGGCGCCGGTGACGGCGACGCGAACGGGGGCTTTCGTCATAAAGCTTCTCCGGAGTGATCGACGATGAAGGGGGTCTGCGGTCGCGCGTGGGAAAAACCGTGACTGGTGCGGGTTGCTGCGGCGTGCCGTTGCAGTGGCTCGCGAGGGTCGCCTCGCGCGTGCCGGGCAGTGTAATCCGCGCCCAGTGACCTTGCTCTTGATCCTGCGCATCCCGGGGCGTCGGGAGCCACGATTTTTGCCGGGGCAAGCAAACGGGTCCACATTGTTGCAGGTCTATCTCTTATATAAGACATAAGATTCTGGTCCAGATCAAGAATCTATGCTCAAATCGTGGCATGGCAGACGTCGATTCCCTGGAGCCGGTGAGCGCCCGGCGCGGCAGCGGCGCCGTGTTTGCACCCCTGTACCAGCAGATCAAGCAGCTGCTGGTCACGAGCCTGGAGCGGGGCGAATGGAAGCCGGGCGAGCTGATCCCCAGCGAGTTCGAGCTCGCGGCCCGTTTCCAGGTGAGCCAGGGCACGGTGCGCAAGGCGGTCGACGAACTTGCGGCCGCAAATTTGCTCGTGCGGCGCCAGGGCAAGGGCACGTTCGTCGCGACTCACCATGAGGCGCGCGCGCAGTTCCGGTTTCTGCGCCTGATGCCCGACGAAGGCGAACCGGCACCGGCGGAGAGCCGCTTCCTCGATTGTCGCCGCCTGCGGTCGCCCGCGGAGGTTGCGCGGCACCTGGCGCTGAAGACGGGGGATCCTGTCGTGTTCGTCCGACGCCTGCTGTCGTTCGCGGGCAAGCCGCTCGTGCTCGACGATATCTGGCTGCCGAGCGCGTTGTTCAAGGGGCTGACGGCCGATCGACTGTCCAGATACCGCGGCCCGCTCTACGGGCTGTTCGAATCAGAGTTCGGCACGCGCATGATTCGCGCCGAGGAACGGATTCGCGCGGTGGCCGCCGAGCCGACCGCCGCTCGTTTCCTGCAGGTTCCGAAGGATTCGCCCCTGCTGCTCGTCGAGCGGGTCTCATTTACCTATGGCGACAAGCCGGTCGAGGTGCGCCGCGGTCTGTGCGTCACGACCGGGCATCACTATCGCAACGCGCTGTATTGACCCGCGCACCAGCGCGCCGGTCATTTGCCCATTCCGCGTTCGCGCTTGCATGCGCGCCCAGCGCCGGTCGACCGCAGGGCCGATCGGCTCTTCGGCCTTTGGCCCCCGGCGGGGAAGGGGGCCAAGGCGGGTGTCGCGAGGCGCTGCTTCGCGCCGCCGCCGTGAGATCACGAGGCGGAAGACGAACGGCCGGGTCGCGATTTGGTTGGCGGCGAGAACTTCAGCCAGAATAGCGAACTGTCCGCCTCGACTTCGATCCCTCCAGCCCGTCCCGATCGCTAGGACCCATGAGCAGCCCACTGACGTCAAGCAAGCGGCCCGAGTTCCGCAACATCCACGTAACGCAGATCGTCGGCTACCGTCTGCCGCCGTCGGGCCTCGTGTCGATCATGCACAGGATGAGCGGCGCGCTGTTGTTTCTGCTGCTGCCCTGGATCCTGTGGCTGTTCGACCTGAGCCTGATTTCCGAGGTGAGCTTTGCGCATCTGGCCCGCTACGCGAGCCATTGGCTGGTGAAGCTCGGGCTGCTCGCCGTGATCTGGGCGTTCCTGCATCACCTTGTCGCTGGACTGCGCTACCTGCTGCTGGATCTGCATATCGGCGTGGAGAAGGAAGCCGCACGCCGGAGCGCCTTTGCCGTCTACCTGATCAGCCTGCCACTGACATTGTTGGCAGCGCTGCGGCTGTTCGGAGCGGTCTGATGGCAATCGGATCGAAACGACTGGTGGTCGGTGCGCACTACGGGCTCGGGAACTGGCTCGCGCAGCGCATTTCGGCGCTCCTCATCGCCGCCTATTTCGTGTTCCTGCTGATTGCGCTGCTGGTGACGCGCAGCGCGAGCTATGAGGGCTGGGCCGGACTGTTTTCCAACCTGTGGATGAAGGTCATTACGCTGGTGGCGCTGTTTGCGCTCTTCTATCACGCGTGGGTCGGCGTGCGCGACATCTGGATGGACTACGTGAAACCAACGGGTGTGCGCCTCGGTCTGCAGGTGCTGACGGTGTTGTGGCTGCTGTTCTGCGCGGTATGGGCCGTGCAGATTCTGTGGAGAGTCTGAGATGGCGATCGCGCGACGTCGCTTCGATGCGGTGATCGTCGGCGCCGGCGGCGCCGGCATGCGCTGCTCGCTGCAGCTGGCCCAGGCGGGACTTAACGTCGCCGTGCTGTCGAAAGTGTTCCCGACGCGCTCGCACACGGTCGCGGCGCAGGGTGGCATCGGCGCTTCGCTTGGCAACATGACCGAGGATCAGTGGTTGTGGCACATGTTCGACACGGTCAAGGGTTCGGACTACCTGGGCGACCAGGACGCCATCGAATTCATGTGCCGGGAGGCGCCGAAGGTCGTCTACGAACTGGAGCACTTCGGCATGCCGTTCGATCGGAACCCCGACGGCACGATCTACCAGCGTCCGTTTGGCGGCCACTCGGCCAACTTCGGCGAGAAGCCGGTGCCGCGTGCCTGCGCCGCGGCCGACCGCACCGGCCACGCGCTGCTCCACACGCTGTACCAGCGCAACGTCGCGGCGCGCACGCAGTTCTTCGTGGAATGGATGGCGCTGGATCTCATCATGGATGCCGACGGCGACTGCGTCGGCGTGATCGCGCTGGAAATGGAAACCGGCGCGCCGATGATCTTCGAGGGCAAGGTCAACGTGCTGGCGACCGGTGGCGCCGGCCGCATCTGGGCCGCATCGACCAACGCGTTCATCAACACCGGCGACGGATTGGGCCTGGCCGCGCGCGCTGGCCTGCCTCTGGAAGACATGGAGTTCTGGCAATTCCACCCGACCGGCGTGGCCGGTGCCGGCGTGCTGATCACCGAGGGCGTCCGCGGCGAGGGCGGCATTCTGCTCAACGACCGCGGCGAGCGTTTCATGGAACGCTACGCGCCGACCTTGAAGGATCTTGCGCCGCGCGATTTCGTGTCGCGCTCGATGGATCAGGAGATCAAGGAAGGGCGCGGCTGCGGTCCGCACAAGGACCACGTGCTGCTGAAACTCGATCACCTCGGCGCCGAGACCATCATGAAGCGGCTGCCGTCGATTCGGGAGATCGCGATCAAGTTCGCCAACGTCGATCCGATCAAGGAGCCGATTCCGGTCGTGCCGACGATCCACTATCAGATGGGCGGGATTCCCGCCAACTATCACGGCGAGGTCGTGGCGCCCAGGGGCGGGGATTCGAACGCGGTGGTGAGAGGCCTGTACGCCATCGGTGAGTGCTCGTGCGTCAGCGTGCACGGCGCCAATCGCCTTGGCACCAACTCGCTTCTCGACCTCGTGGTGTTCGGCCGTTCGGCCGGCAATCACATCGTCGCAACCCTGAAGAAGGAGCCGCGCGAGAACAAGCCGCTGCCCCGTGGCGGCGGCGCGGCGACGCTGGACAGACTCGCTGCGCTCGACGCGCGCAACAGCGGCGAGCGCACGCAGGACGTCGCCGACGACATTCGTCGCAACATGCAGTCGCATTGCGGGGTGTTTCGCACCGGCAGTTTGCTCGACGAGGGTGTGGCGAAGATCAGGGAGCTCGCCGAACGCGCCCGCCACGTTTCGATTTCGGACAAGGCAAGGACCTTCAATACCGCACGCATCGAAGCGCTCGAGCTCGAAAACCTGGTCGAGACGGCCATGGCGACGATCGTTTCCGCAGCCGCACGCACCGAAAGCCGCGGGGCGCACGCGCGCGAGGACTATCCGGAGCGCGACGACGCCAACTGGATCAAGCACACACTGTGGTACTCGGAAGGCAATCGCCTCGCCTACAAGCCGGTCAACATGAAGCCGCTGAGCGTCGAGACCTTTGTCCCGAAGAAGCGCACGTTCTGAAAGGCCAGCATGACCGCCAGTACAGGAGCCGAAACCGCCGCCGTCAGCGCCAGCGCCGGCCCGCGGGTTGTGAAATTCGAGATCTACCGCTTCGATCCCGATCATGATCTGAAGCCCTACATGCAGAAAGTCGAGGTCAGGCTGCAGCCGACCGACAAGATGCTGCTCGACGCGCTGATGCGTCTGAAGGCCGACTTCGACGACAGCGTCGCCTTTCGCCGCAGCTGCCGCGAGGGCGTGTGCGGCTCGGACGCGATGAATATCAACGGCAAGAACGGCCTGGCCTGCATCACGAACCTGAACGAACTGAAGGAGCCGATCGTTCTGAAGCCGCTGCCCGGGTTGCCCGTGATCCGCGACCTGATCGTCGACATGACCCAGTTCTTCAAGCAGTACCACTCGATCAGGCCGTTCCTGATCAACGACACGCCGCCACCGGAAAAGGAACGCCTGCAGTCGGCCGAGGAACGCGAGGAGCTCAACGGCCTGTACGAGTGCATCCTGTGCGCCTGCTGCTCGACCGCGTGCCCCAGTTTCTGGTGGAACCCGGACAAGTTTGTCGGCCCCGCGGGGCTGCTGCAGGCGTACCGGTTCATCGCCGACAGCCGCGACCAGGCGACCGGCGAGCGCCTCGACAACCTGATGGACCCGTACCGGCTGTTCCGCTGCCACACGATCATGAACTGCGTCGATGTGTGTCCGAAAGGGCTGAATCCGACGCGTGCGATCGGCAAGATCAAGGAACTGATGGTGCGCCGGGCGGTGTAACGGCAGCGGCCATGGTGGGCGCCATCGAGGTCCGCCGGCTGCGCTGGCGCGCCCGCCGCGGCCTGCTCGAGAACGACTTGCTGATCGGGCGCTTTCTCGACCGCCACGAGGGCGATCTGCAGGCGGCCGATGTCGCGGCATTGAAACAACTCCTCGACCTGCCGGACAACGATCTGCTCGATCTTCTGCTTTCGCGCAAAGAGCCGGCGGCAGAGCTCGATACGATCCCCATTCGCGAGCTGCTCGCCCGCATTCGATCCGCCTAAATGGAGGCTGAGGAAGTGGAATCGCCCCCTTTTGAACCCCGAAATGGGAGGGTGTTTCGGACGGAGGACTTCAGTGCGGCGGCACGCTGAAACGGCTGGAACGGATGTTCTTTCGCCACCCTGCTAACTTGATCGGGCGCTGAGCCCGAAGGAAGCCCACGATGGCCCTGTCACCCTCGACCCAAAAAGCCACGCTCACCTTCTCCGATGGAACGCCGCCGCTGGACCTGCCGCTCTACCACGGCACGGTCGGGCCCGACGTGATCGACATCCGCGCGCTGTACGGGAAGACCGGCAAGTTCACCTACGACCCGGGCTTCCTGTCGACCGCGTCGTGCAATTCGACCATCACCTACATCGATGGCGACAAGGGTGAGCTGCTGTATCGCGGTTACCCGATCGATCAGCTCGCGACCCAGTGCGATTTTCTCGAGACCTGCTACCTGCTTCTCTATGGCGAGCTGCCGAACGCGAAACAGAAGCAGGACTTCGTCAATCGCGTGACCCATCACACGATGGTCAACGAGCAGATGCAGTTCTTCTTGCGCGGCTTCCGCCGCGATGCGCACCCGATGGCGGTGATGACCGGACTGGTCGGCGCGCTGTCGGCGTTCTATCCGGACTCGATGAACCTGAACGACCCGTGGCAGCGCGAGGTCTCGGCGATCCGGCTGATCGCCAAGATGCCGACCCTGGTGGCGATGGCCTACAAGTACACGGTCGGCCAACCGTACATGTATCCGCGCAACGAATTGTCGTACGCGGGCAACTTCATGCGCATGATGTTTGCCACCCCGTGCGAGGACTTCAAGCCGAACGACGTGCTGGTGCGGGCGATGGATCGCATCTTCATCCTGCATGCGGATCACGAGCAGAACGCGTCGACCTCGACCGTGCGCCTGTGCGCATCCAGCGGAACCAATCCGTTCGCGGCGATCGCGGCCGGCGTCGCCTGCCTGTGGGGGCCGGCGCACGGCGGCGCCAACGAGGCGTGCCTCAACATGCTGTACGACATCCAGCGCAACGGCGGCGTGGCCAAGATCGGGGAATTCATCGCGAAGGTCAAGGACAAGAATTCGACCGTCAAGCTGATGGGCTTTGGCCACCGCGTCTACAAGAACTACGACCCGCGCGCCAAGCTGATGCGTGAAACCTGCCATGAGGTACTCGGAGAGCTCGGCCTGCGTGACGACCCGCTGTTCAAGCTCGCCATGGCACTGGAAAAGATCGCGCTGGAGGACGATTACTTCGTCAGCCGCAAGCTGTATCCCAACGTGGATTACTACTCGGGAATCGTGCAGAAAGCGATCGGCATTCCGGTGCCGCTCTTCACCGCCGTTTTCGCGCTCGCGCGCACGGTCGGCTGGATCGCGCAGTTGAACGAAATGATCGCCGATCCCGAATACAAGATCGGCCGTCCGCGTCAGTTGTTCGTCGGCAGTACGCCGCGCAAGGTGATGTCGCTGCACGAGCGGCGCTAACAGCAGCGGCGCTCTTCAAGCGGCGCCGCAAGGCGCCGTCTTCCTTGTGCACCGGCCCCGTCAGGGTTTGTCCAGCGCCCGCCCCGGCAGCGCGGCAGGCGCTGGTCCGTCCCGCCTCGCCGGCCGGCATCGGACAACCCGCAACCTTGGCGGGCGCTCGAGCATCAGCGGACAGGATGAGCGCTGGTCCCGGGTTGCGTAGCGGCGGGCCGCGGCGGTCGATCGTCGAGCTGTCTGCGCGCAGGAAGCGGCCGCTCCCCTCGGCTCAATGGGCCGCGGGCGGCGGAGGTCGTTTCAGCGCGACGGCAAGCTTCGTGATCGTCAGTCGGCCGCCGTCGCGTTCGATCGGCATCGCGAAATCAAAGAGGTCGACCGCGGCGCAGACGTCGAGATCGGCCGACGGTAAATTGGGATCGGTGCCGGCGGCAAAGCGGCAGCCGAAGTCCGATGCGCGCACGCGCGCGGAGTAGGGCGCCGCGGGAGGATCTTCACCCAGCAGAATCGCTTCGATCCGGTCGGCGCACGCGATGTCCTCGTCGCCGTCGCGGTCGGTCCACGTTCCGGTCACGACCAGCGTCACCGCGGGCGGCGCCAGGGCCAGCAGCTGGAGCGCCGTTGCGCGCGCATTGACCAGACCGGCGGCGAGCACCTGCGTCTGCGGCGCGCAGGTGGCGACGCCGCGCACGCCGCCCACCGTGTACAGGATCACGACGCGGCCGTTCAGATCGAACCGCTCAAGCTGTGACGGCGAGTTGCCCATATCGAAGCCGGCCACCGGCGCGCCGCCGGCCTTGGAGCCAATCGCCAGCGCGCGGGGATAGCGCGTGCGCAGCGGGCCAAGTGCTTCGATCGAGTCGATCGCAATGATCTCTTTTGCGCCGCGCGCGAAGGCAAGCGCCGCGGTCGTGAACGCACGCAGCACGTCGATCACGACGATCGCGCCGCGCACATCGGGGCAGTGCGCCAGATCGGACCGATACACCTTCATGCGGCAGGCGCAATGGCCGCGGCGCGTCGGCGCCTACAGGAACGGCTTCGCCCGCTCGAGCAGTTCCGCCAGCCCCGGCTCATTCGGATCGCGCGGCTTACCGGGGTGGATGATCGCGACCTGGCACGATTCGGCGGCCTCGACGAGCTGACGGTAGGTGCCGGCGGAAAGGTCCCTGATGTACGCCTGCTTGTTGTCGTTGTACGCGAACATGCGGTCGTTGATCGTTGTGCATTCGCCGCAGCTCGGGCAGCGGGAAGTCTCGACCCAGGGGTCGTCCGACGGCGGCTTCTCCGCCGCCGCTTCGACCGTGGCCGGGGCCGCCGGGGTTGCGGCCTCGGCGACTGCCGGTGCGGGCGCCACGGCGGCTGCGGCAGCGCGCAGCGCATCAAGTTCACGCTGTTTCTGCGCCTCCCAGGCGGCCTTTTCCTTGGCGAGCAGGCGCTCCGCGTGCGAGTCATGCACGCCACCGTGTTCCTGCAGGCGATGCCATAGCAGCAGGCACCGGCGCACGGCCGCCATCAAACGCGCATCGACAACCACGCGCTGCAGGCGATCATCCGCATCGACTGCGAGCACGTACGGCACTCGCTGCGCCGCGTCGCGCTCGGGCAGCTGCAGCCAGTCGCCGGCGTGGATCATCGCTGCGTTCCACCGGTCGCGCGGAACGCGCGCGAAGTGTTCCGCATAACGCGTATCGCACATGGCAAAGTCGGCGAAGGTGAACGCGGCCTTCTCGGTCGCGCGCTGAAGAGCTTCGTCCGCATACTCGAGGGCATCGACGCGCCAGTCGGCCTCCGCTTCGGGATTGTTCTCGAGCGAAAACCGCGCAGCCCAGTTTTCACCTGCGGAGGCATCGTAAGTGAAGGCCGGAAACGCGCGCGAATCCATGGCGCTCGCGGCGGTCAGGTAGGGCGGCAGGCCGGCGGCCGGATGTGGCGTGCCCGCGAACACGGTGAACAGCGCCGGCCCACGGCATGTGAGTCCGCGCGCGATGCGCTCGCGCAACGCATACAGGTTGGAGCTCGTGGATTGCAGCACGAACATGCCGCCCAGGCCCATGGCGGTCGTCGCCAGTCGCGCGCTGCGCACGCCGAAGGCGAAGTGCCCGGTGCCGATGGAGGTATCCTCGAACAGGTCTTCGACCAGCACCAGCACCTTGACCGGCATGCCGGCTGACAGCATGTCGAGCAGGCCGGCGTTTTCTGCCGCATCGTTGCGGCCGGGCGGAACGCAGACGAGGTAGTCCGGAAAGGCCGCCAGTTCGCTCGCGGTCAACGCGTGTCCATCGAAGCGGGCAAAGAAGGCGTCGTCCTTCGCTTCGACGTAGCGGCCCGCTCCCTCGAGTTCGGCAATCGCCATCGCCTTGACGAGCTGCACCATGGCCGGCAATCGCGCGCGATAAGCGTCGATCGCTGCCGCGCAATTGTCATAACAGAATTCGAGCGCAGCCGATGAAGCGGCGTGAACGTCGGGAAAGAACGCCTGCGCGCGCAGGATCGACAACGCCCACTCGATCCGCTGCCGGCGCGCGCGCGGCAGTTCGTCGCGCGGGGCGTTGCGGCTCACGAGTTTCGACATCACGGAGAAGTCGAAAGCGTCGGCATCGAATCCCCCGACCGCCGCGCGCAGCGCTTCGGGCCGCTGGCCCGCTTCAGAGCGCGCATAGGCGGCGCGCAGGATGTCGGTCAGCTTGCGCACCAGCCGGTCGATCTCGGCCCGGAAACGGCGCGACTTGTCCGCCTGCGTGCTGCGCCATGCGTGCATCAGCAGCCGCGCGGGCATGGCAAAGTCGCAGTCGACGACCGCGCCGTCGATCTTGAGCGACGCGCCGGCATGGCGCAGCACGTCTTCGACTTCAGCGTTATTGCCCGCAATGCGCTTGGCGGCCTGTTCCCACAGTTCGGACAAGGCGCCCTTGGCGCCGTCGGCCACGCGCCCGCGAACCTCACGCTCGAGCCGCAGCACGTGACGGCGCAGACGTTCGCCCTCGATGCCGCGTGGCGCGAGCTCGGCGAGCAGCCGATCGACGACAGCGCCCAGCGACAGCGCGAACTCGCTGCCGACCGCCTGTTCCACCAGCACCAGGGGAAACTCGTAGCGCAGCTTCGGCAGGTCGCGCAAGCTCGCCAGCAGGGCCGGGCGAAGGCCGGCGGTATCGATCGGATCGAGCTGCGCCTCCGAGCGCGTGCCCGTCATGTGGAACAGCACCTGGTCCTGATAGCTCGCGGCCATGTCCATGGCACTTACCTTGTCCTTGTCCATCCGCAGCCAGAAAGGCCCTGGTCCACGGACCGTTTGCCCTGAGATCCTGAGCTCATCGAAGGGTGAAGGGTTGTTTTCAATGTTGGCCTATGTTTCGTTGCGAAAAACACGAGCGCCTCGTTCTTCGGCTGGCTCAGGAACTCGGCAGGAACGGAAGCCTTCGAGATTTCGCGGGTCGAGCACATCTGTTCATTCAATGGGTCAGCGATCAAGCCGCCTGGGCGAGTTTCTCATCCGGCCAGATCGTGAACTTGTCGAGTTCGGCTTCGAGCCCAGCACGGATCGCTTCGGGCGTGCGCGGCCCGCCCGCGTGGCGCAGCTCTTCGTAACAGGGCACGTCGGGGTTGTGATACAGGATGCCGACCGGGATCGGATCGGTGGTCGATGCGATCTCGCGCGCCTGGTGGATGTTCAGCGGGTCGTGCTCGCGCTGGTTCTTGTAGATGCGCCCGAGATCCGCGCTCGGCTGCAGGCCCTTGTCGTGCGTCAGCAGCAGTGTCTTGCCTGGATCGTGCAGCCACGGCTCGAACATCTTGGGCAGCCATTCGGGGCAGCGCTGGATGATGCGCACGAATGAAAAGCCCTTGTGTTTGAATGCCTTCGAAATGATGTCGTACAGGAGCTCCGGAATCCAATCGACGCCTTGCGCTACGAATGAGGCGTTCTGCACCCCCAGCGTGACGGTCAGGGGATTGAGCGCCTCGAGCACCGAGCCGCGTGGCGTGGTGTTGCTCTTCATGCCGATTGGCGAGGTCGGCGACGCCTGCTTCTTGGTCAGCCCGTAGACCTGGTTGTCATGCAGGATCACGGTGAGATTCATGTTGTAGCGGATGGCGTGGATCCAGTGCGCGGCACCGATCGAGCAGCAGTCGCCGTCGCCGGTGTTGACGAACACGTTCAGGTCCGGCCGTGCCATCTTGACGCCTTCGGCGAGCGGAAACGCGCGGCCGTGGATGCCGTGGAAACCGTAGGTCTTCATGTAGTGCGGAAAGCGGCTCGAACAGCCGATGCCGGAAACGAAGACGGTGCGCTCGGGCGCAAGATCCTCGTCGCGGCACAGGCGCTGCACCGCGGCCAGGATGGCATTGTCGCCACAGCCGCTGCACCAGCGCGGCACGCCGCCCTGGTAGTCCTCGAGATCGTGCTTTTCCTCGTGCAGCCGTATCAGGCATTGCGAGACGGGGATCCGCATGTCCATGTTCATTGCCTCTCGTTCAGTTTCGCGCGCAGTACCTCGGCCACATTACCCGGCTTGATCGGCTGGCCGCGCGCCTCGCTCCAGCAGTCGACATCGACCAGGAAGCGCGCGCGCAGCATCATCGCCAGCGCGGCGTAGCGGCGGTTGTCTTCGTCGATCAGCTCGTCTTCCTTGCGGTCCGACCAGTTGCCCTCGATCGTCATCACCTTGCCGAAGCGCTGCAGGATCTCCCGGATGCCCGACGGCATCGGGTGCAGGTAGCGAAGATGCAGCGACGAAACCTTCAGCCCTTCGGCGCGCAGGCGATCCACCGCTTCCTCAATCACACCCTGCGTGCTGCCCCAGCCGACCACCAGCAGATCGCCTTCGGGCTCGCCGTGCACCGGCGGCGTCTTCAGCGTCTTTTGCAGCGCGGCCATTTTCAGGCTGCGCATGCGCAGGCCTTCTTCGTTGCTGGCCGGGTCGTAGGCGACCTTGCTCGCGCGATCGTGCGCGAGCCCCGTGATCGTGTGCATGCCACCCGGCTGTCCGGGGATGAAGCGGCGGGCGATGCCGGTGACCGCGTCCCAGTCGTACGGCTTTGCGCCCTCCGGCACGGGCGTCTGGTCCACCGGCGGTGCCAGCCATTCGTCGGAGAAGTTCGGCCGGGGGAACGGCTGCTGCGCGGTGGCAAGGCTCGCATCCGACAGCACGATGACCACCGTATTGAAGGTCTCGGCGATCTTGCGCGCAGTGATCATCGAGTAGAAGCAGTCCTCGATGCTTGACACCGCCATCACGACTTTCGGCGCATCGCCGTGGCTGCCGAAGATGCTCGTCAGCAGATCGCCCTGCTCGACCTTGGTCGGCTGTCCCGTGCTCGGGCCGCCGCGCTGCACGTTGACGACGACGAGGGGGATCTCCGCCATCACGGCAAGTCCCAAGCCCTCCTGCTTCAGCGAATAACCCGGGCCCGAGGTGATCGTGACCGCGCAGCGGCCGGCGTACGAGGCGCCGATCGCGAAGGCACAGGCGGCGATCTCGTCCTCGGCCTGGTGCACGAGGCCGCCGACACGCTCGAAGATATCGGACAGGTAGTGCGAGGCGGAGGTGGCCGGCGTGATCGGATACATCGCGCAGATGTCCATGCCGGAGGCCACCACGCCGAGCGCGATCGCCGTGTTGCCGTTGACGACGATCTGCGGCACGGCGGCGCGCTGCGCCGGTATGCAGTACTTGAAATCAAGGTTCGCTTCGCCCCAGGCGAAGCCGGCGTCGAGCAGACGCAAGTTACTGTCGATCACCTTCTGGTCCTTCTTGCCGAAGGTGAGCGCCACCTGTTCGCGCGCCAGCGCCGGGTCGAAACTGTAGATATTGCAGAGCATGCCGAGCACGAACATGTTCTTGCCGCGGCGGGCATCGGCCATCAGCGCGCGGCACTCGCGCTCCAGCGGCACCTCGATCACGCGGTAACCGCTCTTGACGAGAGCGTCGACCGTTTCGGTGTACGACTTCACGATGACCGGATCGCGGTGCTCGCGCCAGGTGCTTTCGAGCAGGATCGTGGCCCCCGGCTTCAGTTCCCCCGCACGCACGCGACCGAGCAGCACCTGCTCATTGAACGCGACGACGAGATCGGTCTCGTCGCCGCCATTGGTAACCCGCTGCGAACCAATGCGGATGCGGATGCCGCTCGCACCGGCCACACTGCGCGCCGGCGGCTGGATCTCGGCGGGAATGATCTCCACGGTCCAGATGCCGTTGCCGCTGCGCGCGGCGATCCCGCCGAGCGACTGGCCGCAGCGCTGCGCGCCCTCGCCGGAATCGCTGATCACCTCGACGATGTGCTCGGGCAGGTTGACCGCGATTTTGGTGGATGCGGCCGACTCCTGTCGTGTCGGTTCCAGCACTGCTGCATTGCTCATGATCGTGCCTGTGTCCGCCGCGTGCCTAGGCCAGTCGCACGCGCGCAAAGTTGTGTTCGTTGCGATCGATGCCAAAGCGCCGCGCGGTGGCATCCGGCGCCGAACGGTAAACGACATCGGTATCGCGCAGCCCGAGATAGGCCTTCATCGCGCGCGCGGCCTTGCGGCCGGCACCCATCGCCTCGATGACGGTCGCCGCGCCGGTGACAATGTCGCCGCCCGCGTACACGCCGACGATCGAGGTGGCAAGGTCATCGTCGGTGGCGATGTAGCCGCGCTTGTTGAGTTTCAGCTTCGAGGTCTGGCCGAGGATTGGATTGGCGTTGGTGCCGATCGCGAAGACCACCATGTCGCAGACGAATTCGAATTCGCTGCCCGCCACCGGCACCGGGCGGCGGCGGCCGGATTCATCGGGCTCGCCGAGTTCCATCTTCACACAGCGTAGTGCGCGCACGTTGTTGTTGCCATCGCCGAGGATGGCGACCGGGCTCGTCAGCCAGTTGAAATCGATGCCTTCCTCCTCGGCGTGATGGATTTCTTCCACGCGCGCCGGCGCTTCCTTCTTCGAACGCCGGTAGATGCAGTGCACGGATTCGGCGCCGAGCCGCAACGATACGCGCAGCGCGTCCATCGCCGTGTTGCCGGCACCGATCACGGCGACGTGCTTGCCCGGCTGCAGCGGCGTGTCGAAGTTCGGAAAATCGCGCGCGCGCATCAGATTGCAGCGCGTGAGCAGCTCATTGGCCGACAGCACGCCGTTCAGCGATTCACCCGGAATGCCCATGAAACTCGGATAGCCCGCGCCGGTGCCGATGAACACGGCATGGAAGCCCATCTCGGTCACCATCTGCTCGATCGTGAAGAGCCGCCCCACCAGCGTGTTGCATTCGAAGCGCACGCCGAGCTGCTTCAGCTTGTCGATTTCGGCGTCGATGATCTCATTCGGCAGCCTGAAGTCGGGGATGCCGTATTTCAGCACCCCGCCCGGGGTGTGAAACGCTTCGTAGACCACGACCTCGCAGCCGGCCTTGGCCATGTCGGCTGCGCATGCCATGCCGGCCGGGCCCGCGCCGACAATGCCGACGCGGAAGCCGCTCGGCTCGATGTAGGGCACGTTGGCCCAGCCTTCCTTGATCGCCAGGTCGCCGACAAAGCGCTCCAGCCGCCCGATCGCGACCGGCTCGAGCGTGTCGCCGACGGTGCAGACACCTTCGCACTGGTTCTCCTGCGGGCAGACGCGGCCGCACACCGATGGCAGCAGGTTGGTGTCGGTGATGACATCGTAGGCGCCGTGGTAGTTCTTTTCGCTGATCTTCTTGATGAAGCCGGGAATGTCGATGCCGACCGGGCAGCCGCGCACACAGGGTTCATCCGGGCACATCAGGCAGCGCTCGGCTTCGCGCTGCGCATCGACCACGCCGTAGCCACACGCGACCTCGCTGAAGTTGCGCGCGCGTTCGCGCGCATCCTGCTCCGGCATCGGCGTGCGTTCCTGCGGGATCGTGCGGATGGTCTTCTTCTTCGCCGCCATGGCTATCCGTCCGTCGAAGGTCGATCAAGCGACAACGATTCAACTTCGGGCTCTGCGATCGCCTGCATGCGGCAGCCTTCCTGCCATTTGAGCAGCGCGTTCTGCTCGGCCGGCTTGTAGCGGACGAGGCGTGCCATCAGGTCGTCGAAATCGACCAGATGGCCGTCGAAGTCGGGGCCGTCGACGCAGGCGAATTTCACCTGGTCGCCGATCTTCACGCGGCAGCCGCCGCACATGCCCGTGCCGTCGACCATCACCGGGTTGAGGCTCACCATGGTCTTGATCTTGTGCGCACGCGTGGCTTCGGCGCAGCCCTTCATCATGATCGGCGGGCCGATCGCAACGACTTCGTCGACGTCCTTGTGCTTGGCGATTGCCTGCGCGATTCCGGCGGTGACCATGCCCTTGATGCCGGCGGAGCCGTCGTCGGTGCACACGATCAACTCGTCGCACACCGCACGGAACTTCGCCTCCCAGAAGATCAGGTCCCGGGTGCGGAAGCCAACGACGCCGATCACGTAGGCGCCGCTTTCCTTGTACGCGCGCGCCTGCGGGAAGATCGGCGCCACGCCGAGCCCGCCGCCGACACACACCACTTTCTGCGCCGTTCCGATGTGGCTCGGAATGCCCATCGGTCCCACCACCGCGAACAGGCTTGTGCCGACGCGGCATTTCTGCTGCATTTCGCGCGTGGTCTTGCCGACGGCCTGTATCACGAGCGTGATCGTGCCCTTGTCGCGATCGAAGTCGGCGATGGTGAGCGGAATGCGCTCGCCGTGTTCGTGTTCCATCACGATCACGAACTGGCCGGGCCTGGCGGCCCGCGCCATCATCGGATGCGCCACCTCGAGCAGATAGGTGACGTCCGAAAAATCCTCGCGCGCGACGATCCGGAACGCGGATCCCGTGCCCGCCTGCCCCATGTGGGTCTCCCTTGCGATGATTTCCGCGCGCCCGTCTGCGCCGGTCGCGCGGCGATGAGGCGAACTACCTCACTTAAGCGCGAGCTTCGTGCGCGGCCAGCGATCAGGTATTGATCTGTGGCAAGCAACGCCCGATGCGGGCGCGGGGCGATGCGCCGGGACGACGCGCCGATCAGATCAGCGACGCGTTCAATGCTTCCAGCGCCGCCGCGCCCGGACAAAGGTCCGCCTCGCCGAGCCGGTTCAGCGGTGTGTCGACGGTGTTCAGGTGACCGTGCAGATCATCGGCCGACGGATCGACGTACAGAAGCCCGGTGACGACTTCGCCGCGTGCCTGGTGCTGGTAGATGTGACCGATCGCGGCGAGTCGGTCGCCCGGATCGTAACCTTCGGCCAGCTTGCGCAGCCGCAGGACGGCACCGTCGTGCTGCGTGATCTCGATCACCTCGCCCGGCTCGTAGCCGGCCGCGATCGGTGCGCGTTTCGGCATGAAGTCGAGCCGGTTGACGGCATCGTTGTGCTCGCGCACGTAATCATAGCTCTTGGTGCTGCCGGGGTGATTGTTGAATGCGACACAGGGGCTGATCACATCGAGCAGTGCGGCGCCCCGGTGATTCAACGCGCCCTTCACCAGCGGCACCAATTGTTCCTTGTCGCCGGAAAAGCTGCGCGCGACAAAGGTGATGCCCAGCTGCAGTGCCAGCGACACCATGTCGATCGGCGCATCGCGATTGAGCGCGCCGCGCTTGGACTTCGAGCCGGCATCGGCAGTTGCGGAGAACTGTCCCTTGGTGAGACCGTAGACGCCGTTGTTTTCGACGATGTAGGTCATGTTCACGCCGCGCCTGATCAGGTGCGCGAACTGCCCGAGCCCGATCGAGGCGGAGTCGCCGTCGCCCGATACGCCGAGATAGATCAGATCGCGATTGGCGAGATTGGCCCCGGTCAGTACCGAGGGCATGCGGCCGTGCACGGAATTGAAGCCGTGCGAATTGCCGAGGAAATAGTCCGGCGTCTTCGACGAGCAGCCGATGCCCGACAACTTGGCGACCCGATGCGGTTCGATCGCCAGTTCCCAGCAGGCCTGGATGATGGCGGCCGAAATCGAATCATGCCCGCACCCGGCGCACAAGGTGGAGATCTTGCCCTCGTAGTCGCGCCGCGTGTAGCCGAGCCGGTTTGTCGGCAGGCTGGGGTGGTGCAGCTTCGGCTTGGCGAGGTAGGTCATGCGCTCGGTTTGCCGTCGCGAGTCACGAGGCGCGCGGGGCGCGCAGCGGCCCAGCGTTCGCACCTTCGAGGCGTTGCGCGATCGCCTGCGCGATGAATCGCGCCGTGATCGGCGTGCCGTCGTAGTGCAGGATCGGCACCAGGCGCGCCGGGTCGATTTGCAGCTCGTTGGTGAGCAGCGTGCGCAGCTGGGCGTCGCGGTTCTGTTCGACGACGAATACCGCATCGTGCTGGGCGATGAACTTCGCCACGGAATCCGGAAAAGGGAACGCGCGCATGCGCAGGCGGTCGAGATGCACGCCTTGCCGTTCCAGCACGCCGATTGCTTCCGACATCGCCGGGCTGGTCGAGCCATAGTAGATCACGCCGTAGTGCGTCTTGTGGGCCGCCTTGCGCACGATCGGCTGTGGCACCAGCTTCTTGGCGGTGGCAAATTTCTTCAGCAATCGCTCCATGTTGTAGACGTAGTCCTGGCCCGCTTCGGAATAGCGCGCGTAGGCGTCCTTGGTCGTGCCACGGGTGAAGTACGCCCCTTTGGTGGCGTGGGTTCCCGGCAGCGTGCGCCAGGCAACGCCGTCGCCGTCGACATCGAGATAGCGCCCGAAAGTCCCGCCGGCGTCGAGGTCCTCAGCGCGCATCAGCTTGCCGCGATCGTAGCGGCGTGTCTCGTCCCAGGCGAGCGGCGCACACAGGCGGTGATTCATGCCGATATCCAGGTCGGTCATCAGGAAGATCGGTGTCTGCAAATGCTCCGCCAGGTCGAGCGAGGCGGCGGCGAACTCGAAGCATTCGTGCGGATCCTCGGGAAACAGCAGCACGTGCTTGGTGTCGCCGTGCGAAGCGTATGCGCAGGCAAGCAAATCAGACTGCTGGGTGCGCGTCGGCATTCCGGTCGAGGGCCCGCCGCGCTGCACGTCGATGATCACCGCGGGAATCTCGGCGAAGTACGCCAGGCCGATGAACTCGCTCATCAGCGAGATCCCGGGACCTGAAGTTGCCGTGAATGCGCGTGCGCCGTTCCAGCCGGCACCGATCACGATGCCGATCGACGCCAGCTCGTCCTCGGCCTGCACGATGGCGAATTTGTTCTTGCCGGTCGCCGGGTCGACGCGATACTTCGCGCAGTACCTCTGGAACGCTTCCGCCAGCGAGGACGAGGGCGTGATTGGATACCAGGCGCACACGGTTGCGCCGCCGTAGACGCATCCCAACGCCGCCGCGGCGTTACCTTCGATGAACACCCGGTCGCCGACGGCGTCGCGACGCTCGACGCGCAGCCCGAGCGCCTCGCCCAGATGCTCGCGTCCGTAGTTCAATCCGGTCATGAACGCGTCGAGGTTCGGCCGGACCAGCTTGTCCTTGCCCTTGTACTGCTCGCCCAGCAGCTGCGCGATGACTTCCGGCTCGATGCCGAGCATTGCCGACAGGGCGCCCACATACATGATGTTCTTCAGCAGCTGGCGCTCCTTGGCGTCGGTGAATCTTGACGCCGCAATGTCGGTCAGCGGAATACCGATGGCGCACACATCCGGCCGGAACCTGGAGGGCGGCAGCGGTTTGGTGCTGTCATAGACGAGATAGCCGCCCGGCTCGATTTCCTGCAGATCCCCGTCCCAGGTCTGCGGGTTCATGGCGACCATCAGGTCGACGCCGCCGCGCCGACCCAGGTGGCCCCGCTCGGTGACGCGCACCTCGTACCAGGTCGGCAGGCCCTGGATATTGGACGGGAAGATATTGCGCGGCGAAACGGGCACGCCCATGCGCAGGATGCTGCGGGCAAAAAGTTCGTTCGCGCTGGCCGAGCCGGAACCGTTGACGTTGGCGAACTTGATCACAAAGTCGTTGATCGCCTCGAGGCGCCTCGGCCGCGCGGTCCTGGCCAACTGCTCGTCCAGCCGGCCCTGATCCGGCGCGTTCATCAGGCGGCCTTTCTCTGTGGCGGGCGGCAGGTGCGCCCGGCCTGGGTCATGTCGAGCAGGAACTTCTGCATGTCCCAGGCGCCGGTCGGGCAGCGCTCCGCGCACAGGCCACAGTGCAGGCACACGTCCTCGTCCTTCACCATCACACGGCCGGTCTTCAGCGCAGTCGACACATACAGCGCCTGGTCGGGCCGCAGTGCTGGTGCGCGCAGACGCGGGCGCAGGTTCTCCTCGGTGTCGTTGTGGATGAAATTGATGCAGTCGGTCGGGCAGATGTCGACGCAGGCGTCGCACTCGATACACAACGGCGGCGAAAACACGGTCTGCACATCGCAGTTCAGGCACCGCTGCGCCTCCTTCCACGCGGTGGCGGGATCGAAGCCCAGCTCGACTTCGACCTTGATGCTCTGCAGGACCTGATTGACATCGCGCCACGGCACCTTGGAGCGGGCGTCCCCGGCCACATCGTTGTCGTAGCTCCATTCGTGGATTCCCATCTTCTGGGAAACCAGGGTGACGCCGGGCGCGGGGCGAACGCCCATGTCCTCGCCGTGCAGGTATTTGTCGATGGAGATTGCGGCATCGTGCCCCTGCGCGACGGCCCAGATGATGTTCTTGGGGCCGAGCGCGGCGTCGCCGCCGAAAAACACGTGGGGCAGTGACGCCTGCAGCGTGACTTTGTCGAGCACCGGCATGCCCCACGCGTCGAACTCGATGCCGGCATCGCGCTCGACCCACGGAAATGCGTTTTCCTGGCCGATCGCGATCAGCACCTCATCGCACTCGACCATGTGCTCGGGTTCGCCGGTCGGCACCAGGTCGCGCTTGCCCTTGGTGTCATAGACCGCCTTGACCTTTTCGAACGACATGCCGATCAGCTTGCCGTTGCGATGCACGAACTCCCTCGGCACGAGATAGTTCAGGATCGGGATGCCTTCGTGGCTGGCGTCCTCCTTCTCCCACGGCGAGGCCTTCATCTCGTCGAAGCCCGAGCGGACGATGACCTTGACGTCCGCGCCGCCCAGACGCCGCGCGGTGCGGCAGCAGTCCATCGCGGTGTTGCCGCCGCCGAGCACGATCACGCGCTTGCCGATCCGGTCGATATGGCCGAAGGACACTGAGGACAGCCAGTCGATGCCGATGTGGATGTGCTTTGCCGCCTCGTTTCGTCCGGGAATCTTCAGGTCGCGACCGCGCGGCGCACCGCAGCCGACGAAGATGGCGTCAAAACCCTGTGCCAGGAATTCCTTCATCGAATCGATGCGCACACCGCCGCGAAACTCCACGCCGAGCCCGAGCACATAGCCCGTCTCTTCATCGATCACTTCCTCCGGCAGGCGAAAGCGCGGGATCTGCGAGCGGATCATTCCGCCTGCCTTCGGGTCGCCATCGAAGACGATCACTTCGTAGCCGAGCGGCGCCAGGTCGCGTGCGACGGTCAACGATGCGGGCCCCGCGCCGACACACGCGACACGCCGGCCGTTGTTCGGCGCGAGCAGCTTGGGCAGATGGGCGCGAATGTCGCCCTTGTTGTCGGCGGCAACGCGCTTCAAGCGGCAGATCGCCACGGGTTCGGGCCGCTCGGCCTGTGCCTCCTCGACCCGTCCGCGGCGGCACGCCGGTTCACACGGTCGATCGCAGGTGCGCCCCAGGATCCCCGGAAACACGTTCGACTTCCAGTTGACCACGTAGGCGTCCGTGTACCGGCCCGCCGCGATCAGCCGGATGTACTCGGGCACGGGGGTATGCGCGGGGCACGCCCACTGGCAGTCGACGACCTTGTGAAAGTAGTCTGGATGGCGAAGATCCGTCGCTTGCAACGGGGGCTCCTGCCGTTGATGGCGTGATCAGATTTGTGATCTCAGTTTACGCCGTGGTCGTTGAAATCGATGCAGCAATGGCGGCGAGGTCGTTGTTTTTCCAACGCTTTACCGGTCGCAACCGGGGGACAAGTGGTAGGATCCGCCGCTCCGCCAGCGTCACGCACCGCAAGTGCGCGCTTGCGCTGGCAGCACGCAGGCCGTTTGATCGGAATCCGATGCGACGGTCCCCGGACAAGGTAATCCAGATGTCCGGACATCTTTGACGAGAAGCTCGTTACGCAAGGTGAGCGCCATGATGCGACAGTTACAGGTCAACTCGTACCTGTTCGGCGGCAATGCGCCGTACGTGGAAGAACTCTACGAGAAGTACCTCGACAATCCGACGTCGGTGCCCGACAAGTGGCGCGCCTACTTCGACCAGATGCAGCTGGTCCCGGCGGCCGACGGCAATGCGAAGACTCCCGATGTCGCGCACGCGCCGATTGTCGAGTCGTTTGCCCTGCGCGCGAAGGCCGGCACGCTGCGGCCGTCGGTGGCGCCAACCGATCTGTCGGTGGCGCGCAAGCAGGTGCACGTGCAGTCGATCATCGCCGCGTATCGCTTTCTCGGCGCGCGCTGGGCGGATCTCGATCCTCTGAAGCGCCAGGAGCGGCCGCAGATTCCCGAGCTGGAGCCGGGCTTCTATGACTTGAACGAAGCCGACATGGACATCGTGTTCTCGGCCGCGAACACTTACTTCGGCCAGGAACAGATGACGCTGCGCGAAATCGTCAAGGCGCTGCGCCAGACCTACTGCGGAACGATTGGCGTCGAATACATGTACATCTCGGATCCGGCCGAGAAGCGCTGGTGGCAGAGCCGGCTGGAGTCGATCCGCTCCACGCCAAGCTTCAGCATCGAGAAGAGGAAGCACATCCTCGATCGGCTGACCGCCGCCGAGGGGCTGGAGCGTTATCTGCACACCAAGTTCGTCGGTCAGAAGCGTTTTTCGCTCGAAGGCGGCGAAAGCTTCATCGCGGCGATGGACGAGATCGTGATGCACGCCGGCGAGATGGGCGTGGAGGAGATCGTGATCGGCATGGCGCACCGCGGGCGCCTGAACGTTCTGGTCAACACGCTCGGCAAGATGCCGAAGGATCTCTTCGCCGAGTTCGAAGGCAAGGCGGCCGGCGACCTGCCGGCCGGCGACGTCAAGTACCACAACGGTTTTTCCAGCGACGTGACGACGCCCGGCGGGCCGGTGCACCTGTCGCTCGCGTTCAACCCGTCGCACCTCGAAATCGTAAATCCGGTCGTCGAGGGGTCGGTGCGCGCGCGGCAGGAACGCCGCGGCGACAGCAAGCGCGCCAAGGTGCTGCCCGTCCTCGTGCATGGCGATGCCGCCTTCGCCGGCCAGGGCGTGGTGATGGAGACGCTGAACCTGGCACAGACGCGCGGCTATCGCACCGGCGGCACCGTGCACGTGGTGATCAACAACCAGATCGGCTTTACCACGTCCGACGTGCGCGATTCGCGCTCGACGCTGTACTGCTCGGACGTGGTCAAGATGATCGAGGCGCCGGTGATGCATGTGAACGGCGACGATCCGGAAGCGGTGGTCTTGTGCGCGGCAGTCGCGATGGATTATCGGCAGGAGTTCAAGAAGGATGTTGTGCTCGACATCGTCTGTTTCCGCCGCCTCGGGCACAACGAGCAGGACACGCCGGCGGTCACGCAGCCGCTGATGTACAAGAAGATCGGCAGCCATCCGGGCACGCGCAAGATGTACGCCGATCGACTCGTTACGCAGGGCACGCTTAAGGCGGAAGAGCCGGACGAGATGGTCAAGGCATTTCGCGCCGCGATGGACGCGGGCCGCTACACCGTGGATCTGGTGCTGACCAACTACAAGAGCCAGTACGCGGTCGACTGGAGCGCGTTCCTGAATCGCAAGTGGACCGATCAGGCCGACACCGCAATTCCGGTGGCGGAGCTCAAGCGGATGGCCGAGCGCATCACGACGGTCCCTGCCAACTTCAAGCTGCATCCGCTCGTGGAGAAGGTGATCGCCGATCGACGCGCGATGGGCGAAGGCAAGATTCCGGTCGATTGGGGCATGGCCGAACATCTCGCATTTGCATCGCTGGTCGCGAGCGGCTATCCGGTGCGCATCACCGGCCAGGATTCCGGGCGCGGAACCTTCTCGCACCGGCACGCCGTGCTGCACGACCAGAACCGCGAGAAGTGGGACGCCGGCGCCTACGTGCCGCTGCAGAACGTCTCCGACAAGCAGGCGCCGTTCCTGATCATTGATTCGGTGCTGTCGGAAGAGGCGGTGCTCGGCTTCGAGTATGGCTACTCGTGTGCCGAGCCGAATGCGCTGGTGATCTGGGAGGCGCAGTTTGGCGACTTCGTGAACGGCGCACAGGTCGTGATCGACCAGTTCATCAGCTCGGGCGAGGTGAAGTGGGGGCGGCAGTCGGGGCTGACCCTGATGCTGCCGCACGGCTACGAAGGACAGGGGCCCGAGCATTCGTCGGCGCGCCTCGAGCGGTTCCTGCAGCTCGCGGCCGACAACAATATGCAGGTCGTGCAGCCGACCAGCGCAGCGCAGATCTTTCACCTGCTGCGCCGGCAGATGATCCGCCAGTTCCGCAAACCCCTGGTGATCATGACGCCGAAGTCGCTGCTGCGGGCCAAGGACGCGGCCTCGGCCCTTGCGGACCTGGCGCGCGGCGAGTTTCACACCATCGTGAGCGACGACGGTACGGCGGACGCGAAGAAGGTCAGACGCATCGCGCTGTGCACGGGCAAGGTCTACTACGACCTCGCCGCCACCCGCAAGGACCGCGATGTCGAGGATGTGGCGCTGCTGCGCATCGAGCAGCTGTATCCGTTCCCGCACAAGACGCTCGCGGCCGAGTTCAAGAAGTACCCGAACGCCACCGAGATCATGTGGGTGCAGGACGAGCCGCAGAACCAGGGCGCGTGGTTCTACATGCAGCACCATCTGCTCGAGAACATGAGCGAAGGGCAGAAGCTCGGTTACGCGGGACGCGCCGCGTCGGCATCACCCGCCGCGGGTTACTACGCGATGCACAACGAGCAGCAAAAGGCGCTGATCGATCAGGCATTCGGCAAGCTCAAGGGGTTCGTACAGACCAAGTAGGGCGCGGAGCGGACGGGCGCGGGTTGCGCCTGCCGGCGCTGGAGCGGACGCGTTGCGCCGCCCGGCGCCGGCCGAAGACACGCCATGAAACATCACTGACATTCAAGAGAAGAAGATGGCCATCGTTGAAGTCAAGGTTCCGCAGCTGTCGGAATCGGTCGCCGAGGCGACGCTGCTGCAGTGGAAGAAGAAAGCCGGGGACGCAGTTGCGATTGACGAGGTGTTGATCGAAGTCGAGACCGACAAGGTGGTCCTCGAAGTGCCGGCGCCGGAAGCAGGCGTGCTGGCGCGAATCGTCAAGGGCGATGGCAGCACCGTTGTCTCGGGCGAAGTGCTCGCAACCATCGAGACGGAGGCGAAGGCGGCGGCCGGTGCAGCGCCGAAACCGGCCCCTGCAGCCGCCCCGGCTGGGAAAACGGCGCCTGCACCGACAGCGCCTGCAGCATCGGCGGGCGGTGCGGTGGCAATGCCGGCGGCGGCCAAGATGCTCGCCGAGGCCGGCATGTCGGCCTCGCAGGTGACCGGTACCGGCAGGGACGGCCGCGTGCTCAAGGGTGACGTGATCACGGCGAAGCAGGTCGCGTCGCAGATGCCGGCGCCGACGCCGGCACCCGCAGTGGGCCGGCCGGCGCTTCCGGAAGTCAAGGCGCCGCTGGACGTGAGCATGCTGGCCGACCGGCCCGAGCAGCGCGTGCCGATGTCGCGACTGCGCCAGCGCGTCGCCGAGCGCCTGGTGCAGTCGCAGTCGACCGCCGCGATCCTGACGACGTTCAACGAGGTGAACATGCAGCCGCTGATGGAGCTGCGCAACAAGTACAAGGACAAGTTCGAGAAGGAGCACGGGGTCAAGCTCGGCTTCATGTCGTTCTTCGTCAAGGCGGCCATTGCCGCGCTGAAGAAATACCCGGTGGTCAATGCCTCGGTCGACGGCAACGACATCGTGTATCACGGCTACTTCGACATCGGTATCGCGGTCGGATCGCCGCGTGGGCTGGTCGTGCCGATTCTGCGCGATGCCGACCAGATGACCTTCGCCGACATCGAGAAGAAGATCGCCGACTTCGGCCGGCGTGCCGGCGAAGGCAAGCTTGCGATCGAGGAGCTCACCGGCGGCACCTTTTCGATTTCCAACGGCGGCGTTTTCGGTTCAATGCTGTCGACACCGATCATCAATCCGCCGCAGAGCGCGATCCTCGGCATCCATGCGACCAAGGAGCGCGCGGTGGTCGAGAACGGGCAGATCGTGGTGCGGCCCATGAACTACCTGGCGCTGTCCTACGACCACCGGATCATCGACGGCCGCGAGGCCGTGCTGTCGCTGGTGGCGATGAAAGAAGCGCTTGAAGACCCGGCGCGCCTGCTGCTCGAGGTCTAGAAGGAGCGCGACCGCATGAGCAAGAGTTTCGATGTCGTGGTGATCGGTGCCGGCCCCGGTGGATACATCGCCGCGATCCGCGCTGCGCAACTGGGTTTCAGCGTGGCCTGCATCGACCAGTGGAAGAACGCCAAGGGTGGCCCGGCGCTCGGCGGCACCTGCACCAACATCGGCTGCATTCCGTCCAAGGCGCTTCTGCAGTCGTCCGAGAACTACGAGCATGTGTCGCGCCACTTCAAGGATCATGGCATCGAGATCAAGGAACTTTCGTTGAATCTGGCGCAGATGCTGGCACGCAAGGACAAGGTCGTCGCGCAGAACAACGACGGCATCTTGTTCCTGTTCAAGAAGAACAAAGTGACCTTCTTCCATGGCCGTGGCTCATTCGCCGGCGCCTCAGAGGGGGGCTACGAAATCAAGGTCAACGACGAACGGCTCGTTGCCAGGCACGTGATCGTTGCCACCGGATCAAATCCGCGCTCGCTGCCGGGCGCGGATTTCGACGAGAAGCTGGTGTTGTCGAACGACGGCGCTTTGGCGATTTCCGAGGTGCCGAAGCGGCTGGGCGTCATCGGCGCTGGCGTGATCGGATTGGAGATGGGGTCCGTGTGGCGGCGGCTGGGCGCCGACGTGACCGTGCTCGAGGCGCTGCCGGCGTTCCTCGGTGCAGTCGACGAGGCGATCGCCAGGGAGGCGCAGAAGGCCTTCACTCGCCAGGGGCTGAAGATGCGCTTCGGCGTAAATATCACTGGCGTGAAAGCGGCAAAGAACAGCGTGACGGTCGAATACACGGACAACGCCGGGGCAGCGCAGACGCTCGCCTGCGACAAGTTGATCGTGTCGATCGGGCGCCTGCCAAACACGACCGGGCTCGCCGCCGATGCGGTGGGGCTCAAGCTCGATGAACGCGGCTTTGTCGCGGTTGACGAGGAATGCCGCACCAATCTTCCGAACGTGTGGGCGATCGGCGACGTGGTGCGCGGGCCGATGCTGGCGCACAGGGCGGAAGAAGAAGGCGTGGCGGTGGCCGAGCGTATCGGCGGACAGCACGCGCACGTGAACTTCAACACGATCCCGTGGGTGATCTACACGTCGCCCGAAATCGCCTGGGTCGGCCAGACGGAGCAGCAATTGAAGGCCGCAGGTCGCGCGTACAAATCCGGCTCATTTCCGTTCTCGGCCAACGGCCGTGCGCGCGCGCTGGGTGATACGACCGGAATGGTCAAGTTTGTCGCCGATGCCGGCACGGACGAGATTCTCGGCGTGCACATGATCGGCCCGCAGGTCTCGGAGCTGATCGCCGAGGCAGTCGTCGCGATGGAGTTCCGCGCCGCGAGCGAAGACATCGCCCGCATCTGTCACGCGCATCCATCGCTGTCGGAAGTCACCCGGGAGGCGGCGCTCGCAGTCGACAAGCGGACGCTGAATCTGTAAGCGGTGTCGTTCCGCTCCCACCTCGATGCACTTCTGATCGAGCGCGGATACGCGCTCGATCCGGCGCAGCAGATGGCGGCGCAACGGCTGGAGCGGCTCGACGAGGCGTGGACCGCCTACAAGCACGCGCGCCGCAACGCGTTCCTGAAGCTGGTGAGCCGGCCCGAGATTCCACGCGGGGTCTACCTCTGGGGCGGCGTGGGCCGCGGCAAGAGCTTCCTGATGGATTGTTTCTTTTCCGCGGTGCCGCTGCTGCGCAAGACGCGCATTCACTTTCACGAGTTCATGCGCGGAGTTCATCGCGAACTCGAAGAACTGAAGGGCAGGCAGGATCCGCTGGACGAGGTTGCGCAGCGGATCGCGCATCGCCACCGGCTCGTCTGCTTCGACGAGTTTCATGTCTCCGACATCGCCGATGCGATGATCCTGCACCGGCTGCTCGCGCGCCTGTTCGAAGGCGGCGTCGGATTCGTGATGACATCCAACTACGCCCCCGATGGTCTCTATCCGGACGGTCTGCATCGCGACCGTTTCGTTCCGACGATCGGCCTGCTGCAGGCGCATCTTGAAGTGATCGGCATCGACGCCGGCATCGACTACCGCGAACGCGCGCTGGAGCGGATCGCGGTGTACCTCGCCGCGCTCGACCCGGAATCGGACACACGCATGGCGGCTGCGTTCCGCGAGATCGCCGAGGCCGAGGACGATGATCCGGTGCTGTCGATCGAGGCACGCCAGATCCGCGCGCGGCAGCGTGCCGGCGGCGTGGTGTGGTTCGATTTTGCGGTGCTGTGCGGCGGGCCGCGGTCGCAGAACGACTACCTTGAACTCGCCGCGCGCTTTCACACCGTTCTGCTGTCGAACGTGCCGCGCATGTCCGCGGGGCAGGCGAGCGAGGCGCGACGTTTCACCTGGCTGGTGGACGTGCTCTATGACCACGGTGTCAAGCTGATCCTGTCCGCTGAGACACCCCCGGCCGGCCTGTACACAACGGGGCCGCTCGCGCTCGAATTCCAGCGCACCGCGTCGCGCCTGATCGAGATGCAGTCGCGCGCCTATCTCGAGGCGCCGCGGCGCGCAGTGGCCGCGCGGATCTGAGCCTTGAAGCGCATCCTGGCATCGATTGCCGTCCTTGCCTCGACCGCGGTCGCCGCCGAAGGCGCAATGCAGCGCGACTTTCCGGCCGGCTCGATTCATACGCGCGAAGAGGCCAGCGCCGCGATACAGGCGGCCGACATCCGTGCGCAGGAGATCGAGCGCACCTACACAAAGCAGCTCGAGGAGTGTGCGGCGGTGGTGCTGGTCACGCGTTGTCAGGATGGTGCGCGCAGCAGGCATGACGCAGACTTGCGGGAAGTCGAAAGCGTGCGGCGCGAAGCGCGTGCGACCACGCGCCGGCTCGATGCGGAAGCGCGCGCCGCCGAGCGCGCCGCCGAGCACGCCGCCGCGGCGCTCGCAACGGAAAAGCGCGCGGCCGAATCGCGCGCGGCTTTTGAGGCGCGCCAGAAGGCGGCGGCAGAGCGCGTGCCCAAGGCACCTCAGGCCAGCACGGCGCCGCCGCCGGCCCTTGCCGCGCCGGCGCAGCAACGCAGCGCCGAGGAACGCGCCGAAAGCGCCAGGCGCCTGCAGGAAAAGGTGCGCGCCGCGGCCGAGCACGCCAAGGTCATGGCGGCCGAGCGGGCGGAAAATGAGCGCCGGCGCGAGAAGCGAAAGCAGGAAAGGCTGGAAGAAGAAAAGAAACGCGCCGCGGCACAGCGCACCGAGTGATCGCTACGGTGCCGAGGGTGGGTCGTCGCTGCCGTTCTTTGGCGGGTCGTCGTCGAACCACAGCGTGGCGGTTGGCAGGCGCTTTGGCGGCTCAGGGGCCTCCAGCTTGACGATGGCAAGAGAGATGTTGTCGCCGCGCGCCTGCGCGCGGTCGCGCGCGATGCGCACGATGTGTTCGGAAGCATCGCGCGGTGACAGGCTGTGCAGCAGCGAGCCCAGTTCCTGGTCTTCGAAGTAGGCCCACACGCCGTCGCTGCACAGCAGGAACGCATCGCCCACGCGCAGCTTGTCGACTTCGTCGATCACCAGCGTCGGCGAGCGGGCGACGCCCAGCGCGCTGGTCAGAATATGCTTCATGTGGCGCGCCGCGTGTGCCGCTTCCTGCACCTTGCCTTCGGACTCGAGGTGCGCTGCATAAGTCTGATCCGATGTTCGATGGATCAGCCGCCCGCCACGAAAGAGGTAGAGCCGGCTGTCGCCGGAGTGCGCCCAGATTCCGTAGTCCTTGCGCACGATCAGCGCGACGAGGGTCGAGTGCGGCTCCTTCTCGCTGGACAGCGCAGTCAGGCGAATGACCGTGTGCGCTTCGGCTGCGATCTGTTCCAGCAGGGCACGCAACCCGCCGGCATCGCTTTCCGCGACCTCCTGAAACAGGTTGTCGGCGGTGCTGATCACCTGGTCGGAGGCCATGCGGCCGCCGCTGCGTCCGCCCATGCCGTCGGCGACGATGGCAAGCAGCGCATTGGGATGGCGGCGACTGGTGATGAGCGCGACGCGATCCTGCTGTTCGGCGCGGTCGCCGATATGCTCGGCGGTGCAGGCGGTGACCTTGAAGCGGGGCATGGATGGACGGCAATGTCGCGGCGAGTCTAGCTGCGAGCCTCGACCGCGGTGCGAGCCGAACGGATGAACGGTCGCGCACCGGGTTGCGGAACGGCCTTCGCCGCGCTCGGATCGCCACGATCTGGGGCGAGCCGACGGCCGGCCGCGCTTTGGGCGCTCGCCTGGACGAGGGCTCCGAACGGTTCGGCAACTCCCTGTTAGGATTTAAAGATGACGCACGAATCAAGCCAGGCGGAGGGCGGGATCATGGAGTCCCAGGAGATCAAGCGCCGCATCATCGAGCTGCAAGTCGAGCATCGCGACCTGGACGAGGCGATTTCCCGCTTGGCCGAGCAGCCCGGAATCGACGAGATCAGGTTGCGGCGCTTGAAGAAGCGCAAGCTGCAGATCAAGGACGCGATCTGCATGCTGCAGATGCAGCTCGTGCCCGATATCCCCGCGTGAGCGGCCGCGAAGCGGCGGTTGCACCGTCCGAATCAGAGCAACGGCTGACGCAGATCCGCCGCCGCGTCGCTGTCGCTTTCGATTCCGGGGGGGACTTGGCAGGATCGATCCCGGGGTTCGTACCGCGCGCCTCGCAGCGCGAGATGGCGCTGCGCATCTTCGATGCCGTCACCGAGCGCGGCACCTTCGTCGCCGAGGCGGGCACCGGCACCGGCAAGACCTTTGCGTATCTCGTGCCGGCACTGCTTGCGGGGGGCAAGGTCCTGGTGTCAACGGCCACCCGCGCACTGCAGGACCAGGTGTTCCGCAAGGACGTTGCCACGCTGAAGCGCGCGCTGGGTCTGCGGATCGAAGCCGCGCTGCTGAAAGGCCGCCAGAACTACGTCTGCCTGCTGCGGCTGGCACGCACCGAGGCCGATGGCTTGCTCACCTCGCGCCAGGACGTCGTGCATCTGCGCGCTATCGCACGCTTTGCAAGCGTGACGAACACCGGCGATCGATCCGATCTGGCCGACGTGCCGGAGAATGCCACGATCTGGCCGGCGGTGACGTCGACGCGGGAGAACTGCCTGGGTTCGGAGTGCGCGCGCTACGACGACTGCTTCGTCTACCAGGCGCGCCGCGAGGCGCAGGCGGCCGACATCGTGGTGGTCAATCATCACCTGTTCCTCGCCGACCTCGCGCTGCGTGACGATGCGATCGGCGAGTTCCTGCCAAAGGTCGATACCGTGGTGCTCGACGAAGCGCATCAGTTGCCGAAGATATCGGCCGACTTCTTCGGCAGCGGCTGGACGCTTGCGCAGTTGAACGACCTTGCGCAGGACGCGCGCGCGCTCGGACTGCATGCCGCCGCGGACGGCGCCGCATGGGTTTCGCTCACGCAGGCAGTCGAATCGGCCGGCCGGCACCTGCGGCTGGCGCTATCGGAGCGCGGCCTCGTGCCCGGTGCGCGCGCCGCGCTCGACCGCCTGCCGCGGCGCGCACAGTTATGCGCGGAAATCGCGCCCATCGATGCGGCACTGGCAGCACTCGCCGGGGCGGTGCAGGCCAATCAAGGCCGGGACGAAGAGCTCGACGCGCTCGGAGCGCGCATTGCCGGCTTGCGCCACCTTGTCGGTGGCTGGATTGAGCCGGCCGAGCAAATGCCGCCGGAGAAGACTCAGAACCAGGAATTCGTGCGCTGGGTTGGCCTCACGTCCCACGGAGCACAGTTCCAGGCCACGCCGCTTGACCCCGGCGCGACGTTCGCGCGCCTGCGCGAACAGCATCCGCAGTCCTGGATTCTCACGTCGGCGACATTGACGGTCGCCGGTTCCTTCGACGCTTTTCTCCACGAGATTGGCCTGCCTCAGGCGCAGGCGCAGCGCTGGGACAGCCCGTTCGATTTCGGGCGCCAGGCACTTCTGTACCTGCCTCGGTCGATGCCCAGTCCGCTGGCGCGCGACTTTGCCGAACTCGTCGCCGACGCCGCGTGGCCGATCATCGTCGCCGCGGGTGGGCGCGCATTCATGCTGTGCACCACGCTGCGCGCAGTCGACCGCGTCGCCGAACAACTGCGGCGGCGCATGAGCCTCGACGGCGTCGACCTGCCCCTGCTCGTGCAGGGGACGAGCACGCGAACCGCGCTGCTCGACGCATTTCGCGCGTCCGGAAATGCCGTGCTGGTCGGCAGCGTCAGCTTCTGGGAAGGGATCGACGTGCGCGGCGAGGCGCTGTCGCTGGTCGTGATTGACAAGCTGCCGTTTTCGCCGCCGGATGACCCGGTCGTCGATGCCCGCATTCGCCGTCTGCGCGGGCTCGGCCGAAACCCGTTTCTTGAATACCAGCTTCCGCAGGCGGTCACGCTGCTGAAGCAGGGGGCCGGACGACTGATCCGCGACGAAAGCGATCGCGGTGTGCTGATGATCCTCGACGACCGCCTGCTCGCGAAGCCCTACGGCAAGACCGTGCTGGCGAGCCTGCCGCCGTTCGCGCGCACGCGCAACGAGGAGGATGCGCGTGCGTTCTTCGGCGCGGTGTCCCCGCCTCAGCGCGCGGCGGCCAGGTAGCGGCTGCTGGGAAAGTTAGTGCGCAGCACGCGCTCCGAGTCTGCGCTTAGTTCATTCATGCCCAGCGCAGCGTAGGCGCGGACGAGGATCGACAGTGCCTCTTCCGAGGCGGGCGTGCCCTGGTAGTTGCGCAACGCGCCCTGGGCGCGCTGAACCGCCGCAATGTACGCGCCCCGCTGCACGTAATAGCGCGCCACGTTGACCTCGCTTTGCGCCAGCGCATTGAGGAGATAGTTCATGCGCACACGCGCATCGGGCGTGTAGCGGCTCTCGGGGAAACGCGCGACCAGCTCCTTGAAGGCATCAAAGGCCTCGCGCATCGCCTTCGGGTCGCGTGCGCTCGGGTCCTGCCCGAAGGTGCGACCGAAGAGGCCGAGGTCGTCGGAAAATGTCGACAGGCCCTTCAGGTAATGGACGTAATCGGCCGCCGGGTGGTTTGGATTGAGCTTGAGAAAACGCTCGGCGGCGGAGACCGCCTGCGCCGACTCGCCTTCCTTGTAGTAGCTGTAGGCAATTTCCATCTGCGCCTGCTGCGCGTAGCGGCCGAACGGATAGCGTGCCTCGAGTTTCTCGAGCCAGTTGCGCGCCGCCTGCCAGTTGCCGGCCCCCATTTCGTCCTTGGCCTCCGCATATAATCGATCGGCATCCCACTTCGCCGAAGGATCGCGGTCGGCCGTGCTGCTGCACGCCGTCACGAGCGCGATTGCGCCCAGCAGCAGCCAGCGCCGCCATTGTCCTGTGCCCAACACGATTCCTTCACTTCGCCATCGAACGGCGGCGATTATATCGACGCGTCGATGAGCAGCCATGATCCGGCCGATGACAGCGTCGACGATCTGGTGGAAGTCGCGCTCGACGAGGCGCCCGCGCCGCGCCTTGCCGTCAGTGCGGCACTGAGCGGCCAGCGTATCGACAAGGCGCTCGCGCTGCTGTTGCCCGGGGTGTCGCGCAGTCGCATCCGGCAATGGATAGACGCCAGCGCGGTGCGCGTCAATGGGATCGTCCCGCGGCCGCGTGACGCTGTCGTCGAGGGCGATGTGATCGACGTCGCGCCGCCGCCGGCGCCGGACGCGCTCGCCTTTGCACCGCAGCCGATGGCGCTCGACATTGTCCATGCGGACGACGCCATCATCGTGCTCGACAAGCCGCCGGGTCTCGTCGTGCACCCGGGAGCCGGCAACTGGTCCGGCACGTTGCTCAATGGGCTGCTCGCCTATGACACGAGCCTGGCGCACGTGCCGCGCGCCGGCATCGTGCATCGTCTCGACGCGGACACCAGCGGCTTGATGGTGGTGGCGCGAACGCTCGCGGCGCAGACGGACCTGGTGCGGCAACTGCAGGCGCACCGGGTGATGCGCGAGTATTGGGCCATTGTCGTCGGTGCCGCACCGCTCGCCGGCACGATCGACGCACCGATCGCGCGCGATCCGCGCAATCCGCTCAAATTCAAGGTGAGCCAGGCGCCGGCTGCCAGACAGGCGCGAACACGCCTGCGGCGCATCGAATGCGTCGATGCCGGACGGGTGCCCCTGTCCTGGATCGCCTGCCGGCTCGAAACCGGGCGTACGCACCAGATACGCGTGCACCTCGAGTCGATTGGCCACCCCCTGGTCGGCGATCCCACGTATCGGCGCGGGCGACCCGAGGCGGCGGGCACAGGCGAGGAAGCCATGACCTGGTCGCACTTTCCCCGCCAGGCGCTGCATGCCTGCCGGCTGGGAATCATGCATCCAGTCCGTGGCGAGCCGATGACGTGGTTCCGTCCGCCGCCACCCGACATGCAGGCGCTGATGCGAGCCAGCGGATTTGGCCGGTGCGACCGTCCGCGCGAGGTCTTCCCGTGACGCAGGGCAGCTTGCATCCGCAATGGATCGTTCCCGACTGGGATGTACCGGCGCGTGTGCGCGCCTTCGTCACGACGCGCGCCGGCGGTGTCTCGGCGGGCCCGTTCGGAGCCGCCGATGGCGGCGGCATGAATATCGGCCTCGCCAGCGGCGACGATCGCGACGTCGTGATCGAGAATCGCCGCCGGCTGCGCGCCGTTCTGCCTGGCGAGCCCCGCTGGCTGCGCCAGGTGCACGGCGCCACGGTCGTCGATGCGGCAAGACCGAATGAACCCGCTGACGCCGATGCCGCATTCACCTCTGATGCGCGCGTTATCTGTGTGGTCTCCGTGGCCGACTGCATGCCGGTCTTTTTCGCCGACGGGAACGCCCGCTGTGTCGCCGTCGCGCATGCGGGTTGGCGCGGAATGGCCGCCGGCGTGATCCAGAACAGCGTGCGCACGATGCGGAAGCATCTGCGCGAACCGGACGCACGCATCTTGGCGTGGCTGGGTCCGGCGATCGGTCCGGCGCGCTTCGAAGTCGGCGTCGATGTCCTCGCGGCAATGTGTGTGCGGCTGCCGCTCGCCGCCGAGGCGTTCACGGCGATCGGGAACGGAAAGTTCGTCGCCAGCCTGCCGATGCTGGCACGACAGGCGCTGGCGCAGGTCGCGGTCGATGACGTGGCGGGCGGAGACCTGTGTACCTACAGCGACGAGGCCCGCTTCTACAGCTACCGGCGCGATCGCGTCACGGGCCGGCACGCCGCGGTGATCTGGCTGGATCCCTAGGCGATGCGCAGACAACCTTGGTGATTCGACGAACCGCGCGATAAACTCTTCCCCCCTCGGCTCGCTGCAGGCGTGCCGGCCACGAGGATCATCCCTGAGAGGCACAGATGGCGACGCGTTCGGCGCGCAAGGCAACTCTTCCACATTCAGCCGAGGACTCCGGCACGGCCACTGCGGCTGGCGCCCATGCATCCTCGGCTCATGCGGATCACCTGAGCCAGAACAATCCCTGGCTCAACTGGTGGTCGTCGATGACCTCGATGGCGCCGGCCAGCGGCGAGCTGTCGCGCATGGGCATCGCGCCGGAGCGCGTGCTCGAGCTGCAGCAGAGCTACGTGCAGCGACTCGGACAGCTGTGGTCCGACTTCATGGAGCGACCCGAGAAGGCGGCCGAGCCGATCAAAGACAACCGCTTTTCGGATTCGGCGTGGCAGCAAAACCCGTTCGCCTCGTTCTACGCCCGCACCTACCTGCTGAACTCGGAGTTCCTGAACGCGCTGGCGGCGGCGATCGATGCCGATCGCAAGACGCAGCGGCGCGTGAAGTTCGCCGTTTCGCAATGGGTCGACGCCATGTCGCCGTCGAATTTCCTGGCGCTCAATCCCAAGGCGCAGAAGCGGCTGATCGAAACCAAGGGCGAGAGCCTCAAGGACGGAATGAAGAACCTTCTGGGCGACATCCAGAAGGGCAAGATCACGATGAGCGACGAAAGCGCCTTCGAGATCGGCCGCAACGTCGCCACCAGCGAAGGCGCGGTGGTGTTCGAGAACGAACTGATCCAGCTGATCCAGTACAAGCCGCTGACGGACAAGGTGCGGGCGCGGCCGTTCCTGATCTTGCCGCCGGCGATCAACAAGTTCTACATCATGGATCTGCAACCCGAGAATTCGTTTGTTCGTTTCTCGGTCGAGGAGGGCAACACGACCTTTCTGATTTCGTGGAAGAACGTTCACGCCGATCAAGGCAAGCTGACCTGGGACGATTACCTCGAAAAGGGACCGATCGCGGCGATTCGCGTGGTGCGCGAGATCTGCGGTCTTGCGGGCAAGAAGAACGACACGATCAATGCGCTTGGATTCTGTGTGGGAGGCACGATCCTCGCGAGCGCGCTAGCAGTACTGGCGGCGCGCGGCCAACAGCCGGTGGCCAGCCTGACGCTGATGACTTCGCTGCTCGATTTCGAAGACGCCGGCGTGCTCGAGGTCTTCATCGACGAGCAGCATGTGCGCATGCGCGAGCGGGCGCTCGGCAAGGGGGGCGTGATGCCGGGCAAGGAAGTCGGCAACACCTTCTCCATCCTGCGCGCCAACGACCTAGTGTGGAACTACGTCGTCAACAATTACCTCGAAGGCAAGCAGCCGATGGCCTTCGACCTCCTTTACTGGAACGGCGATAACACGAACCTTCCCGGTCCGATGTACGCCTGGTACCTTCGCAACATGTATCTGGAAAACAATCTGCGCGTGCCGAATAGACTCAAGTGCCTCGGACAGCCGGTTGACCTGGGGCGCATCAAGGTGCCCGCCTACGTATTTGCGGCGGTGGACGATCACATCGTGCCGTGGAAGGCGGCGTACGCGTCGGCACGGCTACTGACCGGCTCCGAGAGCGTACGCTACGTGCTGGGAGCGAGCGGGCATATCGCCGGCTCGATCAATCCGGTTTCGAAGAACAAGCGTAGCTACTGGACCAACGCCTCGCCCGGACTGCCGGCCAACAGCGAGGCATGGCTGCACGGTGCAGCCGAGCATCAGGGCAGCTGGTGGGCCGACTGGGCCAGGTGGCTCGCGCAATTTGGCGGTGCCATGGTCGCGGCACCGAAGAAGTACGGCAACGCCCAGTACAAGGTCATCGAGGCGGCGCCCGGCCGCTATGTGAAGGAAAAGGCTTAGCAGGTCTTTGAGAAGGAGGCTCGCCCCCTTGGCTCCCCGATACCAGGACGTGTTTCAGACCGGGCAGCGCGTTCCCGCAGCACATGGAAGTAAGCTCACGGACCTTCTTGGACACCCTGTCAGGAGACGCAAATGAGCAAAGCAGTCATCGTTGCCGCGGCAAGAACGGCGGTCGGAAAGTTCGGTGGGTCGCTGGCGAAGATGCCGGCGTCCGATCTCGGCGCGTTGGTGATCAAGGAAGTGCTGGCGCGTGCCAAGCTGCCGCCCGAGCGAGTCGATGAGGTGATCCTGGGCCAGGTACTGACCGCGGGCGTCGGCCAGAACGGCGCGCGGCAGGCCCTGATCAAGGCCGGGTTGCCGGTCGCCGTGCCGGCGATGACGATCAACAAGGTGTGCGGTTCGGGCCTGAAGGCCGTGATGCTCGCGGTGCAGGCAATTGCCAATGGCGACGCCGAGATCGTCGTGGCCGGCGGTCAGGAAAACATGAGTCTCGCGCCGCACCTGCTGATGAATTCGCGCGATGGTCTCCGTATGGGTGATGCCAAGATGATCGACAGCATGATCATTGACGGCCTCTGGGACGTCTACAACAAGTACCACATGGGTATCACCGCCGAGAACGTCGCGAAGCAGTACGGCATCGACCGCGCGCAGCAGGACGCGTTTGCCGTGGCTTCGCAGGCCAAGGCGGTCGCCGCTCAGGATGCCGGCAAATTCAAGGAAGAAATCGTCGCGGTGATGCTGGCCCAGCGCAAGGGCGATCCGATCGCGTTCGATACCGATGAATTCATCAATCGCAAGAGCAACGCGGAAGCCCTGTCGGGGCTGAAGCCGGCGTTCGACAAGGAGGGCACGGTCACCGCGGGCAATGCGTCGGGCATCAACGACGGCGCCGCCGCGGTGATCGTGATGTCCGAGGCGCGCGCCGCCGCGCTCGGCCTGACGCCGTTGGCGCGCATCGCTTCATTCGCGTCGGCCGGCGTCGATCCGAAGATCATGGGCATGGGTCCGGCACCGGCGTCACGCAAGGCGTTGGAGAAGGCAGGCTGGAAGGCGGCCGACCTCGACCTGATGGAAATCAACGAGGCGTTCGCGGCCCAGGCCTGCGCCGTGAACAAGGAGATGAACTGGGACACCAGCCGAATCAACGTCAACGGCGGCGCAATCGCCATTGGACACCCGATCGGTGCGTCCGGCTGCCGCATCCTCGTCACGCTTCTGCACGAGATGAAGCGGCGCGGCGCGAAGAAAGGACTGGCCTCGCTGTGCATCGGCGGCGGCATGGGCGTGGCGCTGACGGTGGAGAGGTAGCCGGCAGCAGGCGGTCAACATCGACCAGTATCAAGAAATGCGGCGAGCGGCTCGTCGGGAAGGACGGCCCACCGCCGACTGACAACTAGTAAAGGAGACACCAATGGCAAAACTTGCATACGTCACCGGCGGCATGGGCGGCATCGGCACCGCGATCTGCCAACGCCTGCACAAGGATGGCTTCAAGGTCGTCGCCGGTTGCGGTCCGACGCGTGACCACAGCAAGTGGCTGGGCGAACAGAAGGCGCTCGGCTACACGTTCTATGCGTCGGTCGGCAACGTCGGCGACTGGAACTCGACGGTCGAGGCCTTCAGCAAGGCGAAGGCTGAACACGGGCCCGTCGATGTGCTGGTCAACAACGCCGGCATCACGCGCGACCGGCTGTTCATCAAGATGACCCGTGAGGACTGGGACGCGGTCATCAATACCAACCTGACCTCGATGTTCAATGTCACCAAGCAGGTGGTGGCCGACATGGCGGAGCGGGGCTGGGGCCGCATCATCCAGATCAGCTCGGTCAACGGCGAAAAAGGCCAGGCCGGCCAGACCAACTACTCCGCTGCCAAGGCCGGCATGCACGGCTTCACCATGGCGCTGGCGCTGGAAATGGCGAGCAAGGGCGTGACGGTCAACACGGTAAGCCCGGGCTACATCGGCACCGATATGGTCCGCGCGATCAAGCCGGAGATTCTGGAACGGATCGTCAACACGATTCCCGTGAAGCGCCTGGGAACACCGGATGAGATTGGCTCGATTGTCGCCTGGCTCGCCGGACCGGACTCCGGATTCACGACCGGCGCGGACTTCTCGTGCAACGGCGGATTGCACATGGGGTGATCGACGCGGGCGTGTGAGGGCGAAGCAGCCGCAATCGACCATCCCGCGAAGTGGCTAGAATCGGGCCACACTTGGAAAGCCGGAAGGCAGCGCCGCGCGAGCGGTGCCGCCGCAGAAAGGGAGTCGAGTCATGCCATCCGCCCAACGCCTGATCAAGAAGTACCCCAACCGCCGCCTGTACGACACGCAGACCAGCACCTACATCACGCTGGCGGACGTGAAGGAACTGGTGCTTGAACAGACGGACTTCAAGGTCGTCGATGCCAAGAGCGGCGAGGACCTGACGCGCCAGATCCTGCTGCAGATCATCCTCGAGGAGGAGCAGGAGGGCTCACCGATGTTCACACCGCCGGTGCTGTCGCAGATCATCCGCAGCTACGGCAATGCGATGCAGGGGATGATGGGCTCGTACCTCGAAAAGAACGTGCAGGCCTTCATGGACATCCAGAGCAAGCTGCAGGAGCAGAGCAAGGCCTTCTACGACACCAACAAGATCGGGCCCGAGATGTGGACGCAGTTCGTCAACATGCAGGCGCCCATGATCCAGTCGATGATGTCCAACTACATCGAGCAGTCCAAGAACCTGTTCGTGCAGATGCAGGAGAAGATGCAGAGCCAGGCGCGTTCGATGTTCAACACCTTCCCGTTCCCGGGCGGCGAAAAGAAGTAGCACCGCAGCCCCGGCCGCAATGACCGTCTCGTCCGTCGCGCGGCGCGCGCGCAGGGCCGTCGCGCCCCGGGGCGCTCCCCGCGTTGGCTTTGTTTCTCTCGGCTGCCCGAAGGCGCTGGTCGATTCCGAGCGCATCATCACGCAGTTGCGCGCCGAGGGCTACGCCATGAGCCCCTCGTACGAAGGTGCCGACCTCGTGATCGTCAACACCTGCGGCTTCATCGACAGTGCGGTGCAGGAATCGCTCGATGCGATCGGCGAGGCACTGCACGAAAACGGCAAGGTGATTGTCACCGGCTGCCTGGGCGCGAAAACCGACGGCGGTGAAAACGTGGTGGCGAAGGCGCATCCCAAGGTGCTTGCCGTTACCGGCCCCCACGCAACGGACGAAGTGATGGGGCATGTGCATCGGCATCTGCCAAAACCGCACGACCCATTCACCGATCTCGTGCCGCCCGCCGGCATCAAGCTCACGCCGAAGCACTATGCGTACCTGAAGATCGCCGAGGGCTGCAACCACCGCTGCACGTTCTGCATCATTCCTTCCATGCGCGGCGACCTGGTGTCGCGGCCCATTGGCGCGGTGATGCGCGAAGCCGAAGGCCTGGTCAAGCAAGGCGTCAAGGAAATCCTGGTCGTCTCCCAGGACACGAGCGCCTACGGCGTCGACATGAAATACAAGCTGGACTTCGTCGGTCTGCGCGCGGTCAGGACGAAGATGACCGAACTGGTCAAGGAGCTGGCGCAGCTCGGCGTCTGGGTGCGACTGCACTATGTGTACCCCTATCCGCACGTCGACGAAGTGATCCCGTTGATGGCCGACGGTAACGTGCTGCCGTACCTCGACGTGCCGTTTCAGCATGCCCACCCCGCGGTGCTGAAGCGGATGAAGCGTCCGGCCAGTGGCGAGGCGAATATCGAGCGCATCCGCGCCTGGCGCGCGATCTGCCCCGAAATCACGATTCGCTCGACCTTCATCGCCGGTTTCCCCGGCGAAACCGACGAACAATTCGCGTACCTGCTGGACTTCGTGCGCGAAGCGCAGCTCGACCGCGTCGGCTGCTTCGCCTATTCGCCGGTCGACGGCGCGGCGGCCAACGAGCTCGACGGCGCGCTTGCCGACGAGGTGCGCGAAGAGCGCCGCGCCCGTTTCATGCAGTTGCAGGAGGAAATTTCACGCACGCGGCTGATGCGCAGGATCGGCGCGGTTCAGCGTGTGCTGGTCGATGAAGTCACCGCGCACGGAGTGATCGCCCGTTCGAGCGCGGATGCGCCCGAGATCGACGGCGTCGTGCACGTCGAGCCGCACCGCCGGCTCAGGGTCGGCGAGTTCTTCGACGTGCGCATCAAGTCCAGCACGGCGCATGATCTGCACGGCGCGCTGGCCTGACGGCTGCCGCACGCAGGGCGCGGGGCGCGCGCGGGAGGTGAAAGACGGGCGTTTGACCGTGCGCAGACGAGGCGCGATGCGACGCGCTATCGTGCGCATCTTGGCGTAGGCAAATCAAAGGGAGCGAGAAATGCGTGAAGTCGTCGTCGTCAGTGGAGTGCGGACCGCGATCGGTACATTCGGCGGCAGCCTCAAGGATGCACCACCGACGCAGCTCGGCGCGATCGTGGTCAGGGAGGCGCTGGCGCGCGCCAAGGTGGACGGCGGCGATGTGGGCCACGTCGTGTTCGGTAACGTCGTGCACACCGAGCCGCGCGACATGTACCTGTCGCGGGTCGTCGCCCTCGATGGCGGCGTTGCGCAGCACACGCCCTGCCTCACCGTGAATCGATTGTGCGGCAGCGGGCTGCAGGCAATCGTTTCCGCGGCGCAGTCGATTCTCCTGGGCGATGCGGACGTCGCGATCGGTGGCGGCGCAGAGAACATGTCGCGCGCGCCTTATGCGGTGCCGTCGGCCCGCTTCGGCCAGCGGATGGGAGACGCCAAGTTGGTCGACATGATGGTCGCCGCGCTGCATGACCCGTTCCAGAACATTCACATGGGTGTGACGGCGGAGAACGTGGCGGCCAAGTGGGGCATCACGCGGCAGATGCAGGACGAACTCGCCGTCGAGAGTCATCGGCGCGCCGCTGCCGCGACCCGGGAAGGGCGGTTCAAGAGCCAGATCGTGCCCGTCGAAATCAAGGGCAAGAAAGGGCCGACGGTGTTCGACACCGATGAGCATTTCCGCGCCGAAGTCTCGATGGACGACATGGCGAAGCTCAAGCCCGTGTTTGTGAAGGAAAACGGCACGGTCACGGCCGGCAACGCCTCGGGCATCAATGATGGCGCAGGCGCCGTCGTCCTGATGGAGCGCAGCGTTGCCGAGAAGCGCGGATTGAAGCCACTGGCGCGGCTGGTCGCCTACGGCCACGCCGGCGTCGACCCGAAGTACATGGGCATCGGCCCGGTGCCGGCAACGCAGAACGCGATGAAGAAGGCCGGTCTCACCGTTGCGCAGATGGACGTGATCGAGGCCAACGAGGCGTTTGCCGCGCAAGCCTGCGCCGTGACCAAGGACCTCGGCGCGGATCCGAGGAAGGTCAACCCCAACGGCAGTGGCATTTCCCTGGGGCATCCGATCGGCGCCACCGGTGCGATCATCACCGTGAAGGCCCTGTACGAGCTGCAGAGAATCAGCGGCCGCTATGCGCTCGTGACGATGTGCATCGGCGGCGGGCAGGGGATCGCAGCGATCTTCGAACGCGTCGGGTAGGACCTTCGCCGGGAAAGAGCCGACTGCCGCGTCGGCTCTTTTCTTCTACGCGTCGTTGAACCAGGCGAGCACGCCGTCCAGTCCGGTGTGGTTCAGGACCTGCGTGGCCTGCCGCTGCGCCACCGGCTTGGCGCGGTACGCGACCGAGATGCCGGCGAGCTTCATCATCGCGATGTCGTTGGCGCCGTCGCCAATCGCGATCGCCTGCCGCGGCGAGCACGCCAGCGCCGCGCACGCTTCGCTCAGTGCGCGCGCCTTTCCGGCGGCGTCGACGATCTCGCCATCGTTCTGCGGCGGGCCGCTGACCCGGCCGGTGATTCGCCCGTCGATGACTTCCAGTTCGTTCGCGCACGTGAAGTCCAGGGCCAGGCGCTGCTTCAACCGCTCCGTGTGGAAGCGGAAGCCACCCGTGACGAGGAGGGTCTTCAGACCCGCCGCCCGGCACGCGGTGACCAGCTGCTCCGCGCCGGGATTGAGCCCCAGTTTGTCGTGGTAAACGCGCTGCAGGAGCGCGGCCTCCACGCCCGCGAGCATCGCGACGCGCCGCCGCAGGCTTTCCCGGTGGTCGGCGATCTCCCCGCGCATCGCCGCCGCCGTGATCGCCGCGACCTCCTTGCCCTTGCCGGCGTAGGCGGCGACCTCGTCGAGCGTCTCGATGCTCACGAGCGTCGAGTCCATGTCGAGCGCGAGCAGCCTGAAGTCAGCGAGCTTCTGTTTCGACGGCACAAAGGCGGCGTCACATTTCCAGTACGCCGCGAGTGCCGTCGCGACCTTGCGCGTTTCGGCCTCATCCTGGCTATCCGGCAGGCGCGCGCTGTTCAGCTTGCGCTGCATGCGCGGGGCGAGGCAGGCGAGCTTGAAGGCGTCGACGGCGTCGGCCGGCAGATCGAAGGACTGAATGACAAGATCGGTCACGGGGCAGCGGTCGGGAGTCGAATCAGGGCGTTGAAAACCGTGCGCAGCAACCGCAGGCGCGCTTCGAGGTGGGGGGTCTTCGCATCGATGCGCAGTTTCTCGGGTCCGGCCAGCCGCATCGTCCGGTCGCGCTGGATCAGGGCAATCAGTTTCGCCGGGTCGAGCGGCGGATTGGGGCCGAACGTGATCAGAATCGCGTCGGCCGAGGCGTCGATCTTCCTGACGCCGATCTTCTCGGCAGCGAGCCGCAGCCGGTGTGTTTCGATCAACGCACGGCCCGGCTCGGGCAACTTGCCGTAACGATCGATCAGTTCCTCCTGCAGCGCGATCAACGCGTCTTCGGTGTCGCAGGATGCCAACTTCTTGTACTGCGACAGACGCTGATGAACGTCGCCGACGTAGTCCGTCGGCAGGAGGGCGGGCACGTGCAGGTTGATCTCGGTCACCGTCTGCAAGGGCGCGAGGAGATCGGGCTCGCGGCCGGAACGCAGCGCGCGCACGGCGGCAGTGAGCATCTGCGTGTAGAGGTCGAAGCCGACCTCCTGCATGTTGCCGCTCTGCGACTCTCCCAGCACTTCTCCGGCGCCGCGGATTTCGAGGTCATGCATCGCCAGGTAAAAGCCGCTGCCGAGTTCCTCGAGGTTCTGGATCGCCTCCAGGCGCTTGGCCGCGTTCTTCGTCATTGCCTCTTCGTCCGGCACCATCAGGTAGGCGTAGGCCTGGTGGTGCGAACGCCCGACGCGGCCGCGCAGCTGATGCAACTGCGCGAGGCCAAACTTGTCGGCGCGGTGAATGATGATTGTGTTCGCGGTCGGCACGTCGATGCCGGTCTCGATGATCGTCGTGCACAGCAGCACGTTGAAGCGCTGCTGGTAGAAGTCGCGCATCACGCGCTCCAGGTCGCGCTCGCCCATCTGGCCGTGCGCGATCTCGATGCGCGCCTCGGGCACGAGTTCCGACAGCCGCGCGCGCCGGTTCTCGATCGTCTCGACTTCGTTGTGCAGGAAGTAGATCTGCCCGCCGCGCTTGAGCTCCCGCAGGCAGGCTTCGCGGATCAGGCTCGCGGACTCGCGGCGCACGAAGGTCTTGATCGCCAGGCGCCGCTGCGGGGCGGTGGCGATCACGCTGAATTCGCGGATGCCTTCCATCGACATGGCGAGCGTGCGCGGAATCGGCGTGGCCGTCAGCGTCAGCACATCGACCTCGGTGCGCAGGCCCTTGAGGCGCTCTTTTTGCCGCACGCCGAAGCGATGCTCCTCGTCGATGATCACGAGGCCGAGCCGATCGAACCTCACTTCATCCGACAGCAGCTTGTGGGTGCCGATCACGAGATCGATCGTGCCGGCATTCAACCCCTTGATCGTGTCGCTCACTTCCTGCGCCGAGCGGAAGCGCGACAGCTCGACAATCTTGACGGGCCAGTCGGAAAAGCGATCGCGAAACGTCTGGAAGTGCTGCTCGACCAGCAGCGTGGTCGGGCACAGCACCGCGACCTGCTTGCCACCGACCACGGCGATGAAGGCCGCGCGCAGCGCTACTTCGGTCTTGCCGAATCCCACATCGCCGCAGACGAGCCGGTCCATCGGAAAGCCGGCGCTCATGTCCCTGGCCACCGCCTCGATCGCGGCGAGCTGATCGGGTGTCTCGTCGAATCCAAACCCGTCGGCAAAGGCTTCCAGGTCGTGCGGCGTGAACGCGAACGCGTGGCCCTTTCGCGCGGCACGCAGCGCGTACAGGTTGAGCAGCTCCGCCGCGGTGTCGCGCACCTGCTTGGCGGCCTTCTTCTTCGCCTTGTCCCAATCCCCCGTGCCGAGCTGGTGCAACGGTGCCGCGTCGGGATCGGCGCCGCTGTAGCGCGCTATCAGGTGCAGCTGCGCAACTGGGACGTAGAGCTTCGTATCGTTGGCGTACTGCAGGTGCAGGAACTCGGCGGGGCCGGCGCCGACATCGAGGCTTTCCAGACCCAGGTAGCGGCCGATGCCGTGCTCGACGTGCACCACGGGATCGCCGACGCGCAGCTCCGCCAGATCGCGCACCATCGCCTCGACGTTCGAGGCGCGTTCGCGCGCCTTGCCGCGCAGCCGGCGCGGACTGGTCGCGTAGAGCTCGGTTTCGGTGAGGACCGTCAGCTGCGCATCGCGGAGCACGAAGCCGCCGTGCAGCGGACCCACGCCGAGCGCAAGCCCTGCATCGGCGGCGAGGAATGCGCTGAAGTCCGCGTTGTCGGCGAACGTCAGCCCGTACTCGCGCAGCATCTGCGCGATCGTTTCGCGGCGGCCGTGGGAGTCGGCGAGCAGGAGCACGCGCTGGTTGCCTGCCGCGCCATAAGCGCGCAGTCGATGGAGCGGGTCTTCGGCTTTGCGCTCGATGGCCACGGCCGGCGGCGCATCGAACTGCGGCGCGGGGCCTTCACCCAACACGAGCCGCGCGTGGACCTTGGCGGCCGTGAAGAAGTCCTCCGCGCTGAGGAAGAGCTGCGCCGGCGGCAGGCAGGGCCGCTCCCGGTCGCGGGCGAGGAAGCGAAAGCGCTCGTTGGTTTCGTTCAGAAAGCGCCTGCAGGCCGCTTCGACCGGGCCGTGCAGCACCAGGTGCGAATCGCGCGGCAGGTAGTCGAAGAGCGTGGCGGTGGCATCGAAGAAGAGCGGCAGGTAGTACTCGATGCCGGCACTGGCGATGCCGCCGCCGACGTCCCGGTAGACGCCTGCCCGGCTCGGGTCGCCCTCGAAGGCCTCGCGCCAGCGCCCGCGAAAGGCGGCACGCGCCCCCTCATCGAGCGGGAATTCGCGGCCGGGAAGCAGGCGGATCTCCGGCACCGGGTAGAGGCTGCGCTGGGTATCCGGGTCAAAGGTGCGGATCGATTCGATCGCGTTGTCGAGCAGGTCGAGACGGAACGGCAGCGGCGCGCCCATCGGGAATAGATCGATCAGGCCGCCGCGCACGGAAAACTCGCCCGGAGCGACGACCTGCGATACGTTCTGATACCCGGCCAGCACGAGGCGGCTCTTCAAGGCATCGCCGGCCAGTGACTCGCCGGGGCGGAAGAAGAACGTGCGGCCGGCGACGTAGGACGGTGGCGCAAGCCGATACAGCGCCGTCGTCGCCGGCACCACCAACACGTCGATCGCGGCGTGCGCCTCGCGCGTGATCAGTCGGTACAGCGCTTCGAGGCGTTCGGAGACCAGATCCTGGTGCGGCGACAGGATGTCGTACGGCAGTGTTTCCCAGTCCGGGAACGCGCGCACCGCGAGGGTCGGATCGAAGTAGGGGATTTCGTCGACCAGTCGCTGCGCGTCGAGCGCATCGGCGCAGATCGCCGCGACGAGCTGATGGCGACGCCGCGCGGCGGCTGCGTAATGCGCAATCAGCAGGGCATCGCCGGAACCGGGCGGCACCGGCAGGGCAAAACGATCCCCCGCCGCCAGCGCTGGCAGCGCAAGTTCGATCGCGCCCGACGGCGTGAGCGTGCTCAAAAGCTTCAGTGGCGACGTCAGAAACACGTCGCGGCGGCCGAACCGAATCCGACCGCCGCGATCGCGTGGCTATTATAGGTGCGCTGCGTTCATCGAACTGCGACACACGACCCCCCCTTGCACACGACCCCGCGTCTCATTGGCCTGATTCCCGCGGCCGGCAGCGGTGCGCGATTCGGTGCCGACGCGCCGAAGCAATACGCCCGTCTCGGCGGCCGCCTGATGCTCGAACACGCGATCGAAGCCGTGCGCGCCGATGCGCGTGTAGGTGCCGTGATCGTGGTCGTTGCGCCCGGGGACGTCGCCTGGCGCGCGCTTGCCGATCGCGCGCATGCCTCGTTCATTGCGGTTGGCGGCGCATCGCGTGCGGAAAGCGTTCGCAACGGCCTGCGTGCGATCGGGCAGGACGCCGTCGACGACGACTGGATCCTCGTGCACGACGCCGCGCGACCTTGCCTCTCGTGCACCGAGCTTGCGCGGCTGATCGACCAGGTGGCCGACGATGCCGTGGGCGGGCTTCTGGCGGTGCCGCTCGCCGACACGCTGAAGCGGGAACGCGAAGGTCGCGTCGGCGCGACCGTCGAGCGCGCGCGGTTGTGGCGCGCGCAGACACCGCAGATGTTTCGTCGCGGCGTGCTGGCACGCGCGCTGGCGCAGTCCCGTGACCTTTCGTCGCTCACCGACGAGTCGAGCGCGGTGGAACAGATCGGCTTGCAGCCGCGGCTGGTGATGGGCGCGGTTACGAATCTCAAGGTGACGGTCGCCGAAGATCTGCCGCTGGCGGAAGCGATCCTCAAGGCGCAAGGACGATGGCGATGAAGATCCGCGTGGGGCAAGGCTTCGATGTGCATGCGTTCGCGCCCGGACGGCGGCTCGTGCTCGGCGGCGTGGAGATTGAACACATTGTGGGCGGGCGCCGCGTCGGGCTGCTCGGCCACTCCGATGCCGACGTGCTGTTGCACGCAATCGCCGACGCACTGCTCGGTGCCGCGGCGCTGGGCGACATCGGCCGGCTGTTTCCGGACACCGATGCGCGGTACCGGGATGCCGACAGCCGCGTGCTGCTGCGGCACGTGGCGCAGCGTGTGCATGAGGCCGGCTGGCGCATCGAGAACGTCGACTGCACGGTGATCGGCGAACAGCCGAAGATCGCGCCGCACGCGGACGCCATGCGCGCCAACATCGCTGCCGATCTGGGAATCGAAACGGGCGCGGTCAGCGTCAAGGGCAAGACGACCGAGAAGCTCGGCTTCAGCGGGCGCGGAGAGGGCGTGGCCGCGCTCGCCGTGACGTTGTTGTCGACGAGCTGAGCGTGGCGGCCGGGCTACCCGCGCCGCGCCGGCAACCTCAGTTCGGCGCGCAAACCGCTTGCTCCGTTCGCGGCAATCCGAAAGCGCCCGCCGTGCATGTTCGCAATGCGATCGACGATCGCGAGCCCGAGTCCCGCTCCCTTGGCGTTGCCGCGCGCCGCGTCGCCGCGCTCGAAGGGGCGCATCAGCTGCTCGACGCGCTCCGGCGCGATTCCGGGTCCATGATCTGCGATGGCGAGGACGACCTCGGCGCCCGATCGCTGCAGGAAGACATCAATCTCTAAGCGGCCGGCATCGTCCCGGCCGTAGCGCTCGGCGTTGGACAGCAGGTTCGTCACCGCGCGCTGCAATTCGGTGGCGTAGCCGTCGATCTCGATGCCCGGCGCGATCGCGCGTCTGAGCGCGACGTCGGGCCGGACATCGAGCCGGCTGTGCGTGATGGTGTCATCGACGAGCCGCGAGATGTCGATGCGCTCCGCTGGCTGCTGGGGCCGCGCGCGCGCATAGTCGAGAAACTGGCCGACGATCGCGTCCATCTGTTCCAGGTCGCCGATCATGGCCTGTCGGCTTTCCTCGGGCAGATTGCTGATCTCGATCTCCAGGCGCAGGCGCGTGAGCGGCGTGCGCAGGTCGTGCGAGATACCGGCCAGCAGCACGGCGCGATCCTGCTCGAGCTTGCCCAGATCGCTGACCATCCGGTTGAAACTCCGATTCACGGTGCGGATCTCGCTGGGCCCTGTTTCCGGCAACGCGCCGGGTCGACGTCCGGCGCCGATCTCGCGTGCCACGCGCGAAAGCTGTTGCAGTGGCCGGTTCACGACGCGCGTGATCGCCACGGTCGCCAGCAGCGACAGCAGGGTGGCGACGACCGCCCAGCCGATCCATTGCGTGCCGATATCGCGCGTCAGCACGTCGCGCTCGATATAGACCCAGTAGGCGTCGCCATCGATGTCGAAGCTCACCCAGAGGCCGGGCACGCCGTTGACCTCGCCGCCGATGCGCGTTGCCGGGCCCAGCAGCGTGCGCACTTTCTCATCGACCAGGCGCGGCACCGGACGATCGGGCAGCGGCAGCACCTGGTCGGCCGGCTCGAGAGGCACGACACGGATGCCGACGTTTTCAACCAGATCGGCCAGCATCTGGCGCCGCTCGGCGGCGTCCGAGTAAAGCAGCGCGGTGCGCGTGATGTGGACGATCGACACCACCTCGTTGGCGATCTGCTGCGCGCGCGGCTCGCGCTCGAAGGCGCGAAAGCTCTGCAGCCAGGCCAGCAAGCTGGCAACAATCAGCAGCAGAATCAGCAGGAACGTGCGCCAGAACAGACTGGGCGACGGGACTCTCACCTTCCCGCCCGTCAGCCCTGCCCGTCGGGGACGAAGACGTAGCCGAGCCCCCAGACCGTCTGGATGTACTTGGGCTTCGAGGGATCGGGCTCGATCATCTTGCGCAGGCGCGAGATCTGCACGTCGAGCGAGCGATCGAATGCTTCGTACTCGCGCCCGCGAGCCATTTCCATCAGCTTTTCGCGCGACAGCGGCGTGCGCGGAAAGCGCGCGAACACCTTCAGCACCGCGAACTCGCCGGTGGTGAGCGGCACCGGCGTGCCGCTTTTCGTCAATGTGCGCGTGGCCAGATCGAGAACGAACTCACCGAACTCCACTGACTTGGGTTCCTGCGACGGTGCGCCGGGTGTTTCGTCGGCGCCCTTGCGCCGCAGCACGGCGTTGATGCGCGCCAGCAGCTCGCGCGGATTGAAGGGCTTGGGAAGGTAGTCGTCGGCGCCCAGTTCGAGCCCGACGATGCGGTCGACGTCCTCGCCCTTGGCGGTCAGCATGATGATCGGCGTCGTCTCGTTGGCGCCACGCAGCCGGCGCAGGATCGAAAGACCGTCCTCACCCGGCAGCATCAGGTCGAGGATCAGCACGTCGAAGCGCTCGCGCAGCCACAGTTTGTTCATGGCCTGGCCGCCTTCTGCCGTGTACACGGTGAAGCCGTTGTCGGACAGGTAGCGGCGGAGCAGGTCGCGTAGGCGCGGGTCGTCGTCGACGACAAGGATTTTCGAAGGACCGGTACGGTGCATGGTCTGTTTCCAGGTTCAGTCGTCCACGATGCTACGGACACCGTCGCTGCGGTCGGCGCCGGCCCCACAAAGTGTTACAGAATTTACCGCGACTGCCGCCGGTTTTCGTCCCGAATTGCAGCCCTTGCCGCGCTAAACGCCTAACATCCTTACCGTGCCTCGGCCCACCATGCGCATTCAGGTCCTCATCGCCAGCGTCCTGCTGCTGCTCGCAGCCGAGGGGTCGCGCGCGCAGGGTGTGACCGACCAGACGCTGCGCAACATGACGCCCGAGCAGCGCGAATACCTGTGGCAGTCGATGACACCGCAGCAGCGCGCTCAGTTCTGGCGCCGGCTGACCCCCGAGCAACGGCAATCGATCCGGCAGCAGTTCTCGCCCGAGCAGCGCGAGGCAGTGCGTAACCGGATGATGGAAGAGCGGCAACGGCGCGCGGCGGAGGGGGTTCCCGGTGGACCGGGCCCGGTCGCGGCTGTGCCGTCCAGCCCGGGACCCAACCCCGGCACGGCTGCGGGCCCGCGGCGGCTATCGCCCGAGGAACGCCAGAAACTGCGCGAGCAGATCCTGGAATCGACACGCGACATGCGCGAGTCGCCCCATCCGCACATGGGGATGGAGCATCGAAGGAATCGGTAGCGGTAGTGCGGCGTCGGATGGTCGGCGCCCCGCGGATCCTGTCGGCCGCCGCGCTCGGCGTGCGGGCAGCGCGTCCCCGTCATTCGCGTCGCGCGCTCCGGATTCGACGCGCATCACCGTCAACTGCAGGCGCATGCCAGCCGGTTGCGTCATGCCGGCGCGGCAGTGATGAGGCTGCGCGCAGCGCTGCCGGAGTTCAGCCCGTCCTGAGGCCTCGTTCGCGCGGCTAGAATCTCCCGCGCGAACGCGCACTGATGCGCGACGCAGCGTGCGTGGCCACTTGTTCGTCTCCAACGATTCTCGCGATCGATACTGCCGCCAGCATCTGTTCGGTCGCCCTGGCACGGGCGGGGCAGCTCACGGAACAAGCCGAAACCGTTGGACACCGTCACTCGGAACGCGTGCTGCCGATGGTGCAGGCACTGTTAGCCGGGGCAGGCATTGAAGTGAGCGACTGCGATGCGTTTGCGTTCGGCGCCGGGCCCGGTTCCTTCACGGGTTTGCGGATTGCCTGCGGCGTTGTGCAGGGCCTCGCTTACGGCGCCGGCAAGCGCGTGATTGCAGTCGGCAATCTTGAAGCGCTGGCGCTGGCGGCACTGCGTGAGCATGCCGAAATGACAACGGTGCTGTGCGCAATTGACGCGCGGATGCGTGAAGCCTATTGCGGCGTCTACGAGCGCGAGGCAGATCGCCTGGTCGAGCGCGCTGCCCCGGCCCTCGTGGCGGCAACGAATCTGGTGGCGTATGTCGAACGGTGGGCGCCGGATCTCATGGCGGGTGACGCTCTGGCGGCCTTCGCCGATGAGTTCAAATCCCTCACCTCGCCGCCCCCCGCGGTGTCGATGCAGGCTGGCGCTGCGGCGATCGCCGTCTGCGCGCTGCCGCGGTGGCTTGCCGGACAGGCGATCGAGCCGGCGCTCGCGGCCCCGCTGTACGTGCGCGATCATGTTGCGCTGACCATCGACGAGCGGCGCACGGGCCGCCAGCACCCCGCATGAGCGCCGTCATTCGCCCCGCCGAAGATCGGTTCGCGCCGATGCGCGTGGATGACCTCGACGAGATCATGCCGATCGAGGCTGACCTCTATCCGTTTCCATGGACGCGCGGCAACTTCCGTGACTCGCTCAGCGCCGGCTACAGCGCGTGGACTTTGCGTACCGCCAGTGGCGCACTCATCGGCTATTCGGTGGTCTTGATCGCGCTCGACGAGGCGCACCTACTCAATCTGTCCGTGGTGCGCAGCTATCAGCGCCGCGGCCATGGCTGGCGCATGCTCGACTCGATGGCGTCGATTGCGCGCGATCACGGTGCGCGCTCGATGCTGCTGGAAGTGCGCCCGAGCAATTTGACCGGCCAGCGCCTTTACGCGGCGTACGGGTTCGACCGTATCGGCTGCCGGCGCGACTATTACCCGGCCACTGGCGGCCGCGAAGACGCGATCGTCATGCGCATTGCACTCTGAGCGCCACGCCGTGATGCTCGATTTGCGCCGCGCACGCCTGTGGGACGCCATGAGCCTCGGGCCGCGCTGGCTTGTGCGCGATGCCGCGGCAGTGCCGGCGACCGAGCAGGCACAGACCGCCTCAGACGTCGAACGGCTGCAAACGACGGCCGACGCAAGGGCTGATGTCGTTCGGAACATGGATTGGGATACGCTGCAGCAGTCCGTCGCGGCCTGCACGGCGTGCGGCCTGTGCAAGACGCGCAGACAGACCGTGTTCGGTGTCGGCCATCGCCGCGCCCACTGGATGCTGGTCGGTGAGGCACCGGGCGCGGAAGAGGACCTGAAGGGCGAGCCCTTTGTCGGCCAGGCCGGTCGCCTGCTCGACAACATGCTGTCGGCGGTCGGTATGTCACGTACCGGTGAAGATGCGCACGGGGTGTACATCGCCAACGTGCTGAAGTGCCGGCCGCCTGGCAATCGCAATCCGGAACCGGCCGAGGTCGCATTGTGCGAGCCGTTTCTGCTGCGCCAGGTCGCCCTGGTCCGGCCGAAGCTCATCGTCGTCATGGGACGCTTCGCGGCGCAGTCGCTGCTCGGCACCGAGGCGACCATCGCCAGCCTGCGCGGACGCGTGCACTCCATCTCCGTCGACGGCCATGCGATCCCGGTCATCGTCACGTACCACCCGGCCTACCTGCTGCGCAACCTGGCCGACAAGTCCAAATCGTGGAGCGACCTGTGCCTCGCCCGCGAGGTCCACGCGCGCTAGCGGCCGGTGCGGGACTGACCGATCAAAGATACGGAATCAAACTGTCGCTGGTTGTAGTGGTGGCGCAGCAGGATGAGCGTCATCGCGATGGCGACGAAGAAGCCAAAAAGCACGATGATCGTCTCGATGCGCAGATTGAGCCAGATCAGTGCAGCGTAGACGCCCAGCATGACGAGGATGCTCAGGTTCTCGTTGAAGTTCTGCACCGCGATGGAGTGGCCAGCGGACAGAAGCACGTGGCCGCGATGCTGCAGCAGCGCGTTCATCGGCACCACGAAGTAACCGGCGAGCGCGCCGACGATGATCATCAGCGCCGCAGCCACCATGACGGCAGGGCTCAGCTGCAGCGCACCCAACGGCAAGCCGCCGTTGCGCAGGGGAGCGAAATCGATCAACGCCATCGACATCACCACAAGGCCCATCGCGATGCCGACGGGCAGCACGGACATCGAGCGCTTCAGCGTCACGCGCGCGCCCGCCCAGACCGAGCCGATGGCGATGCCGATCGCCACGACCGCCTGCATGATCGCGCCTTGCGACAACGACAGACCCAGCACCGACTCGCACCATTTGAGGACGATGAATTGCAGGGTCGCTCCGGCGCCCCAGAACAGGGTGGTCACGGCAAGCGAGATCTGGCCCAGCTTGTCACGCCACAAAGTCGTCACGCAGTGGCCGAAGTCCAGGATGAGCCGCCAGGGCGAGCGCTCCTGGCGCGGGTAGCGCGCGCCGGTGTCGGGAATGCGCGTGTTGACGTAGGCGGCGGCGGCGTACAGCAACATGATGATCCCGATCGCGGCCTCGCCCGGCTCTTCGATGTCGAAGTCGAGGATCGGAAAATCCAATGACATCAGCGTGGACGCAATGCGGGGCGACACGAGCACGCCACCCAGGACGAAGCCGAGGATGATCGAGCCGACGGTCAGGCCCTCGATCCAGCCATTGGCGATCACCAGTTTTTCCGCCGGCAGCAATTCGGTCAGGATGCCGTATTTGGCCGGGGAATACGCGGCCGCCCCCAGGCCGACCACCGCATAGGCGATCAGCGGGTGCAGGCCGAACAGCATCATCAAACACCCAACCAGCTTGATGCCGTTGGTGATCAGCATCACATTTCCCTTGGGCATCGAGTCGGCAAACGCGCCGACGAAGGCGGCCAGCGCGACGTAAGACACGAAGAAGAACAGCTTCAGCATCGGCGTCATCCACTCCGGTGCGCTGATGTCGCGCAGCAGGGCGATGGCGGCGATCAGCAGCGCGTTGTCGGCCAGCGAGGACAGGAACTGCGCGGCCATGATGACGTAGAAGCCGCGCTTCATTGACTCGACGTGGGGCGCTTTGTAGGCAAGATCGGACCGGCGTGCGGGAGCGCGGGCGTTATATCACGCGCCATCCGGTTTCCCTTCGACACGATGCAGCACGGATCGTTATGCTAGATGTCATGCCACGACCGATTCGCGCGACGATCGATCTTGCCGCCCTGCGTCATAACCTGGGTCGTGCCCGGACGCAGGCCGGCGCGCGCAAGGTCTGGGCCGTCGTCAAAGCCGATGCCTACGGCCATGGCATCGAGCGGGCGGTGCGCGCATTCGCCGCCGCGGATGGGTTGGCAATGCTCGATCTCGACGAGGCGCAGCGCGCCCGCGATGCCGGCTGGCGCAAGCCGATCCTCCTGCTTGAAGGATTCTTCGAGCCGCGCGATCTGGACACCGTCGCCGAGCTGGGCCTGACCAGCGTCGTGCACCAGCGCGAACAGGTCGACATGCTGATGTCGTATGCGGCGAGCCGCCCGCTCCACGTGTACGTGAAACTCCAGACCGGCATGCACCGCCTCGGTTTCGGTGGCGACGCCATGCAGGTGGTGCAACGGTTGCAGGGCACAGCGCGGGTGCATATCGAGGCGCTGATGACGCACTTTGCCAACGCCGATCGGCCCCATGCCGGCCCATCCGATGTGGTTGAGCAGATGCAGGAGTTTGCCGCCGCCACCAAGGGCTGGCCTGGCGCCGTGTGCCTCGCCAACTCGGCGGCGCTCTTTCTGCGGCCGGAGGTCAAGGGTGAAGCGGTGCGGCCCGGCATCGCACTTTACGGCGCGACGCCGCGTGCCGGGCTGCCTTCCGCGCAGCTCGGACTGCGCGCGGCGATGACGCTGCGCGCGCGCGTCCTCGCCGTGCAGCAGTTGCGCGCAGGAGACACGGTGGGCTACGGCAGCCGCTGGGTCGCCCAACGTGCATCGCGCATCGGCGTCGTTGCCTGTGGCTACGCCGACGGCTATCCCCGCGCTGCACCCGACGGAACGCCGGTTTGGGTCGGAGGCGCGCGCGCGCCCCTGGTCGGCCGGGTATCGATGGACATGATCACGGTTGACCTGACCGAAACGCCGCAGGCGGATGTCGGCGCGCAGGTCGAGCTCTGGGGCGAGCACGTGCCGATCGACGAAGTGGCTGAGCGTGCGGGCACGGTTGGCTACGAGCTGATGTGCGCGCTGGCACGCCGGGTACCGGTCGACGAGACCGACTGAGCCCGTGGCCAGGACGAAAACCCAGTTCGTCTGCAGTGAATGCGGCGGGTCAAGCCCGCGCTGGCAGGGCCAGTGCCCGCAATGCAACGCCTGGAACACGCTGATCGAAACGCGGGTCGAGGCGAGCGTGAACCGACGTTATGCCGCGCGCGCCGCTGCGGCGCCCGTGCAGTCGCTCGCCGACATCGAGGCGCGCGAAGTGCCACGCACCTCGACCGGGATCGAGGAGTTCGACCGCGTACTCGGGGGCGGTCTGGTCGAAGGCGGCGTGGTACTGATCGGCGGCGATCCGGGCATCGGCAAGTCAACCCTGCTGCTGCAGGCGCTTGCTGCGATGTCGGCGCGCAGCCGCGTGCTCTACATCAGCGGCGAGGAATCGGCCGGACAGATCGCACTGCGTGCACGCCGGCTGGGCGTCGAAGGACACCAGGTCCGCTTCATGGCCGAGATCGGCCTCGAACGAATTCTTGCCGTCCTCGAGGCCGACAAGCCGCAGGTGGCGGTGATCGACTCCATCCAGACGCTGTACTGGAGTGAGCTGCAGTCGGCGCCCGGCTCGGTTGCGCAGGTGCGCGAATGCGCGGCGCAGTTGACACGGGTCGCCAAGCAAGCGGGCATCAGCCTGGTGCTGGTCGGCCATGTGACGAAGGAAGGCGCGCTCGCCGGTCCGCGCGTGCTCGAGCACATGGTCGACACGGTTCTGTACTTCGAGGGCGACACGCACTCGTCATTTCGCCTGGTCCGGGCGTTCAAGAACCGTTTCGGTGCGGTCAATGAGCTCGGCGTGTTTGCGATGACCGACCGTGGGCTGCGCGGCGTGTCGAATCCGTCCGCCCTGTTCCTCTCGCAGCATGGTGAGGACGGCAAGGGCGGCACGGTGCCGGGCTCATGCGTGCTGGTGACGCAGGAGGGCACGCGGCCGCTGCTGGTTGAAGTCCAGGCGCTGGTCGACACGGCACATGTCCCGAATCCGCGCCGCTTGTCGGTCGGACTCGAACCGCAGCGACTGGCAATGCTGCTCGCGGTACTGCATCGGCATGCCGGCGTGGCGACGTTCGATCAGGACGTCTTCGTCAACGCCGTCGGTGGCGTGCGCATCCAGGAGCCGGCTGCCGATCTGGCGGTGCTGCTGTCGATCGTGTCGTCGATCCGCAATCGCGCGCTGCCGCGCGGGCTGGTCGTCTTCGGCGAGGTCGGGCTCGCCGGCGAGATCCGGCCCGCGCCCCGCGGTCAGGAGCGCCTTCGCGAAGCGGCCAAGCTCGGCTTTTCACTGGCGCTGGTGCCGAAGGCCAATGCGCCGAAGCAGAAGATCGAGGGACTCGAGATCGTTGCCGTCGATCGGCTGGAGCACGCTCTGGACCGCATCAAGCGCTAAGCGCAGCGCGCGCAGCCGCGATACCCGCACGCACCGAACCTTCAATCGTCGAGGGATACGGACTGTCGGCCGCGTCACCGGCGAGAAACAGGCCCGCCGCAGGCAGGACCGCGGCGGGTCGCTCCGATCCCGGCCCGGGTGCGATCGTTGCGTGCTTTTCGACGATCAGGTAGCCGGCCACGGGGGGCGGCAGCGCCAGCTCATCGGCCAGTTGACGCGCCACCGCAGCGAGCAGCACATCCCGGTCGGTCGCCATATGCGCTCCCGCGCCGCTGATCACGGCGGCCAACACGCCGGCGCACGCGGGATCGAGCGATCCGCGGTCAAATATCCATTGCGCGAACCGCTGTCTGGACGGATCGTCGTCCAGCGCGAGCATGGGCCAGCGCAATCGCGTCGCGGATGGATAGCGCAGATAAAGCGTTGTGATCGGCGCATAGGTAATGCGCTGCAGCTGTGCGCACACCGCGCCAAGCGCAGGCAGGCGGGTGCTGGCGAGCAGTGGCAGCGCGCGCTCCGCGGGCAATGCAAGCACGACCGCGTCCGCTTCGACCCGGCCATCACGCAGCGCCAGGGTCCAGCCGTCCACGCCGCGCCCTTGCAGTGCCGTCGCACTGTGACGAAGCAGGAGCTTCACGCCGGCCTGCTGCAGCGTCGCGGCGGCCGCGCGAGGGAAGAGGGCCGAGAGGTCGCCCCGCGGCAGCAGCAGGTCGGAGGCTGGCGCCGCTGCCCCCAGCGAATCCGCCAGCACATTGAGAAAGATCTGCGCCGACGCCTCCTCCAGCGGCACGTTCAGCGCCGCCAGGCAGAGCGGATTCCACAGTCGACGCGCGACATTCGGCGTGGCATGACGCAAGACCGCGCGCGCCGGCCGGTCCCGCGCCACCCGCCACTTCTGCCGTTTGAAGGCGATCACGTCACGCACGATCGAAACCCGGTCTGACCAGGTATAGCCGCGCGCGGTCAGCAACGCGGTCACGAGATGCCAGGGCGCGCGGGCACGGCGGGCGACGAGGGCATGGCCATCCGCATGGCGCTGTGCGAAGGGAAGGCGCATCAGCAGCCGATCGCGGTCGAGTCCGACGCGCGCGATCAGGCGCAGCGTCTCGCGGTACGCACCGAGCAGCAGGTGCTGGCCGTTGTCGAGCGCATAGGTCGTGTCGCCCAGTGCGACGTCGACGCCGCGCGCACGGCCGCCGGGCTGCGGCGCGGCCTCAATCAGCGTGACTTGCGCTCCATGGTCCAGCAAGGTGAGTGCACACGCCAGGCCGGACCAGCCGGCGCCGATGACGGCGACATGGCGGTTCATGGCGCGGCAAAGACCCAGGTGCGCCAGGCGATCCACAGCTTGCGCAGCGGCGTCAGCGACACGCGCTGGTGCAGCACGCGAAAGCCGTCACGCTCGAGTTCGTCGAGCAGCGCCGCGTAGATGGCGCCCATGATCAATCCGGGACGCTGGGCCCGCCGATCGACGGCGGGGAGCGCGGCCAGGGCCTCGACATAGCAGGCGCGGGCGCGTTGCGCCTGGAATTTCATCAGCGGCAGGTAGCCTTCGACGTAACGAGTGTCCAGAAGGTCGGCCGCCTTGACACCGAATCGCTGCAGCTCGTCGATCGGAATGTAGATCCGACCGCGGCGCGCATCCTCGCCGACGTCGCGCACGACGTTGATCAGCTGCAGGGCCAGACCGAGCTTGCGCGCGTAGACCGCCGTACCCGGATCTGTGAGGCCGAAGATGCCGGCCGACAGTTCGCCGACCACGCCGGCGACGAGGTGGCAATAGCGCGCCAGTGCCGTGAAATCGAGGTAGCGCGTCTGGGTCAGGTCCATGCGCATGCCGTCGAGCACGTCGAGGAGCCGCGCACGCGTAATGCCGAAAGCGTCGAGGTGTGGCTGCAACGCACGCGTGACCGGGTGCTGCGGCACGCCGGCATATAGGCGGTCGATTTCGCCCTCCCACCACGCCAGCTTCGCCTGCGCAAGGATAGGATCCAGCGCCTCGTCGACGGCATCGTCGACTTCACGGCAGTAGGCATACAGCGCGGTGATCGCGCGCCGCCGCGCCAGCGGCAGAAAGAGAAAGCTGTAGTAGAAGCTCGAGCCGCTTTGCGCGGCTTTCTGCTGGCAGTACTCGTCAGGAGTCATGGCGTGATCACCCGCGCCGGCGCAAAGCCGGGCGGCGCGAACGCGCCGCGGCGGGGATCAGGAAAGCGCGACGCGCAGACGCTTCGCTCTGGCTGAGGCTGTTCGTCGGGGCCCATTGTCTACATGGCGAGCGCACGTACCCCCAGGATCAGCCAGTCGGCGGATCGCAATACCGGCCGGCGCGTGAACACATCGCCGCTCACTGCATCGATCCGCTCCAGGATCCGAAGACCGCCTTGAATGACGAGCCGCAGCTCGAGGCCGGTGCGGCCGCCCAGGGCGCGCGCGAGCGGCGTTCCCGACGATAGCATCGCGCGCACGCGCGCTGTCAGCGCGCGCATCAGTGCCTGCCATCGTTCATCGGCGCGTCGCGCCGCGATATCGTCGACCGTGATTCCGAAGCGCTGCAGTTCGGACTGCGGAATGTAGACGCGGCCCTTGGCGAAATCGAGCGGCACGTCCTGCCAGAAGTTGATCAACTGCAGCGCGGTACAGATCGCGTCCGCCTGCGCGCAGGATGACGCATCGGTGTGGCGATACAGCGCCAGCAGCAGGCGTCCGACTGGATTGGCCGAGCGGCGGCAGTAGTCGAGCAGTGCATCGAAGCAGGCATACGAGCGCACGGTGATGTCTTGCGCGAAGGCCGACAGCAGATCGCGAAACGGGTCCAGCGGCAGCCTATGCATCCGGATTGCCGCGGCGAGGTCGGGCCAGTCGTTCGCTTTGCCGGCGGCAATGGCATCGAGTTGCGCCGACAACGCGGCGAGCTGGGCGAGCCGCTGCCCATCGGTGCGATGTCCTTCGTCGGCGATATCGTCGGCGGTACGCGCAAAGCGATAGATCGCGCGCACCGCAGTGCGCAGTCGCGCCGGCAGCAGCAGCGATGCGACCGGAAAGTTCTCGTAGTGGCCGACACCCATGAAACCGAAGCTAGCACGCGCGGCGAAGGACGGATGCGATCCATTAGAATGCGCGGCGATTCGGCCAGCGATGCAGGACGCCCGCTGCCGAGGTCGTCGCGAAGGTGGCGAAATTGGTAGACGCACCAGGTTTAGGTCCTGACGCCTTCACCGGCGTGGGGGTTCGAGTCCCCCCCTTCGCACCAGTGACTCGTGAACGCCCGGAACTTGACTGACACGGGCACGCAACTCGGTTGAATCATGCAAAACGTTGAAACGCTCGGCGCGCTGGAGCGCCGCATCGATATCTCGGTGCCCGCCGCCGACATCAGCAAGGAAGTCGCGGCGCGCCTCAACAGGCTGGCACGCACGGTGCGGATGCCGGGCTTCCGTCCCGGCAAGGTGCCGATGAAGATGGTGGCCTCATCGTATGGCGCACAGGTGCAGGCCGAGGTACTGAACGACAAGGTCGGGCAGGCATTCAGCAGCGCGATCAAGGACAGCAATCTGCGCGTGGCCGGTACGCCGCAGCTGACCCCCAAAGAGGGCGGCGGCGAGCAGCTCGCTTTTTCGGCGACCTTCGAGATCTATCCCGAGATCAAGATCGGCGACCTGTCGAGCGTCGAAGTCCAGCGCGCCGTGTGCCCGGTGGGCGATGCCGAGATCGACAAGACGATCGACATCATGCGGCGCCAGCGTGCCAGTTTCGAGACGGTCGATCGCGCGGCCCTGGATGGCGATCGGTTGACGATCGACTTCAAGGGCACGGTCGACGGCACGGTCTTTGAAGGTGGCAGCGGAACCGATGTCGTGTTTACCCTCGGGCAGGGACGCATGCTGCCGGACTTCGAATCCGCCCTGCGCGGTGCCTTGAGTGGCACGACGAAGACCTTTCCGGTGGTTTTCCCGCCCGACTATCGCGCGACCGATCTTGCCGGCAAGACGGCGCAGTTCGAGGTCACGGTGAAGAAAATCGAGCAGCCGTTGCTGCCGCCGGTCGACGAAGCCTTTGCCCGCTCACTCGGCATTGCCGATGGCGATGTCGCCAAGATGCGCGCGGAAGTGACGACGAATCTGGATCGCGAAGTGTCGACGCGGCTCGCGGCACGCACCAAGGACGGGGTGATGGCGGCACTGCTGGGCGCCGCGCAGTTCGAAGTGCCGAAATCGCTGGTGCAGGAAGATCAGCAGCGGCTGGCGGAAATGGCGCGCGCCGATCTGGTTTCGCGCGGCGTCAACGCGAAGGAGGCGCCTTTGCCGCCGGAGGCGTTCGCGCCACAGGCCGAGCGGCGGGTGCGTCTGGGTCTGCTGGTTGGGGAAGTGGTGCGCAAGGAGAACCTGCAGGCGCGACAGGACCAGATCCGCAAGGCGATCGAGCAGATCGCGGAGAGCTACGAAAGACCGGCTGAGGTGATCCAGTGGTACCTCGGCAATCGCGAGCGGCTGGCCGAGGTGGAGACGATGACGCTCGAGAACAATGTGGTCGAATGGGTACTGCAGCGAGCCAAGGTGAGCGAAGTGACCGTGCCATTTGACGAACTGATGGGCCACGGTGCCTGAACGCGGGATGGAGCAGATGAAGCAGCGATTGCAGGACGGGACGCCCGACCCTCAGGGTCTGGGCATGGTGCCGATCGTCATCGAGCAGAGCGGGCGTGGCGAGCGCGCGTATGACATCTACTCGCGCCTGCTGCGCGACCGGGTGATCTTCCTGGTGGGGCCGGTGAACGACCAGACGGCGAACCTCGTCGTGGCGCAGATGCTGTTCCTGGAGTCGGAGAATCCGGACAAGGACATCGCCCTTTACATCAACTCGCCGGGTGGTTCGGTGTACGCCGGGATGGCGATCTACGACACCATGCAGTTCATCAAACCGGACGTTTCCACCATCTGTGTCGGCATGGCGGCGAGCATGGGCGCTTTTCTGCTTGCGGCAGGTGCCAAGGGCAAGCGCTTCGCGCTGCCGAATTCCCGCATCATGATCCATCAGCCGTCCGGTGGATCACAGGGAATGGCCTCCGACATCGAGATCCAGGCGCGGGAGATCCTGCACCTGCGCGATCGGATCAATCGCATCCTGTCCGAGCGCACCGGACAGACGGTCGAGAAGATCGCCAAGGACAGCGATCGCGACAACTTCATGTCCGCGGAGGATGCAGTAAGCTACGGCCTCATCGACAAGATATTCGTCAAGCGCGGCGAAGCGGGCTGACGGGTAGGGCGGGTGCGATGTCGGACAAGAAGGGTTCGAGCGAAAAGCTGCTGTACTGCTCCTTCTGCGGCAAGAGCCAGCATGAGGTGAAGAAACTGATCGCCGGTCCGTCGGTCTTCATCTGCGATGAATGCATCGATCTGTGCAACGACATCATCCGCGACGAGGGCACCGGCGATTCCGGTGCCGCTGCGGCAAAGTCGGATCTGCCCACGCCGCAGGAGATCTGCGGCATCCTCGGCCAGTACGTGATCGGACAGGAGAAAGCCAAGCGCATCCTGTCGGTGGCCGTCTACAACCACTACAAGCGGTTGAAGCACTTGTCGAGCAAGGACGAGGTCGAGCTTGCCAAGAGCAATATCCTGCTGATCGGGCCGACCGGATCGGGCAAGACGCTGCTGGCGCAGACGCTGGCGCGGTTGCTCAATGTGCCATTCGTGATCGCCGATGCCACGACGCTCACGGAAGCGGGCTATGTCGGCGAGGATGTCGAGAACATCATTCAGAAGCTGCTGCAGAACTGCAATTACGAAGTCGAGAAGGCGCAGCGGGGCATCGTCTACATCGATGAGATCGACAAGATCTCGCGCAAGAGCGACAACCCGTCAATCACCCGCGACGTGTCGGGCGAGGGCGTGCAGCAGGCGCTGCTGAAACTGATCGAGGGCACGATCGCCAGCGTGCCGCCGCAGGGCGGGCGCAAGCACCCGAATCAGGACTTCGTGCAGATCGACACGACCAATATCCTGTTCGTCTGTGGCGGCGCGTTCGACGGGCTTGAGAAGATCATTCGCAACCGCTCGGAGAAGAGCGGCATCGGCTTCGGTGCCGAGGTTTCCAGCCCGCGCGATCGCTCGGTCGGCGAGGTGCTGCGCGATGTCGAGCCGGAAGACCTGATCAAGTTTGGTCTGATTCCCGAGCTGGTCGGCCGATTGCCAGTGATCGCGACTCTGGATGAGTTGAGCGAAAAGGCCCTGGTCGAGATTCTCGTCGAACCGAAGAACGCGCTGATCAAGCAGTTCCGCCGCCTGCTGGACATGGAAGGTGTGGAGCTTGAGGTGCGTCCCGATGCCCTGCAGGCGATTGCGACCAAGGCGCTCAAGCGGCGCACGGGCGCACGCGGGCTGCGTTCGATCGTCGAAGCGGTGCTGCTCGATGTCATGTACGACCTGCCCGGTATGCAGAACGTCGTCAAGGTCGTGCTCGACGAAAACGCCCTTGCGGGCGGGCGTCCGATCCTCATCTACGCCGACCAGCCGAAGGTCGCGGGCGCTTCTCGCTAGCCGGTATCGCGCGCACGAAGCAGGGGCCGTTGCCCGGTTTCCTGCCTCGCGCACCGCGGTTTGGCCGCGCTGAACGACAATCACCCTGCGATTTGCCGGTTTTGCGTACCGCCAGCGTGCTAGATTGGCCTCTGAGGGTGGTGCACCCTTGCATTTTTGGTGGGCGACCGCATCTGCCGGGCATTCCTGCCTTCGGGACACGACATGTCGACTGCATTGCTTCCCCCTGAACGTACGACCCTGCCGCTTCTTCCGTTGCGCGACGTGGTCGTCTTTCCGCACATGGTCATTCCGCTGTTCGTGGGGCGACCAAAGTCCATCAAGGCGCTTGAAACGGCGATGGAGTCGGGCAAGAGCATCATGCTGGTGGCGCAGAAAAACGCCGCCAAGGATGAGCCTTCCGCCGAGGACATCTATTCGATTGGCTGCATCGCCAACATCCTGCAGATGCTGAAGCTTCCCGACGGCACGATGAAGGTGCTGGTCGAAGGTGCGCAGCGCGCGCATATCCACGAGATCCTCGATGCGCAGACGCATTACACGTGCGAACTGACGCCGATCGCTCCCGAGACCTCGGTCAGCCCCGAGCTGGAGGCGCTGCGCCGTGCGATCGTTGCGCAGTTCGACCAGTACGTGAAGCTGAACAAGAAGATTCCGGCCGAGATCCTCACTTCGATTGCCGGCATCGACGAGGCCGGGCGCCTGGCCGACACGATTGCCGCGCACCTGCCGCTCAAGCTCGAGCAGAAGCAGAAGATCCTCGAGATGGCGACGCTCGCCGAGCGGCTCGAGCACCTGCTGGCGCAGCTTGAGACCGAAATCGACATCCTGCAGGTCGAAAAGCGCATTCGCGGCCGGGTCAAGCGCCAGATGGAAAAGAGCCAGCGCGAGTACTACCTGAACGAACAGGTGAAGGCGATCCAGAAGGAACTGGGCGAAGGCGAAGAAGGCGCTGACCTGGAGGACCTGGACAAGAAGGTCAAGGCGGCGCGCATGCCGAAGCAGGCGCGGGCCAAGGCCGAAGGCGAACTGAAGAAACTGAAGCTGATGTCGCCGATGTCGGCCGAGGCGACCGTGGTGCGCAACTACATCGACACGTTGGTCAATCTGCCGTGGAAGAAGAAGAGCAAGATCAACAACGACCTGTCCAATGCGCAGCGCGTCCTCGACGAAGACCACTATGGACTGGACAAAGTCAAGGAGCGCATTCTCGAGTACCTCGCTGTGCAGCAACGCGTCGATCGGCTGAAGGCGCCGATTCTGTGTTTGGTCGGGCCTCCCGGGGTCGGCAAGACTTCGCTCGGACAGTCGGTCGCGCGGGCAACGAACCGCAAGTTCCTGCGCATGGCGCTCGGCGGCGTCCGCGACGAGGCCGAGATTCGCGGCCATCGCCGCACGTACATCGGTTCGATGCCGGGCAAGATCCTGCAGAACCTTGCCAAGGCCGGCGTTCGCAATCCGCTGTTCCTGCTCGACGAGGTCGACAAGATGGGGCAGGACTTCCGTGGCGATCCATCCTCGGCGCTGCTGGAAGTGCTCGATCCCGAGCAGAACCACACCTTCGTCGACCACTACGTCGAGGTCGACTACGATCTTTCGGATGTGATGTTCGTGGCCACCGCCAACACGATGAACATCCCCCCGCCGCTGCTGGACCGGATGGAGGTCATCCGCCTGTCCGGTTACACCGAGGACGAGAAGACCAATATCGCATTGCGTTATCTGCTGCCGAAGCAGATGAAGAACAACGGCGTGAAGAAAGATGAGCTCGACGTCTCGGAGGGCGCGGTGCGGGACATCATCCGCTACTATTCCCGCGAAGCCGGAGTGCGCGCGCTCGAGCGCGAGCTCTCCAAGATCTGCCGCAAGGTGGTCAAGAACGCGCTGCTCAAGGAAAGCGGAAAGATCAAGGTCACGCCGCGCAATCTCGACAAGTTCCTCGGCGTGCGCCGCTTCAGCTTCGGCATGGCAGAAAAACAGGCCCAGGTCGGTCAGGTGACCGGACTGGCCTGGACCGAGGTCGGAGGCGAATTGCTGACGATCGAGGCGGCGCAGATGCCGGGCAAGGGCAACATCATCCGCACGGGTTCGCTCGGCGACGTGATGAAGGAATCGGTCGAAGCGGCACGTTCGGTTGTGCGCAGCCGCTCACGCCGTCTTGGCATCAAGGATGAGGTGTTTGAGAAGAGTGACATCCACATCCACCTGCCCGAAGGCGCGACACCTAAAGACGGGCCGAGCGCCGGCATCGCGATGACGACCGCTTTTGTGTCGACGCTGACCGGAATCCCGGTCCGGCCCGACGTCGCGATGACCGGTGAAATCACCCTGCGCGGCGAAGTGCTGGCAATCGGTGGCTTGAAGGAGAAATTGCTGGCCGCACACCGGGGCGGCATCAAGACGGTCCTGATTCCCGAGGAAAACGTCAAGGATCTCGCGGAGATACCGGATAACGTCAAGAATCGACTGGAAATCGTCCCGGTGAAGTGGATCGATCGGGTGCTGGAAATCGCGCTGCAAAGACAGCCGACACCGCTGCCCGAAGAGGAAGTCGCCGCTGCGCCCGCCGTATCATCCCCGGCCGCGCCGCCGGCGGTCGCCGGCGAGGTTGTCAAGCACTGAAACGGACGAAGTGACAGACGCGCGGAACTTTTCCGCGCGTTTTTTTTCAACACTTGCGCAGCATTAGCACAGATTGGCTTGACACTCAGAAACGCGCGCGGTTGAATACATCAACTGCAGCGCCGCTGCATATCTGATCAGTGCCCATCGGCAGACGCCGAAGAACAAACTGATAAGCCTAAACGGCCCGAGAACTCGCAACCCAACGAGGGGGTAAAGTGAACAAGACGGAATTGATCGAGCACATTGCAAAGCAGGCAGACATTTCAAAGGCGGCTGCAGGACGTGCGCTCGAGGCAGTGATCGGCGGAATTCGCGTTGCGCTGAAGAAAGGCAACTCGGTGACGCTGGTCGGTTTCGGCACATTCATGGTCGGCAAGCGCGCGGCGCGCACCGGCCGCAACCCGCGCACCGGCGCGGCAATCAAGATCAAGGCAGCCAAGGTGCCGAAGTTCCGTCCCGGCAAGGACCTGAAGGATGCGGTAAACTGATGCCCTTTGCAGCGCCGGCCCTGACGGTTTTGTTTGCGCAGCACGCGGGGTGCTTAGCTCAGTTGGTAGAGCGGCGCCCTTACAAGGCGTAGGTCGGGAGTTCGAGCCTCTCAGCACCCACCACCGGCTGTCAAGGTCGCTGCAGCCGATGCAGCTGCGACCGGGAGTGGTAGTTCAGTTGGTTAGAATACCGGCCTGTCACGCCGGGGGTCGCGGGTTCGAGTCCCGTCCACTCCGCCAATAAAATCAACGGGTTGCAGCAGAAATGCCGCAGCCCGTCTTTCTTTGCTGGTACCGTGGGAACACTTATGGGAACAGTTGTGCCGCGCCATGAGTTGCTGGCGTTGTTCGCAGTTCCACGCGGGTGCTACGAACTGAAATGCGCCCTGCTGGGGCCTCTCGGTCAATGACGCCCATTCATTCCGACCAGCTTTTGTGTTCGCAATGGCGCCACCAGTTCCAGAGCATTCCCGCCACCATCCCGACTGGTTGAGCTTTGACCCTCAAGGAAGTGGTGCGAGTCCTTCGCCGCTCGGCGGCAGCCTTCCTTATCGTGGCGGTCGCCGCGCGCACCGATATCTACGGCAGCGACCTGCAAGCGCCGGCCGCTGGTGATCGGTCGAACCGGTCGGTGCTGATCAGACAGTCCGGCAACGCGTTCGCGGCGGCCTCGCCTCGATCAAACCTGAGTTTGGGTGTCTGCTCCGGGCCCGAACGGCCTCACCCTGTTGGAAAGCGTTTATCTGACGCCCTGCCGACGTTGGCCGAGCGCACCGATGCTGATGGCGTCGGATAAACCTCGTTGGACTGAACCGCCGCTCGACGGTGGCGTGCGGGGCTCTTGGGGAATGTAAGGTTCAGCAGCGAGTTCCGTGAAGCGCGTGGTGCATACGCGCACCGGTGCCGTTGGCTGTGCGGCAGTGAGCGGTCATCGAAGTCTGGTCCGAGCCGTGATTGCGATCCCGTTCGCATGCGCGAGCGGTGGCGTTGAGCCTACAGGGGCGAGTGAACCCACTGCTGCGCTGCGACCGGCGAGCAATCCGAGCGACGCTGAAGACCCTGCGTCGATTCACGGTGGCCCCCTGCACTGAACGTCGTCGGCGTGACGGCTTCCGG